>ERZ511473.38-NODE-38-length-356909-cov-7.610730_pt1 | contig 356909 bp, 326 predicted proteins | sample MGYA00374947_ERZ511473 | MGnify/ENA primary metagenome ERZ511473 (study PRJEB26303, sample SAMN06343854) | sediment metagenome | isolation source: hot spring sediment | place: Canada: British Columbia | collected 2012-09-26 ...
CATAATGCTCATCCTTCAACAGTAACTGTACTAGCTCATTCCCAATCAACCCTGTAGCCCCAACAACAAGCGCCACTTTCGCCAAGTAAACCCGCTCCCTTCGTACACTTTTGAGATCATATTACCACGTTAAGCGGATAAAATCGTACACATTTAGCATAAAAGAGTCCCCAATGACCTCTATTTAACCGATTCGCCATCCATATACAAAAAAACTGCCCCATTGTAGATTTCCTCGTCTACGTTGGAAGCAGTCACTTTAATAGTGAATATATTAGAGAATCATGAGAAATATACAGCCTTGCCCGTATTCGAGGACTCGTAGATCGCTTCTAGGATTTCTGATACGACCAATGCTTGCTCCGGCTTCACAGTAAGCTCAGTACCGTTGATCAATGAATCGATCCATAGCTTAGCTTCCACATCCGAATCCTTGGCAGATTCACCCTCGTAGAATGCGACACCTGTAGCCTTGAGATTAATCTCATTCGTATACAGCTTGCCGTGCTTCTCTCCGTTGATACGTAGACCACCCTTCATATCCGCACCAGCTAGTGTACCACTAAGAGATACCTTAGCTTCATCAACCTCTAATGAGTTGAGTGCCCAGCTAGATTCCAATACGATGGATGCACCATTCTCCATCATAATCATGGCAAAAGCTGAATCTTCAACAGTGAATTCCTTAGGATCCCAGGGTCCCCAAGCATTCGCTGCATTCTCCATGCTGGACAGCTTATGATAAGCCTTCCCGAGCACAACCTTCGGCTTATAATTATCCATCATCCATAGAGCCAAGTCTAATGCATGAGTACCGATATCAATTAATGGACCTCCGCCTTGCTTCTCCTCATCTAGGAATACTCCCCATGTAGGAACTGCACGACGGCGGATAGCGTGTGCCTTGGCATAATAAATCTCACCCAGATCGCCGTCCTCACAAATTCGCTTCAGATACAAGCTATCCTGACGGTAACGATTCTGATAACCAATATTAAGCTTCTTCCCTGTCCGTTTGGCTGCTTCTACCATCAAGCGAGCGTCCGCAGCAGTCTTGGCCATTGGCTTCTCACACATAACGTGCTTACCTGCTTCGAGAGCGGCAATGGAGATTTCTGCATGAGAATCATTCGGTGTACACACATGAATAGCATCAATAGTAGGATCTGCTAGCAATTTGTGATAATCCGTTTCCACTATGGATTCTGGTGTGCCGTATTTCTCTTTAGCTTCCTCGGCCTTCTCCGGAATGATGTCACAGAAGGCGACAATTTCAACTTCCTTTAATCTAGACAAGCTAGGCATATGTTTGCCGTTCGCGATACCGCCACAGCCGATTATTCCAATTCTAATTACCTTTGACATTCCATTTCCCCCTAAAAATTTTTGATGCACACGTAAGTTTTTGATGCACACGCTAGTGAGCGATAAAACTACTTCGTAAGCATGAGCCATAGTTTTTTGCAGCTTAGACGCTTTACGCAATAAACATTATATTAAATTTTTCTTAATCCAATTCATACTGTTCTCTATACTAACTAAAGGGGGGTTCTGGCAATGGTCCTGCTCAACAATGAGCCACTCAGAGCCCGCTTTCTTAGCAGCTGCAGCAACAGCCAAGAGATCAACCTCACCTTGACCAAGCTCCACAGTCAATCCTCTACTGTTCTCCCGCTTCTGAATATCCTTCAAGTGGATGAGTGGTATTCTACCCGCATACTTCTCAATGTACGCAATAGCATCATAACCAGCATCGAACACCCAGCAAGTATCGAGCTCAACCTTAATAGCCTTCTCAGAGACAGATTGGAATAGCTTGTCTAATGCAGGCATTCCATCTAATTGCTGTGTCAACTCGAATTCGTGGTTGTGGTAGCAGAAATCAATACCCTTCTCCGCGCAACGCAAGCCAATCTTCTCCAGATTATCGAATACCTCCTGCCACGTAGCCAAATCCACTCGATATTCCTCAGTAAGATGCGGACAGATGATATAACGACTACCAATAGCAAGATTAAATTCAATCTCTTCATCCAACGCATCTAATAATCGCTGATAGCTAACATGACTACCTATCGACTTGAGATTGAAGCCCTGAAGTAATTCCTTTAACTGAAAAGCTTCTAAACCACCATACCCGGCAAATTCTACCCCGTTATACCCGATATCTGCAACCGCTTTCAGAGTGCCTATAAAATCCTTGGCTGTTTCCTCTCTTAGCGTATACATCTGTAATCCAATATTATTCATTCGAGAAACCAGCTCCTATTCGTATAGTCAATCTCATTTAAACATATTGCTTGTCTGATTAACATGAAGAATATGATCGAATGATGCACTATTTGGCTAGAACATCCTCCTGATATTGCTTTGGTGATACACCCATTCGTTTGCGGAATATCCTATGGAAGTAAGAATAGCTATTAAATCCTGCTGATTCTGCAGATTGCTCTAATGTCATTGACCCATAGCGAATTCGCTCACAGGCGATATGAATTCGAATATCTAACACATAATCCATGATCGTATGACCGAATGCTTCCTTGAACAGATGAGTCGTTCGAGAAACGCTCAGTCCTACATAATCGGCAACATTCTTTAATGTCACATTCCCCGTTGCATGATGTTCTAGATATTGCTTGATACGATGTGTGACGAATAGTCTCGAATCGTTAAAGCCGCTTTTGTCCAAGATCACTCTATCTATGTAGCGAAGGAGAATTCGTAGCAGATAATCATTCACGTACGGATCTTCTTCTCTTACCCGATGTTTTTCATATAAAATTTGCTTCCAGATATTCAATAATGCTTCGTCAATTGGCACACTAATTCTTTGCGGGAAGTTATGCCTGGCCCACCATTCATCAACCCCAGTACCATTACAGAACAGAAAATAATCAGCACTAAGACAACCATGCTCTATAATATCCTCTTGATTACCAATGGTTAATTCATAAGGATCCCCTGGTTTGAATATTAACAAATCACCAGTGATCACCTTCTGCGGTCTGCCGTTAATTAGCGCCAAGCCTTCACCTTGCGTTTGTAGTCTTATTAAATAATCATGTAAGCCTGACTTCATTTCCATATAGAAGGGTTTAAAATGTACGGAAAACCCTACTGATTTTACTTCAGTCAAGATGTTATTATCGGCGTACCCTGCCATTATCGTGTCTCCATCAACATTTTTCTCTCATTATATCAGTTCGTTTTATACAAAAGAAACCGTTCTACCGTAGTTTATACTTCTACGAATAGAACAGTCACTCTGTAAGTTCAAGGTCATCAATTAGTGAGCTGCATGCTCATCAGTCCCTAAAGCTAGATAACGCTTCACTTCCACACAGCGTGCGGGCTTAGGGAAAATTTTATCGGGGTTGCATAAACCATTCGGATTAAGAACATCTCGCACCTTCAATTGCGCCTCTATTTCTTTCTCTGTAAATATATAATGCATATCTTCCATCTTCTCTATACCAACTCCGTGCTCTCCCGTTATGGAACCACCGACCTCAGCACATACCCGTAACACCTCGGAACCCGCCTTTACTGCCTTCTCTGTGTCACCTTCCACTCGGGAGTCAAACAGAATCAGTGGATGAAGATTACCATCTCCAGCATGGAACACATTGGCGATTCGCAATCCATATTTCACACTAATCTCATCGACTCGTGCTAATACCTCTGGAAGCTTACTTCTTGGAATGACACCATCCTGAACAAGATAATCCGGTGAAATAGTACCCATAGCACCGAATGCTGTTTTCCGATTGGCCCACCAGCTTTGGCGTTCTTGCATATTCACGGCTTGTCTAACCTCACGAATACGATACCGTTTACACACGGCAATGACATGGTCAATCTGATCTTGAAGTCCTGCTTCAATACCATCGACCTCGACGATTAGAACAGCACCCAGATCCCTTGGGTAGCCTACAGGATAATTCCCAGACTCAACCCCTTCAATAGCTATGCGATCCATCATCTCTAATGCAGCAGGTATAATCCCAGCTGCGATGATATCAGATACAGCCTGACTAGCTTCTGCAACTTCCTCGAACAACGCTACGACAGTCTTGATCCCTTGTGGTTTCTTCAGAATACGAACAGTAATTTCTGTTACAATCCCCATCGTACCCTCTGAACCCGTGAAGAATCCAACTAGATCGTACCCAGGTGTATCCGGCATACCTCCCAAGCGCACGATTTCACCGCTTGCTAGAACAACTTCTAGTCCTAACACATGGTTAGTCGTAACTCCATACTTTAGACAGTGAGCACCACCTGCATTCTCCCCTACATTCCCACCTATTGTACAGGTACTCTGACTGGATGGATCAGGTGCATAATAATAACCCTCACTCGATATCGATGTTGACAGCTTGAGATTAATAAAACCAGGCTGGACGACCGCTCTACGATTCTTATAATCAACGCGAATTAATTTATTCATCTTCACTAGACTAATTAACACTTCTCCATTCAGTGCGGTAGCTCCGCCACTAAGCCCAGTACCGGCACCTCGTGGTATAAAAGGAATGTTGTGCTGTGCCATATAGGTAACGACCTCAGAGACTTGTTGTGTATTCGCAGGGAATAATACCGCGCTAGGTAAGCCTTTATGAATCGTATACCCATCACACTCGTACGAAACAAGCTCCTCATACTGGTGGAGGACGCCTGACTTTCCTAGAATTTTAATCATAGACGGAATAAACCTTTTCTTCACATCTGCATTCATGGTCATCGTCCCCTTCCAGCTTGCTCATAAGGCCTCTCATTCTGATAAGCCCAATCTAGCAATTGAATAGTATGAACAATCTGCTCCGCTCGCCCTTGACGAACAATGCCAGTCTGAAATTGCATCATGCAACCAGGATTCCCCATGGCAACGGCATCACAGCCACTCGGTATATCGTCCAATTTGCGATTCAATAACGCATTCGCCATGTCAGGATGGGTAAGATTATATATACCTGCACTGCCGCAACAACGATCGGAATCTGGCAAGGTAACAATACGCAGACCGGGAATTGACTCTAGTAGCTTCCTAGGTTCGATCCGTATATTCTGAGCATGGGCTAGATGACAGGCGTCATGATAGGTCACAGTAAGGTCCAAGCTGCCTTCAGGAATAATCAATCCAAGCTTCACGAGAAACTGTGATACGTCGGTTATCTTACGAGCGAATTCCTCTGCTCTTCCCTTGAATTCTGGATCAGATTTTAATAACTCGTCATATTCCTTCAAGGTAGAACCACAGCCAGCAGCATTAATGATAATGGCATCTACGTCTTCAGAGAGAAAGGTCTGAATATTCATTCTTGCTAATTGTTTAGCCTTATCTCGATCACCTGCATGGACATGAAGAGCTCCACAACAGCGTTGCGCCTGAGGAATCCATACCTCGCAACCATTCTGTCTCAGCACTCGTATTGTAGCATCATTGATATCGCTGTAGACCACATCCATCACACATCCAGTCAATACGGCAACCTTAGCTCGCTTCGGACCGATAGCAGACAACCGTTCTGGATGACTGCGTAAGGCAGGAGGTCTGCTTAGTATAGGTAACGCTTTCTCCATATCCATGAGATGCTTGGGGAGAATTCGCAGAATCTTCGTCTTGTGTGCTAAAGCACGCAATCCTGACTTCTGATATAACATTAACATGGAATTCATCCATTGCATCCGTCTAGGATGTGGAAAGAGATGATGTAAGAAAAGCTTGTGTACAAGTCCGGCAAATCCTCTTGGTGGATCCGCCTTAAGTAATTGTCCCCGAGCCTCCTCAATGAGTGCACCGACTTGAACATTCGCTGGGCACGCCGTTTCACAAGCACGACAGTCTAGGCATGTGTTCACTGGATTAGCAAAAAACTCATTCAACTCCATCTTTCCTTCGGCAACCGACTTAATCAAGTAAACCCTTCCACGGGGTGAATGAGCTTCTAACCCTGTCTCCTGATAGGTTGGGCAAGCCTCTAGACACATACCGCAGTGTACACATTGTGAATACTTATCTTCGTCGGGTGCATCTTCCCACTTGTAGTTCGACTTGATTAATGAGACATTCTCACAAGCAGGAACACTATGGGCTGCTCGTTTAAGCTCTGACATCTAAATCCCTCCTACATAGCGACCAAGGTTTAAGCTATTCGTCGGATCGAATTTCTGTTTAATCCCTCGCATAATGCCTAGCGTATTGTTCGAATTACCCCACACCGGAACGGTTTCCCGAATGCGTTTGGGTGCTAGCTCAATGATGGCATGGCCTTTAATGCGCTCTAATTTGCCCCTTATTTCCTTGATCCAATGGAGCATTGTCGCTTCTTTGGTATGGTTAGTTGAGAGTCGAACATAGCTAATACCTGTATACAAACCCCCGTGATAGTGGAGATCAAAGTCCTCTTCCTGACTAATGGTCTCCAAAAATTGACTAATATCTGGAACATCAGCAATAGGTGACAACAGCTTAAAGCCGACAATTAGTTGTTCCTCAGTCGTATCGTTCGTGCTCACTGCCATATTCCGCAACTTCTCCATGATAGGCTCGGTCGTAGTTCTGCCTTTATAAGTTTGAAGAACATCCATAGCTAAACGTCTCGCACAATCAATTACCCACTCTACCTGGTAATGAACTGATGACTCGACATCCTCGAACAATATATAGATCACGGATTGATTCTCGTTTAATAATCCATGAGCAGCATTAGCTCGAACAATTTCAAATGCACATGGTTCTAAATGAGAATCTAATATATTCTCTTGAAATTCAATCAACTTCTCTGGTGATGATGTCGACAATACTACTAGGCCAGATGAAGCTGGTATTGGGCGTATCTTAAAGGTCAATTCCGTGAAAATTCCGAGTGTTCCCATAGCACCGATGAATAGCTTGTTCATATCATAACCTGCCACATTCTTAACAACCTTGGCACCTGTTCGAATAATCTGACCATCTGGAAAAACGATGCGCGAAGCTATAAGATGGTCACGAGCAGAACCATATAGAGCACGCTTGGGACCAGACGCATTGGACGCAACAATGCCTCCGAGTGTAGCTTGCTCAGACCATGCAGCGTCAATCGGTAGGAATTGACCATGCTGTGCGAGGGTTTCTTGTAATTCTAGTAGCGTTGTACCTGGCAGTACAGTCACTGTCAAATCCCCTACAGAATGATGAAGGACGCCTGATAGTTTCTTCAGAGATAGTATTATCGTCACCGGAGAAGAGGTTAATCCGTAAGCATCCTTCGTACCCCCGCCCTGAGGAACAACATGAATAGACCGTTCAGAGGAGAATTGTAGAATTGCGGCAACCTGCTCTTCATTCTCTGGCGTTACGAATACAGATGCTGATAGCTTATAGACAGGATCAATCGATGGTTCTTGGCGAACAGATACATTCACTTCTCCCACAATCGATATTAATTCTTCAAGTAGAAGAGCTTCTGTGTGCATAACGTACATCCCCTCAACTGAAATTAGTTGGCTGCTACAACCCTATTACTTAACACACCAATACCATCAATACGACAAGATATCGAATCACCTATATTCATAAAATCTGCACCAGCTGGAGAGCCCGATAAGAAAACATCCCCAGGCTGCAAGGTCATAACACTTGACAAATATGAAATAAGATAAGGGATTTTTAGAATCATCAAATCCAACGTACTATCCTGTTTGCGTGAATCGTTATGATCTGCTTGTATATTTAACTTTGACAAGTCTAGCTCTGTTTCGATATATGGACCTATCGGTGTAAATGTATTAAACGACTTAGCAACCATCCAATGGCCATCAGGGTGAAAATATTGCGGTGCAGTTACATCGTTAGCAATGGTATAACCAAACACATAATCGAATACTTCCTCTTCTTTAATGTGATGTGCTTTCTTCCCAATTACTACTGCCAGCTCTGATTCAAATTTCACTTGATTTAGACTAGACGGCATTACAATCTCATCCTCCGGTCCAATTAAGGAGGATACGGGCTTGTAGAATAGAACAGGAATATCAGGTGTTATCTCTGGCTTAGACTCACCCTGAGCTACATAATTCTTTCCTACACCAATAATTGAATTTGGTATGAATGGCGCTAATAAACGGACCTTGCTCTCGTCATAAATGTTTCCCGTCTTATTCCAATCCGAGAATATATCGCCTTCAATTTCATGTAATTTACCTTGTTCGAGTACAGCGCTCCGGATTATTTCATCATTGGCTATCTTAAATCTCGCAAACTTCATTGTGTATTGTCCCCATTTCGTCGATTGTGTTCAATATAGTAAACCTAGTTCGAATCAATAACAAATGACAATTTCTGTGATAAGCTTAATATGGCTTTAAGCGCTTCTTCTCTCTTCTCTTCCCAATGGTGAAGTGGGATGGAGAAGCTAACTGCGGCTACTAATTGACCGTTGGGATGGTAGATGGGTGCTGCAATGCAGTTAAAGCCCATTACACCTTCTTGAAGGTCTAGAGCATAGCCCTGCTCTCTTATTCTAGGTAGCTGTTTGAACAACTCACTCTTGGTTCTTATAGTAAAGCTAGTTAGACTCGATAAAGCTTCCTGTGGGTACATATTATCAAGCTGTTCATTCTCTAACCCAGAGAGAAGCATCTTCCCTAGTCCAGTCGCATAAGCAGGAATTCGTGTGCCTGGACCAGATACCATTTGAACCGGTGACGGTGCAGCTTCCTTAGCTAGGTAAAAAATATCCCTGTCTTCCAACCTTGCGAGTTGAATAGATTCGTTCAGCAGCTTCATATAAGCTGGGGCTTCTTTTCTAAAAGAATCAATCAAATCATATTGTTGAAAGTAGGCATTCCCCATAAGCCCATAATGCAGTCCCAATGTGTAAGCATCTGAAGAATTACGCGAAATCCAATCCAAGGCTTCCATCGTTTGTAATAATGAGAACATCGAGCTCTTGCTAATTTCTAAGCGTCTGCACAAATCGCTTAATTTCAGCTTATCCGGCTCTTCAGCTATTAATCTAATTATACTGTGGGCTTTTTCTAGAGCAGGTACCCAATACTTTTTGTCCATAATAGCTCCTTCTTGCTTGATATATGATCAGTTTGACATCTGGCGAGCTTTAAATTCTAGACGACGACGATGAAGAATAGGCTCTGTATATCCATTGGGCTGATTATAACCATCGAATACGAGCTCACAAGCGGCCTGGAATGCAATGGATTTATCATAGTCAGCGGCCATCGAACGATAGAGTCGATCTCCCGCATTCTGTTCATCTACCACCTTGGCCATACGTTGGAATGTCTCGACGACTTGATCTTTTGTGCAAATCCCATGATGTAGCCAGTTAGTAATATGTTGACTAGATATGCGTAACGTAGCTCGGTCTTCCATCAACCCGACATTGTTAATATCAGGTACTTTGGAGCACCCGACCCCTTGCTCAACCCAGCGAACGACATATCCAAGAATACCTTGTGCGTTATTGTTTAATTCCTGTTGGATTTCCTCTGCCGTCCATGTTGGATTCGTCTCGACAGGAATGTTCAATATCTGATCACGATAATCGCGAATATCAAGCTTCAGTGTATCTTGTACCTCTCGAACATTCACTTGATGGTAATGCATAGCATGAAGTGTGGCAGCTGTTGGCGAAGGAACCCAAGCGGTGTTAGCGCCTGCAAGCGGATGAGCAATCTTCTGCTTCAGCATATCGTTCATAAGCTCAGGCATCGCCCACATTCCTTTGCCTATCTGAGCGTGATCCTGTAGACCACAATCCAAGCCTACCATGACATTGGATTTCTCATAGCTCTGCAACCAGACAGATGATTTCATATCCCCTTTACGAATCATCGTTCCCGCTTCCATGGAAGTATGCATCTCGTCACCAGTACGATCTAAGAAGCCTGTGTTAATGAAGACGATACGATCCTTAACCTGACGAATGCATGCCTTTAGATTTAAGGAGGTACGTCGCTCTTCATCCATGACACCAATTTTCAGAGTATTACGATTCAAACCGAGCAAATCCTCTACACGATCGAATAGTTCATTGGCAAATGCGGCCTCTTCAGAACCATGCATCTTAGGCTTTACAATATATATCGATTTTTTTGTCGTGTTCTGATAAGTACCGTTACCTAATAAAGTATGTTTGGCTATTAGACTCGTCATTACTGCATCCAGAATACCTTCTGGAATCTCCTGACCGTCTTGATCTAATAGAGCATTGATGGTCATTAAGTGCCCTACGTTCCTAACAAAAAGAAGCGAACGACCAGGCAGGCTGAAGTTCTTTCCTTCTAACGATACATATTCTCGATCAGGATTCATCGTACGTGTTACTTGACCACTCCCCTTGGTGAAGGTAGCAGATAAGTCACCTTTCATCAAACCTAACCAATTTCTATAAACCAATACCTTGTCTTCTGCATCTACTGCAGTAACGGAATCCTCACAATCCATAATCGTTGTTAAAGCGGCTTCCATAATAACGTCCTTAATTCCTGCAGAATCCGTCTTACCGATCGGATCATTACGATCAATAACAATTTCAACATGCATCCGGTTATTGTTGAATAGCATGACAGAAGGATTCTCTGGACTTCCTTGATAGCCAATTAATTTCGAATTATCCTTTAATCTAGTTTCCCTGCCATTCTTCAAGGTAATAGCCAGTGTATCCTTCAGGATTCCATAGTTCACAACATCCTTATGTGAACCTTCAATAAGAGGAAAGGTTTGGTCCAGAAATTCTTTGGCATAGTTGATCACTTTCCCCCCACGATCGGGATTGTAGGCGGAATGCATGTATGTGTCCTCTTGAAGAATGACATCCGTCCCATATAAGGCATCATACAAACTTCCCCAACGAGCATTAGCAGCATTCAACGCGTAACGCGCATTATTAACAGGTACAACGAGCTGTGGCCCCGCTTGTAAAGCAATTTCATCATCTACATGTTCTGAAGTAACCTCAAAAGGCTCTACCTCGGGCTCCAAGTAATTGATCTTCTGTAGGAATGATTTGTAAGCCTCGGAATCAAAAGTTGTTCTATTGGCAACATGCCAATCATTAATTAATTGCTGTAAGTCATCTCTATTAGCTAATAAAGCTTTATTCTTTGGAGATAACTCGATAATTAATTGTTCAAATCCAGACCAGAATGAATCTGGATTGACCTCGCTTCCGGGTAAAGCTTCTTCGTTAATGAATGTATATAGTTCCTTTGCCACCTTGAGCTTACCTACCTGCACATAGTTTTTCATATATAACACTCTCCTTTTTATCTGTACTCTCGTGGCGTCTTCTTAGCAATACCAGACTGAATTGCTGCTTTAATTACACGATCTCTAACCGCTATAACAACATCCTTGTTAAATACACTTGGGATGATATGATGACTGTTTAACTCTTCATCAATGACGGTCGAAGCAATAGCTTCTGCTGCTGCAAGCTTCATCTCTTCGTTAATTGTTGAAGCTCTACAGTCTAGTGCCCCTCGGAATATACCTGGAAAGCACAATACATTATTAATTTGATTCGGATAGTCTGAACGTCCCGTCGCCACGATGGCGATATCTTCAATTTCCTCTGGAAGGATTTCCGGTGTAGGGTTTGCCATAGCGAATACAATCCGATCCTCTGCCATGGTTAGGATATCCTCTCGGGTTAATAGTCCTCCCGACGATAATCCAATGAATACATCTGCCCCTTTGATCGCTGTTTGAAGTGTCCCCGTTTGACGATCCTTATTCGTGTTCTCTGCGAACCATTGTTTCATCATGTTATCATGCTGCTGATCTGATGAGAGAATACCCTTGCTATCCACCCCGACAATGTCTCGGACTCCAGCGGCTATCAACATTTTGGTACACGCCACACCGGCAGCACCTATTCCACAGACAACTACCTTAACTTCCTCCATCGATTTGCCTACTAGCTTCAGTGCATTTATAAGTCCAGCCAGCATGACAACAGCCGTTCCATGCTGATCATCGTGAAACACAGGAATATCTAGCTCCTCTCGAAGACGCTCTTCGATTTCAAAGCAACGAGGTGATGATATGTCTTCTAAATTTATTCCGCCGAAAGCAGTAGCTATGTTCTTAATAATATGAATAATTTCCTCGGTGTCCTGTGTGCTTAGACAGATTGGGAAAGCGTCCACATCGGCAAATTGTTTGAACAATACGGCCTTTCCTTCCATAACTGGCATTGCAGCCCGGGGACCAATGTTACCTAAACCAAGAACAGCACTTCCATCGGATATAACAGCAACGGTATTCTTCTTAATCGTTAACGTAAAGGCTTTGCTTGGGTCATCATGAATAGCCATACATACTCTAGCAACATCAGGTGTATAAACACGAGACAAGTCATCCCGATTCTGAATAGGTGTCTTCGGAATTGTTGTAATTTTCCCGCCCAAATGCATCAGGAAGGTTCGATCCGATATATGCTCCAATTTCACACCTTTAATTTGTCCTAACGCATCGGATATCCGCTCTTGTAAACCAGACTCAGCTTCGCTAACTGTAATATCTCTTACAGTGTAATTTTTGCCTGCATCTACAATGTCAATAGCAACGATATCCCCGCCTGCATGAGCTATTGCACTAGCAACCTCAGCAAATTTAATATTTCCTTCCATTTCGATACGTAGAATAATATTCTTTCCTGAGTTAAACGATGCTTCAGCCAATTTTATCCCTCCAAAGTTCTTTGAATTCATACAACTAAATTTTAAGTTCAATATACTGAACTCAGTTTATGTCGATGAATACAATTTATCATGAACTTTCATCCAGGTCAATCCTAAATTGACTTCACGATGTACTGTCAAGCGTAGAAAAAGGAAGCAGTCAAGACTTCACTGCTTCCCTTTTCTTGGATAGAACAACTAGCAATTCATTATTTATCTTACTGAATAATTTTTAAGCGTAATTTCGCACTCTTCCATTCCTTCTTTAATGGCCTGGAGCTTACGAATCGTGGCTCCATCATAGAAACCATAAGATAAACCATCAGCTCCACCAAGCGCAACCGTTTTTATGCCTTTCTTGATCAAGTCAGGAGTTGCCTTAGCACGAGGTGCAATACAATCGATGATAGGTTTGTCTTCACCGACCTGACGTCGGACATTGGTAAGCCACTTCTCTTTATTCAATACTTTCTCTTCGTCACCCGTCTGCTCTGCATAGTCCATGATGCGGATTGAGTCTACATATTTACCAATCTGTGTTAAATCCTGTCCAATAAATTCAGCTTCTGGCCAGCAGGTGTTAAAACGGAAGTCTACCTTTGAATTAGCTGCATGAATAGCCTCTGATAGCTCCTTAAAGTATCTAGTCGTCGATTCCGTACGGAATTTCAACCATTGATAAAGCTCAGGACGTTCAATAAGGAACATAACAGCGGATGAATCACCTCTTGAAAGCGTTAGCCAATCCTCATTTGATTGTAATGTCGCCCTATTCATGATATCTGCATAATGTCTCACTGTGCCTCTAATCAGATCCCAGTCCAACCCTGCTTTGCGTGCTTCCCTCTCACAATTACTGCAGAAGCAGCCGCCTAATGTCACGCCAAGGAACGGATGAATATTAAGATTACCGTCGTTGTACAAGAAGGAGCAGGTTTGAATCATATCAATATCATAATGTGTGACAAGATCAGTAGCTATCGCACACATATACGCTCTGGCATCTGGACTATTCCAGCAAAGCTGCTGATTGGAGTAGTGTCTTTTATTCGGCGCATTTCCATATATATCACGTTGGATACAATCGGAGAATTCACCCGCTCCTCTTACAGAGTCGAGAGGTGTATGTGATATCTCTGCACCTGGACTCATTCCCCGCTTACGTAGTGCCTTTGTAAACATTTCCAACCAGTCTGTTCCTTTAAGAAACTCCCGGTCACTTGGCAATGGTTTAATTCTTGAATTCTTGTAGGATTCCGGATGAATGGTAAAGTAGCTTCGGCTATCTTCAGCCAGATAACGTTTGCGTACTGGATTGTGATGATAATAATTATCGTGAAGAGGACGTTTTTCATGATGCATGACAGCAAGCATATAGGCCGCATTATTGCCCGCATGATTTTGTAGATTGTCTAGGACGTTCTCAATTCCCTCGTCGTGCATATCCCACGGATAGATACCTGTTGTCAATTCTTTCCAATACATATAGTTTCCTCCTAAAAGTTTTTGATGGTTGCGCCAGACCGATAAAACTACTTCGTAAGCATAGGCAAAAGTTTTGTGAAGCATATGGACTTACGAAGTAAAGTCATTCTCACAAAACTACTTCGTAAGCATAGGCTAATTTTGGTTGTTATTTTCGATCATTTTTTGTTTAAATTTCGTTGGTGATAATCCGTGAAATTTTTTGAAAACCTTACAGAAATAATAATAATCGTTATAGCCTGACATACGGCTAATTGTATCGGCTGTATGCTGATCCGATTGGATGAGCTCTGCAGCTAACTCCATACGAAGCTTTGTGACATAGTCACTAAAGGTGTATCCCGTTACCTTTCTGAATAACTCACTACAGTAGCTCGTATTAAGAAAGTGAGCTTCTGCAAGCTCTCTTAAAGATAATTCCTTATCATAATTTAAGGTCACATACTCTAGTAAAGCGATAAAATTAGTATTGATGTTATTTGGTTTAACCTCATCATTATATGAGTAATTGCATATATTCCTTAGCAATCCCTTGAGATGAATACACATCGCATGTAAATTGTGAAACCGGTTTAGAATTTCCTCATGATCAAAAAAATCAATTTTTGTCATTGGAGATTCACCATCTAGTCGTTTACTTATCAAGATAGCAAACTGGTTCCATAGGAAGGTTACATGATAGATACCCAAATCTCCACTTTCAAAAATATGAGGAATGCTGTCGATTAAGGTGCTAATCTCATCATATTTTTTTGTCATCAACAGTTTTTCCGTCTTCATTACAACGCTTTCAAGCTCCGTATTCCGGCTCGATGTAAATCTTGTAATCCCTGAATTGCCATTAATAAAGTGATTAGAGACTGCCATGTCAGCTTCTTTAATGAGACTTATGAGATCATCACCGTTATCCGAAACACTGCTTAGTCCAATATTCATCCCCGTACCCGGAGCCCTCTTATCCATGATCTCTAGTACTTCACTCTTCAATGATGAGGTACCATTAACGATGAATGTTATATTCCCCTTCGCGAGCTGGAGTTTGTAATAATGCAAATTTCCCATCAGAGAAAATTGCTCATCTTGGTTCAAGCTCTCACTTCCGCGTAAAGTGATAACCTGCCAATACTCTCCTGTAGGCTCATAATGATTGGCTTTTAATATATCTAGCGGACTGAGCATGCCTCTAGTTAATTCTTTATAAATGCTCACATCACGTTCTATCTCTTTCTGATCCAGACGCACCTTTAGCTTTTTGAGCAACGGCATACTAATATTAGGATCGATAGGCTTAAGCTGATAGTCAAAAGCTCCGTACCGAAGTGCTTCCTGTGCGTATTTAAATTCAGCATACCCACTGATGACTACAAATTCACTATCAATTCCCGCTTGCCTAGACATGTTTAGCAATTCAATGCCAGATATCTCTGGCATTCTGATGTCGGTAAAAACCACGTCTGGTTTTTTATTGAATATAATATCAAAGGCTTCCGATGCATCAGTGATTTGGTCTATTACAAAGAAGCCCATGCTTTTCCAATCAAACAGCATTCGTAACCCATCTAATGACCAATGCTCATCATCAACCAATAATACGCTATACATATACCTCCTCCTTCTACGCGGAAGCAGGCCCGACAGCAATTATTTTCTAATTTCAATCCCGGCTTCCTGCATGCCCTGCTTCACTGCATCCAGAAGTTCCATTGTCGCTCCATCATAATGTCCTAGTGATAAGCCATTAATGCCAAGCGTACTTAGAATTTTTATGCTTTCACGGACTAGCTCCGGTGTTGCATTCGGACGTGGTGCAAATGCTGCAATCAAATCTTTATCATACCCAATGCCGCGTCTGATTTTCAGCAAAGTATTTCTCTTCCGCTTAAATTTATCAGGAGCTCCATGCTGCTCAGAATAATCTGAATCTCTGACAGAATCCAGATAATTCTTAACAGCTGCGAAATCCAAACCAGCAAGCTCAGGATATTTCAGATAATTATTATATCTGAAATCAACCTTTTTATTGGCGGACTTAACGGAGATATTAATTTCTTTGAACAATTCTGCAATGGAATTCATTCGGAACTCCAAAAATTGGTACAAGGATGGATTCTGTAGAAGTAGTCCTGTTTCTAACAGGTCACTGCCCATAAGAAGATGGTTATCCATCACAGAGTCAAGATTGGTGTAGGCAGTTGCATGAACCATCTGCTCTAGAGCCTTCAAATCACTCACAATCTTGTCCCAGTCATAACCCGTCTCAATCGCTTTTTTCTTACAATGATTGCAGAAGCAGCCGCCCTTTAGCACTCCAAGTAATGCTCCAACCTTATTCTCGGGGTCATTCTCCATAAACCAAGGGGCCTTCACTGGCTCACCGGTTGCGAATAGCATCATACAAGTCTGTATGAAATCAATATCATGGTTTTTCACAGTATCGTAGAAGATAGCTTTCATATACTCCTTAACATTATCATTATTGCAGCAATAATGCCTCTCAATAATGTCTCCATGAATATTCTTCTGAAGAACATCAGGGAAATCTCTCTTAGCCACTTCACAATCAAAGAATGTATGTGATATCTCTGCCCCCGTTTTCAAATTCTGCTTCCGACCATAAACAGTAAGCTCATCTAACCAATCTTTATCCTGTAGAAATGCTCTAGTTGTATACAAAGGCTTTAGTGGTGTATTCTTGAAGTTTTTTTCATCCATTCTGTAATAGATACGACTATCCTCTGGAAGATAAAATGCTCTTTTCGGATTATGAGGGTAAGATAAGTTTGTTAACGGTCTTTTTTCCTTATGCATGATCCCAACGAGATAAACGCTGTTGACAAGGCTACGTTCGACTACGTTATCTACACAGGTTTCAACTCCCTCGTCGGCTAAGTCCCAAGGGTACAGACTTGCTGCAACTTCTTTGATAAACATGTATATATCCCTCCCGTTCGTTTATTTATGTGTGTTATTTATTGAATGACATACAGGCACAATAGTGCCTGTACCATCACTCCTGTTAATTATTTACCGAAGAACTCTTCATAGCTCTTTGCGAATTCTGGGAACGATGCAATAATATCAGGATCTTCAACTAATTTCTGCTGATATGCCCTGAACTCCTCCATAGTAATAGCTCCGGAGATCGCTTTTGCTTCCATTGATTCAAACTCATCCTTAATCTTCGACCATTCCTTAGTCCAAGCATCAGACTGTAATACTTTAAAGATATCAACTTTACCATCAATTTTGTAAAGCTCCTTCATTTCTTCTCTAGTCTGAAGATTATAATCCATTGGAGCTAAAGGACTATCCACCTTGGCAAACTCGTTGGTAGCGAATATGAAAGGGGCATTAAACGAGTTATTCACTTCCTTCTTCCCTTGCTCGGTAAGGGAAGGGAAACCATCCACAATCGTATAATGTACACCTTCAATACCAAAGTTTACAAAATTGTAATTTTCCGGATCTGATGTTGCATTGAAGAATTCTAGGATTCCCAACATCTTCTCTTCACTCACCTTCTTGGAGATGGCCATCCCTCCAAAATATCCTAAATCATATATATGAGCATATCCTTTAGGTCCTTTTAGGTGTGGGATTAGGGTGACATCTGCATTAGGATCTGTTTTGGCCGTTTCTTGCTCCATACGGTACTTATGCCATGAGTTTTTCACAAAAGTAGCTGAACGTCCTGTCATGAACATTTCCTCCTGCTGCGTGCCAGTGAATAACGCGAACTCATCAGCTATTGCTCCCGCTACATAGAGACTTCTCATATATTCTACATAGTCTGCATAATTAGAGGTAAGGTTCATATGGATGATGCCCCCATTGCTATCACGAACGGGATCCCTTGTGCCAAAAGCTGCAGCAAAATATCCGGGATTTGGGATAACACCAATGGTATCAATCTTTCCGTTGCCGTCAGGGTCACTTTTGGCGATGACTTTTATAACCTCGGCAAACTTTTCAATTGTAGTAGGCGTCTTTAACTTCAAGGTGTCGAGCCAATCTTGCCTGATGAACAATGCAGAATCAAGATTACCGCGTGTCCTTGGGATAAAATAGTTTTTACCTTCAACCTTACTTAGCACCCAAGCACTTGGATTAAGTTTCTTAAAGTTTGGATAGTTACTGAAGTCACCTAGCGCTGCTGTCAAGTCCCAGAATGCACCAGCCTTGGCTGCTCTTAGGTTGCTCGGAGCGGTCGTGTTGGTAATCTGCATAACGTCCGGTATATCACCAGATGCAAGCACAAGATCCAGCTTTTCCTGATAATTATCTGCTGGCGACCAGTTCACAGTGTAATCCACATTGAACTTATCCTCCATTATTTTCCAGTATTCACTGTCCTTTGCAGGTGCGTTCGCATAGAGGTTTGCCATTCCTGTGAAAACCAATGGATCTTTCGCAGCGGGCTTTTCTGTCGAATTAGTGGTTGGTGTAGATGATTCTGCCGGTTTCTGTCCATTTCCCGCGTTGTTGTTCGAATTCGACGAACAAGCGGCTAATAGTACAGAAACGAGAAGTAGAATACATACACCGTAATACAATCCCCTAAATTTCCTTTTCACTTTTAAAACCTCCCCATGTTTTTTATGTGCCGGTTGAAAGGCTTGTAATAGCCTTCAACAGTGCTAATCTTAGCCCTTAATAGAGCCAAGCATGACACCCTTAATGAAATATCTTTGTACGAATGGATAGACGGCCATAATCGGAGCCATGGCTAATACTACAGTAGCCATTCGTACTGTCTCAGACGGCAGATTGAGTAAGTCTGCCAAGCCTGTATCGCCTGCACCCGAAGTAGATGCATCTATAAGAAGTGACTTTACGTATACTTGAAGGGTTTGTTTATCAGCATCGTTCATATAAACCAAAGCTGTAAAATAAGTATTCCAATGAAAAACAGCGAAGAAAAGAGTAAGGGTAGCTATTGAGGCTTTGGAAAGCGGCATAATAATTCGAAAGAAAATACCAATCTCGTTACAGCCGTCCATCCTAGCAGACTCCTCAAGCTCAACAGGTAAGGAATCGATAAAGCTCTTGGCAATGATCAGCATCCATGAGTTAGTCAGTGCAGGGAGGATCAGCGCCCAATAGCTATTCATTAAACCAAGATTTTTAACCAGTAGGTAATTAGGTACGATTCCTGCGCTGAATAGCAAGGTAAAGATAACGATTCCCATAATCAAGCCCCTGTGTGGCAGTTCCTTCTTAGTTAATCCATAGGCCATTGTGAAGGTAAAAGCAATGTTCAAAGCTGTCCCTATTACGGTGATAATTATTGTGTTCTTCAGCGCGGTAATAAAACTCGGTGTAGAAAGAATATACGAATAGGATGTTAATGATAATTTTTCTGGTATGAGATAAAGCTTATATGGAACATATACGGAAGGGTCCGTTAATGAAATACTAATAACATAGATGAACGGAGCCACGGAAATTAATGAAATCAGACCGACAGCAATGTAAATGATAATATCAGCCACTGATATACCTTTACTTTTCAAATCCTCACCTCCTCTGCACGAGTGATTTATATTTTTGATGGTTTATAAGGTCAATAAATGCCACTATGCCCAAGCTTTTTGACTATATGGTTTGAAAGCATGACCATAATGAGACCTCCAACTCCCTTGAATATACCAACGGTGATAGCGATACTAAAATTCCCTTGATTAATACCTTGTCTGTAGGCATAGGTATCAAAAACTTCAGCAACATCCCTAACAAATGGATTGCCCATAAGAAGCACTTGCTCAAAACCAACATCCATAATATTACCAATTCGTAGAATGAACAGCACAATTATGGTAGGAAGAATCGAAGGTATCGTAACATTGAGCAATTTTTGAAATCGGTTCGCACCATCAATCGTTGCTGCCTCATATTGAACAGGGTCAATCTGGCTAATTGCAGCCAAGAATAATATGGTACCCCACCCAACCTCCTTCCAGGTATTCTGTCCAAGGATTACCCACCAGAATAACTTCGGATCTGAGAGAAAGGATACTGGTTCTCCACCACCCTCAACAATTACCTTGTTTACAAGTCCTATATCTGACGAAAGCATAAAAAATGTGATTCCCGATATGACTACCCACGATAGAAAGTGAGGCATATAAACGATTGATTGAGATAACCGTTTGAACTTCTCGGACCGAACCTCACTCAGTAGTAATGCAAGTATGATCGGAGCAGGAAAATATAATAATAGGTCCATTAAACTGATAACTAACGTATTGCGAAACATAATATAAAAAAATTGATTCGAAAAAAAGTCTATGAAATTTTGAAAACCTACCCATTCACTTTTCAGTAAACCTACGTATGGGTTATAATCCTTAAATGCAAATATCAATCCCCACATCGGCGCTATTTTGAAGATCAGGAAAAAAATGAAGCCTGGCAAAATCAGAGGATATACATACCGATATTTATGATACAACCTTTTCTGTTTTTTCCATTTTTCCCATAATGTTGGTTTTGAGAGCTCGTTATATGCAGCGGGAAATTGCATCGATTTATTCCACCTCCTTTTTTGTAAGCGCTTTATAAAAAGGATACAGTACAATTATCGAACAAGGAATGTTATATTATCGGATTAATTAGACAATCATTGGTTCTTACTTTTTAAAGGTAATAAGATGCTAACTTCAGTCCCTTCCTGTTGAATACTATTAACTGTTAGACCATACTGCACGCCATACAATAATTTGATACGCCGGTCTATATTAATAATCCCAATACCTTTATTGTCCACATCAAAAAAAGAGTCCTCCAATGGATTCGTAGCATTAATATGATGACTAAGTGAATGTACAACCTCTGATGACATCCCTTTTCCGTCGTCCTTTATAGTAAATAATAAATTGTTGTTAATGGCCCGTCCGCTAACAATCAGCGTGCCCTTTTCTTTTTTCTGCTCAAGTCCATGGAATACCGCATTTTCAATTAAAGGCTGCAAAATCATCTTTGGAATCCTACAATCTAATATAGATTGCTCCACCTCGTAAATGATAGTAAATCGATTTCTCTGCCTAATTTGGATAATTTTTATATAGTCATTAATGCATTCCAATTCATCGTTGACCTCGACTTCATTATTTTCCTTAATACTATACCTGAATATCCTTGCCATTGAAGTTGTTATCTCGAAAATCTCTGTTACATTTCTAGACAGAGCAATACTACGTATACAATCAAGTGTGTTATACAGAAAATGGGGATTAACCTGGCTTTGTAAAGCAGAAAACTGTGCATTCTTTTTGGAAAGCTCTGCTTTGTATAGCTCATTCTGGGTTGATATAACTTTATTGGTCATATCATCAATGTTATCGAGCATTTTATTCATAACTCTAGCTAGTATACTTAATTCATTTCTATTATTAACTTCCAATCTACGTGTATTGTACTTATTCCCTAATGAATTCATAAAACGCGTCATCCTGGTAATTGGTGCTGTGATGCTCTTGTTAATAATTAATCCAAGGACTAACAGAATCACAATAACAACGATTCCCATCATATAAGAGAATTTCTTAAGTGAGCTCAGGTCATTATTAATCTCAATATCAGAGGTAAGTCCGATTACTCTCCAGTTTAGATTGCTAACTACTCTTTGATATACCAATGATTGATTACTATCTTTAATTTGTTCGTCATTACTTCCCTCTTGTCCAATATCCTTGGTCGTATCTAGCCACTCCAGATTATGAGGATTAAGATCCTTAGAGTTAGTTGCAACGATATTATTATTAGCATCTAAGATTAGGAACACCGATCGATTGTGAGGTTGAAAATTAGATACGATATCAACGAAGGTATTTACGTTATATATCAACACGGTAAAAAACTCTTTATTACTAGAAGATGGGTTGAATGACCTCGTTACTAATATATAATAAGGTTCGCCGCTCTCATGACCATCCAGAAGGAGATGTGTGGGCTGATTGACTTGTATTTGTTTATTCAAATATAGATTTTTCACTTTTTTTAAAACCCAGAAATTATCGATTTTGGTCGCACCAATATTAATCAAATCAAGATCAGTGATGATCACATCACTGATGCTTTTATTTGATATTTTTAGTGATTCAATCATGACCTGAAGATTCTTGCTGTACTTTAGTTGCTCTCCCATGTCCTGAGTATTAATAAATTCATAGGTTACATCGTTGAAAGAAATATTATTAGCAATACTATTCATTTCGGTCGAAAAAGTTTGCGCTCTCAATTCTAATTGATGTGTTGTGTCTATAAGAAAATTGTTGTAGTTACTTCTATTGATTTGACTAAACCAATTAACAAAAATGATCTGTAGAAAGATAATTACTCCTATCGTTATGGATATTAAAATTACGAGCTGAGACTTTATCCTTATATTACCTATCGAGTTTATCAATCGTATCACCCTTTTTGACTCATTATGTGTGGATGCCATTCTATCAACATCTTAATAGATAAGTCAATAATAAAAATAAGGGTTTAATAAACGAACTGATAGCGTCCAGAGCCAACACGAATACGTACTAGTCCTTCTTCCTGTTCATAATGCTCCACTCCAACAGTAGCTGCTAGAGCGACTCCCGATTCATATATATGCTCAACTTTCGCTGCCGGAAGCTCAACAGTCGCGCTGGTATTCGGTGGTACCATAACCGTAACCTCCACTTGCCCATTCTCGCTTAGTCTCCACCCCGATTGAATCATTCCATACATAGAAAGGTGCGAGGTACTAGCGTGGGTCAGACCAGATTCGATATTCGGTTTAATGATGATGTGCTTATACCCTGGTTGTTCCTCATCGGAATTCAATCCAGCAACTCTCTCATACAACCAATCCCCAATTGCACCATAAGCATAATGATTGAAGGAATTCATATCCGCACTCCAGAATGAACCATCCGGTTTTATTCCGTCCCAGTGCTCCCAGATCGTAGTAGCGCCCTGGCTAACAGAGTATAGCCATGAAGGGTAGCTTTCTTGCTGTACTAGCTTCACAGCCACATCATGATACCCATTGTCAGATAATACATGACACAGATAGGGTGTGCCGACAAAGCCTGTCGTTAAGTGATAGTCATTCTCCTTCACATATTCAGCCAGCTTATGTGCCAATCGTGTTCGAGTTGGTTCATCAACCAAGCCGAACATAAGGGCTACTACATGTCCCGTTTGGGTAGGTGCAACCAACCGACCATTAGGTGTAATGAATTCTTGGTTGAAATTCACAATAATTTGTTCTAATAGATGACCATACCTATCAACATCCTCTTGCTTACCCAATACAGCTGCTGTTTTCTTCATAAGAGATGTTGAATGGGCAAAGAAAGCTGTTGCAATTAGATCCTTAGGTGTTGACCCTGTATAACTGTTCTCCCGCGCGTCTAACCCGAGCCAATCCCCAAAGTGAAAGCCCGTATTCCACAGGTACTCGTTGTCGCCCTGCATACGAATATGTTCAACCCATGCTTTCATACTATCGTACTGAGCTTCCAGTATTCGCTGATCTCCGTAAGAGAGATAGATGTTCCACGGACAAATCACTGCCGCATCTCCCCAAGCTGCAGAGGAATAGCTATTCTCATCCAGAATATGTGGTACAACGAAAGGAACAGCACCATTATCCAATTGATCCGCGCTTAAATCCTTCAACCATTTCTCGAAGAATGGCGCTACATGATAATTATAAGCCGCTGTTCTAACGAATACCTGTGCATCTCCCGTCCATCCTAATCGTTCATCACGCTGTGGACAATCTGTCGGAACATCTACAAAATTGCCTTTCTGACCCCAGATAATATTATGCTGAAGCTGATTAAGCATCGGGTGCGAGCATTCGAATGCACCCGTTTGCTCCATATCTGTATGAATCACTTTACCCATAAATTGTTCCAGTTCTAGAGTGTTAGGATACCCCTCTACCTTCACATAACGGAAGCCTTGGAAAGAAAAGGAGGGCTCATAGGTTTCAATCCCTGTCCCCTTACAGATATATTCTATCGATTGTTTGGCTTTACGCAGGTTATCTATGTAGAAATTGCCCTCCTGATCCAATACCTCCGCGTGTTGAAGCGAAATTCTTGTACCTTCTGAAGCCTCGATAGTAAACTTCATCCAACCAACCATATTCTGTCCCATATCTATAACGGTTTCACCCGCGGGAGTCATAATTATTGCGATTGGTTTTAGCTCTTCCACGATTCGTACCGGCTGACTTTCTTGGGCGAGGATGATGTCTTTGCTATGCTCTAGCACCTCTACAGAGGACCATCCAGATTGATCGAACTTATTGGTGCTCCAGCCGGCCTGCTCCAAGCGAGCATCATAATGCTCACCATGATAAATTTCTGACATACGAATCGGTCCAAGAGAAGATAACCACGATGAATTCGTAGTTATCTTCTCTTCTGTCCCATCCTCGTAGCTGATCATCATCTGGAGCAATCCAGCTCGTTGATTTCCATATAAATTCCATTGATCATGCCACCCTAGATTTCCTTTATACCAGCCATTCGCCAGCGACATTCCAATCACATTGTCACCCTTTTGTAGCAGCGTTGTTACATCGTAGGTTTGATATTGCAATCGACTGTTGTAGCTCGTCCATCCAGGGGTGAACAGCATATCGCCTACTCTGACTCCATTTAATTCAAGCTCATAAAGCCCTAGGCTAGTCGCGTAGATTCTAGCGCTCCGAACACCACCATGAACCTTGAAGGCTTTACGTAATAGGAAAACAGCCTCTGAGTTAGTGTCAATAGCTATCGTATTAGGAGTTATCCAATCTGCTTGCCAGTCACCAGAGCTTAGAAGTCCAACCTCCCAGAATGCGTTCTCACTCCAATCCGAGGCTACTCCATCCTGATTCCAAATCATCACTCGATAATCGTATCGAGAATTCGATTGTAGCTCTTCTCCATGAAATTCGACATGAACGGACTGATCAGAGATGACCTTTCCTGTATCCCATACCAAGGTCTCAAAGCTTGGGTCATTGTTGGAAACTTGAAGCTGATAGGCATGTTGTTTCGTATTCCGTTGATCCGAGACTATCTGCCAGCTAATCCTTGGATGCCGCACATCAATCCCAATAGGATTATCTCTATATTCACATCTTAGCTTGCTCACTCGTAAATCTGCCATTATACTCTCTCCTTATTATAAAGATTGTAATCACCTTAAACTTATTGTAGTATGAGTTCATTCTAATTTCAGGGTGTGATCCAGACAATGTTATAGGTGTTTTCAGACTTTTCCTATGCTTTCGAAAATCTTCTAGGAGGGGAAATTAATGTCCATACATCGACCCGTTCAGCTTTACAAATCGGAGGATATGTTCGCTCGTGATCTTCCCATCTATGTAAATCGTGTGCACGAGAATTATACAACTATGGAGCATAGCCATGATTTTATAGAGATATGCTACGTCGGCGACGGGGCTGGCACTCATTATATACAGAATCAAACATTGTCCGTTACCCAAGGTGATATTTTCTTCTTACCTGTTGGAACACATCATGTATTTCGCCCTATCTCAGCTAACAAACAACATACACTTGTTGTATATAACTGCATATTCACCTCCTCTTTATTGGCCCAAATATTAAAAACCTTCCCAATTGATAAAGCTATGGTTCATTTATATGCTGGAACGGATTGGTTTCAATATTGTGATCAGCACGGAGAATTCCATCGATTGTTTCAGAAGCTGCATTATGAATATACGACCCAAAAGCCAAGCTTCGAGGCAGCCCTATATACATGCGTATTCGAGCTTCTCTTATATATGTACCGTTTGGAGACAGAACAGCATACCCCTCTTACCAATAAATTTTCTGGTATAGAAACGGTCCTGCACTTCATTCATAGTCAATATGATAAGCCGATTACTTTGAATACTATGGCACAGCTTCTAGGTCTAGGAGACAGACAATTCCAACGAGTGTTCAAGAATTATACAGGTATGACCTTCCTCGAATATCTTCAACAGATACGTATTCAGCAAGCCAATCAGCTTATCAGCTCTACGAATAGAAAAATAAGCGATATCGCCAACGCTGTTGGTTATCAGGATACGAAATTTTTTAATCACATCTACAAAAAGAAAACCGGGTTAACACCTCGTGACTACCGTAGGAATCATTCAAGTTAGAACAAATCACAATAAAAACTAGAAAAAATGTGCGAAAAATTGTGATTTGGGCTTTCATTTTTCTAATCTATACGGTATAATGAAAGCGCTACCAATTTTAATTTTTCATATTTCTTAAGGGGGAAGATGAAATGATGGGTTTAGCAAATGAGAATAAGAATGTGTACGAGGACTTTGAGATTGATCAGGATATCCTGTTCTTCAAGGTCGGCGCTCGTTCACAAGGCTTAGTCAGCTTCCACGGGTCAAACTATAATATAAAGAAAAGGATGACTTCCGACCAGCTGAATAAACTTATGTCACACACGAATTTTGTAAAGGTCAAATCCGACTGCTTCGTGAACATCGGTAAGATTACGTCTATAGAGAACGATAACGTTTATTTCGGAGAGAAATTCAATGAGAATAAACGAATTCACGTCTCTAGGTGGAAACAGAATCGACTGAAGCAAATGTGGCTGCAAGTTAACTAACGGATAATAATCGAAGAACTACCTTCCAAGAAAGAAGGTAGTTCTTTTTTTTCTGTAAACTTATTATTATGACAAACACTTTTCAATTAAGGCCATTCGAATGTACAAGCCATTCTGCGCTTGCCTGAAGTAAGCAGCCCTTGGATCAGCATCCACCTCTTCATCAATTTCACCTGCACGTGGCAAGGGATGAAGGATGACGGCTTCCTTGCGCATATGGTCTAGGACCTGTTGATTAATAATATATTTACCTGATGCCTTCTCATATTCCTCGATAGATGGGAATCTTTCCTTCTGTATACGTGTTTGGTATAGAACATGCGCCACTTCAGAAACCTTGAGTAAATCAGTGGATTCTTCGTAAGAGATACCCTGGTCATCTAAGTAATGCTTCACATATGGCGGAATCATTGTATTCTCGGGAGAGATGAAGTGGAGATGCACATCCTTATAATTAGCCAGCATGTAGCTTAATGAATGAACCGTCCGTCCATAGGCTAGATCGCCGATCATTGCAATGTGCAAACCATCAATGCGGCCTAACTCCTTCTTTATGGAATACAAATCCAATAAAGCTTGTGTGGGATGCTCTCCAGCACCATCACCCGCATTAATGACTGGCACGGTTGCTACAGCAGCTGCTCGTCCGGCTGCACCGATATCGGTATGTCTCATAACGATCAGATCACTATAGCCTGATATAATTCGGATTGTATCCTCTAGCGTCTCACCCTTGATCGTGGAGGAGAATTGCGCTGCATTCTCAGTACCAATGACACCTCCGCCTAATCGGTGCATCGCTGACTCGAAGGATAACCTTGTCCGAGTAGAGGCCTCGAAGAATAAGGTTGTAATGATTTTGTTAGCAAATCGCTTTGAACCGCCCTGCTTTACAATCTGCTCCATCTCAGAGGCTGATGCGAATAACTCCTCCAGTGTCTGCCTATCGAATTGTTTGGCGCCAAGTACATGATACAATGATTCCATCCGCTACCCTTCCTCTCACTATCTGCTCTACGAAGAATAGCATATTCCAACAAAATATTGAAGTTATTCACCAAAAAATTCCCGAAAATCTACAGGATATGAGACGAATTGTGATGTGCATTCTTCAATGCATTAAGAAACCGTCAAACCCTTGACGGTAATTTGCGCACTAAGACGGTTTTCCGCGGCAAAGTGGGCATTCTGCTCCAAAGTTACTCTCTAAGGCGGATTTTCCGCGTTACAGCGGGTATTCTGCTCCAAAGTTACTCTCTAAGGCGGTTTTTCCGTGTTACAGTGGGTACTCTGCCGCAATTATTGCATTCTTAAGAACGTCCTCGTCTATTTCCTGTACTTGATCCACCACGACGTTCAGATCCTGCTTGCCTAGAACCAGCGGAAGCGTTTCTTGGAGAGGCTCCCCTAGGTTTTCTATCGTTAGATGCGCCTCTTGAAGTGAATCCAGTGCCACCTCTTGTACCTACTTCAGTTACGACACCTCTCGTTTCAGTCCTGCGTGCTGGTGAAGGACCCGCTCCTCGGGTTCCCCCAGTGTTACTACCTCGGGTTGTCTCACTCCCGCGAGCTACACTGCTACTAGCTGCACGACCGCGATCCGCTCCGCGTCCTTGTCCACGTTCACCGGCTCCCTCAGTTCCACGTTTTGCTCCTCTTTCAGCAGCTTGTCCTATTCCTCGCTCTGCACCTCGTTCTCCTGAACGTCCAGCCCCTCGTTCTCCAATTCGTCCAGCTGCTCCGCGTTCTCCAGTGCGTGCCGTTCCACGTTCTGTTCTTTCTGCTCCTCGTTCACCTGTACGACCTGTTCCACGCTCACGACCACGTCCAGCTGATCTGCCCGTGAATTCCTTACTGCGAGCGCCGCCCCCGCCTCTTCTAGTACGGCCGCCTTCACTATCTTCAGCCTTATTCGAGCCAGAAGTTTTATATTTCAGCACATTCCCGATTCGTTTATCAATTAGCTGTAAAGTCATTCGATCCTTTGTCGTTGCAAAAGTTATGGCCATGCCCTCATGCCCTGCTCGACCCGTTCGTCCAATACGATGTATGTAGTCTTCGCCATCATGCGGAATGTCATAGTTGAACACATGCGTTACACCTTCAACATCAAGCCCACGAGCTGCAACGTCTGTTGCCACAAGAATTTGCAATTTAGCTGATCTAAATCGTTTCATTACAGCTTCACGCTTCGCCTGCGATAAATCACCATGAAGCTCATCCGCATTAAATCCATTCTCAATAAGGGCTTCAGTTAATTTTTTGGCACGAACCTTCGTTCTACAGAAAACCACAGCCAGATAAGGCTGATATTGTTTAATCAAATCGAATAGAACAAGTTGTTTGCCTCTATCGGTAGTCTCGATGACAATCTGCTCTATTCCTTCGAGTGTTATACCTTTTCCTTCGATTCGAACATCCTCTGGATTACGCATGTAACTCGCGGCCAGCTTGCGAATAGGCTCAGAAATCGTCGCAGAGAACAGCATCGTTTGACGTTCTCTAGGAACATGATGAATAATTTCTTCTACTTCTTTAAAGAATCCCATATGAAGCATCTGATCTGCCTCATCCAGGACGAGCAAGGAAACCCTGGATAGTGAAAGGGTACCGCGACGTAGGTGATCAAGTAGTCTACCTGGTGTTCCGACAACAATATGTGATGAACCCTTTAACTTATGAATTTGAGCTTCGACATCCTGTCCTCCATATGCTGCAAGAACACTTGCACCAACGGTTGGTGCCAATTTCTTAACCTCAGCTGTAATTTGTATAGCAAGCTCACGCGTTGGTGTGATGATTAATGCCTGGACATGAGGCTGATCAGCATTAACGATTTCTAGTATAGGGAGCACAAAAGCTAAAGTTTTGCCTGTCCCTGTCTGAGCTTGAGCGATAACATCTTTACCGGACAGCAAGAAAGGGATTGCCGCTTCCTGTACGGGTGTCGCATGAATTAATTGATTCTGCTTCAACACTTGAACCAAATCGGAACGAATGCCTAGTGTGTTAAACGTGGTGGCCATAAAAAATTCCCTCTTCTCAATATTACTAGTTACAGACATCTTGTCTGGATTATTATGTACAGTATAACAGTTTAACATGAAATAAGAAAAACTTACCTATTACAAAAAAATCACCACTAAAATTTTCATTTAGTAGTGATAATTCCTTTAAACCAAATCCGTCCTATACACTTTACGTTGTAAGGTCCAAATCTTCTCAGACATCTCACCGGCATTCGTAGTTTCCATAGATTTCTTGAAATCGAACATATTAGCATCAATCACATCTAAGTGATGTAGGAGCTCAGCCTCAGGAATCATCGGCACCTTCGGACTACCCCATTCACCCTTGTAGTGATGGCTCAAGATAAGATGCTGCAACAGTAACAGTACTTCTGAATCAGCAGCAATCTCTTTACCAATTCGATCAACCATCCTAATACCTTGTATAATATGCCCTAATAATTGTCCTTCAATCGTATATTCAGAAACAATCCCCAATTCATTGGCGTTCATTTCTTCAAGTTTAGCTATATCGTGAAGGATTACACCAGCAAATACTAAATCTGTATTGAGGAATGTATATATTTCGCAGAGCTTTTCTCCGCTTCTTAGCATCGTATAAATATGATACAACCAACCGGAACGGATCGAGTGATGATTTTTCTGTGCTGCAGGATAATATAATAGCTTATCCTTGTTCTCCTGCAACAGGCGTTTAACAATAGTCTGTATATCTGCATGCTTGATTTGGTTAGTGAATTTAATAATTTCGTCATACATAAAGCTTGCTTCAAAAGGTGCAGAAGGGACAAAATTTTCAATCTTACAACCATCATCTTCTACTACGACACGTAATTTCTCAATATTCAACTGAGGCTGGCCATTCCATTCCTTCACAACACCACGGGCTTTAATAAGAACATTCGCTTGATACATCTGCTCTGCCTCTGGCGTGTGATCCCAAATCTTCGCATTCATCTCACCTGAATGATCACAAAGAATAAGGTCAATATATTTCTTGTTTGTACTCCCTGTCTTACACTCAGCATGCTTAATTAGGAGGAATATATCTGTAGTTTCTCCAACCATGAGTTCTTTGATGGTCTTCATTCTAATTCACCTCTTCATTAATAAATCGAAGCATCGTATACCGATTACGGACGGTATGTGCTTGTTGTAAGCCTCGTTCTATAGAATCGGTATTGATTGGCAACGCATTAGGTGAGCCACCTGTTAAGGTAAGCATCGTTGCTAATTCCTCAGACTGTGGAATTCCTGCAATTCGTGATTTAAAGTGATCCCAATGCTTCATAAGCTTATCATGCTTTTCAATATTAGCAATGATATAGGTGAATCTATACTGCTTATTCGATCAACACGACTGCACAATCGAGCCACCTGCTGAATATGTGTTCTGATCGGCAATTATAACAATATGATGGTAAGCCTTCCCTTTAAGATCTATATTATTAGACATGTCGGGCTTGTTCCTTTAACGCCTTCAACCGCTTCATCACATCATTCTCTCCACGGCCAAAATAATCATGTAAAAGTGTATATTCTTGGTATAACTTTTCATATACAGCTACATTCTCAGGTATAGGTTTATAGGTTTCTTTACGAACACGTGCCATCTTTAGGGCCGCATCCACAATACTATCATATCCACCATTGGCTGATCCAGCCGCAACAGCACCGAACATAGCAGCTCCTAAAGCCGGAGTTTGGGTAGAGTCAGCGATCTTAATCTCTCGATTGGTTACATCTGCATAAATCTGCATTAATAAGCCGTTACGTTGTGGCAAACCACCACAAGCATATAGCTCGTCTACCTGCACTCCATTGGAATGAAATGCATCAACTATCTTTCTTGTTCCATAAGCAGTCGCCTCTAGTAAGGCGCGATAGATTTCTTCTGGTTTTGTTAAGAGTGTACAGCCAACAAGCAGCCCCGTTAGATCAGTATCCACGAGCACCGAGCGATTCCCATTCCACCAATCAAGTGCAAGTAGCCCTGTCTCTCCAGGCTTGTATGTCGCTGCTTGTCGCTCCAGCCAGACATGAACATTAATGCCTTCCTGATCAGCAGCCTCCTTGACATATGCAGGTACAGCCTCATCCACGTACCAACCAAATATATCCCCAACAGCTGATTGCCCAGCCTCATATCCATAATAACCTGGGATAATGCCATCTTCTACTACGCCACACATACCCTCGACTACATGCTCTTTATCAGCTAATAATAAGTGACAGATCGATGTACCCATTGCCATAACTAATTTACCCGATGTAACTACGCCAACCCCTGGTACGGCAGCATGTGCGTCTACATTACCTACAGCTACCGCAATCCCTGGAAGAAGCCCCATTAAAGAAGCCATCTCTTCGGTAAGACCTCCGGCCTTTGTGCCTAATGCAACAACATCCCCACGAAGCTTCGTCTCTACCAAATCCTCTAACCGAGGGTCTAGCTCCTTCAAGAACGATTTACTCGGGTATCCGTCTTGCTTGTGCCAGATTGCTTTGTATCCTGCTGTGCAGCTATTGCGAACAATATTACCCGTCATGCGGAATGTAACCCAGTCCGTTGCTTCTAGAAATTGATCTGCCTTAGCATAAATGTCAGGTGCTTCATTAAGAATTTGCCACACCTTTGCTAACATCCATTCGGATGAGATCTTACCACCATATCGAGGTAGAAATTGCTCTCCATTCTTCTCCGCAAGCTCATTCACTCTGTTGGCTTCATCCTGTGCAGCGTGATGCTTCCAAAGCTTCAACCAGCTATGAGGTAGATCTTTATACTCAGGCAGAAAACATAAAGGTGTTCCATTCTCATCAATAGGAAGCATCGTACATGCTGTAAAATCAATACCTATTCCAATGACGTCAGATGGATTTATTCCAGAAGATTTAATTACCTCTGGAACGGATCTCCGCAACACTTCAATATAATCTGCAGGATGTTGAAGTGCCCAGTCAAATTCCAATTCAATATTTGATTCAGGAAGTCTCTCATCTATAACTCCATGAGGATATTCTGTTACATGGGTAGCAACCTCCTCACCATTAGATAAATCAACAAGAAGCGCACGTCCTGATTGGGTACCATAATCAACACCAATTGCATATTTTTTAGTCATATATAATTCCTCCTAAAAGTGATGCCCTAACGGGCTCAAACTGATTTGAAAATGAGGTTTAACCTTTGAAGAATATTCCGTTGAGGTCACTCTCTAAGCCGGCTTTTCCGTCTTACAGCAGCATTTCTGCTCCCAAGTCACTCTCTAAGCCGGTTTTTCCGCTTTACAGCGGACAATTTGCTCCCAGGTCACTCTTCGAACGGAGCTGTAGGGCTATTTTCCCATCAAAGGTTTTGTGAAGCAAAACTACTTCGTAAGCATAAATGATTTACTTGATTTGTCCATAATAGGCATTCTTACCATGCTTGCGCAAATAGTGCTTATCCAGCAAGGATTGCTCAATCGAAGATACAGCTGGATTTAATGCGTACGTGTGATAGGCGATCTTGGCAACTTCTTCAATGACAACTGCATTATGCACGGCATCATGAGGGTTTTTTCCCCAACTGAATGGCGCATGACCATGAACCAGAACTCCTGGTGTACTTACGGGGTCAATTTGATTAAACCTCTCAGCAATAACACGACCTGTTTCTAGCTCATAAGCTCCGTTAATCTCAGTATCGGTCATCTTACGTGTGCATGGAATGTCCCCATAGAAATAATCGGCATGTGTAGTTCCCAGTGGCGGGATAGGTCTACCCGCTTGAGCCCAGCTAGTTGCCCATGGGGAATGGGTGTGAACAATACCCCCGATTTGTTCAAATGCTTTGTAGAGATAAAGATGTGTAGGCGTATCTGAAGAAGGCTTCATATCCCCCTCAATGATTTGTCCATCTAAATTTACAACAACCATATGTTTGACCAACATATCATCATAGGGTACTCCACTCGGCTTAATAACCACTAAGCCCGTTTCTCTATCAATTCCACTAACATTCCCCCAAGTGAAAGTGACTAATCCATACTTAGGTAATTCTAGATTGGCTTCCAAGACCGCTTGCTTCAAAGATTCTAACAATGATATGACCTCCAATTCTGAATGAAACTCTATCTTCATTATATACTTGTACGTACAAGTATATCTATAAAATTATTATAATTTCTTTGTTGAATCACGTATTATGAATTCCGGCTCATAATCGATTACTCCAATAGCATGTCTATCTATTTTTCTTTCTTTGATATCTATTAATAATTCGGCGGCTTTAATACCGAGCTCAATTTTGGGATGAACGATAGTGGTTAGCTTCACTTCAGTGGCAGTTGCTAAGAAAGAGTCGTCAAAACCAATGATCGACAAATCATCGGGAACCCGCAGGCTTGCCTCTCTCACAATATCTAGCATTCTTATCGCTAATTCATCATTATAACAGACGAATGCCGTTGGTCTATTCGCTTGTTGCAACATAGCAGCAGCGATGGAAAAAGGCTTGGTGAACCTTTCCTCGGTGTTATATGAAACAACACTCCCATCAATTAGGGGTAGCTGATAATGCTGATGGGCAGCGATAAAACCATTTCTTCGATTCACGCCTTGCAAATCATCTGTTTTGAAGAAGCCTGCGATATGTCGATGACCCCCAAGAATGAGGTATTCAACCGCTTTATATACACCTAATTCATCATTGACCTTTATACAAGGACAATCCAACTCAGCATACCTTTCATTAATCATGATATAGGGAATACCTTGGTCTTCAAGAGCCCGGTAATAACTTTCGCTAGGATTACCCTCTGCGCTTTTGGTAGGTTCAATAATTAATCCACCTACGGACTGCGCAAGCATCATCTCTAAGCTCTCTCTTTCCTTATCCTTATTATTGTCCGTACTCGCAAGAAGCAGCTGATAACCTCTACTACGTAATGTGGCTTCAGCCCCACGAACAATTAAAGGAAAGATGTAATCAGATATATATGTGGTTAATACACCGATTGTCGGTGTATCATTCATTCTTCTCTGCAGACTCCCAGAACAATAGGTTCCCTTACCTTGAATACGGTATAGGAGCCCTTCCTGAACCATTTCACCAACTGCTTGCCTAACCGTTTGACGACTCATTGAGAACAACCTTGATAATTCATGCTCTGAAGGTAGTTGTTCGTTTGATTTAAAGCGTCCGGAATAAATCCAAGACTGAATCTCTTTCTTAAGCTGAATGTATTTGGGGAAACCTGACTCTGTCATTCAGCACCTTCTTCGTTGGTATTGACCATATGAGCTGCTACCTGAGTCAGCCTCTCATAGAAATAATCCCTAGCAGGACCTTCCATTCCTATCTCAATCATTGCTTCTCTCATACACTTCAGCCAAGCCTTAGCCCTTATCGGTGTGATCTCAAAAGGAAGATGACGATATCGCATCTGGGGGTGACCGAATTCATTCGAATATAAAGGTGGTCCTCCGAGAAATTGAGTTAAGAACATAAATTGCTTTCGTTGGACCTCATCGATATCATTCTGGAATAGTGGAGATAGCTCAGGGTCCTTAATAACTCGAGGGTAGAAGGCTTCAACGAGCTTCTTAATCGTCTCTTCCCCACCAAGTACATCATATAATGTAGACTCTGGATTCATGTGTATGCTCCTTTCAGTAAGAGCGAGTAGTTATTGCAACACCAAGCGATCCAAGCATTCCATGACTTCAAAGCAAGCGCGACTATTATGATATGGACACCTAATACTTCCGCTGCCTCATATTCTCATCTACATAGCTTGCTGCTTCATCGGGGTATTATCTCCTAACTCCAATGGATATTGTTATTCATATTAATATACACATACTTGATAGGCACTTTCAATATTGGTAACAATTGTTCATATATGTCTTAGAGCAGTTATCCCCGTTACAATTCCTCCAACGATTATAGTGATAAGTGACAGCAAGAAGGTTTCCATTGATATAAGAAAGCCCCCTATAGCAATAATCATAAGGTCGATAAGCGCAATAATCAATCCTACATTCAAGAATGTGAGCTTCGATATATACTGTGCTAATAAATCTGTACCACCAGTACTCGTACCAAACCTAAGCATGATACCAATTCCAGCACCTATTCCAGCACCTCCAATAATAGCGCTCACGACAGCTGTAAGTTCAAAGTAATATAGAAAATAGTATTGTAATGGTTCTAATGAATTAATGAAAAATGATGAAAAAATAAGCCCATATATGCTATTCAAGAATAATGGTCGGTACTGAAACCATGCCAGAACGAATATTGGAGCACTGCATAGCAGCATGGAAAATCCAACCTCTATACCCCATATATATTTCATAATAAGCGCAAGACCAATGATACCCCCATCTAATACCTTGAAGGGTATAAGAAAAAAATTAACACCACATGCTATAAGTAAACTACCTAGTAAAAGAACATTAATTTTATACACGATCATCGACAAGTGGGAAACGCCTCCCTTAAACTTGTCTCATGTATATGCATCGGATTCAGACAATATCTCTATACTCTAACTGATGAGGAACTGAACAAAAGTAAAGAGGAATTCGAATAATCGAATTCCTCTTTCTAGACCAGAACGGTAATTATATAGATATATCTAATTGCTGCCCCACCATAAGAGAGGCTGGAATGGGTACACTAGGACTTACTGATTGTGCGGATGAGAAGTCTGCGAGCATCGTGGCCATCTGCGATGTTTCCATCTGTTTTATATTACTCAGCATTCTTATTCCAATAAAATGTTGTAATAATGAAGCACTATCGACCGCTCTTAACGCAGCGCCAGCATTCATAATATGGCCCCCTCACATGTATTCAAAAGAGACTTCGAACAAAAGTGGAAATAAACGAACATTTGTGATACCCTTAGGTTGTATTTACATTTAATTATATCAAATATGAGGAAGGATTGAAATATCCAATGGAAATTCGGTACGCTGCTACTCCCGCGGACTCTCAGAAATATGATACACAACGTCTAAGAGAACAATATTTGATTGAAAATTTGTTTGCGTTAGATGAATTAGTACTTGTTTATAGTCATGTAGACCGCTATATAACCGGCAGTGCGGTACCTACCAAAAGCTCTATTAAGCTGGAGGCATCCAAGCATGATATGGGGTCTGAATATTTTCTAGAGCGTAGAGAGGTTGGTATTATCAATATTGGTGGTCCTGGTCTGATTCAAGTTGATGGCCAAGCATACACAATGAATACGAAGGATTGTCTATATATAGGACTGGGTAACCAAGAGGTCATCATGAGTAGTCAAGACGCTTCAGCTCCAGCCAAATTCTACATCAATTCTACTCCTGCACATCATGCTTATCCTACCACAAAGGTTGACATTGCCGGTGCTGAGCCCGTTCACTTAGGAAGCCCAGCCTCATCTAACGAAAGAACCATCTATAAATTCATCCATACGGATGGTGTTAAAAGCTGTCAGCTTGTCATGGGAATGACTCTACTCAAGCCGAATAATATGTGGAATACGATGCCCTGCCATACTCACAACCGACGCTCCGAAGTATATTTGTACTTCGACATGCCTGAGGATGCAGTCGTTTTCCACTTCATGGGTGAGCCACAGGAAACTAGACATCTTGTTGTTCGTAATGAGCAAGCTGCAATTTCTCCAAGCTGGTCAATTCACACTGGTGTCGGCACCAATAATTATACGTTTATATGGGGAATGGCTGGTGAGAATCAGACCTTCACTGATATGGATGCAGTAGGCATGAAAGAATTACGTTAATCCCTTGTAAATACGAAGAGGCTGTCCCTAGAAAATTTTCTTGGGAGCAGCCTCTTATCTTACAATAAATGACGTTTACCTAACCATCCAACCACCATCAACACACATGATATGACCATTCATATAATTAGACGCCTCAGATGCTAAGAAGACAACCGGTCCCTTTAGATCCTCCGGCGCACCCCAACGACCGGCTGGAATTCGATCGAGTATTTGTTTGCTCCTTATCGGATCCTCTCTTAAGGGCTTCGTATTAGCAGTTGCCATATAACCAGGAGCAATCGCGTTAACCTGAATCCCTCTGCCAGCCCATTCACTGGCCAGAGCCTTCGTAATACCAGCAACAGCATGCTTACTGGTTGTATAACCAGGCACATTAATACCACCTTGAAATGTTAACATGGAAGCAATATTAATGATCTTGCCCGATCCACGCTCTAACATTCCACGTCCTACAAGCTGTGATAAGAAAAACACCGAATTTACATTAACCTGAATGACATCATGCCAATCCTGTGCGGAATGCTCTGCAGCGGGCTTTCGACGAATAATCCCCGCATTGTTAACCAGAATATCGATATCACCTAGCTGAGAAAAGGATTGCTTAACCAATTCGGAAATTGCTTCTTCATTACTTAAATCTGCAGATATCGCCACGACCTTACGCCCAATAGCTTTTATTGCCGCTTGTGTTTCTTCCCCTTTGTTCTGATTCGTTACAATCACAACATTAGCACCCGCCTCGGCTAAACCGATTGCCACTGCTTGCCCTAAACCACTTGCTCCCCCAGTTACAAGAGCGTTCTTACCTGTTAGATTAAACATATGAATGATCATCACATATCCTTTCGTTCTATAATGTTCAGTAATGTTCGAATTTGTACAATTATTAGTATAGCTGATTAATATCTTACTTACTAGTCCCTATTCTTTCACTATATGAATACCATGAGCTTCATATTTGCTGATAATATTCGAATTTAACTCATTATCTGTAATGATCAGTTTCAGATCAGATAGAGGAGCAATCGTCATGAGCGCACACTTGTCAAACTTGCTATGATCCACAACGGCATATACCTCGGCTGCACATCGGATCATCGCTTGTTTCTGCTCAATCTGAGCACTTGTAAAGACAGACAGACCATACTCAAGATCAACAGCAGTTGCAGATATGAAAACCTTCTTTATATTTAACCTCTCCATAAAGCTAATCGCTTCCGGACTTACCAGATAATTACGATTACGATAACCTCCGGGAACAACTAGCTGGATATTATCCTTCTTCACAAGCTCACTTATAATAAACAAGTCATTCGTTATAACGGTAAGGGGTATATTCTCCAGCATTCTAGCGATTTCTAATGTAGTACTCCCACCATCAAGAGCAATGATATCCCTCTGCTCAATATATTGAATCGCCAATCTTGCAATGGCCTTCTTGCCACTTTCATTACGCGTGTCGTTACTTGATATAGGAAGCAATGTGGAATTTCCCTCTCCTGCCAATACAGCCCCGCCATGTATACGCTTCAACAAGCCCATACTCTCTAGCTTCTCTAGATCCTCACGAATGGTTTTCTCCGTCACATTCAGTTGCTTACTTAGATTAGACACCTTTACAGAACGATTCTGTCCTAACCATTCGACAATCTTCTCATGTCGATTAACTGACAACATATTTCTTTCCCCCAAGCGTACGCTTTTGTGCGAATATCTCTATATTAACATATTAATGTTTCAATAGACGTATTAATTGATCAGTTATTGATAGCGCCTGATGCTGGTCATCGTGTTGCCGATTACTTACAAGGATCGCAAAAGCATACTTGGGCTGATCTGTAGGTGTATATCCAATAAACCATTGATTAACCTTGTGATCGTGCGGTTGCCCAGTCTGTCCTGTACCCGTCTTACCTGCAACCTGAACAGGCACCTTCAGAAGTGAGCTTGCTGTGCCTGATTCGACAGTAAGCTTCATAGCTTCAGTTAACCATCTTGTAGTTGAAGGCGAAAGTCCGCTTTTTCCTTTACCTGATGGTCTAGTGATCACGTGCTGAGGAAACTGTATCAATGAACGATTATTGTTATGTTTAATTTCTGATACAACCCTAGGCTCTGTTAGCTTTCCTGCATTAAGAATCGTGACGACCATATTCGCTGCCTGGAGAGGAGATACTCGAACATCTCTTTGTCCGATACCCGTCTGAGCTAATACACCACGATCAGCTCGAGGAGTTCCTTGATCAAATAGCTGCCCCTCTTGTTCTCCATCGAATTGACGGAATGATTGTTGAATCCCCCCCAAAGGGAGACTTAAACTTTCAGTAGACCAACCAATACGATGGGTAAGACCCAGTGATTCAGCGACTTCTTCTAAACGATTTGGATCTAGCTCTGCGGCGATTTGTGCAATGATCACATTGCATGACTGTGCATATGCCTGCTCCAATGTGAGAACACCATGCCCTTCTCTAACCCAGCATCGTAAATGATATCGATCCCACTCGCCAGAGCAATAAAATTTCTGACCAGGCTTGACGACTCCATCCTCAAGCGCCGTCGCCAACACCACCGTCTTAAAGATGGAACCAGGCACTTCTGCAGATACTGCTCGATTCCTCCACTTACCTAATTCAGGTAAGACAGCGTAAGGATCATAGTTGGGGCGACTTGCCATTACAATAACATCAGAATTATTAATATCAAGAACGACCACTGCCCCTTCCTTCATACCCTCCTTATCTATCATGGCTTCAGTAGCAGCTTGTAGCTTGCCGTCTAAGGTCGTTTGCAATTGAAGGGGATAGAAAGGATTGCTAGCTAAGATTAGGCGATCATGCAGTCCTGCTATAGCTTCAGATTTAGCATCAACGAAGTGAACGTATTTAGAGGTTTCTATTCCTTGTAAGAAGCGATCAAAGCTTCTTTCTAAACCTGAGGCCCCAATTAATTCATTCTCCTGCAGGTTTCCTTGCTCCAACTGCTCCTTATACAATTCTTTAATTTGCCGTGGGTTCTGAGCTAAGAAACCAATGACATGGGAAGCTATTGGCTGCTCACGATACCTTCTAATATAGGGGACAACCTTCAACGCAGGGGATTGTATTTCATCGATTTGTTCGATTTGTTTAGTTGATAATATTAGTGGTGTTTTCTTAGTTACAGTATAAGCAAGGAAAGGTTTACTAGTTAAACGAACCTGAGATTCTAATGTTTGGGGAGGTACACCAATAATACCTGCAACCTGGTCTATAAGATCAGTACCTATCCACTGTGGCATGCGAGGAACGACTAATAGAGTATGCACTTGCCGTCCAGCCAATACAGCTCCACTACGATCCAATATACGTCCACGACCTTGATCTAACACAACACTCTCTCGACGTTGCTCGACCGATTGCTGAGCTAGATAATCGTCTCCTATTGTGGTTCGTGTTTGGAGCCATAGTAACCTTATGATGATCATAAAGATTAAACTCGCCAAGATCAGTAATAGAATAAATCCTCGTCGTGCAACCAACCTACATCACCTCTATCGCAGATTGGTATCATTATTCTCCATCTCCACGCAAAAATACCTATTTCGCCAAATTAACGAAATAGGTATTTATTAGAATAAATTATACAGTAAAGCTACTTAGTGATTTCTTCAGGTCATTGGATAATGCTTCTAGCTTCTCCGCCAGCTGAACAAGTCCTTGACTTACATTCAGCTGCTCTGTACTTAGTGACGCTACCTCTTCTGAGGTAGCCGACGATTGCTGTGAAACCGCGCTGACACTGCTCATAGCCTCGGATAATGTAACTTGAGATTGCTCCAGCTGTTGAATGGACTCTGTTACACCATCTAATTGATCGATGAAACCACCCATATTACTCTGAACATTCTTGAAGATTAAGTCGGCTTCCTTGACCGAAGCGATCTGCTCTTGGAATAATGGATATGCTTCTGATAATACATCTACAGTTTCATCTATCTCTTGCTGAATAGTCTCAGTAATCTGTCCTACTATACCAATCGATTGTCTAGACTGATCGGCTAATTTGCGAATCTCATCGGCAACGACCATGAATCCCTTGCCAGCAGCACCTGCTCTGGCTGCTTCGATCGTGGCATTCAATGAAAGAATATTGGTTTGTTTCGTCATGTTACTCAATACATCGAGAATCTTACGAATTGAATTAGTGCTTTCCTTAAGCTTGTCTACCTTCTCTACCATAGAACGGGTCATCTTCTCCGTGGAGCTTGTCTTCGAGATGAGCTGAGACATATATTCAATACCCTGTTCACTGACCCTACGTACTTCAGAAGCAGAATTCCCCATCTGTAAATTCGCTTCAACGACTTGATTCATTTGCCCACCAATATGATTCGTTAAGTCATTACCTCTTTCAGCCTCTAAAGCCAGCGTCGATGCGCCGCTCGCAATTTCTTCTGTTGCTACCGATATTTCTTTAGCTGAGAGTGCTGTCCGCTTAGAAGAATTTAATAGTTCTTCGGCATTGATTAGAACTTCTTGAGCAGAATGATTCGTCTGTTTAACCAATACAGTAATTCGCTCCATCATCTCATTGAAGCTTTGACCCAGTTGACCAATCTCATCCTTACTTCGAATGTTCGTTCTGACCTGAAGGTTTCCTTGCTCTCCTTCTTTCATTAGGTTACGTAATTGGACGAGTGGACGTCCAATCATTCGAGCAACAATAAATCCAATCGCCACAGCGACAAGAGCAGCCAACAATGCAATAATAAAAGTCTGTTTTAAGATTTCATTCGCGTCTTCAACCAAAGAATCGATAGGGTAAGTTCCTACTAAATGCCACCCTGTTATACTAGATTTGTCATGTGCGATAAGGGCATCTTCATCATATTGACCAGTGGATTCGTAAAAATTAACTTTAGTTTCCTCCGGAATTGTAAGCTTGGATGGAAGAGTAATATTAGATGCTTCGTCCGCATAAGTTAGGTTATGATTAGCGTCAATCATGTAGATGTGATTGCCATTCTCAGCAAGTCCTGTTAATTGGTTAGCAATAGCCTCCGTTTTAAGCTCAATGAGAATGATACCCACTTCCATAGAGGAAACAGGATTGACAATCTTACGTGCTAGAGCAAAGGCTGGGCGAGTATTTGAATATCCTTCAATTGTCGTAGGTAACCATACGACTTTTCCATTTGCCTCCATCGTAGTCTTGTACCATGGAACCTCTTGTATTTCATCGAATGACGGTAAGCTTCCACCCGTGGTTAACACCTTACCGCTCTGGAGATATAATTGGAGAGAAATAATATTACTATCTTGGAAAAGATATGTATTAAAAGCTTCCGTCAATGTTCTCTGTGTAGTGAGCTGTGTATACTCATCACCTTCATTATTAAGTATTGCAGTGTACAGAAGATTCAAATCAGGATCAAGCATAAACTGCAGACTAGTCTGACTGTATGTATTCAACATTAAATCTAATTTGCCATTTGCTTGTTTGATCGTTTCCAGAGAGCTGTCAGCAACTTTATCTTTAATAATATTCTTCGAAGTATTATAGCCTAGTAAACCGACAACTAACACGAAGAAAACTATACTAAGAAAGATGATTAGGAACAATTTTAATCCTACTGACTTAATCGGATTCTGCATCCTTACTTGCTTCGCTTGACCCGTAACGTTCTTTACTTTTCCTAACATGGATCCGCCGCTTTGTTTCAATTTTTCGAGACGGTTTGCTTTCATGCGTTTCACCATCCTGAGTTTATATTAGTCTTTGCATTTTTATTTGGTAGTTTCTTATTTCGACATGATCCGCCATAATCCTTTGATTCCTTTAAAGCGATTACATTATTTTTTGGGAACTTATTTACTTTGTAGGATTTCAGCTCCACTTTCGCATAATATCCATCTTACGCACCTCTTGATCTACCTTTATATGAATGGTTTGTAATGGATGCCTCGCGACTGATATTGGAGTTCCATGCTCATCTGTCATGTGATTAATCTTTTGTTGAAATTTGACACCCTCCGGTCCAAAAAATTCAATCCGCTGGCCCTGCTTAAAATAATTTCTTTGCTCCACAATAGCTATTCCTGTTTCTGGTTCATAGTCTAGGACAACACCCGTAAACTCAACCTCCACCACCTTATCTTCACCACTATATATATGGTCATCATGATCCGGTGTGTCATAGTAAAAACCAGTAGTCAATGGTCGATTGGCAGCCTTCATGATTTCGGAAATCCATTCGGGCTTGGTAATATACGCTTCAGGAGATTGCTGATAGCTATCTATTGCTTGTCTATAAGCATGAACGACTGTAGCCACATAATGTATACTTTTCATTCGTCCTTCAATTTTGAAGCTGTCTATGCCTGATTTAATAAGCTCAGGGATATGCTCGATCATTCCTAAATCCTTGGATCCCATAGTAAATTGTTCTTCCTCTATGTCTACAGGATGAATGTTGCGATGCTCTTGGTCATATAGATCATATTTCCAGCGACAGGATTGAGAGCATCCACCACGATTAGAATCCCGATCCGTAAAGTGATTTGATAGTACACAACGACCTGAAAAAGAGGAGCACATCGCTCCATGAATGAAAGCTTCGATCTCGATATCAACCTTTTGTTTAATTTCTATAATATCCTCCATGCTCACCTCACGGGCAAGAACTACACGGGGAATACCCTCTTCCTTCCAGAACTGCACCGTCATCCAATTCATAGTAGATTGTTGAGTGCTCAAGTGCACTTCCAATTTCGGAGCGAATTTCTGGGCCATCGTAATAATTGCAGGATCTGCAGCGATGATGGCTGATATACCCACACGCTCTAACTCTCTAAGGTAATCAGCAATCCCAGCTAAGTCTTCATTATGAGCATAGATATTCGTAGCAACGAACACTTGAGCTCCATACATTCTCGCAAACGCCACACCTTGTTCCATCTCTTCAAAAGAAAAGTTATCCGCATTCGAGCGTAAGCCATAATGCTGTCCACCAATATATACGGCATCCGCTCCATAATGAATAGCAAATTTCAATTTCTCTAAGCTACCAGCAGGTGCGAGTAATTCCGGCAACCCTAGCTTCCGTCTTGAATTCTTCTGCATTTCGATCACGCTAGATTCTGGCATACTCATAACATCCTTTTGAAGAGATTTTAGAGACTTAATACACTTGCTCCTTATAGAAAAATCCATAGGTCAATTCCCGTCTTGGGTCTTGTAGCCGTTGAATGGATAATAACCACTCCGGATTTTCCTTGTATTGGGATGAATCCCTTGAATATTGATCTATCGCTGCTCGGTAGGCTTGTACAACTGCTACATTATATGCCACAGATTTTAGCAAGCCCTCAATCTTGAAGCTTTGAATATCTCCATCAATGAGCTCTGGTAAATTTTCTAGCATACATATATCATCCGCACTCATAATATGAGTACCATTATGATCCTCATACACAGGGTGAATTAATTCCTGTCGTTCTGCTTCTACCAGATATAAAGCTTTATCTAATCCGTAAGTACCTTCTTCGTATGGTTTTGATTGACGTTCCAGATAGCTGCCTACAAGGTGGCGTAGGGAATGATAAATGTTGGTCAGCCCATGCACTTGAACCTGCACCTCAATCTTACAATTACGCCGGTATTCTATGATCTGTTCCATATTAAGCTCTCTAGGTAGGACAGCACGGCTCGCTCCTCTATCAGCCCAGAAGTTCGCAGTTGAATAATTGGTTGCCGTCATTTCCGTATTCCAATGTAGTGCTAAGTTCGAATGGATTTGCTTATGGACCATTAATACCGATGGATCGCCAAAAACGATTGCATCTACACGCAATCGTTCAAGAGCATGCAAGTAATTTGGCAAGCTCTTGATCGTGTCATTGTTCATGATGTTGGTTACTGCTACATAAATCTTGGCAGACTTTTCGTGAGCCAGTGTTACCGCACGCTGAATCATATCAAGCTGAAATTCCCCAGAAAGCCTCATTCCATAACGTTGTTCACCAATGATAACAGCATCTGCCCCTGCATCCAGGAGCTGCTGTAACTCCTCTAGAGAGCTAGCTGTTGTTACGAGCTCAGGTTTATTCATGCTTATCTCCTCTGTTGCGAATCTTCTGTTTACTGATGTAAACGAAAGACGGCTAGCTACTGACTGACTTCCTTCGCTGTCTTTTCGCTTATAGCAATATTATTCTGGTGCTGCTTAAAGGTTTCTGCGAACAAATGTCCATCCGTTCCATCCTTTTTTGTAACATAATAGAAGAACTTGGTTTCCTCTGGATAAAGAGCTGCTTTTATTGCATTAATGCTCGGGCTTGCAATAGGACCAGGAGGCAGACCAGCATGAAGATAAGTATTATAAGGACTTTCTTTTTTCGTATCCGCAGTTAAAAGCCGCTCTTTGTGTTTATCTAGTGCATATTGTACAGTTGCATCAATCTGTAAAGCCATTTTCTCTTCAAGACGATTATAGATGACCCCCGCTACCGTAGCGCGTTCTTCATCTAATACAACCTCTCTTTCAATCAATGAAGCGATTGTCATTAATTCATGAAAGCTTACACCATTCTTCTCTAATTGATCAGCCCAGCCCTCAGGCAGAGTGCTTAATTTCTTGGATAATTCATGCAGAAGCCTTACAACAATATCCTCTGTATTACTATCAGCTAACATTTCGTAGGTATCAGGGAACAAATATCCTTCTAAGCGGAATTTCATACCTTCATTCTCAGGTATTTGTTCTACAAAAGGCGGGATTACCTTTCCATCACTTGGCTTTAATAATGCAGGATTGTTAGCTAATTCCAGAAACTTGGTACGGTCTACCTGTCCTATGCTTCCGATTACATCAGCAATTTGGGTTATGGTTAATCCTTCAGGAACGGTAAATTTAAAAGTGTCTGGTATGACAATCTCGCCATTATTTAGCATTTCAATAATACGTTCGACCGTAATTCCAGGGCTCATCGCATACTCTCCTGCTTTAAAGCCTGCTCCTACCTTTTTGTACTTCAAATAATAGCTAAAAACAGTTCCGCTCCGAATCAGACCCTGGTCCTCAAGAATATTAGCAATACGTCCTGAGGTGATTCCCCTAGGCACGACAAAGCGCTTCTCTTCTGAAGAGGCTTCCACTGGTGAAAGAGAATTGCCCAAATAAAGCAAAATACCTCCCGCTGTCCCCGTCAATAGACAGAACAACATAAAGAAGGTCCAGAACGCCATCATTCTTTTGCTTTTACGCGTTAGTTTTGTTGAAGGTAATTTATGTGGTTGTTGGGGCATGTCCATTGTTGATTCGTTGTTCGTATGATGTTCAGAATTATTCCCTTGGTTTGTATCCACGTTTCTCCTCCCACAAAAAGGGCGACGAATCGCCGCCCTTATTCACATCGAAAAAGTCATTTCATCGTAAACCTCAGCAACCGCTTCCCATTCCTCGTCATCATCAATGGTCTCGAGGTTAATATCGTTAAGATCGAGACCCACTACTCTAAATAAGACATAATCCACATTATTAGGTAGCTCTGATGAATGAAGAACAGCATATACCTGATTCCCTAGACGAAATTCCTTCAGAACCTGATATACAGTAGTATCCTTACCTTCTTCACTTAGGATAACTTCATCCCCGTAAAGTTGATGAAGCAGGTTTGAATACTGAGCATCCTTTGCTTCAAAGAATATACTCAAGCTTCCTCTTCATCCTCAGAAAGTAAGGTATTGAAGGTTTCTTCAACCAACTTCCATTCTTCTTCGTCCTCAATGGTGAAAAGCTTTAAATCATCGCCATCTTCCTCGTATCTAAAGGCGAATACCTCATCCTCTTCATCCTCACTGTCCATCGGTACCACCATCATATATTTCTTCTCAGTGCCATCCATTTCGAATTTCATAACTACTTCGAATTCTTCTTCATTGCCTTCTTCATCTGGAATATAGATGATTTCTGGCTCGTAATCGTTATTCTCTTCATTCGTCATGCCTAAGGCACCTCATTTCGTTGATATAGAATTTAGATAACCTTGAAGGATTAGCGAAGCTGCTAGTTTATCAATAACCAGCTTGCGCTTCTTTCTACTTACGTCTGCTTCAATAAGTGTTCGTTGTGCGGAGACAGTCGTCAAACGTTCATCCCATAAGTGAACAGGCAGATTAAAGGTTTCTCGAAGAGATTGCGCAAAGGTTAAACAGATCTCTGCTCGAGGTCCTAAAGACCCGTTCATGTTCTTAGGTAGCCCGACAACAAACTCCTGCACTTCATACTGCTCTACTATCCGTGCAATATGAGTTAATACAGCAGCTTTATCTTTATTAGAGATTACTTCCAACCCTTGGGCTGTCCAGCCAAATTCATCACTTAGTGCTACACCAATATTCTTGTCCCCATAATCTAATCCTAACAATCTCATGCCTAGTCACGAAGAGAAAGACTCTCTTACCTATCCTTTACTGTGAATTTGCAGGTACGATTTTACCAGCTCTTCGATCAATTCATCTCGTTCTCTCTTACGTATAAGACTTCTTGCGTTGTTATGACGCGGAATATAAGCCGGATCACCAGATAGAAGATATCCTACAATCTGATTAATCGGGTTATAGCCTTTCTCGTGAAGGGCGTCGTATACGGTAAGGATGATTTCCTCTGGTGATGTTTCTAAACCTTCCGCCTTAACATTAAACTTCATCGTATGGTCCATAGGGTCCATCACCATCACCTCCCGATTAAACGCAATTTCTAAGTATATCCCCATCTTACATCAAAGTTCCAAATATATCTATCCCTTCAATAAACCTCAGTGACAAAACGAGAGTGTTTATTGTAGGCCGACCGGTGTCGGCGCGTTTTTTACTTTTACTCCCCGCCCACTAGTCGTTCTCCAAAGGCTAACGCTTCCGCCAGTTTACCGGGCTCCTTGCCCCCCGCTTGTGCCATATCAGGTCGTCCACCACCACTACCACCACAGACCGCTGCGATTTGCTTAATTAGATTGCCAGCATGGAAGCCTTGTTTAATTAGATCAGGAGTAACGGCAGCGATCAAATTCACTTTATCCTCACTGATTGACCCGAGTATGATAATAACCGATGCTAGCTTTTCCTTTGTTTGATCTACGATAGTTCGGAGTGCCTCCATAGAAGGAGCTTGTACTTGAGCGATAAGAACGGGCACATTTCCTACTTGCTTCACTTGGTCAAGCAATGATCCAGCTTCTATACGATTAATTCTACTTTGTAACGATTCATTCTCTCTGGTTATTTCTCGAACCTGTCCAAGAATCGCTTCAATTCGTTTGGGTAGCTCGACTGGACTTGTCTTTAATGCTGATGATGCTTCCTTCAAGAGTGTAATTTGATCATCCAAATACTGATAAGCGTAACGTCCTGTAACGGCTTCAATCCTTCTTACGCCTGATCCAATCCCGCTCTCATTAACAATCTTGAATAACCCAATTTGTGCGGTGTTCTGTACATGGCAGCCACCACATAGCTCAAGACTATAATCTCCCACCTGAACAACTCTTACTATCTCTCCATATTTCTCCCCGAATAACGCCATAGCACCCATAGCCTTTGCTTCGTCAAGAGATTTCAGCTCAATATGAAGCTCAGTATTGTTCCATATCTGAGCATTAACACGACGTTCTACATCGGCTAGCTCCTCTGGACTAATTGAACCAAAATGAGAAAAGTCAAAGCGTAAACGCTCGGGCTCGACAAGTGAACCTGCTTGATTTACGTGATCTCCTAAAACTTCCTTTAATGCTTTATGCATCAAATGTGTAGCGGTGTGATTCTTAATCATATTCTCCCGTTCGGTACGATTTACAGTCGCTTGAACTTCATCGCCAACCTCGAAGGTTCCCATAAGAACTTTTGCAATAAGCACAAATTGACCGTTCGGAGCCTTGAATACCCCTTCGACCTTGGCTTCTGCTCCAGGCTTTGTAATGCTTCCTTGGTCACTTACTTGACCACCACTTTCAGCATAGAAAGGATTGCGAGATAGAATAAGCTGTATTTGATTCCCCGCACTCACCGTGTTAACAAAAGCATCACCCAATACGATAGCTGTAATATTTGTAGAAGTTACCAAGTCAGTATAACCAACAAATTCACTTTTAATCGTAAATTCTCCTAATGGTCCACCCTGTACCTTCATGCTCTCATTCTCTTGTCTTGCCGAGCGAGCCCGCTTACGTTGTTCTTGCATGGCCGCTTCGAATCCTTCACGATCCACGGACATTCCATTCTCTACAGCATAATCCTCCGTCAAATCAAGAGGGAAGCCGTAAGTATCATACAGCTTAAAGGCATCCGTACCCGCAATTTCTTGGTTGCCTGATCGCTCCGCAGCTTCAATCATCTGAGATAGAATGCTCAAACCATCGGATAAGGTTTCGTGGAAACGCTCTTCCTCCGTTCGAATGACCTTCTCTATATATGCTTGCTTCTCCACAACCTGCGGGTAGAATACACCCATGACTTGTCCAACGATCGGGGTAAGTTCATATAAGAATGGTCGGTCCATTCCGATTACCTTGCCGTAACGAACTGCGCGACGTAATAAACGACGAATCACATAACCTCTGCCTTCATTAGTAGGTAATACACCATCGCCCACAGCAAAGGTTACCGTACGAATATGATCAGCAATTACTTTTAGTGCTACATCGACTTCGGTTTTTTCTTTATAAACGACTCCGGCCTTGGCACAGGTAGCTTGAATAATAGGCTGGAACAAATCTGTATCGAAATTCGAATCCACATCCTGCACAATAGAAGCGAAACGCTCTAAACCGGCACCGGTATCAATATTCTTGTTCGGCAGCGGGGTATAGGAACCATCCTTATTGTGATTAAATTGAGAGAACACTAGGTTCCATACCTCTAGGTATCGTTCATTCTCACCGCCTGGTGTGCAATCCGGATCAGACAAGTCTCCGTATGCTGGACCCCGATCATAGAAAATTTCCGTACAGGGTCCACACGGGCCTTCTCCAATATCCCAGAAGTTATCTTCAAGCTTATAAATCCGTTCCGCGGGAATGCCGATCTTCTGATTCCAGAATTGATATGCCTCGTCATCTTCAGGATGAATGGTCATCGAAAGCTTATCTGGATCAAAGCCGATCCAACGTTTATCCGTCAGAAACTCCCATGCCCACGTGATCGCTTCCTCCTTGAAATAATCACCTATTGAGAAATTACCCAGCATTTCGAAGAACGTATGATGACGTCGAGTTTTACCAACATTCTCGATATCATTCGTACGGATACACTTCTGCGAGTTCGCAATACGCGGATTCTCAGGCTTGTCGCTACCATCAAAATAAGCTTTTAGTGGGGCCATCCCTGCATTAATCCAGAGTAACGAAGGGTCATTATACGGAACAAGCGACGCACTATCTTCAACCTTATGACCTTTGGACTCGAAAAAATCTAACCATTTTTGTCTAATTTCACTAGCTTTCATGTACAATACCCCCATTATTATCTATAACTACAAGGATAAACGGCTATGCCGTCCTCTTAGGACGGGTGCGTTTACCGTTGACGGTTTATACTTTCTTATTCATAAAATAAACAGAAAAACGCTCAATAAACAGGGACGGAATATTCCGCGGTACCACCCTGATTATTAAGCGTTCTATACTTTGAACGTTAATCTCCTTATTAAGCCTATAACGGGGCCAACCCGGTGAAGTTCATTCACACTCCATAGCCAGCGTTCGTCCATTCTTCGTTATTAGACTCTTTCAGCCAAGTGGGATGCACACCAGTATTCAGTATGATCCTCCAAGGAGTCTGTTCTCTGAAGTAAAGTTCGAGTCGCTACGACGATTCACTTTACGAATAACGGTCTATGGCTTACTGTAGCTACATCAAAGAATTATCTATTAAATATGATCGTTTCATCGTAAGAAATTATACTCTCCTGAATGTTTGCTGTCAAACATATTGAGCCCTTAACATTTTGTTAAGGTATCTCTGTTTCTGTCGTTTTTCTGTTCTTATAATATACCCACATGTGCTGGAATAGGACTTTGAGAACCGCAAAGAAAGGAACCGCCAATATTAGACCAACAATACCCGCTAATTCACCACCTATTAAGAGCACGAATATGATGAGTAAGGGGTGCATATGTAAGGTGCGACCAACGACTTGAGGTGAAATGACGTTACCTTCAAGGATCTGAACAGCTAAATTCACACCAGCTACTAATAACACCATTTTGAAGGATATCGTAGAGGCCATAATAATGGCTGGGGCAGCACCAAAGAATGGTCCCAAATAAGGAATGATATTGAATACCATGACTACACTTGCCAATAAGAGCGGATAGGGCATTCCGATGATCCAATAACCGAGATAAGCGAGTACACCAACAATTAGACATACGATAAACTGTCCTCTAACATAATTACCAAGTGCAGAATCAATATCAGTAAGTAGTTTTATTATGTGAGTTCGATGCTTTTTGGGTATAAAGGTTATAGCAGTCTGCTCCATGAGTCGGAAGTCCTTCAACATGTAGAAAACAAGGAAAGGAATGATAAAGGCTATAAAAAGAAAACCGATTGTTGTTCCAATCCCGTTGACAAAATTAGAAACTCCACGTGAAATGCCATCCTCAAGCTCATGTAGAGCTCGATTAATACCTTCTCTCACACTATCGGGTACCCAGCTGCTATTATTCATTCCAGAAACCAAGCTTTGTGCTTTCATGGATAACTCAGGCATGTGTTCATTCAACTCACGGAGCTGCTTTAGGAACATAGGTATTAAATTCATAACAACAACAGTCATGGTTGTAATGAATACCGCATAAATTAATAACACAGCGACTGTCCGAGGTACCTTACGATGACTAAGTAAGCTGACAATTGGATTCAGCACATAAGAAATGATCATAGCCACAAGAAAAGGTGCAAGTACCGCTTTCAGGAATACGAACACTAATTCAAGTAGTGGCTGGATTAGAACCAGCATATAGAGAAATGCAAGAATCAGTAACCCATATATAAGTATCATCAACATACGATTCTGTGTAAACCGTCTCATCGCCCTTAACTCCCTTAGCTTTCATACACCTTGTTTTCTAGTATATGTACAACCTTGGGAAATAACCCAACGAAAACAACAAAAACCGCAGCTTCCCCTAGTTCGTAGGGTTAGATACGGGATTTGAAAAATAATTTAATATACTATTTATATTAGCTCATCTGTATTTGCGGCAATTCATCTTCATAGAACAAATCATCCAATGAACTTAGTGTTCCATCTTCTTCGACCTGAAAGACGGAAACCTTCTCTCCATTAATACTCCACTCTATAAAGCAGCTCCAGCAGTAGAACTGATGCGAGCCGATTTTTCCAATGTCTTTGGATTCACAATTCGGACAACGACACATCATTATCACCCTATTCTCTCTTTTTAATTGTATATCTTTACTTTTACCCACAAAGGGTTGAATTTAAACATAAGTAAGCCTAATTAGATTTACGTAATCGGTTCACTATGGTTCCGATTTTCTTTGTGACATCAACGATTATTTGATTTGTTGTTTCATAACCAAAGCTAAAGCGAATTGAAGACTTCAATATCTCCTTGGAAAGTCCCATGGCAGTTAGTACATGTGAATCTTCTAATGCTCCAGAAGTGCAAGCTGAACCACCAGAAGCTGCTATACCCATAAGATCAAGCTTCATCAGCAATGTCGCTTTATCCAGACCAGGGAAGCTAAGATTTAGAATGTGGCTCAGATGCTGAGCTGGATGGCCATTAATTACGAATCCATCCTCACCAATTTCCTGAGTTAGCAATTGCACGAATAGGTGACGTAATTCAGCAGCCTGTTGTTGCTTCTCTAGTTGATTACCAACTGCTAAATGAATCGCTCTGGCAAACCCAACTATCGCGGCAACATTCTCCGTTCCTGGTCTTTTCTTACGCTCTTGATTACCACCATACATCTGAGGATCAAGTGATAACCCTGGAGCATGATATAGGAGACCACATCCCATAGGTCCATTGATTTTATGAGCTGAAAAACTCACTAAATCAACTGGCATGGAGGATAAATGAATAGGAACAATCCCTAAAGCTTGGACCGCATCTACGTGTAGAATAATTTCTCGTTCACGACATATCGTCCCTATCTCATCAATAGGTTGTATCGTTCCTACTTCATTATTACCATACATAACACTAACCAACGCAGTTGTAGGACGAATAGCGGCTTCTAAGTCACTTAGCTGAATCATCCCATATTGATCTACAGGAAGATAAGTAACCTCATAGCCTATTCTCTCTAATTGTTCACATGCATGTAATACTGCGTGGTGTTCAATTTGGGTCGTGATAATATGTGTTCTCCCTAGAGGTTTCAATGCTTCCACAATACCGAAAATAGCCAAATTGTCGCTTTCAGTTCCACCGCTTGTGAAGATGAGCTGCTTAGGGGAACAATATAGGTTCTCAGCAATCTGATCTCGGGCTTCGGTAATTGCATGTCGAGCTCTACGTCCATAAGAATGCAAGCTAGACGGGTTGCCAAAGTTTAAACCTAAGTAAGGAAGCATCGCCTCTAATACATCTGGATGTAAGGGTGTAGTGGCGGCGTGATCCAAATAATATTCATTCATTATGGTCACCGGCTATATATAGAACATATAGTTATCATGTAGTCCTTCATCCCTAAAGTTAATTAGATTAGCTAGAGTGGTTGAGTCCAGTACCGATGCTATACTATCACGAATTCGAATCCATAAATCGCGCTTGGCAGGGTCATCTTCTTCGGTGAAATCCACGGGACTAATAGGCCCTTCCAGAACACGTATAACTTGACCTGCAGTTATGTTATCTGGTTCATTGTTGAGAACATACCCACCATATGCACCACGGATACTCTTAACTAAACCAGCATTGCGTAGAGGGGCTACGAGTTGTTCAAGGTAATGCTCAGAAAGCTCATGCTTCTCAGCAATACTTTTTAAAGAGATCGGTCCTTGGCCAAATTTGAAAGCAAGCTCCATCATGATCGTTAAGCCATACCGTCCCTTTGTAGAAATCTTCAAATCTTGCACCTCATTTATCGGTTTAATTCCTAGTTATCCTATACATTCTAGCCTAGACTAGGCAACATTAATACGCACTATCCCTATATCATAATATATGTTATCACATCATTTCTTGTTATGGTATATAAATCATGTCATAATTATGAAAATAATATATATAAAAAGGATGAAAATGCATGGTTAGCTTAAACAACAAAATTATAACTTACAATATGGCCAAACCCCCATCATCTACGCGAGTTGTTGTTGGCATGTCAGGTGGAGTAGATTCATCAGTCACGGCTCTACTCTTAAAGCAACAGGGATATGATGTGATCGGAATTTTTATGAAAAATTGGGACGACACTGATGAATTTGGTCATTGCACAGCGGAGGATGATGCTGAGGATGTAGCAAGGGTCTGCACTCAGATTGGAATCCCATATTATACAGTAAATTTTGAACAGGAATATCGTGAGAAGGTATTCGATTATTTCCTAGATGAGTATCGTAAAGGTCGAACACCCAATCCAGATGTCATGTGTAATCGAGAGATCAAATTCGGGGAGTTTTTGAATAAAGTGATGGATTTAGACGCTGACTACCTAGCTACTGGTCATTATGCGCGATTAGACGAGGTGGATGGTAGCTTTAGACTTCTGCGTGGAGTGGATACGAATAAAGATCAGAGCTATTTTCTTAATGCGCTCAACCAAGGGCAGCTTTCTAAGACGATGTTCCCTATTGGACATCTTCCCAAGCCTCAAGTCCGTACCATCGCTGAAGAAGCGGGGCTAGCTACAGCAAAGAAAAAGGACAGCACAGGTGTTTGTTTTATTGGAGAGCGAAATTTCAGGGAATTTCTTGAACAATATTTACCTGCTCGATCTGGTGAGATGCGAACTCCTGATGGTGTCGTGCAAGGTATACATCATGGTTTGATGTATTATACATTAGGTCAACGTCAAGGTCTTGGTATAGGTGGGTCCGGTACAGGCTCTGGTGAACCTTGGTTTGTAGTGGATAAGGATTTGGAACGGAATATCTTGTATGTCGTTCAAGGGGACAATCACCCTGCATTGATGTCCACGGGCTTAATCGCCCGAGGAATGAATTGGATAAGTGGAACAGCTCCTGTCGGTGAATTGGTGTGCACGGCTAAATTCCGTTACCGACAGCCAGATCAAGGAGTTAAACTCGAACAAGATGCAGACGGTAGCTGTCACGTAACCTTCGACCAACCTCAGAGGGCTGTTACTCCAGGACAAGCAGTAGTTTTCTATGTAGGGGATGTGTGTTTAGGCGGGGGGACGATTGATGAGGTGTTAAAGCCTTATCCGATAGTACAGTGAAGTTCCTTTAGCGGAAAGAGTGAATAGAGCGTCCAAAACGCTCTATCTTTCGTTCCAAGAGCAATTTTGTCGGATTAGAGCGTTCTGGACGCTCTATTGTTCATCTCGGGGGAAAATCTGGTGGATTAGAGCGTTCTGGACGCTCTAATCTATATTTTTCACTTTAGAATAATATCATTGTGCTTCAATTGCAGATATTACTGGCGATGCTTATAATACTTTTACTATTTGATTTATATCTTCTGTTTTTCACCTTTTTACTTCTTCTTCGTTTCTTACTTCCGGTCTCTTCTACGCTGCTGGTTGTGTCGAACCTTCTCCTCCATACCTTGCTCTGTTGCATGATAGAAGGTTGTTTGCTTTATATCATTTGGCAAATATTGTTGAGCTACGTAGTGCTCCGGATAGTCATGGGGATACTTATATCCGACATGACCTAATTGCTTCGCACCAGAATAATGAGCATCACGAAGATGAATCGGAACCTCAGCACGCTTAAGCTGCTCCATTGATTCCATACAATTACCTATAGCTATTGCTACAGCATTCGATTTAGGGCTCTCCACCGCAAACAATATCGCTTGTGAGATGTTATATTTGGCCTCCGGCCAGCCAATATTCTGATGAGCTTCCATCGCGGCTACAGCTTGTACCATTGCCTGTGGATTCGCCAAGCCGATATCCTCGCTACAAGCTACTGTCAATCTACGAATGAAAACTCTTGGATCCATACCTAGCTTCTCTACTGCATACAAAAACCAGAATAAAGCCGCATCACTTGAACCGCGAATACTCTTATGGAAAGCGGATAATATATCATATTGTGTCGATTCATCCGCTTTAATTGTAGGACGCCGAATGGACTCCTCAGCAGCTGCGAGTGATATTCGCACAATGCCATCCGCATCGGGTACCGTGGTAAGTGCAGCTAACTCCAATGCATTCAGAGCCCTTCGAATATCTCCTCCAGCCATAGAAGCAATATGCCGTAAGGCTTCTTCATCATATTCAAGCTTAAGAAAGCCAAGTCCTCTATCTTCATTCTCTAAGGCACTATGCATCGCTATGAGAGAATGCTCCTCGTTCAGATGCTCTAATTGGAATAGTGTTGAACGGGACATTAAAGCCCCATTCACGTAATGAAAGGGGTTCTCTGTCGTAGCTCCAATGAAGATGATTAATCCTTGCTCCACCGCGGGGAGCAAGGAATCCTGGCGAGCTGAATTAAATCGATGTACCTCATCTAAGAATAGAATCGTCTTCTTGTTATATAGATCCATATTCGCCCTAGCCTGCTCTATCACATCTCTAACATCTTTAACAGAGGCTTCTACAGCATTCAATCGAAAAAATTGGGCTTGTGTTTGTTGGGAGATAATGTGCGCTAAAGTCGTCTTTCCCGTTCCAGGGGGTCCATATAACAGAATAGAACTGACCTTATCTGCCTCGATCATCCTTCGCAATAGCTTACCTTGCCCGACGATATGCTCTTGTCCAATAAACTCATCCATCGTCCTCGGTCTCATTCGATCAGCCAAAGGTACTTGTTTATCACCCGTATTTGCAAACGAGAACAGATCCATCCTCACACTCACCACCAGTTCAATTAGGAGCAACCGAAACTCATTATTCGGTTGCTCCTACGATTTGATTTTGTACCAACAAGTCTCTAACCACAACACTTGCCATAATCAGTCCAGCCACAGAAGGTACGAACGCATTACTAGCAGGAGGCATCTGAGCTTTACGAATTTCCGGAGCAGTCTCCGGTACTATCCGCTGAGTGACTTCCTCAAGAGGCTTGCCTGGTTTCTCCGTTGAGAAAACAACCTTAATCCCCTTCTTGATCCCTTCCTTGCGGAGCTTCTGACGAATGACTCTGGCAAGTGGGTCAACTGTAGTTTTGGATATATCAGCAACCTGGAACTTAGTCGGATCCATTTTGTTTGCTGCGCCCATACTCGAGATAATTGGAATACCCCGCTGCAAGCACTCTTTCATCATATGGATTTTGTAGGTTACCGTATCGGATGCGTCCACGACATAGTCAATTGGGTATGCGAAAACCTGCTCATAGGTTTCTTCTGTATAGAACATCTTCATCGCAATGACTTCACATTCCGTATTAATCAGTCCAATTCGATCTTTCATCAATTCCACTTTAGGCTGTCCAACGGTTGTTAACAACGCAATAATCTGACGATTAATATTCGTTATATCAACCACATCCTTATCGATAAGGATGATACGTCCGATGCCTGAGCGGGCCAATGCCTCAGCAGAGAATGAGCCCACTCCACCAACACCAAGTACAACTACCGTGCTTCGCTTCATGACATCCAAACCTTCTGTACCAATGGCTAGCTCATTCCGAGAAAACTGGTGTAACATCTACTGCACCTCACTATCTTCTTCAAACCTTAACTAATATTGAACCAATAAACAGCTTAGGTTTGTGGTTGTTTAAGCGCTACACGAACAGATAGATCCTCTAACTGCTTATCACTTACTCCCGAAGGAGCATTCATCAAGAGATCAGTAGCACTAGCGGTCTTAGGAAAAGCAATGGTTTCACGCAGGTTGGTTCTGCCGGCAATAAGCATAACTAATCGATCGAAGCCGTACGCAAATCCACCATGGGGAGGTGTGCCATATTCGAAGGCTTCCAATAGGAATCCAAACTGCTCGTTCGCTTCCTCCATGGAGAAGCCTAGTGCTTTGAACATTTTCTCCTGAACCTCACGTTTGTAAATACGCATAGATCCACCACCAACCTCATAACCATTCAGCACGAGATCATAAGCTTGCGCCCGTATTTTACCTGGTTCTGTATCGAATAGCGCGACATCATCGTCATGCGGACGCGTGAAGGGATGATGCTCGGCTACATAACGTTTCGCTTCCTCATCATATCCGAGTAATGGAAAATCGATCACCCAAGCAAATTTAAATTCTTTATCATTGATTAAACCAAGCTGTCGACCAATCTTAAGTCTTAAGGCGCCTAACACATCGGCAACAACCTTAGATTTGTCTGCGGAGAATAATAATAAATCTCCTTCTTCCGCACCTAATAGCTCCTTCAAAGCAGATAGCTCTTCTTCGTTAAAGAACTTTACGATAGGACCCTTCATCTCGCCATCCTTCATCTGAATCCAGGCAAGACCTTTCGCGCCATAGCGGGAAGCATATGATCCTAACTCATCAATCTCCTTACGACTCCAAACGCCACAGCCCTTAGCATTTAATGCTTTAACCTGGCCACCCTTTGACACAACCTGACTGAAGACTTGTACACCGCTTCCTGCCGCAATACTCGAAACATCCACCAATTCAAGACCGAATCGAAGGTCTGGTTTATCAGAACCATATTTGCCAATCGCATCTGCATAACTAAGTCTCTGGAAAGGAGTGGCAAGCTCTACCCCTGTAGTTGCCTTGAACAATCGAACCATAAGCTGCTCCATCAGATCCAACAGCTGGTCACGAGACATGAATGACGTCTCAATGTCCACCTGAGTAAATTCCGGTTGACGATCCGCACGTAAGTCCTCATCACGGAAGCAACGAGCAATCTGATAATAACGCTCTAAACCACTAACCATTAACAGCTGTTTATAGATTTGCGGTGACTGTGGAAGGGCGAAAAATTCACCTGGATGCACTCGGCTAGGAACTAAATAGTCACGTGCTCCTTCAGGTGAGCTCTTGGTCAATATAGGCGTTTCAACATCGATAAAATCATTCTCATCAAGAAAGTCTCGGAATATCTTGGATGCTTGTGAACGAAGCATTAAGGTCTTCTGCATCTCCGGACGTCTTAAGTCCAAATAACGATATTTCAATCGCAACGATTCGTCCGTCTCTACGCCATCCTCAATAAAGAAGGGTGGATTTTTCGCTGTATTCAGAATCTCCAGCTCTGTTACTTGTACTTCAATTTCTCCTGTACCTAAGTTAGCATTTACCGTCTCTGCAGCTCGCTCAACGACCTTACCACGAACAGCAAGAACATATTCATTCCTTGCCTTATCCGCAAATTCCATAGCCGCTCCGGAAAAATCTGGATTGAAGACAATCTGCACTAATCCGCTACGATCACGAAGATCAATGAACAATACTCCGCCAAGATCCCTTCTTCTTTGTACCCAGCCGTTCAGCGTTACTGTAGTTCCAATATCCGTCTTACTCAGTTTTCCACAATGGTGAGATTTTAACATGTTATTTAGAGCTCCTCTCGTCATTACGACAATTTATGTAGCATAACTTCCTTCAAATCAACAAGCTTAACGGTTACTTGCTCCCAATTCGACAAATTCTTCAAACTAATCTCACCTCGCGCTAGTTCATCTTCACCTAGTATCGCGGCATACTTCGCTTGTAATCGGTCAGCCGATTTCATCTGAGCTTTCATTTTGCGGCCCTGATAATCCTTATCTACACGCAGTCCTGCATCACGTAATTGGTATAACAGCCTGACCATCTCTTTCTCTGCTGCCTCACCAAGCGCGATTAGATATACATCCAATGGTGGAGTACTAGGGAGATCAACCTGCTGAGACTCAAGAATAAGCAGCGTACGCTCTAGACCAAGTCCTAGACCAATACCAGGCTGCTCCGGACCCCCGATTTGGGATACGAGTCCATTGTAACGACCGCCACCACCAATCGTATCTATTGCACCTATACCCTGAGCCTTATACTCAAACGCCGTATGTGTGTAATAATCCAAGCCCCGAACCATCCGCGGGTTAATCTGATAAGGAATCTCCATGACATCCAAGTACCTGCACACAGCTGCAAAATGTAACGTACACGCTTCATCCAAACTATCTAATATTGAAGGAGCATCTGTAAAGTAGACCTGATCTACCTTGCAATCAAGTACCCGTAATGGATTTTTATCCATCCGAGCATGGCAATCCTTGCATAGCTTGTCTCTTAGTGGATGTAAGAAAACGAGTAGCTTTTCACGATAGGCTTGACGACTTTCAATATTCCCTACTGAATTTACCTCTACGGTTACATCCTTGATTCCTAGATCATTATAGAAGGAATACCCCAGCCCTATTACCTCTGCATCAATTGAAGGATCTTCAGAGCCGAACACCTCAATACCAAATTGATGAAGCTGACGATATCGACCGGCTTGTGGCTGCTCATATCTGAACATTGGACCGATATAGAATAGCTTAGTGATATCTGGTTCTCCATAGAGCTTGTTCTCTACAAACGCTCGAACAACACCCGCTGTACCCTCGGGTCGTAGTGTCATACTACGTTTACCCTTATCCTCGAATGTATACATTTCCCTCTCGACAATATCTGTCGTCTCACCTACACCACGTTGGAAGAGCTCCGTACTTTCAAAAATCGGTGTGCGTATTTCGCTGTAATTGTACCTTCGACATAGATCACGGGCCTTTCCCTCGATATATTGCCACTTCTCGACGGTACCCGGCAACAAATCCTGTGTTCCCTTTGGCTTCTGATAACTCATAACCTTAATCCTTCCTTTCACATTAACTAATTATCACATATCATACGCTTTCTAAATCGCAAAAAAATCCCCCATCCCTGGCCTACTGCCAGGGACGAGAGATTGTTAGATTCAATCACCCGTGGTACCACCCACATTCAGGATCGTTAGATCCTGCTCTAGAGCGGTTAACGCCGCAACACGCATAGGACTAATGATCATGGCGCTATCAAGCGGCATGGTTTCATCCGTATGTTCTAAGGGAGGTCTTTCATTGTGGTCATCAGCAGGAAGCTTGCAGCCGAATGGCTTCCTTCTCTGTGGCTGTGGGGCCCAACTACGTTTGTCCCATCAAGGAATCAAATTGGAATAAAATCGCATTATCACCGATTGTAATACGACGAAGAATTAAAGTCAAGCCAGGGTGGTTGTATAAAGCTGGGTCTGAATATACGAATCAATTACCGATCGTACAGCAAGAATCGATTTCGTCCCTGTTCCTTTGATCGATACATAGCCGCGTCCGCGTACTGGATAAGTGTATCAGAATCTTCGCCATAATCCGGAAACAAACTGATTCCGATACTTGCTGTTATTATGAATTCATGATCATTTATGCGTATCGGGTGTTGGAAGTAATCCAACATTTTCTCAGCTAACGTAACGACTTCGTCTGCAATCTCAATATTCGGAACAACAATAACAAATTCGTCCCCTCCCAAACGCGCGACCACATCTTCTTCCCGCACACAATCCAACAAACCACGGGCTACCTGGCAAATTGCCTCATCACCGGCCTTATGTCCTAGAAGATCATTAATACATTTAAACCGATCCATGTCAATTAGCATTACGGCCACTTTTGTATTTTTAATCAACGCATCGGACATGAACAGATTCAGTTTATCCATCATGTAACGTCGGTTTGGCAGTCCAGTTAATGTGTCTTGATAGGCTAATTGCAGGATTTTTTCCTCAGCAGTTTTTCTTTCGTTAATATTCTTCACAGCTCCGACCATCTTAATCGGATTTCCGTTCAAATCGCGAATTGCCTTACCTGTAATGTGAAACCAGATGGATATACCATCATCCCCATTAGCTCTAAATTCCACCGAAAAGGGACGATTGTTCTGTAGATGATCTTCGATACTCTCCCTTAGTTTTATGACGTCCAGTGGATGAATGTATGTCGTTATCATTAATTCGAAACCGCTCGAAAACTGTGTCGCATCCAGAAAGAATCCTGGAATGATATTTTTCGACCATTCGATCTTCCCTGAGAGCAAATCCCATTCCCAAACTGAATCGCTGGTTGAATCCGTGACGACTTGCAACCGTTCCGCCATTTTTTTGTATTTTTGTTCGGACTCAACGATTAAACGCGTAGCATTCTTCATTTCCGTCACATCGCGAACCATCATCAAGCACTTTTCCTCATCTTCAATTTCAACTGTAGTACCGTCCACAAGAAGATGAACCGCTGAACCCGTTTTAGATTGGCGGTCTACCTCAATATTTCGCACATTCGCTCCTGCGAGCAAGGATTTGAGCAGACGTTCTGTACCGTCACCATCATCAAATAAACTCGCAAACTGGTTCCCCTTCATCTCGGTTTCAGAGCATTCAAACATGGTTACAGCAACGGGATTTGCTTCTTCAATTGTCCCTTCTCTGTCCGTGATTATAATTGCCTCATACGAAAGATTATACAAAGCCATGTACTTTTGCTCATAACCGGGAAATAGTCCATATTTGCGCATGCCCCAATAAACGAAGGATGTCCATAGGAGTACCGGTATAGTAGAAAAAGCGGGAATATAAATTTCTATCGGCGGATATAACATAACAAGCAACGAAAAGCAGAAAATCCATAGAAAAACAGAGGCGAGACCTAAGAACAGAGTAAGGTACCTGGCCTTTGAAATCGGAGTCCTCGCTGCTCTAAAAGAAGAGAACAATAAAATTATGCTGATTACACTATATAATAATATAATGGATTGAAAAGCAATATATACGCCAGTATATTGAGTAACCTTCCAGATCGTCATGTTATCAATATGAATAACGATCCTGCCGGGAAAGAATGCAAGAATAATAATATAGATAATAAGCGGCAGATAGACAACGAGGTAGATCCAAGTTCTCTTTCCCTTTCTCGTAATGGACAATATAAAATGCATGTTTAGGATTACCGCCAGCAAGCTAAGCGGTATCGTCGCAAATTTGATAATATAATACGAATGGTCAAAAGGAAGTATGACTCTGATAAATTCCAATAAATAAATGAAAGACAAAAAGAGGAGAACCCAAGACGATACCCGATGCTGAAAGTTGTGCGGATTCCTTTGCCGAATAACCGTACCCAGATACAATATGAGGACGGCAGACGGCATATACACTATGATCGGCAGCAACATTTGAGTCATATCATCATCACCTGAATGAGAGTGGTTGGTCATTAGCGAAGAATTATTCCTTAAATATTTCGCTATTGGATTATCAATATCCTCTATCCATAGAACAAGTGTCGATATTAATCGAAACTTGTACAAAATCACAGGAAAAAGGACAGAAAGAAACCTACAATCCAAATTGTAGGTTTTCAAGGGTTTTATATAATTAAAAAGGGGGTCGAGTTTTATTATAATCGGATTATGTTAAAGAATAATGTAAATAATATTACAATTACATTACAAATAATAAAGCGCTTTAGATAATAGTCATAGATTCGATAGTACGAGCATATAATTTTAGTATAAGGCTTGAGCCTTAAATTGGATTTGGAGGGATTTGCAATGACAGTTGAAACAAATCAAGACCAACTCGAAGTACAAGAAGAATCTATCGAAAGCTCTATCAATGAAGGTGATGTAGTAGAAGTAGAAATTATTGATGCACCTCCAGCAATATCCGATGATGCTTCCGAAGAACTCTCTGAAGAAGCTGAAGCAGCAGACGAAGTAGCTGCAGGTGAAGAAGCGGACAACGAGGCTGACGAAGAAGAAATAGAAGCCAATGACGACGAAGCAGCTGATGAGGATGCAACAAGCGAAGAGGCTGATGATTCCGAAGCAGCTGATGATTCCGAAGCGACGGACTAATTATTATTATTCATAAGTAGCTGCTCGGATCTTATTATCCGGGCTGCTGCTTTTTTATTAACGCTTAGAATTATGAATTAATTGCTGCGTCTTTATTCGATAATTGACAGTATTCACACCCAATTCGTCAGATAGCTCACTTGACCCCATATGAGTCGATTCCTGTAAACCATTGTGTAATAGGCAATGGTTACTTTTTTGCAATAGCTGCTCTTTAAAGGATTGCCGCATACATAATCTCCTAATGGATGCGCAAGCATTCGATAAAACTTCCTCGAAAGCATACGCAATGAGTTTTAATGTATGTTCATTATCCCCTAATCGAGCTGGTTCTATGAGTCATGAATGAATAGGACTATCGACGATAAGCGTAACAGGCCCCCAATTAACCAGTACAACGTCCATCATCGATCCGAATTTACCTGTTTCAACCTCTATCCCCTGCTCTCGAATTACTGTGTTGAATAATTGATACAGAGGCTCAGCTTGATCTGGCTTTGCTGCATGAATGAAACTGGGTCTTCGACCACTGTTACAGTCTGCATAGAGTGTAAATTGTGATATAGATAGAATAGCTCCTCCAACATCCTTAAGGGAGAGATTCATCCTTTGGTTGGCATCCTCGAAGATGCGCAAATTAATAATTTTCTCTGCTAAGTAACGAACATCCTTCTCCGTATCCTCATGGGTAATACCAACTAACAATACAAGTCCCCTACTAATCTGACCTATAATTTCACCGTCGACAGAAACATGTGCAGCTTTACTCCTCTGGACAACGACCCTCATTGCATGATCCGTTCTACGGAATAGATATCCTTCGTCCGCTTGATCTTATCAATAACCGATTGAAGGTGATCCGTATTCCTTATTAGAATGGTGCAATGCATAATTGCTATCTTATTCCGATCTGTCCGACCGGAGACGGCAGCGATGTTCGTCTTACTCTCAGATATAGCCTGTAGTACTTCATTGAGTAATCCTCGTCGATCCTGGCCGGTTATCTCAATTTCAACACTATAGTTAGCTTCTACTGTTTTCTCCCACTCAACCTCGATAATTCGAGCAGTATCCTCATCTTCAGACCACTTGAAATTCGTGCAATCCTTACGATGAACCGATACTCCTCTGCCTCGTGTGATGTATCCTACAATATCGTCTCCTGGTACAGGATTACAACAACGGGCAAAACGAACAAGAAGGTTGTCGATTCCTTTAACCTTAACCCCATTGGTTGGTTGCTTTTTCTGTGTTTTGGCTTTAACCTCTTTAATTTCTTCAGTTAGCTGAAGCATACTTGCTTCTTCGTTTTCCTTGCGTTGCTTATCGGTTAATCTTGTACATATTTGGGCTGCAGTAATTCCATTAAAGCCAATTGCAGAGAGCATGTCCTCGATATCGTGAAAGCTAAATTTATTAGCCACCTCTAGCATTTTTTCATCTGTCATAAAGGTGGAGGGTTCTAACCCAAGTCGCTTTAATTCACGTTCAAGTGCTTCTTTACCTTTTTCTACATATTCTTCTCGCTTATCCTTCTTAAACCATTGGCGAATCTTCGACTTAGCATGGGATGACTTTACTACTTTTACCCAGTCTTGACTTGGACCATAGGAATGCTTGGATGTCAGTATTTCGACAATATCTCCCGTCTTCAGCTTGTGATCAAGAGGTACAATCTTGCTGTTGACCTTGGCACCTATTGTTCGGTTTCCGATTTCTGTATGAATCCGGTAGGCAAAATCAAGCGGAACAGAGCCAGCGGGTAGCTCTATAACTTCACCTTTAGGTGTAAATACAAATACTAAATCAGAGAAAAAATCCATCTTCAGACTTTCCATAAACTCTGAGGCATCGGATGTGTCCTCTTGAAGCTCAATAACCTCACGAATCCAGGTCATCTTCTCCTCGAAGCTACCGGTAGGTGCAATCGAACCTTCTTTATAGGCCCAGTGTGCGGCAACCCCATATTCTGAAGTCCGATGCATCTCCCAGGTTCGAATCTGAATTTCTAATGGCTCCCCATTCGGCCCAATAACCGTTGTATGCAGGGACTGATACATATTCGCTTTAGGCATGGCCACATAATCTTTGAATCTTCCTGGCATCGGCTTCCACAGCGTATGAATTACACCTAAGGTGGCATAACAATCCTTTATATTATCAACGATGACACGAATAGCCAATAAATCATATATCTCGTTGAATTCCTTATTTTTCGTAGTCATTTTATTGTAAATACTGTAGATATGTTTGGGTCTTCCCGATATATCGGCTTCAATGCCGGTTTCAAGCACTTTCTCACGAATGGTATGGACGACATCCTGAATGAAATCCTCACGTTCACGACGTTTTTTCTGCATTAAATTCACTATTCGATAATATTGCTGTGAGTTTAGATACCGTAGTGAAATATCCTCCATTTCCCACTTAATCGCGGACATTCCAAGACGGTGGGCAATCGGACAGAAAATCTCCAATGTTTCTTCAGCGATCCGTCGCTGATTTTCTTCGGATTGAAACTTTAAGGTACGCATATTATGAAGGCGGTCAGCTAATTTGATTAGAATAACTCGAATGTCCTGGGCCATGGCAACGAACATTTTGCGATAATTCTCGTTCTGATGTTCTTCCTTGGACTTAAAACGGATTTTCTCTAGCTTCGTTAAGCCATCAACAATCATAGCACAGGGTATGCCGAACTTCTCACGTACTATATCAAGTGAAACCGTAGTGTCCTCAACGACATCGTGCAACAACGAGGCTATTACGGATGTAATGTCCATCTGCATATCCAGCAAGATCTCTGCAACCGCAAGCGGATGAAGTATATAGGGTTCACCAGATTTGCGAAGCTGCCCATGATGAGCTTCTTCGGCAAAATCATAGGCTTCACGAATACGCTGCAGATCGATGTCTTTCATGTAGGTAGCTGCCTTTTCTAACAACTGCTCGATGCCCATAACCCTATCCTTTCTCTGCCACTTCGGAATGATTTTCTTTTATTCATTTGTTCCTAATTATGCATCGCAGAGCTCTGAACGTCAACTAAGGTGCGGTATTGAAGCATTACAAAAAATTTCTAACAAAAAAACCAAGCGGATATTTCACCACCAGGTCGAAGTGAGATCTATTCCACTCCCAGAATCGGTACGTGGTGTTAGATCTGGAACATGGTTTGTTGCTTCCACAAATTAATACTTCACTAGGCTGACTACATTATCTATACCTACTAGCTTGTCCCGTCCATTCAAATAAGTCAATTCGATCAAGAAAGATGCACCTATAACATTACCTCCAAGCTGACGGATCAATTGAATGCAAGTTTCAATGGTACCACCCGTGGCTAGAAGATCATCGGCAATTAGAATATTCTCTCCAGGTTTAATCGCATCCTTATGCATCGCAAGCTGATCCTTACCATATTCCAATTCATATCCAACAGATATGGTCTCTCCAGGAAGCTTACCACTCTTACGAATAGGTATGAACCCTACGCCCATTGCATAAGATAAAGGCCCTCCGATAACAAAACCACGAGCCTCCGGTCCAGCAATTTTATCAATTTTCCAATCCTGTACTAGCTCTTTCATTTGATCAATGGCAGATTTATAAACCTCACCATTGCCTAATAATGTAGTTATATCTTTAAAACGGATGCCAGGCTGGGGAAAGTCAGGAATAACGCGGATGTGTTCTTTAAGGTTCATGTGATTTCCTCCTAAACGTGATGCCCTAACGGGCTCAAACTGATTTGAAAATGATGTTTAACCTTTGAATCAGTACTTTATAGGTGAATATTCAGCTAAGGTCACTCTCTAAGCCGACTTTTCCGTCTTACAGCAGCATTTCTGCTCCCAGGGTCACTCTTCGAACGGAGCTACAGGGTTATTGTCCCATCAAAAGTTTTGTTTGATGATGCCTGTGCGAGCAGTCGGTAAAACTACTTCGTAAGCATAAGCTAAGATATTTCACGCTCAATCTGTGTTGGACGCATGCACAGTAATATCCAATCCTTAAGCTCTTTGGCATTGGAATAAATAAGCTCTCTTTCTACCTCTTCGCGATGTAGCTTTTCTTGATAGCTTCTGGATTCCTGTAGCTCCATCTTCGCGGGAGTTGGACGGACATGCACCTGCCCACCCTCTATTGCCAAGAATAACAGTTCCTCAAAAACTGTCAATATAAATAGAATAACCGAGGAGGTTAATCCCGTCTGACGTTTGATTGAATTCTCCAGAATGGAGATGTCTATGACACTGCTTCTTAACAACAGTTTATATACTTGAATGAATTGCTCTCTAGTTGGCATGGGACCCGACATATGTGTAACCGAATCCTGCAGCATACAATATACTCGATTAGCTTGAGCGAATAAGGGTAATATGCCCTCTATACGTGAGAGGTCAGGAGGTAAAGAGAATATGAGCAGATCACCAATGTCTTCTGCAGAAGTAAGTTTGGCTTTATCATTCATGGGTACGGGGGAATTGGATTCATGAGCGAGCCAGACAGCAATTCCCTTATGCGTAATTAGGTCAATGTCAAATTGCTTCCATTCCTCTTCTCGAAAAAGCAGTATCGCCTTCATCCCACCATCTAGCATAGCTGAGCTAAATCCATCCATCCAATTATTTACCAGAGAATCACTTAGCTTCTTACCCCGCCAATCAAATATTTGTTGCTCAAGAATTCGGATATCTTTAATAATGATCTGAGGTCGTCTAATCCCATTCCATTCATTCACGCTTAATTCTCCCATAATATCAATCTCATCATTAGATGAGATAAGCGGAGCCCAGCTCGATTTACCAAAAGCTAGTGCTTCTAGAGTCATCATATTTGCATCTAGAGGATTACCTAACAGAAGCTTAATATGCTGTTGATCCTTGCCCATCGTCTTAATTTCCTTCAGTCGAAGACCGTTCAATACGAACCTCGGAGATGGATTCTTCATTCCATATGGAGCGAGTAGCTCTAACTGACTAATCATGTCTATAGAAATATCTGTCGATTCGATTTCCATATCGCCCATCAATTCCGGGATCAGTAAATCGTCGGTCAAATGCAGATCAGCATAGTCATTCAAACTACGATGAAGATCTATAAGTCGATCGTTATGTAGAGTCATACCAGCTGCCGCTTGATGTCCTCCATAATGCTCTAGAAGATGATTGCAATCCGTCAATGCAGCATGGATATCGAAGCCAGCAATAGAACGGGCGGAGCCCTTGGCAAGTCCAGTTACAGGGTCGATACTAAGAATAAGTGTCGGTCTATAGTAGCGCTCCAACACCTTCGAAGCAACGATGCCAACAACTCCTACATTCCATCCCTCACCCGCAAGAACAAGAACCTTCTCCATTTGTCCATGCTCAAGAAGCCTACCCGCTTGCTCCATCGCTTCAGTAGTTATTAGTTCGACTATTAACTGACGTTCTCGATTTAATCGATCCAGATCAAAGGCAATATGCTCCGCCTCTTGCTCACTATTCGTTGTTAAGCAAGTAACAGCAATACCTGCATGGTCGAGTCTCCCACTTGCATTAATTCGTGGTGCAATTGAAAAGCCGATATGTCCCGCATGAAGCTCCTTCTGATCTATGCCAGATACACCCAATAATGCTCGCATTCCTAATGACGAGGTAGCTCTTAGTCGTTCAAGACCCATACGTACAAATACTCGGTTCTCATCAATAAGTGGCATCAAATCAGCAATCGTCCCAATTGTAACAAACTCTAACAATTCCTCTGGAAAACGACCAAGAAGTGCTTCAGCCAGCTTGAAAGCTACTCCAACACCTGCCAGCTGCTTGAATGGATAAGAGCAGGTTGGTTTCTTGGGATTAATGATGACATAAGCATCCGGTAGACTATCAGGTGGTTCATGATGATCAGTAACAATAACATCCATGCCTAGCTCTGAAGCATAAGCAATCTCCTCTACTGCACTAATCCCTGTATCTACTGTAATGATCAGCTTAATATCCTGCTTCCTAGCTAGTTCAATGGCAATCCGATTGAGACCATATCCCTCTATAAGACGATTCGGAATGTAATAATCAAAATCGGCTTGCATTTGCTGCATAAGAACGATCATTAACGATGTGCTGCTTACTCCATCAGCATCATAATCTCCGTAAATGCGGATTTTCTCCTTATTCTTGATAGCAGAATAGATTCGCTCCACAGCTTGTTGCATCCCATCAAGTAAAAAAGGATCATGAAAAAGATCCTTTTTGCCAAACAAGAAACGCCTGGCTTCCTCCACCTCATTCAAACCACGGACCATCAGTAAACGGGCCAATAAAGGTGTTATATTCAATTGCTTACTCAATTGTTCAACTGCTGTAGTATCCACCTCGGGGATCGACCATCTGGCATTGGATTGAAGCACAGCGTACCTCCTGAACGAACAATTAATGAATCATATTAGGCAGGCTGTTCTCTTCTGAATCGGTATTATTCTTATAAGGATAACCCGGATCATAGGGATTGACATGCACGAATACATCCGAAACGTGCGTGAATCGTTCCATCAGACTCAGCTTTACAGCCTTGGCGATATCATGACCCTCTAGAACAGATATTCGTGGATTGACACTTATTTTTACATCTACTATAACATAGTGACCGTGCTCACGAGCTCTAAGGTCATCTATGGTGATCACACCTTTGGTTTTTAAAACTGATTTTAATAGTTCCTCAGAATCCTCATCATGAAGAACGTGATCCATCGTGCTGTGTATGGACTGCATGACTAATTTGTAACCGATAATAATAACTAAACCAGCCACCAACAAGCTCGCGATGGGATCCATATAATACAACCAAGTGATTCCAAAATATCCACCGATTAATGCACCACCTACACCGATAAATGCCGCAACCGATGAATATACATCAGATCGATCATCCCATGCATTGGCAATAAGTGCTTGACTGGACAATTTTTTACCTAGACGATATTTATACTGGAATAATATTTCCTTCGCTACGATGGAGACTGCGATCGCTACCATAGCATACCATTTGGGTGCTTCTGTAATCCCCGCGCTCATAGCTTTTATAGCACTTATGGCTATCTCAATTCCAACCAGCATGAGCAGGACGGAGACAATAATAGCCGCTATGGACTCAGCCTTACCATGACCGTAAGGATGATCCTTATCCGGTGGTAATTGTGCTGCCCGTATACCTACCAGGACAGCAAATGAGCCAGCTACATCTGATGCAGAGTTCGCAGCATCAGCAATTAGCGCTTTACTGCCCGACATAAAACCAACGGTACCCTTCATTAGAGCTAGTACGATATTCCCTATGATACCAATCCATGCAGCTTTCTCCGCTTCCTTGTAACGTGCTTCCTTCATCAAGCCACATCCTTGTTCGTGTATGGAATACTAACTAAGGTTTAGCTATTGGGGCAGCAGCAGCTTTCTTGGAATTCAACGAGTTATTCTTAAGCAGCAACCAAATTGGGCATGCAATAATGATCGATGAATACACACCTGACAATAAACCAATAATCATCGCTAATGAGAACAGGCGAATCGATTCACTCCCGAAGATGAATAGTGCGAGTGCTGCAACCAATACCGTTATCACCGTGTTAATGGAGCGAGTCATTGTCTGCCATATACTTCGGTTAACAAGCTCGACAAGGTCACCGAATGTCTTCAGCTTTGCAAACCTTACATTCTCTCGTACTCGGTCAAAGATAACGATGGTATCGTTAATTGAATAACCGATAATCGTAAGTACTGCAGCAACGAAGGGTAAATTCACTTCAAGTCGGAAGATAGAGAAGATACTTACTACAATTAATGCATCGTGTAATAAGGCGACAATCGCCGCAACCGCAAAACGCCATTCGAAGCGAATACTGACATACACAATAATAGCTAGGCTAGCGATTAGAACCGCATATATAGCCTTCGTTGCTAATTCCTTGGCCATTGTTACATCCACAGTATTCTCTTCATAAGATACCTGCTCACCAAATTTGTTCTCGAATGCCTGGACAACTTGACTGGTTTGCTGCTGGGTTAGCACTTTATCAAACCGAATTGTTACACGTTCTGCTTTGTTCCCCAATGTTAATAGTGGTTCCTTCACATCTGGGAGTGTGGTGCGAATAATTTCTTCAATAGTAGCTTTCTCAGATTGTATGCCAGTTGTAATATCTAATGTAGTTCCTGCTTTAAAATCCACACCATAATTCATATTGAAGATAAGAATGGTGGATATACCTAATAAGGTTAATACAACTGAGAATGCAAAGAACCTCTTATAATGCTTCATAAAATTAATTTTAAAGTTCACGTACTTCACCCTCCTTAACTCCAAAATAACTCAGCTTCTTCACCAGATTACTTTTTACGAGAAGGAAGAGTAGCAGTCTTGAGAAAAAGACATTCGTAATCATACTGGCAAGGATACTCACAATGAGTACAAGCGCAAAGCCTTTGATTGCTCCCGTGCCAATAGTAAACAATACTGCCGCTGCTATAATTGTAGTAATGTTCGCGTCTAGAATAGTTCGCAAAGAGTTTCTCGAGCCAGCTCTAATGGAGGATAGAATTGTCTTGCCGCTGCGAATTTCATCCTTAATCCGTTCATACGTAATAATGTTCGCATCTACGGCCATCCCAATACCTAGAACAAACGCAGCAATACCAGGTAATGTTAATGTTGCATTCATCCAATTGAAGATATTAAGCAGAAGCCATGTATACATGATAAGGGTAATAACTGCAATAACTCCGGGAAGACGATAGAAAATTAACATGAACAACAGAATGAACACAGACCCGATCAAACCAGCTGTTACCGTCTTCTCTAGCGAGGCTTGACCTAAGGTAGCATCTACAACCTGTGTATATTTTTCTGTAAGATTCACCGGTAGAGCACCTAGGTTAATTGTTGCTGCGAGCTCACGAGCTTCGGTAATTGTATATCCGCCTTCTATTGTTGCTTGGTCACTATTAATACCTTGTGCCACTCTTGGGCTATATAACATCTCCTCATTCAACCAGATAGCCAAGACATTGTCTGGTGCTGGTTTCTGTGAGATTCGCTGTGTAATTTCATAGAACTTGTCTCTGTCCTTTAACTTGATGGAGATGATCGGCTCTTGTGTTGTCGGATCAAATTGTACATCAGCTGCATTCTCGACAAAATCATTACCTCTCAGCTCGATCGTACCATCAGATGAGCGGAAAGTTAGATTTGCAGGCTCCTTTAGAATTTCTCTAATTTTATCTGGGTCTGTAACTCCGGCGATCTTCACACGGATGCGATCTTTTCCTTCAGGTGTAACCTCAGGCTCTTCCGCTCCGTGATTATTAGCTCTGTCCTCAATACTACGAGCTGCCTCTATTAACACATCATGCGTTAACTTTTGTGTTTCGTCCAAGGGCTCGACAATATATAGTACCTCGAATCCACCTTTTAAATCCAACCCCAAACGTACATTTTTAAGTGTATCTGGAGCCGTCCAAGCAATTAAACCAAAGCTAAGAATAACAATCAGCAAAAAAGAACCAAAACGTTTGAAATCCATCCTGATTACAAGCTCCCCTCAACAAGTCAATATTCCTATTATACCTACGTCGGAAATACGAGTCAATTTTACTAAAATGCTCATATCCAAAAAAAAAGCCTTCTTTATAGAGAGGGCCCTTTGTATACAATGGTCATCGTCATCCAGTTCATATATTGCGTTGTTTTTAAAGACAAAATGTCATTTACAACCTGATGTAAGAGTGGCATGCCCTTCTTGTAACGATCGCTAATACATTCCCAAATTTCTTTACCCGTTACATTCTCATAGCCAAGCATGGTGAATTCCTCTGCTTTGCTAATACATAATTCTTCAACGACTTTATTCAATTGTTCTTCAGACAGTATCTGCGCTGGGTTCTCATTACTAAATTCATTCATCTCTCATACCTCCGTCTTCACCATTTCTGTACTCTTCTGATTCGGCATATATGTGTGATTTCCTCCTTTTGAGAATATCACATATATATTTTGGCATGAGGCTGACAAGCATTCGCATAGATATGTAGTAGCATTTAGATTGCTAAGAAAGTAGGTACCCCATGGCTAGACAATCTTTTATCAAAGGAACCATGATCCTTCTAGCAGCCGGAATTATTAACCGTATTCTTGGTTTTGTACCTCGAATTGCCCTACCCCGTATTATCGGTGCAGAAGGTATTGGCTTGTACCAGATGGGCTACCCCTTCCTCATTGTTGTTCTCACATTGATTAATGGCGGTATCCCTCTTGCTGTTGCCAAGCTTGTTGCTGAGGCGGAAGCTGAGGGTAACCCTGGGAAAATTAAGATAATTCTTAGAATAGCGCTATCTATAACAGTTACACTAAGCGTTGGTTTTACCATTCTCTGCGTGGTCTATTCCCGCTTCATTACAGAGCATCTATTCACAGACCAGAGGGTCTATTATACGTTCTTGGCCATGAGTCCGATTATATTAATCGGCGGCATATCATCTGTATATAGAGGATATTTCCAAGGGCTACATAACATGCTTCCCACCGCACTATCGCAGATTTCTGAAACTCTTATCCGAATAGTGACCGTGCTTACTTTCTCTTATATTATGCTGCCTTATGGAATTCAATATGCCGCAGCAGGGGCAATGGCTGGAGTTGTAGTAGGAGAGTTGGTCGGAGTATTCGTTCTTCTCATTCAATACAAGTCTTCTCGTGTAAAGTATAAATCCATCATCCCGAATGTTGTCGCGAAGGCTTCACACTTCCGAAGGCTACTTGCCGTTAGTATTCCTGTCACAGCAAGTCGACTTGTCGGCTCCGCTTCGTACTTCTTCGAATCCATTCTCATTATTCAAAGTCTCGCCATTGCAGGTGTAGTTACTGCTGTAGCTACCGCTCAATATGGTGCCCTACAAGGAATGATTATACCAATTCTACTGCTTCCTACTGCTCTTACATACTCTTTATCTGTATCACTTATTCCCTCTTTATCAGAAGCTGCCAGTAAGAACGATATGCTCACTGTACACAAAAGAATGCATCAATCACTTAAGCTTTCCTTAGTTGCGGGAGCACCATTCGCTGTATTCATGTTTGTCCTTGCCGAGCCACTCACACTCATCATCTATAATGATGCAGAAATTGGTACTATGCTAAGGATGATGGCCCCCGTTGCATTATTCATCTATATGCAGGGACCACTTCAAGCTGCTTTGCAAGCCTTAGATAAGCCTGGCAAAGCATTGCGTAATACGTTCGTTGGCGCATGTATCAAGCTGACTCTTATATGCTTGCTCGCCAGCAATCCGAAATTCGGAATACTGGGTGCCATCTTCGCCATTAATATCAATATTGCAACAGTCACCATACTCCACTGGATAAGTGTGACTCGTTTGTTAAAGTTCTCAATGCCATCTATTGATTTCTTTAAGGTTGGTGTAGCTATTGGCGTAAGCGGATTTATATGCCATTCTATGTGGGGCTTCTCTTATGTAGACAGTCCTGTATTACGCTTATCCTTATCTCTATTGTTAGGAGCTATCGCTTACCTCCTGTGCTGTATGGGGTTAAAGCTAATAGATCGCGATGATCTACTGCGCATAATTTCTTTGGGTAAGAAGGCTGTCAAGTAAATGGATGGTTAGAGGGTATCGACGAATATTCTTCCTCGGTGATCAATGGTGCAGAAGAATATTTCTTTAAAATCCTTTGCACCTTTTTGCTGAATTTGATTTTTCAACCAGAATCGGTCACGGCCAATTTTCTCTAGATTTTTATCCAACACCTTACCATCCATTATCAAGGGTAGAGGTAATCCTTCATAACGAAATAGGGGTTCTCCCTGCTGTTCTACTAGCTCCTCAGAAGTTTCCCATTGAAGATTTGGGTGTTTAGGAAGATCTTGTTGATCAGCACGCCCTCCATAAAAATCCTTTTTTTTCACTACCGTTAACTTACCTGTTGTTTCTAGAATAGCAAATGCAACCTCGTCGACATTCGTTATATGGCTCTGTCTGAGCTGCAGCATCAAATCGCTTAGATTATAACGTTGACGCTTCATCTCATCACGTTGGATTTTCCCATGGTCAATAATGATACTTGGGGACCCATCTATGGCTCGTCGAAGCCACAGACTCTTCAAGGAAACATAAGCGATTATGATCTGGATAGCGACCAAGGTTACCATTGGAATGATTCCATCGATGAGAGGCTTCTTAATATCCTCGATGACGAAAACCGCTATCTCAGCAATCATAATTGAGATGACAAGGTCGAACACGGAGAGCTTACCGATTTCCCTTTTGCCCATTAAACGCAACATAATAAATACGATAAAATAAGTTAAAAGCGTTCTTAAAAACAAGGTCAACATATCCATTGAAGCTGCCCCTTTCTCGAAGAAAGCATAAATGAGCTGCAATAGATAGGTTGACCTTGGACGTACACAAGCATGCGGACTTTTGGATATTCAATTGTTGGTATTTACTTCTAACCAATTAGCCTCTACAGCAGGAATAATAGCATATATATCGTTGAGATGATTAATGAAACTAATGTAATCGGTGCACCAATCTTCAAAAATTGCATATAGGTTAGCTTATGACCTTCACGAAACATCATACCTGCTACAATCACATTAGCCGAAGCACCGATTAGTGTTCCATTCCCACCGAAGCAAGCTCCTAGTGCAAGCGCCCACCATACTGAATTTAATTGTTCTGGCTCAACACCTAATTGTGTACCTATATCCTGAATTAATGGAATCATGGTTGCAACAAAAGGTATATTATCAATGGTTGCAGATGCAATTCCGGAAACCCATAAGACCAGCATCGCCATGAAGGTAAAGTTATCCTCAGTAATTTCCAGCATACGAGAGGCTAGGTTGCTAATGATTCCCGCATCAATAAGACCTCCGACTAGAACGAATAATCCTGCAAAGAAGAATATAGTTATCCATTCTACCGTATGAAAAACTTCCTCAAGCTCGTGTTCTTTGACTCCAATTAACATCAGAATAGTCGCCCCAGCTACAGCAATAACCGCGGCTTCAACATGTATGACTGAATGCAGGGCAAACCCACTTATCGTCAATAGAAGAACAGTTATAGATTTAATGGTTAACACCTTGTCCGTTATATAATCAGCAGCCCTTAACTTCATTAGTTCCTGCACTTGCTCTTCATTCACAACAAGCTGCTTGCGATAATACTTAACTAGAATAAACATCGTAACGATCATGACAACAATAACGACAGGTGACAAATTAATAATAAAATCATTAAAGGTCAAATGTTTATTAGCTGTACCTATCATGATATTAGGAGGATCTCCAATTAACGTGGCCGTCCCCCCTATATTCGATGCGATTATTTCACTTACGAGATACGGAAGGGGATTGATTTTGAGAATTCGTGTCACAGAGAAGGTTACAGGCACGATTAACAGAACTGTCGTTACGTTATCTAAGAATGCGGAACCGAATGCCGTAATCACTGACAAGTAAATAAGTAATCGGACGGGTTCTCCTTTAGCAAATTGAGCAGCCTTCACAGCAACATATTGGAACATCCCTGTCCGATTAGAGATTCCCACTAAGATCATCATTCCAACAAGCAGGAATATCGTTTCCCATTCAATATGCTCACTATAGGCAGTATGTACATCAACAATACCGATAATAACCATTAATAGTGCACCCAATAAAGCAATTACTGCACGATTGATTTTCTCAGTTATTATAAATGCGTAAGAAAACAAAAAAATAGCAACGGCTGCGATGATCTGCCATTGGGGTACACTCTCTACGATATGATCCAACCATGTCACTTCCTCCGAGTATTATCATTTAACAAATATCTCGGATAATTATACTAAATGCAATCTAGCTCGTCTAATATATATTCTAAATTTGTTAGCTTGACCATACATTATAAGAAAATCTATTCTATTGGAGTGATTAAAGATGGTCCCTACTGTAAAAGCTGAAGGCGGCAGTGTGCTCTCTCCGTTGTTCGCTGGTCTAGTTTATGCAATGGTCGTTGCGGTTACTGCTACTATATTCATCTCTATCCTTCTTGCATTGACCGGCCTGAAAGAGCAATCCCTGCCATTATATGTGTACATGATTCATGGTATCGCTGTATTTACTGGTGGATTTATATGTGCGAAGCGTGCGGGTCTTAAGGGATGGTATCGAGGAGGCCTACTCGGAATCTTATACTGTGTAATAGTCACATTAATTGCCTATCTCGGATTTCATTCACGAGTAAATTTAGACACATTAGTATTCCTTATCATTTGTTCAGTTACCGGCGCTTTCGGCGGAATTCTTGGAATAAATGCCAGAAGATAGTGGGTTGGTATATTGCCCGTTCCATATTTAAATGATATAATAATTCAGTTATATAGGCGTTACCTCATGGGAACGGGGAGGATTACTAAGATCATGTTTCATATTCAATCAATGACGCACGTTACTATCTACATCGCTATAACTGTACTATTCATCCTTCTATTTGCCCTAAGAACTAACCCATTTACTGTGGCAGGAACTTTTGTTCAAGAGATTTTCACCTCGCGCAAATACCTATTTCATCTCGCCGCAATGATTTGTATTTTGTTCTTTAATAAAATTCAACTTTACGTTGAAAAACAGATAAAGAATCCAGATGATTTTACACCTAGTATTTACAAATTCGAAGGTGATACTGTTGCTTGGATACAGCATTTTTTTGAGAATAGCTTTCTAACCTCAATACTCACATTCTTCTACGTGATCGTATTTACTTCGCTATTAGTAGCTTCTCTTGCTATATACACGTATTCGAAGAACAAGACGCTTTTTTACGCTTTATGTTATGCTATGATGATTAATTATATGGTCGCTATCCCATTCTACTTTTTCTTCCCAGTGAATGAAGTTTGGTATTTTCACTCTAAGGTTGATTTGTTGATACTGGATGTATTCCCGTCGTTCGAACAGGAGTATCGACCTCTATCTGGTCTGAACAATTGTTTTCCAAGTCTTCACACATCCATATCCGTGACCTTAGCGTTAATCGCTTTACGGTCATCCAATGTGTTCTGGCGTCGCTTTGTTGTCATCTGTGCAGGCATTATCATCTTCTCTATCTTCTATTTAGGAATTCATTGGTTAACGGATATGGCAGGCGGTGTCTTGCTTGGTATAGTCGCTGCTCAGGTTGGATTACGTGTCAGTGAAGGCTCTCGAGTCTTTGAAGGCGAATTACCAGTCTCTATTAATCCTGTCAATAAAAGAAACGCTAAGTTTTAGTTAGTGTTTCTTTTTTTTTTGCACACATTCATCAATAAAAGTGAGGTGCGTATCCGTGAAAACTTTAATCATAGCTGAAAAACCCGACATGGGACGCAATATTGCTGCTGCGATCGAGCCTAAAGCGGTGAACCATCGTAGCTATCTCGAAGGACCAACCTTCATCATTACCTGGGCCATTGGTCATCTCATTAGCTTGGCTGAGCCTGATAAATACGATGATAAATACAAAAAATGGAACCTCGGTGATCTTCCAATCATACCTGAGGCTTTTAAGCTTCTACCCAATGAGCGAACGAAGTCACAACTAGCTGTTATCGAAGAGCTATCTCAGAAGTGTGACCATCTAGTGAATGCTTGTGACGCAGGGCGTGAAGGACAGCATATATTCTCTCTGATCCAACGCCATCTCAAGCTGAGTCAGCCTGTTAAGAGACTCTGGATCTCTGACTTAACTCCTGAGACCATTCGTAATGGCTTTGCGAATCTACGTGAAGGTGCAGACTACGAGAATCTGACTAAGGCTGCCAAAGCTAGAAGTGAGGCAGATTGGTTAGTCGGGATGAATGCTACACGAGCCTTCACCTCTAGACATAATGTATTACTCTCTGTAGGTCGAGTACAAACACCAGTATTAGCGCTTATTTATGATCGACAGGTGCAGATCGATGGCTTTGATTCGAATACCTATTACGAGGTAGAAGCTATATTCTCGCAGGATACGGTTACTTATAGAGGGAATTGGCAAGGAGAACGGATCACCAAACAAGAGCAAGCTGATGCCATTGTTGCTAAGATTCAGGGCAAGGAAGGCTCAATTTCCGCTTACGAGGTTAAGGATACCAAGGAATATCCATATAAACTGTTTGACCTGACTTTATTGCAACGAGAAGCAAATGCAAAGCTTGGTTTTTCTGCAAAAAAAACATTAGACCTTGCCCAAGTACTCTATGAGAAGCATAAAGTCATATCTTATCCTCGGACAAACTCTAACTATGTAACGGAACAGAATATACCTGAGATGCATCGTTCACTAGATGCTCTAAAAGGGACATCCTATGATTCTCTCGTTCGAGATACGAACAGAAATCTAGTGCATAAGAATAATAAAAGCATATGTAATCCAACCAAGGTCGAGGATCACCATGCCATCCTCCCTACTCATAAGAAAGCATCTGGACTTGCACCGGACGAGCAGAAAATCTATGACTTAATCGTTCGTAGATTTCTATCACACTTCTATCCACCCGCTGAATACAAACTGCATACGGTATTTACAGAGATTGAGAAAGAAATGTTCAAAACTAACGTCAAGCAGCTGCTTGACTTGGGCTGGAAGGTTATTTATCAGGGGCAAGGACAGGATCAGGCTAAAGAACAAGCGAAGGATAAGAAAAAGTATAAGGAGGACGAGGAAGAGCAAGAGGAAGAGGTCAGTTCAACATTCTCCGTAGATCCATTATTAGCCGTTGATTGTATCGAAGCTACAACTAAGGAGAAAGAAACACAACCACCCAAGCACTTTACAGAGGGTACACTTCTTAAAGCCATGGAGAGTGCGGGTAAGCAGGTTGAAGACGATGAATTACGCGAGGCTATGAAGGATGCTGGGCTGGGCACGCCGGCTACACGAGCCGCAACGATCGAACGCTTGAAGCAAGTAGAATATATCGATATGCAAGGCAAAAAAATTCTAATTACCTCCAAAGGTCGTACAGCCATAGAGCTCATACGCAGCGCTGGAGTGGAATTGTTGACATCGCCAGAGATGACAGGCCATTGGGAGCGTCGCTTGAATGAAATTGCCAAGGGAATCGCTTCTGACACGACCTTCATGGACAATGTTAAGAAATTTACAATATCAGTTGTAGATAAGGTACGCTTACAGCCTCGAGCCGCTAAGGAAGCCTTTGAACGAGTGAATAAAGCGGCAACTGGCAAGACTAGGAGAACAACAGAGAAGGCTTCATCTCCGAAGAATGGATCAGCTAAGCCCGCAACGGCTAAGGTGGCAACACCACCAAAGAAGCTCACTAGAAAAAGTATTATAGCATGTCCTCGTGCAGGCTGTGGTGGACATATATTTATGGGTAATAAAGGATATGGCTGTAGTCATTATAAAGAAGGCTGTTCCTTTGTCATCTGGAAATCGAGCTTTGGTAAGATACTTACTCCGGCGATGGTCAAAGCCTTAATTGAAAAGGGAACTACAAGTAAGCTAAAGCTTACGAATGATGCAGGACAGGTTATTGATGCGAAAATCGTGTTGAAGGATAACAATACAGGTCAGCTCATTATCAGTGATGCTCTTTAACCATGGGGTCTGGGGTCATTTAGTATCGTACTTACAACTAATTTAAGATTTAGGTGTTATTAAGTAGAGATTAAGATCAATAATACAATTAAATATAGCTTAGAGTGAACTTTCCGCTGATTTTCTGGCGAATAAATGCACATCGTTGCTATTTTTCCTAATCTCTATATACTGCAGAAATTAGATGTATATCTGCACCAATTTCATTCGATATTTTGAGTTCATTAAGCAACATTTAAGCAAATTGCACCTCAGTGGATGCGTTAGTACTTAATCACGACATTGTGATTTTTTTTGAAGCGAAGTGTCTAACAAATCACTGATGATATAGCTCTTTGAACCTCTGTGGCGTCGTGCCCTCTTGCTTGCGAAAGGCGGCAATAAAATGACTAGTATCTCGATATCCGGAACGGACTGATATCTGTCCAATTGTTAAATCAGATTGTCCAGACAGCATCTGCTTCGCTTTACTGATCCTAAAGGAAATCAAGTATCGATATGCGGATACACCAAAGGCGGAATTGAACATCCTATTCAGATATCGTGGGCTAATACCTACAATGCTCGCCATATGATCTAGGCCAATACTTGGGTCCTCATAATTGTTCTCCAGCCAATCCACTACGATTCCTAGTCTTTCTAAGTGTAACGATAAGGAAATGCGATCATCCATCAATGCATGCTTCTTCAGCCCTGTTAGCAGTTTGAATATATGAGTTGAACCTTCAAGACCGGATAAATCTCCTTTCTCATCCATCACCTCTATTAACTCCCAAAGCGCTGAAGAGAGTGGCACACTTGCTGCCCACTGAAACCAAGCAGAGCGTTCCATACCTAGTTTAAGTAGAATCTCTGTTGCTAAAGAACCATCGAAGGTCAAATATAACGTCACCCAATTATCTGTTAGTGACTTATAGGTGTGAGCGATTCCGGGGAATAAGAGAACTCCACTATGGGGTGGCAGGCTACAGGCGCGACCGCCAAAGCTGATCGTACCTTCCCCTTCCAAGGTTTGCAGCCAATGATAACAAGGATATCCCTCAGGTCGGCTTACCCCCTCTTGATTATTATTACATCCACTCGTCTCGACATAGAGCGGAAGTCTGCGATCAGCGATGGGGAATAGATAACGTTTATGTTGTTCGATAGAATTTCACCCCTTCCATTGTTCCATATTCTTATATAGGTGACACCTTTATTATATATACTGTGGCTTTATAATTCCATACAATAGAATTAATCTTATATAAGGAGTGACGTTATCCATATGATTAACTCAAAGCTTCCTAAGATCTGGTATGGTGGAGACTACAATCCCGATCAGTGGGACAAGTCGGTATGGCCTGAGGATATGAGAATGTTTAAGCTGGCTGGCATTGATGTTGCAACCTTGAATGTTTTTGCATGGGCATTGAATCAGCCTGATGAGGAAACCTATCGATTCGATTGGTTAGACGAAATGATGGATATGTTACATGAGAATGGTATGTATGCATGTCTAGCAACGAGTACCGCTGCCCATCCTGCTTGGATGGCAACCCGATATCCTGACGTTCTACGTGTTGATTTCGAGGGTAGAAAGCATAAATTTGGACAACGTCATAATTCGTGCCCGAATAGTCCAACCTACCGCAAATATTCACAGCTTATGGCTGCTAAACTAGCAAACAGATATAAGAATCACCCAGCGCTTATCATTTGGCATGTGTCGAATGAGTATGGCGGTGACTGCTACTGTGACAATTGTGCTGCGGCATTCCGAGTTTGGCTGAAGGATCGTTATGGTACATTAGAAAAGCTCAATCAAGTATGGAATACGAATTTCTGGGGCCACACCTTCTATGATTGGGAAGAAATCGTGCCGCCTAATGCACTCTCAGAAGCATTCTCACATAGAGGAACTACATTCCAAGGTATTTCACTAGATTATGCTCGATTTAATTCAGACGGCATGCTAGACAATTATAAAGCAGAATATGAAGAAATTAAGAAGCATACACCGGATATTCCGGTTACAACTAACCTCATGGGTACCTACAAGCCACTTGATTATTTCAAATGGGCGAAGCATCTAGATGTCGTATCATGGGACAGTTATCCTCGTATCGATACACCTGTCGGTCAGACAGCGATGGTCCATGACCTTATGCGGGGACTTAAGGATGGCCAGCCCTTCATGCTTATGGAGCAGACGCCAAGCCAACAGAACTGGGCGCCTTATAATGCATTAAAACGCCCAGGAGTCATGCGACTATGGAGCTACCAAGCAGTGGCTAGAGGCGCGGACACCGTCATGTTCTTCCAACTCCGCCGATCTGTTGGGGCTTGCGAGAAATTCCATGGTGCAGTCATTGAGCATGTAGGACATGAGCATACACGAGTGTTCCGTGAGTGTGCACAGCTAGGTAAGGAGTTAGGTCAGCTATCCGAACAGCTGCTAGACGCTGTCGTCCCTTCACGTGTTGCCATTGTCTTCGATTGGGAAAATTGGTGGGCTGTTGAATATTCCAGTGGTCCAAGCGCATCACTTAATTACGTGAGTGAAGTCTACAAATATTATCAAGCTCTATACGGGCTGAATATTCAAACCGACATGATTGGTGTTGAGACTGATTTAAGCCAATATGATGTTGTCATTGCTCCGTTGCTTTATATGGTGAAGCCTGGATATGCTGATAAAGTGAAACAATTCACCGAACAAGGTGGCACCTTCATTACTACATTCTTCAGTGGTATCGTGAACGAGAATGACATTGTAACTCTTGGTGGTTATCCTGGAGAGCTTCGTCCGTTACTCGGGATTTGGGCCGAAGAGATCGATGCATTAATGCCTGGTCAGAAAAATCGTATCGTCATGAATCGAGAACTTGGTGGTCTAAACGGTGAATATACATGTGAGCTTCTATGTGACCTTATCCATACGGAGGGAGCCGAAGTTGTTGCAACCTACGGAGATGACTTCTACAAAGGTATGCCTGTTGTTACGAAGAATCAATACGGCCAAGGTCAAGGCTGGTACATCGCCTCTAGCCCCGATCAACCTTTCCTTACAGGTTTGTTGGAGTCGATCTGTGCCGATAAGAACATAACGCCTACTCTAGTTACTCCTGAGGGTGTTGAGGCTGCGAAACGGGAGAAAGATGGCGTAACCTACTTGTTCCTGATGAATTATACAGCTCATGATCAGGTTGTTGATCTGGGTGTTCAGGAATATACAGATATGTTGGAAGAGGTAGTATGTGCAGGAGCTATTACCATTGAGAGTAATGGAGTGAAGATATTGCGAGGTTAAGGATATAAATAGGACTGGATAGCTTGTATATAGCAAGAAGAAGGGATGTCCATATCGGACATCCCTTCTTCTTGCTTTCCTATGTAACTAGATCAATTATTCAACAGTTCCTGCTACTGCACTTGAAGTAACATTATTAATTGAAGCACGATCAAATGTTAGCTTAGTAACATCATTCACACGTAATACAACGACATCGTCGCTAATTTCTAAGATGGTACCATGTAATCCGCCAATCGTTACAACTTTATCGCCCTTCTTCAATGACGAAAGCATCGAATTACGAACTTTCGATTTTCTTTGTTGTGGACGTATAAGTAAGAAGTAAAATACGGCAAACATGATAATAAATGGTGCCAGGGTGATTAGAATATTGCCACCACCACCCGCTGCTCCTCCTGCATCTGCAATTAACATCGCTATCCCTCCAATCTCTAGAATATAATTTTAGTCACTCTTGCCCACTTTAGAAGCCTCGATCATTGTGATCCAGTCCATATTGGGCAAAAAAATGATTACGGTAGTCAAGCAAGTGGTCTTCCTGTATGGCCTTCCTAACCTCACGCATCATCTCTAATAAGAAGTGAAGATTGTGGTAGGTCGTCAGCCGCATACCGAACATCTCTTCAGCCTTAATGAGATGGCGTATATAGGCTCTGCTATAGTTTGTACACGTATAGCAGCTACAAGCGGGATCTAAAGGCCCATAGTCTCTTGAATATTGAGCGTTTCGAATATTGAGTCTTCCTTGGCTAGTCATAATTGTTCCATTACGAGCAATCCGTGTAGGCAGAACACAATCGAACATATCAACACCACGAATGGCTCCATCCAACAGAGCATCTGGAGATCCAACACCCATCAGATATCGAGCTTTGTTCGATGGTAGTAAAGGTACAGTAACCTCTAACATCTCATAGAGCAGATCTTTAGGCTCTCCCACGCTTAATCCTCCAATAGCATAACCCGGAAAATCCATTGAAGTCAACTGCTCCGCACTCATTTTGCGAAGGTCCGCATACATTCCTCCCTGAACGATACCGAACAATGCTTGATCCTTAGGTCGTTGATGAGCTTTGATGCATCGTTCAGCCCAGCGCGATGTGCGTTCCAACGATTTGAGACAATAATCATGCTCGGCAGGGTAAGGTGCACATTCATCGAATGCCATAATAATATCTGCCCCGAGTGCATTCTGAATTTCAATAGAGGTTTCAGGAGCAATGAATAGCTTGTCCCCGTTCAAGTGGGAGCGAAATTCAACACCCTCCTCAGTGATTTTGCGATTATCAGCTAAACTGAATACTTGAAAGCCACCGCTATCCGTGAGAATGGGACGATCCCAATTCATGAATTTGTGCAGTCCTCCAGCTTCCTTAACAATATCGTGCCCAGGTCTCAAGAATAAGTGATAGGTGTTGCTCAGGATGATGTGTGCATCCATAGTCTTCAATTCTTCTGGACTCATCGTCTTGACTGTTGCCTGTGTACCAACTGGCATAAAGGCTGGTGTATCTATTGTGCCATGCGGAGTGTGTAAACGACCAAGTCGAGCGCCAGTTTGTTTGCACACTTTGATCAATTCATAAGAAACAGCCACAATTCATCTCTCTTTTCTATAGTTACTCTCCATATAATAACATAGCATCGCCAAAACTGAAAAATCGATATCGCTGATCAATAGCCTCTTGATAAGCTTGCTGAATATGTTCTATTCCAGCAAATGCACTCACGAGCATAACCAACGTTGATTTAGGCAGATGAAAGTTAGTCAGTAGGCCATCCACAGCTTTGAATGTATATCCAGGGTATATGAATATATCCGTCCAGCCTTCACATGCTTGAAACTTTTCATCAAATTTACTTGCAATACTTTCTAAGGTTCTGCATGAGGTTGTGCCTACAGCAATCACCTTACCACGCCGTTGTTTAGTCTCATTCAACAGCTCTGCGGTAGCTTGACTCATCTGATAATATTCTTCATGCATACGATGCTCTTCCACCTGTTCAACCGATACAGGGCGAAATGTACCTAGTCCCACATGTAAGGTGATATAAGCTATGTTAACACCTTTATCAGAGATTTCTTGCAAGAGTAATTCAGTAAAATGTAGACCAGCCGTAGGCGCTGCAGCGGAGCCGGTATGCTTGGCGTATACCGTCTGGTACCTTTCCTTCTCTTGAAGCTGCTCCTTTATATAAGGAGGTAGTGGCATATGACCTAGACGATCCAATATTTCTGCAAAAATGCCCTCATAAACAAATCGTACTATTCGCCCACCCATCTCTCCAACGCTTTCAATAATAGCGGTAAGAATAGGTCTACTATGATCATCTTGTTGACCAAATATGATAACAGCACCGGTCTGAAGCTTCTTTCCAGGTCGGACCAGTGCCTCCCATCGGTTGTCACCGACTGACTTAAGTAATAGAAGCTCTACCTTTGCACCAGTGTCTTGTTTGATTCCGAACAAGCGAGCAGGTATAACCCTTGTATCATTTAATACCAATGTGTCACCCACTGCAAGATGTTTAATAATATCACGGAAATGCCCATGCTCAATCGCACCCGTTGATCGATTCATCATAAGCAGACGAGAAGAAGCCCTATCCACTAGTGGGGATTGGGCAATTAACTCTGCTGGCAAATCAAAGTCGAATTGTTCGACATTCATAAATTCATTCATTCCTTTAGTATACTAACGTCTTTATAGTAGTATTGTATTATTCCCACATAGTCATACCCAAGATTAGCTAATCCCATCGTGCCGTATTGCGACATCCCAATACCATGACCATAACCAAGACCAATGAAGCGGAATTGTGGTTCCTTGGTCACTGCACGAACCTGTTGATCAGCATTCATTATATAATACTCAGGAAGAGAAAGCTCGTTGGACTCTTGTCCAGATTGAATGTGTATCGATCCAGAAGTCTCGGGTAACTCACGAGTTTTACCTTTTGCTCCAAGTATAGTATATCGTCCTGTCTCTTCCACATCAAATCGAGTACTCGGCAATCCATTCATAGCTCCACGGAATGCATCAGCATTCGTTAGATCGATCTCTTGTCCATTAGCCTTCATACCTATAACTCGGCCGGATTTTCCTCTTTGGGTGACCTCAAGCGTCTGTAAATTCCCTTGGATATCCGTATTTGCTCGACTATTGATCGATGCTAGTAACACATCAGCAGAGAAAGGCCCACGAATCCAATTATAAGCATTAGACTGAATGTCTTGTCCAATCCAGACGTATCGTTCACCTGCAGTAGCTTTACCTATCGAGGCATTCGCTGTATCATCCACACGAGGTGCAGGTCTAATATTCACTCCAGTACCGGTTACTTCAATAAGAGGTAGACCTGCTGGATTCATATCTTCTGTTAACACAGCATAATCAGAGCTAATATAAGCCGTTCTTCCATCATCCAGCATAACACGATACCATAAAGGCTTGTCCTTCTGAGCATTCTCATCTGGACTCGGCACACTCTTAATGTAGTCAACCGGATTACCCCAAGCTTCTAGTACATCTGCCGTAAGACCGCCACTATTAGAAGAATAGAGAGGTTCAATTAATCCGTTTTTATCCATGATGACTTCACCTTTAGTTGCCTCAACAGCTTCAATAGCTTGAGCGAATTCCCTATCCTTACCCAAATAAGCCTGATCAAAGGTCGTATCTGAGATGTGGGCTATTTTGTATTTCATACCTCGTTTAAGTGCATATGTACGAGCAGCAACCGCCTGAGCTTTGAGTGCTTCTAGTGGCCATGAGGCTCCGAGCTCCGAGCTTACGACCGAATAAAGATAATGTTCGAATGGTAATTGATTAATAAGAGCTAGCTTGCCATTATATGAAGTAATCTCCATACTGCCACGGTAGCTCCGACCATAACGTTCATGAACCTTAACTACTCCTTCACCGGCTTGAACCCAAACCTTCTGATCCATAGCGTTGAAGAGATAATGAGTTGTAACTGACTTGTTTGATAATGATACTGTGTTCCGCTTTAATAAATACGACAGTGCTGGGTCAATAGGCTGGAAAACAACTCCAGGCATGGCTTTAGCGGCCACAGCCTTCACATTCTCAAGTTGCTGCGTACTAGTTGCATCACCCAACCATACGGAATAAACGACATTACCTGATTTATCAGGATGAATTGCAATATAAGCAATAACTCCATTCTGAGCCAAAGCCATCTGATGATTAGCGGCAGCAGCCTCTGTATCATATGTACCTACACTAGCATATAAGGATCCCGTTGCAACAAGTGTATTACGATCCGGAGTAATGCCAGTTGGAATCTTCTGTCTAGCAGCAAGAGCTTCTTCCGCAGAACGAAAGCCACCTAATCTTACCTGATATATGGTCTTCCCTTTACTAGAACTCGCAAATATGTAAGGAGAACCCAGTGTAGCAATCTTAGTGAAGCTACTAACTGCAGCCCCGTAATCAGCAGTATCTAGCACATTAAGCATATAGTTATTCATAGAGAAGCTAGTCGGTGTATTCGAGGGAGCTTCGAACCATTGGGCAGTACCACCGGCTTCGCGGATTCCAATAGATAGAGGATTCGCTGATGACAACGTAACAGAGGGCACTGTGCCCCTAGTATCTATGTACAACGCTACTCTTATCTCATCTAACTTTGCTATGTTTGCGGCATATGTAAATGAATGAAATGCGGGTAATACAGTTATCATGAACATAACAATGGCGGTAGTCAGTACAATTAACCTATGGTTCCGTTTATGAATCGTCATGTTCTGCGTGTACCTCCTGAAGTATCTTCAGAACATTAGACTCGAATTTTGGTGAAAAGTTGCTAGAATTGTAGTATAAACTGTCGATTATCGGCGAACAAGGAACTTCCAGGCCTCTTTATTCAGGCAATAACGAAGTGCCGACATAATAAATCCTAAAGTAGGTAGAGGATCTTTCACCGAAACCATATCGTCTGGCAGTGATGTTGTCCATAAGGGTGGGTCCATAGACCATCGCTTAGGATTACTTATGAAGTGTAAGACATCACCCGGCAATAAAGAACGTCCTCTACGACCAGTCACATATTCAGACTTGATTGGTACTTCTTTTCCCATCGCCAGTTGGTATAATATCCACGGAAAGTCAACTCCGCAGCGAATAGATAAATGAACTGAGCTCCAAAATCTCGGGTTAATCTCCAATAATATGGGCCTACCGTTTCTTGGATCAATCATAAATTCAATATCCGCGACACCATACCATGGAATATGGGTTAATAACTTTTTAGACAACTCAACAAGCTCAGGGTATATCACACTTTCATGCACAGTGCTAGGTCCTCTATTAATCGGGTAATTGCGAATCTGCTTCTGAACAAAAGAAGCTTTCAACTCATGTTTAGAGTCATAACACAAACATATATCATACTTAACACCGGAGGGAATGTATTCCTGGATCATGGGGTATGGATAAGATTCATGGATATCCGAATATACACGCCATAGTTGATCCTTTGTTTCAACAATGCGAAAGCCTCTCGAGCCATTACTCATACGTGGTTTAATAACTACGGGAAAATCATAATCCTGGATTAATTTCAACAAACCCTGTTCGTTCAAGTCATCTAAACCCAAAGTAGTAATAGTTTGAGGACATGGAACATTAGCGATAGCAGCTAGCTTCATTGTTTCTGATTTATCGGCTGAGATAAGATAACTTTCTCTGGATGGGATCGGAAAAACACATAATGTGTCTAATTCACTCAAATAAGTAGAAATCACATCGATTGTATCATCGTCCATGGCAAAGACTATATCAATTTTTTCCATTTGAATCGTTTCCTTCAACCATTCAACATATTGAATCGGTTCCTTAGTTGGGTTGGGTGAAAGTAAAGTTTTTGAGCAATACTTAGAAAATCCGCTAGTATGGAACCGTGTACTCTCTGATACAATGACTTTGATGTCTTTAGAACCCAAAGATCGAACAACAGCTAATGTTTTACTTAATAATCCGTTTGTACATAATACAGTCGTCATATTCTAGCTCCTATCGGTTCTAACCCCATAATTTCTTTCTTAATTCCTCTTGATCTATCTCTCTATGGATATGATAGATGCGTAAATTAGGTCCGTCATAGTATATATTCAGGGGGCCATTGAATTGTTGGAATTGTTCTATCCAATTGTCCAACTGCTCCATTTGTTTCTCTCTTTCTCTATAAATCGGATCCATTAAGTTATAGATAACATTATCCCGATCTACTTCAAATATATTCTTATAATAATATATAAAAATATCATTAGGAATTTCAGCATCTACATTTTTACCCCCATACAATGTCAATGGAGGAAGTGTAGGATCATATTTGATTAACAAATTATCTGTTGATAGATGAAACCCATTATTAAGTACTAAAGAATACCCATCTTCAAAAGAAACCATCATCCAAGATGAATACCGATTTTGCTCAGCGATTCTCAAATACTGCTGGACATCCTCTTCCATTTGCATTTTGTAAGGCGTAATTGCTTCAATCGGGTATCTATAAAGTCCAATGGATAATACAGCAATAAATAGTATAATAGGGACAATCTTGATTTTTTTAAATACCATAAAAACTAGAGCACTCCCGATCCCAATACAAAAAGGTAAAACTAAAGCCCACAATTCATGTGAACGGCTTGAAATCAATTCATTCTGGGTTAAGTCTCCGCCAAAGTGGTAGATGAAGAAAGTAGCTAATCCAAATAGACCAACAAAAACATACAAATGAGAATGGTTCTGTTTCGAAGAGATAATAGTGCTTATGATACCGAATAGTGTAATGCCTGTAATAAACAGCAATATGATTAGATCTACCTGATTCAAATCGAATTCGAATCGACTACCTCTACTTGTTTCACTTGTCATATAACTCGCTGAGCTTTCGTGAACTGATTTTCCTAATAGCACTCCCAACCCCAAAGGAAGTAAGGCTACAACTACACTCGCCGCAGAATAAACTACTCCACTCCATACACGACGAAGTATAATCCTGTAACGTGTAAATAGAAATACAACAAATAAAATCATAACACCCAGACCTGCTAATGCAAAAGCCAAAGTGTGAACTAATCCAGTGATAGCTAATCCTGCCGTAGCCGTCCATAAGTCATCTTTTTTCCCTCCTATTAAATAAAGGTACATAAAGTATATGGCAGGCAATATAAAAATAAATGCAAACTCCTGTGAATTTGTCGCAGCCTGTCTTTCCCAAACAGAACCAAGAATAAGGTGACCGAATATACCATAAGCAGCAGCCGCTATGAGAGCGGACACTCTATTCCCAGTAAACCTCGACACTGAATAATACAAAGAGAAAACAATTAATAATGTATTTAAAGGACCGGTATACTTCAAAATATAAAGTGGATCTATCGTAGCAAATTTCAATAAAGTACCTAGATAAATGTGAGAGCCCTGTGGGTAGATTCCATCATTAAATAATTCTCTATTATCTATATATTTCATCCATGCTAATGTTACATATCCATCTGACATCGATGGGGCAGCGGAATGGAATACATCATAAAAACGAATGTAAGCGGATAAGCCGAATATTAAAGCTACACCGACTAGTAACAACCAAAAATTTTTACTTGTTATTCGATTATAAAGAGCTATCTTCCATTCCAATATACGCTTATTAAACTTGCTCCCTAAATATTGTTTGAATAAATTCATGTTCTCAATCCAGACATAAATGCTTACAGCCATAACAGTTTGATCATCTTTGTATTGCTCTTTCAGATCTCTGCGAATATTAAAAAAAATTAAGAGAAATAATATAAAAATAATGGTCAGGATTTCCCAGATTTTAATTGTAACTAGCGTGTATCCTAGTAATATCATTACAAAAACCATCTTAATGTAATTAGCAACTAGTAAATCTAATCCCCATCTTTCATGACGACCAAACATAAATTTAGGTACAAGTATATATAAGAATAAAAAAGCAAAACTGAAATATGACAACTGAGTAAAATGGTTAATAAAACTATTATACATGTAGTTGTCCCTCCAAAAATTAAGCTATTTATACTTATTCTTTTTTCCAATATCGTTCATTACCTGGAAGATCATCAAACCATGTCGCATCATCTGGACAGGGTAGTATCATCAATTTTCCATATGCTCCAGCCTTTGATTGATGGTACTTGAGGTAAATGATATCGTTCTCAATAGCTAAAATTTCAATCTTCCCAGATGAATGGCTCATAACCAACCTAACTCTCTTGCCCAATCCGGAAGTTCTTGCCTTAGCTTCCTCTACAATGTCATATACCTGTTTCAAAGTAAGTACAAAATCATAATTACCAGCTACTGGTCTATTAATAAAGAAGTAGTATGGTGTAACTCCTGCCCAGGATAATAAGTCGAGTAACTCTGAAAGTGTATCTGACCGGTTATTGATTCCTCGTAATACAGGAGTTTGATTTACTAAAATGACACCAGCTTCATGCAAGTGTTGGATACATGTAAGTGCCTCAGTAGTTATTTCTCTAGGATGGTTAATGTGAACCATAACATAAATTCGTCCATTAGTTCCAGAGTGCTCTTTCAACAATGAGAGCAGCTCAGGATCTTCATATATTCTCATAGGGTTGAATACAGGCATCTTGCTCCCAAAGCGAACGATCTTTACATGTTCAATATCCCTAAGGCGCTCCAGAATAATACGAATTCGCCTAGTTGATAAAGTAAATGGGTCGCCCCCAGTTAATAATACATTATTAATTTCTCCATGAGATTGAATATATTGAAATGCTGGTTCTAGATCCAATATTATTTCTTGATCATCTGGTCGGAATAGTCGTTTACGGAAACAGAATCGACAATATGAACCGCATACCTCGGATACTAGTAGTAAAGCTGTAGTTTCATATTTGTGTTGGCATCCAGGCACATTATAATTAGAGGCTTCATCGGATGCATCCCATTCTCCAAACTCTTTCAATTCCCCTGTATTTGGTATGACAATCTTCCTAATTGGGTCATCTGGATCATCCCAGTTTATTAAACTCATATAGTAACTGTTTATTCGAAAAGTAAATTTATCTGTTATTTCACTCAATGCTTGACGTTCTTCGTCAGGGATGGACGAGATTCGATTTATGTTGGTTATATAACGCGGATCATTCGCCACTTTTTATACCTCCTTCACACTTATCATAGTGATCTAATTAGAATCCACTTCAAGATAATGGCTAGCTGAAAGGTAATGCAGATAATTCTCCCGTTTAACCCACTCTAATGCTGAGTCCAGCCCATTTTTGCTTGTTACACTTTTTTCTTGTAGAAATAGAATTCGCAAATCATTATCAGCGACTAGCCTTTTCAACCTTTTTCTAACCGTTTCATGCCAGGAATAGGTTTCGGGATGAACAAAATCTGGATTCTCCCAACAAATTCCATCTATATAAGGTGCTGTTTCGACACACAAAGTTTCTAATCCGTTATTCTGAATAATTAAATGATTAGGATGTAGTTTTCTTATTCGTTTCACTAGCTCTATTGCGGCTGCTTGTTGTTCAGCTCTCATCCCCGCGGGAAGTGATGGCCACTCTACATTACTGATGGTATCCATGAATATTCCATCGTAGTTAGAATTGCGGAGATATCCACCGATGCGGTGCAAAAGTAAGCCTGTCCAGTTACTTGAACGAAGATCTGCAACCATCGTTTCATATTCTTCATTGGAAACAATCTTTCCGTTAAGCTTCAGATAATCTCCATCGCGTAATAAGGCTTTAAGGGGATCATACACTGGCACTTCTGTAATGCTAACATAAGCGAAGATTAATGTTCCTGATTCCTGCATATCTCTTAAGCCTTGCTCAGTTTGACCCGCAGGTTCAACTATTGCAATATCTCTTCTAGACATCAAATCCGCTTGACCATGGCCATAATACACAACAAAATTTCGGGCTTCTATAAATTTCTGTTTGCGATCTATTGTAAAGGTCAATTGAAGGCAGCTTCCTTTCTAGTCATTGTTTCGGTTCGAACATAGCAGGTTTGACATTTCTTCCCATGGGCTTGACAATTGTTCCCTTCGATTTCCCAACAATTCTTATCAGTTCGTTGATAGGCAGGACAATTCTCACAAATACTTGAAGGTGTACAACACATTTCCCAACATACGCCAAGAGAGCGCCCACTGATTTGTGGATCAGCTTGTTTCTTCTTAAACCAGGTTAAGAAGATCCCAATTATTTCTTCGTCTAATTGAGCTCCGGCTGCAGATTGCAAACTTTGGAGTGCTTTGTCAAAAGGAACAGGATCTCGATATTTGCGACCATTAACTATAGCAAGAAATGTTTGTACTACAGCAATAATTCTAGCACCTACAGGAATGTTATTCCCACTTAGACCTTTTGGATAACCATTGCCATCGATTCGCTCATGGTGGTACATAATATATGAAGACACTCGTTCATTACCTAGTGTCGATTGTACAATGGATGCGCCGACCTCAGAGTGAAGCTTCATCAGTTCAAATTCCTCATCACTGAATTTACCTTCTTTGTTGACAAGGTCTGTTGAAATACCTATTACTCCAATATTGCTTAGATAAGCTGCTAAGGCAATATCACGAATAACATCTTCCTCCAGCCCCATTTCCTTTGCTATAACGATAGAATACCTACTCATCAATTCTGAATAACCTACTGTGTGAGGAACCAGATTATCTTGGATTTGAGCTAATGTCTTTAGAATGCTAACATAAGATCCTGAGAATTTTTTAAGATTCATTTGGTAGCCAAGCACCTCTCGCATATTATCTGCAAGGATACTCAGAGATTCATAGGAGTCCTTCCATTCATCCTCAGTGGGCTCAGTTTTATGCCATAACATCAGCATTCGGCTTCTAGGGTTTTCTCTCCGCTCCGATACATCAACGATAGCAAAGGCCTCTGCTCCAAGTGCTGCTACATAAGGAGGTATTTGATAGAACGAATCATCGTTCTGTCTAATTAATCTAATATCCTCTTGCTCAGTAGCCAGATCGAACAGTTTCTTGGCAGGCTCCCCTTGTAGAAAACCTTGGAGCAGATCTGGATCTGTTCCAGATGCGGCAGTCAATTGATATACATCATCCTGTCTAATACAGAAGAAGGCTCCATCTGCGTTCAAGACCTTAACAGCAAGTTTCAATACAAAATCAATTGTTACCCTTGAGTCGAGTGCTATACTATTGATTCTCTGCAAGGCTTGTCCCGTAGACACAATTATATTAGCTTTGTTGCGGATATTCTCCATAGCAATAAATTGATGTAAGGACTGATTCATCATTTCGGTGAAATCACTGATATTACGTTCAACTTGTCTACTATAGTTCCCTCTAACCATTGGACCTACCCGGATAAGACCTTCCTTATCGCCAATTGGAATATTAAGTAATTGAACCTCTCCAACCTTCATGACCTCTAGCTTTCCAATGGTAGAGTCTGCTACCAAAGAGAGTGGTGGCAGAAACTGCTCCTTCTTATATTCAACTAATCCGCTATAGGAAGGTTCAACCTTACCAAAACCTTGAGAACGATGGCGCACCGCTTTTAGTAAATAAACCTTTTTACTATCATCATATAGATAAAAAACGTAAGTAGGAGCTTCGACCATAGTATCAATCTGTTCAAGTAGATCACTTAAATTTTGTTCAAGGCCTTTCTCCGGATGAAGCTTCTGGGCTAACATTAATGATTGCTTCCAGCGCCACTTCATCTCACGAGCATATTGGATAGACCAGGAAATAGCCAGCAAACTAAATATTACAAGAGCCAAAAGTATTAAGACAATCCAAAGACTATATTCAGTTAGGAAAGTATCAGTAATAGATATCCATTCCTTTAGTGTGTCCTTGATTGTTGAGATCACTATCTACTACCTACCCTTCCTCGATGAAACAATATTTAGTCCTCTTTTACTATTTGCTTATCAGAAATCTCCCCACCCTGTAACGCAATAGCCTGTGATATATCTTTAATTCTAGCATAAAGATGAGAGATTTGAATGGATTGGTATAAAGTAATAATTAGGAGCACAATAAAAGAGCATAAAAATAATAAAGAAGGAGGATAGCTTACACCTGCCCAATTAGCCATTACATCTAGCCATTCTGGGTTTGTGGATAATATGAGAACTACAATAACTCCACCGATCCACACCAAAGTATTACGTTCATTAATTTTCTTGTGTGCGAGAAGTGTTACAACCCATATACATAGTGATAAACCTATGCAGAAGATGATAATTTCTAGTGTATCATTCATTACGGTTCCTCCTATCAATAATAAAATGATTAAGTAATATGGCCACGATACTCAATGTTACTTTCAACATATAAACTGCGTTTTTAAATAGTCCAGCATGCATACTTATACCAGCCTGTCTTGCTTGTGACCGGATGGGAAACTCTCTAATCTGATATCCTTCATAGATCATATGAATGAGTGTATCAGCATCCGGGTAATCATTAGGAAATGATAAACTAGTAGCATAGTAGGAAAAGGTTCGTAAAGAAAGTCCTCGCAACCCTGAAGTAGGATCTGTTACCTTTTTCCCAGTAAGTAAACGGATTACTGAATTGAACCAGAAGAAAGCAATGCGCTTCCGAAGTCCTGGGGAGAACTTTGGATCACCCAGTACTCGTGATCCGATGACTACATCATCTGTTCCCTTCCTCATTTCTTCAATTAATTGACGCAAATCATCAGGATGATGCTGCCCATCAGCATCAAATTGAACGATATATTGATAACCATTAGTCTTCGCATATCGAAAGGCTGTTTGCAGTGCCGCCCCACATCCTAAATTAATGGGATGGGACACATAATGGACCTGATGTTGCTTTACAATTTCTAAGGTCTTATCAGAAGAGCCATCATCAATAACTAAGATCTCAACATTACCATCTATAGCTTCAAGACCTCTTAATACATCATCGATGCCATTTTCTTCGTTGAATGCAGGTATGATAATTAATGTATCTTTCATAATACACCCCTCTCCTTATTACTAAGTAATTCGCTAAATAAGCTTGTCCAAATCCTACGTAAAGTGAAATAATATACTATTAAAAACAATGAACCTACTAAAAATATAAAAAACACTGCTGGAACAGAGTTATTAGTAGGAATTGAAAACCAAACTACCCTCATAGTGAGAAAATAAATTAATGGCGTAATCAATACTTTGCAGTATAGTTTCAATTCTACGACGATGGTTCGGAATCTAGGACGAATGCATTTCCATAATAAGTATAATAACAGTGCTGTATTTAACAGAGCACCTATTGCTGCTCCATATCCTATTCCACGGAGGCCAATGATTTGTACTAGTCCCATATCGATCAGAATAGTAATTACTGCAGTTACAACAAAAATAGCAACCACTTTAACTAATTGGCTTCTGGCCAAAAAATATCGGAGGCAAACTAATGATATAGCCTGACTTAACACCGATAGTGAGTAACCTTCGAGGATGCTCGATGTGAGTAAAACAGAATGCGCATCAAAAGCACCTCTTTCAAACAATGCTGAAATTATTGCTTCTCTTAAAAAGAATAGAAATAACATAGATGGTAACACGATAAGAATAACACCTCGAATTGCATGTAACATAACTGAATTCGTTTCTTCTCGAAGACCTAGAGCTATATACTTAGATAAGGAAGGCAAGATTACTACACTAACAGCAGCTACAAAAACCCAAATTGGAAACTGTGATAGGCGAAAGGAGTAATTTAATGCAGCAACTGCTCCTTGCTCAAAAGAAGAGATTATATACCTTTCCGCCAAATAAGTCATCTGAATACTAATTAATATCAGTACATATGGCATAAAAGTACGTAACATAACCATCCAATCATATGACCAACCTATCGAAGTTGTGGATTCACTCTTGGTCTGAGTAATACCCATCTGTGTCATCGACTTGAACCAGGTAATAATGACCCAAATGGCCATAAGACCAACACCAAATGTAATAGCTTTGGCTATCATGCTAATTCCATTCCCAATAGATATCTCCGATATGATACAATAAATCACTCCTCCCAAGAATATAATATTAAACAAAAGTGGTGCTAAAGCTGGAACGAAAAAATTTTGATTCGTTTGTAAGACCGCAGTCCCTATCGCAATAGCAACAAATAATACGATTGTTGGAAGTAATAAGTGTAATAAGGGTAAGGTCAATTCTGCTAATTCTTTAGAAGATGTCCCACCAAGCCATCTTGTTATGTCACTTGCAAACCAATAAGTAGTGGTCATCAATAATAAGGATATTAAAAGAAACCTAATTGCGATATGTTTAATTGACAAGCGTAATCTTTCCATCTCTTTTAAAGCTAGCAGTCGAGAGAAAACCGGTACACAAACAACCGAAATTGCTCCAGCAAACATATTATTACCGATACTATCTGGAATAAAGAAGGCCAATGTTAACGCATCTGCTTGGACAGAAGTTCCTAGATACGCTGCCAATGCAATATCCTTAATGAATGCGAAGAAAGCTACTGCCACATTAATAATTGCAATTATGAAGATAGGATGTCGAAATGCTTCCATAGGCGCTTTTACATATTGGGATAATTGTGAAGCCATTTCCAACCCTCCTATCTACGATAGAAAATTATTATAATGCAACATTAGGGATTTTCGACTCCCGTGATAGAACATCCACCACATACCCTAGAGGCTTTAGATCAAATTGTCCTAACAACCACTCTAGCTTTGCTTCAGTTGAATCCAAACGATAATACTGAGCAAATCGAATCAATAATGAAGCTGGAATACGTGGTTGAGCAGCATCGATCTCCCACGGGTGAATATATATCATCCCCGGTCTTGTCTGATTAACAAATTTCATAAGACTTTTAATTATTAAATTAGGCATCACCCGTAAATACAGTCCCCCTGAGAAAGGGATGCGAATAGGACCCCAACTCCATACCGTAGAAGGATATTCGACAATTGAATATTGTCTTCCATTAATAATAGGTCTGAATGGCATAATTGGAGCATTAGATGACCCACTAAGGGGAGTGTGAAAAGGTTGTATACTGGAGTCTATAAGATATCCCTCCTCCTCTAAGATTCCTAACCATTCATACCTTTCAGGGTTTAGAGACCACGAAGGTGCGCGATATTGAATCACAGCTTGTCCGGATATATCTTCGATCAGAATCTTGGAGGTCCGTATATCCTCTCGGAAAGAATTAGCATCCATTGAAGTTAGCATGCGATGCATATTACTATGCGACCCTACTTCATGTCCCTTTTGGACTATCTGCTTAATTAATGAAGGGAACTGTTTAGCAACATGACCCACTATAAAGAATGTGCCCTTTATATTATGCTTCTCAAATCGTTCCAACAATTTAATTGTGTTGTTCTCTACTCTATTCTCGAATCGACTCCAGGAATTAATGGGAACATTCAATCCATTAGTCTGATAATAATCTTCAACATCTACAGTTAATACATTCATTTCTAAGACACCCTCTTCTTTTACTTAGTAAGGATAACTTTATCCTTTCCCTGATAAATTTCGTAGATTTTATAATTGGGCGTTTCTAAAATCACCTTAATGTCATCATTACTTCTCATATATTCCTCAGCCCAATAGTACGCTTTGGCTTCGAGTATTCTTCTGTTTTGTAAATTAAACCAGTAATAAAACTCGGTAAGTGGACCACTTACATGCACAGGAAACGGCATCTCAGCTTCTTTTACAGTAACCGGACGATAATCTCTTAAACCTAAAATATCAAGGGGTATTTTCTCTACAAATAAGAATACATATGGAGTGGCAAATTTCAAATCCTTCACATTGGGGTCATCTATATCACGAACAAACTCCCAAAGCTCAGTGTGATAACCATATCCTCTAATAAGCCCAAGCTCATCAATTGGTGAGATGATATCCCAACTTTTCAATGGATATTTAGCTTTAATGTCAAGATATCCACGTACTGCTTCGTCATATTGTTGTAAGTCGTTCGTTGGATTTGACATCTTCTGTCCAGGAACAAAAAGAACAATTATAATGATCAGCACGCATCCGATAGTTTTAAAACTCGAATTTATCTTTAAAAAGTATAATGTGCAGATACCAAAAAAAAGAGCTGTTGCCATCATCAAAAAGACAGTTTGGCGATCATAAGGAACTAATGATGGTAAACCTAGTTCGTGCGATAGAGCTGCAATTGTCATCATAAGAAGAAAAATTCCAGCAATTATAAAAGGGGCTTGTTGTTCAGAAATGACCTCTTCTTTTCTAACAATCAAGCCATATACCAGTAAGAAAATCAAATATATGAAGAAGATCAAACACATGAAGGCAATAAGATACTGTTCGAGAGCAAAAGACATTAAGGTTTCTACTACAGGAATTTTTTCCTCTGTAATAAATTTATCTTTCACATAATCTAGTGAAGTACCATGAATTGGTATTCCCATCATTAAACCAACTATAGGGGGTAATATCCCTATGAAGCCTGCTACGCCCATATACAATAAAATGGTAAATAATCTATTTCTCTTTAGTAATTTTCTATAATGCGCAATCCCAACAGCAATATAAGCAAATGTCATCGTAACGGCTACAAACGTATGGGCAAATGCCGAAATGGCGTAACATTCAGCAGCTAATAAGAGATATGATCGTTTCCCAGTTTTAAAAAAACAATGTAAAAAGGTCATTCCCGGCAACAAAAATATAGCTGTGTATTCCATTGATAATGCTGTGACTTGTCTCTTTAAAATGCTTGGATCTCCAATCAACATAGAGGAAGAGAAACTCAGAAGAAATATTATTAAAAGAATAACAGTATAATCTTTACCAACCATTCTACGTATTGTAAAAATGATTGAAAGCATCATTAATATAAATGTGAGAGGCCCTATGAACCTGATGATTATGTATACATCTATATGGAATATGACATAGAGTGCTGAAATAATTGATTCGAATCCATAGGGATAAACACCATCTGAGTACAAAGTCATATTGCCCATTATTTTTGACCAACTAAGATGAGCATATCCATCAGACATAGCAAATCTTAGATGAGAAAACGAATACGTAAAGCGATCAATTATTACAGCGCCTAATACTAATAAGTAACCAATAATTATTAGAGAGTGCTGTTTCATAGCATTTTTGAGAGCTTGAATTTGCAAAAGCCCTTTACTTCGAATGTGTGTAATTAAAGTTTTTAATTCTTTCCGCCATTGATCCCGTTCTTCGGCTAAATCAAAAATAGCCGTCAATATACGCAAACTAATAGATAGTGATTCGCTCCGCGAATAAAAACGTGACAATAAAACTAGAGACACTACTAGAACCGCGATAAGAGTAATCGTTTCATACAACCGGATACCTATTAGAAAATGAACAACTATCATAAAGAATAAAGTGGAATGAGTTAATGTAATAAAAAGCTTGTCCATCAGATTTGAATTTTCTGAATCAAATCTAATAACAAAGGAAGGGATCCATATAAAAAGCAGAAAATAAGAGAACAGAAAGCTAGTAAGCATTATGATCGATTCGATACTTGGTGTCATACGCTATAGCCCCTTTCTCCGATAAATAACCCCACCTAAGAAGCTGCATATAAGTAATAGTCAAGATTACGTAGAACTCCAACAACATTTTTCGTGCTTAGAATTAAGAAAACAATGGAACCAATTAATAAACCAAATACAGCATAATGATAATCAATCCAGCGACTTAATAGGAAGCCGGTCCCTACATTAACCAGTAAGGAAATCCAGATTGTCCGAACGATAAAATCAGGTTGGGATAATGAAAATAAGATAACTGCATTCATCAGAGCTACTGCAACTATAACATAGGCAATTAAGGATACGATAAATACCAAATGTGACTCTGAACTAGCAAATATGCTTTTGGAGCTTAGGGAGGGCACACTATTAAATAATAGTACAAGCAACCAATATAGTAATACAGCACTTATAAATGCTGTAGCGAAAATTTGGAGTAAGCGTTGAATATATACAGAGAAAAACTTCCTGTTCATCACATGAGTCTCATCACCCCAGTAGCTCTTCTGACTAATTTCTATATCCATCATCATCTTCGTAAGAACAACCTCAGCTATGCCCATAGGCAAAATAAGGACAAGTAAAGCGAAGTCCAATCCAAGCTCATACTGACCTCTAAACCAGATGAGATATGGCATAAAGTCACTATTCCGTGTCCAAGCTACTAAACGATCTACGAAGAGAAACGAGAAGTATAACGTACCATAAATATAATAAGGTAAAGTGGAGAACAAGGTCACAGACATCTTCGGAAGTTGGGGAGATATCCCCTTATCTTCCTTAAGCTCGGCTTGCTTAAATAAATATATAACTGATACCATGCTGGTTGCAGAAACCAATGAGAGGGCGATCAGCTGGGCAGCAATAATATTCATTTCGAGTACGGAGAATAGTAGGAATACTATCGAAATTCCTATGATAATCAACCCTGTGAATAATAATTCCTTCTTCAGAATATACATGACGGTAACAGATAACCAGATCGTATTTAAGAAGAAAAAGTATAGAATAATAATTACTAGCATATCAAAGGGAAATACCTTGATTATAAGATTTAGTAATATGAGTGCCACACAAATCAAGAAACAGAAAACAAACCCAAGTCTAATAAAATGGAAGGTGATTCTTCTAGCCATATTATAATAACCTTGAATAACGTAGAAAAATCCTCTTCTAGCAATCGCTTGTGTAAAACCACCAACTGTAATAAAACTAAGAATGGTTCCTATAGCAATACTCGTTGCAAGTTCTACAGAGAGGTTCTCGTAAGACCAGAGCGAATATTTCAACGTCAACATACAGACAACAGAGATAGCCATGGGTACTGCGAAGATGACGCCTCTTAGAAATTGACGAATTAACAACATGGTCATATCATGAAGGCTAAGCCGTTCAACCTTGGAGAAGGATGTATACATGATCTTCGAGTTGCATCTCTGCCATAATATATCTGCAAGCTCAAAAACATCATCTACCCCAAAGGTCTCCCTCGCACGAATGTCATTCCAACCCAACGATTCCAGAATAGCTGCAATTTCATGCCGATCCTCAGGACTCTGGTGGCGTTCTAGCACTTCATCAAGTAATGTTTCCATACTTGGTGGCTTAGAGACCTGCTGAGGAGGAAAATTAGTAGTGTTCATTAGATATCGTCACCTAAACCGGGAATCGTCATATGAACAATTAATAAAGCAAGCAATCCTTCGCGTTCCGCGGCATCCACTACTTCTTCTGTTATAGGGTTATTCTTACCAACAATTAACCTTCCTTGATTATTAACCAAATCCTCACCGGCATATTTGCCCACAACATATTTGTAACGGAGATGACGTACTTCCTTAGAAATTTCTTTACTGCCTTGCGATTGCACTGAAGTGCTCGGTTCAGCTCTTTTGTCCGTTTCTACATATGTAGCTTGTTGAGTTTTCTTAGATGTATTCATTGAGGATGTCTGCGTTCTTACTCTTCTCTCAGTTAAATGTGACGAATCCACATGCACCTGTGTCTGAGCCTCGGATAAGTTATAATCAAAATAACTAGGAAGTCCAACTGCTGAATTGGATACAACCTGCTGAGCTTGTGAAAGAGAACTGGCAACAACAGTTTGCACAGTCAAGATCTCTTCAGAAATCACTGGAGTCGCAAGATAATGGTCTATTGATTCCCAATAACTTGAGCTTTCGATTTCTTCTGGAGATTCGTGTTGTTCTTCCTCCTGCTTATTACTAGCATCCAATTTCCGTCGGAAGATAAGGAGTCTCCCCATACGATTTCTTTCTTTCTTCTCTTGAACAACATAAGCTATTGATTGTTGTTGACTATCTTCCACAACTGTCTCGTCCTCATGAAACTCAACCTCATTAAGAACCTCAATTGTTTCTTCTAGTTGAACAGTCTCTTCTAACTCTATTGTTTCTGCTACAGGTTCAACCGTTGCTTCTACTTCTACTTCTTCTTCTAATACCATTACTTCTTCCTCTACTTCTTCCTCTACTTCTTCCTCTACTTCTTCTATTACATTTACTTCTTCTACTTTTACTTCTTCCAATACTTCTGCTATTTCTATTTCTTCTATAACTTCTATAACTTCTATTTCTTCGACCAGATCCTGTTCTAGTTCTTCTACTAACCCAGCCGCAGTTTCTTCGATAACTGCAGGCTGCTCACTATTCTCAGAAGGTGGTGTCGATTCATGACCAAGCAGAGTAAGCTCTTTTTGAGTCTTTACAATTAATTGTTCGAGTTCAGTTAACTCATTCTCGCTTAGTAGTGCAAACTTTCTTAGGTGTTGGTTCACCTGCTTCATATCATAGCCTAATAAAGCTTTCCTTAGCTGCGTCATTCCTCTCCACCTCCTCTCAAATATTATTCAACAATTTATTATTTCCCTTTCTTTATACGCATCTTAAGTAGATTAAGCTCACTCTCTAACGATTTTTTTTTGGAATCATGCTCAGATTGTAAGCGTTTTAACAGATCTTCCACAGTTTTTTTGCGGTAGCCAATCAAGGATGTCTTAAATTTATTCATATTCAGTCCTCCAAGTCTACGCAGTCTCCACTAGATTTGCTAGGGCTTGATGCTTCTCCATCTCAAGGAATGCTCTATCGAACATACCTAGCTGATTGTAAGATTCAGCGACCTCGATTATAAGTGCCGGTGAAGCTGGAGAATCTGGAGCCTCCATGATTGCGAGCTTGAAGTGGCGAACTGCATCCATATACAACCCATTCGTGAAGAAGGCATAACCCCGTTCTGCGAACAATCTTTGCCTCTTCTGACGAGTAGCTAGTGAAGCAACAATATCGATAACTGGTTCATCAAGATAAGTTCCATTAGCCATTCTTGTATAGGTCTTCATATGTAAATCAAGAACCTTATCAAGTGTGAATTTACTAAGTGCTCGTTCTCGTGCTTCTTGAGACAAAGTATTACGAAGCTCTATATTGGTAAGTAGCTTAACAATTCCGTCTGCCAGAGCATCAAAGTCTCTAGGCGGTACCATAATTCCAGTCTCGCCTATTGCTTCACTAATTCCGCCGACATCGGTTGAAATTACGGCTCTACCACACATCATAGCTTCTACAACAGAATACGGGAATGCTTCCGAAATACTGGTTAATGCTACAATATCTCCACTACTATAAGCTGCTGCCATGTTTGTGGTATGTCCAGCGAATATAACTGTTTCCTCTAACTCAAGCTCTTTTCGCAATTTTAGACATTCTTCATAATAACCAGGCACGGATACTGAACCGTAGATGACGAATTGCACATTAGGCACTCTAGATTTAACGATTGCAGCAGATTTGATCAACGTGATCATGTCTTTAAGTGGATCTATTCGGGCAACAGTTACAACAGTAGGAATACCAGTAGACTGAGCTTTGGATTCCTGAAAAACTCTTGTATCTACACCGTTATATATGACTTGAATCCTCTTGGGATCCACATCAAATTTCTTCTCCCAACGAGTATTATAATCACAAACGGGCGAGACTTGATCAGCGTAAGCGTAACTAAGTGAAGTAACCGAATGAATCATTCTGATCAGAAATTTGTTTAAGAAGGAAGAATATTGATTTTTGCCTAATCCAAGATATTGCTCTCGCAGATAGATCCCGTGTTCCGTTAGCAAGAAAGGTGTATCATTCTTTAATTTAGCTAACACACAAGGGATACCACAGAAGGCAGCGGCTGACGCGTGAGTTACGTCTGTTCTTGGGATAGGTGTATTAATAATATTAAGAAACCGATAAATCCAACCCAAGCTTTGAATCAAGCTATATACATCCGGACGAGGCCAATCTCCCTTCGATGCAGCAATATGTCCCATAACAATTCGCTTATAGGATGCCCAAGCATACTCAGATTTGAAGCTAATCTTATACTCGTATTCATCAAAGTATAAATGTAACTTAAGTAATATATCGGCAAGATGCTGTGGATTCTTAGTAGTCGCTATGAATTCGGTAATTAATTGCGTGAAAAGCGGAATGAACTTGTCCTCAATTTCCTTAGGTGTTGTTCTTCGTTTCGCAAGAAAGCTCTTAGAGAACGATTCTAGTAAATGTTCACTTGGCTCCTCAGTACCCCACAAAGGCATCTTAATCAATAATGTTGATTCAGGTAATGTGAATTTTTGAGTCACAAAAGGATCCATCAGAATGGCATAAAGCACATAATCGACAGATTTTAACTCTTTAACCAGAATGTCGCACCATGTGCTAACACCACCTTGGTGAAAAGGGTAAGTACCTTCAGTTGTAAGTAATACCTTAATATTCTTACTCATGAGATAGCACCTTCTCTATGAATGCTGATAAACAGAGTGTATCTACACTAGTATATCGTATATTCTTACAAAAAGCTGTAAATTTTTATCGAAATACCACACCTTTCTATATCCTTATGCCCATTTTATTAGTTCAAAAGTTCTATTTTCGAGCAAATGTAATAACTTAACAGCCAAACAGATAGACAATTTCGTGAAATAATTCACACCTATCACCAAATTAAATTCTTAATTTACTTTATACGGCAATGCCCAGAGTCACATTCATCGGTTTTTCCGAATAGTTCATAACGGTGCTTGGCTATCCATCTATAGATGTGGGAAGCTAGCCATTTCATCCCTGGAATTCGGTACATAACGGATACCAAACGAAATGATGGCAGCCTCGTCATTACATAAACAACAGCATCTGCCCCACGAACAATATGTCCATTCGACATATCAATCACGTGAATTTCCTTATTAAGCTGATCTTGACCATAACCATTAGGTATTAATTTGATGGTCCGCTCATCTTGTAATGGAATAGATTCAATGACAGAATTAGTTCGAAGTTTCATCAATCGGGCCACTGTTCTCGTACAGAGCACACAATGTCCGTCATAAATAATAATAAGTCGGTTGTCCTTCATGTTACCACTCACCCGCTTTCACAATTTATGAGTTTTCCTCAGGTGGCTTCAGACCGAGATGGTGATAAGCAGCGGTTGTGACCATCCGACCACGTGGTGTTCGCTGTAGGAAGCCGATCTGGAGTAAATATGGCTCATATACATCCTCAATAGTCTGGCTTTCTTCGCCTATCGTTGCAGCGATTGTATCTAGACCAACCGGTCCTCCACGAAAATGTGAGATTATTGATCCTAACATCTTATGATCAATAGCGTCTAATCCAAGATCATCAACTTGTAGAAGCTTTAGAGCTTCCTTAGCGATATTCGGAGTAATAACTCCATCTCCCTTTACCTGTGCAAAGTCTCGCACTCGCTTTAATAGACGATTCGCGATACGAGGCGTTCCTCTTGAACGGCGCCCCATCTCACTTGCACCATCTCCAATAATCCTCACCTGAAGAATATCCGCCGCCCTACTAACTATGTAGGATAATTCATCCACCGTATAATATTCTAGTCTACTCACAACTCCAAACCGGTCACGAAGCGGTGAAGAGATAAGTCCTGCTCTTGTGGTAGCACCAATTAAAGTGAATTTCGGCAAATCCAGTCGAACTGATCTTGCACTAGGACCCTTTCCAATAATGATATCCAGAACGAAGTCCTCCATAGCAGGATATAACACTTCCTCTACAGTCCTCTGCAGTCGATGAATTTCGTCAATAAAAAGAACATCACCATCTTGAAGGTTAGTCAATATTGCCGCCAAGTCTCCCGGACGTTCGATGGCTGGACCGGAGGTCGTACGAATGTGAACTCCTAGTTCATTAGCAATAATATTAGATAATGTTGTCTTCCCTAAGCCTGGAGGTCCATATAAGAGTACATGATCTAGTGCTTCTTTCCTCATTTTTGCCGCTTCAATATAAATTTTCAAGTTTTCTTTAACCTGAGTTTGACCAATATATTCAGACAAAAATCGAGGTCGTAAACTATATTCAAGTACATCCTCTTCCATCATTAAATTGGCCGAAATCATCCGGTCCTCCATATATACAACTCCCTCGTAAATCATAGCTTTGTGCTTAACGATAAGTTTGATTTGCAGCCTAGAGTTATCTAGCGCCCTCGTAAATCGTAACTTTGTGACTATCCTTTATATAAGAGCTGCAGAGCTAGCTTGATTAGGGCATCAGCGGTAATGTCATCACTCATCTTGGCTTTGATGGCTGGCCATATTCGATCAATCTCAGCATCGGTAAAGGAAAGCGCACGAAGCGCATCCTTAGCCTCTTGAATAACAACAACTTCTGCGCTCAAACTAGACATACCTGCTGCTATCATAGATCCATCAACAGGATAAGCATCTCGAATGCTAATACCTTCAGGAATAAGCTTATCCTTGAGATCAAGTATAATTCGTTGTGCGGTTTTCTTCCCGATACCAGGCATTCTGGTTAAGTAGGCAATATCCTCCCTTTGGATGGCTGATATCAGTAATTCCGGACGACCACCAGATAATACTCCAAGAGCTACCCGAGGTCCAATGCCTGTTACTTCTAATAATCGACGGAAGAGAGCTTGTTCTTCACGAGAAGTGAAACCATAAAGAAGAATAGCATCCTCTCGAACGTGATAATGAATATAGACGACTGTCTCATTGTCGGCATGCTGTTGATAAGCGAATGGATTCGCGCAGAATACTCGATATCCTACTCCACTAACATCAATGACGATAAATTCCATTTCGATTAAGCGAATTTGACCGCGCAAGTAATCTATCATTTGAGCATACCATCCTTCATCCTATCATTTAACGAATTCGAGTGGGCATGACATATAGCAACAGCTAGTGCATCGGCCACATCATCAGGCTTTGGAATCTCTCGAAGATTCAAGAACATTCGCACCATCTCTTGAACCTGGCGTTTCTCGGCCTTTCCATAACCCACGATCGCTTGTTTCACTTGTAGAGGTGTGTATTCTGCAACGGAGAGCTTATGCTGTACACCCGTCAGTATAATCACTCCTCTGGCTTCGGCAACATTAAATGCCGTTGTCACATTACGGTTAAAGAACAGTCTCTCAACTGCCATCTGGCTCGGTTTATACTTATCTATCAGTTGACTAAGTGAATCGAATATCATCAATAGACGGTCACCTTGCTCTGTATGAGCAGGAGTTTCGATGCATCCATATTGTACCGGCTTTAACCTACTGCCTTCTAGGTCCACTATCCCAAAACCAACTATCGCAATACCAGGATCTATACCCAAGATTCGTATTGGAATCCCCTCCTCAAAAAGGCGAACATATGTATCATATTGATTATATCAGATGCTGTGAATGATTTCTGCTATAACGGCCAAAAAATTTGCGTCAACACCCCGCCCTTAAGCATTTATCTTTTTCTTGATTGTGACGGAGGTGTTTTTCTAAGCTTTTTGTACACCTTGCTGAAGTAATATATATCGCTAAAGCCTGTGGCTAATGCTATCTCAGATATATTCATTGGTGTATTACGCAGTAAAAATTCAGACTTATTAATTCGAATGATATTAATATACTCTGTTACGGTCTTACTGGTTAATTCCTTGAAAATTCTACTGAAGTGAAACCTACTTAATCCCGCCATACCAGCGAGTAGATTTACGGATAGAGCCTTCTGATAGTTCTCCGAGATATATGTCAGCACAGGGGTGAAGCGTTCAAGATTTTTCATTCTCAATTTATACTCATCCATACTTTCAGTTGTGGCTATATAATGTCTGAATAATATCGTTATTATTCGATAGAGATAGGACTTGATAGAGATTTCATAACCGGGCTCCTTATTCTCCAATTCACTGATAAGTGAGATCATACAAGCAATAATCTCCTGATCATTAGAAATACGATTCTGGAATAGGATGAGATTCTGAGAAATGGGTGTAATAAATTTAGATTCAACAGCGTCTGGGGAATGGCTATGAAGCAATGAAATATCCACAATCATCGCATAATATAACAAATCATCTGTTATTGATAAACCATAGTGCAGCTCATTGCTATTCACAACAACAAGATCACCTGCCTCAACGGCAAGGGGTATGTAATTACATTCGATCATCGCTTTTCCCGATGTGCAATAGAGAAACTCTAAATGTTCATGCCAATGATGCGGGAAGAGAGTAGCCCCCTGATCCATCTTCTTGCACGGATGAATCTTAAATGGAAAGTAAGGATCTGGCATGGACATCAGCTCGCGCAATGCTTCAGGATGATTCATATGAACACCTCATTAAGAGCACATTATTACAAATATATAGCATAGAACTGCATGGTATTAACTTACTCAATCATTATAATATGAAGTAATTCAAATTACGAGGAGTGTTCATACGATGGGTCTGGTTAATATTGCAGTTATTGGGGCAGGAAGTATATCCGAAGCACATTTAACAGCATATCAAAACAATAAAAACGCAAAAATATACGCGATATGCGACTTGAATCTAGAAAGAGCCAAGGCCGCTGCACTAAAGTATGATGCCGAGAAGGTATTCAGTGATTATAATGAATTATTAAGAGATCCCAACATTGATGCGATAAGCATCTGTACATGGAATAATACTCATGCAGAAATTACCATTGCGGCAGTCAAAGCTGGAAAGCATGTTCTGACAGAAAAGCCACTATGCAAAACTGTCGAAGAAGCCATTATGGTACAGAAAGCCGTGCGACAGTCTGAAAAAATCGTGCAAGTCGGCTTTGTACGTCGTTTCGACCCAAATACACAGCTTATTCGTAAATTTGTAGATCAAGGGGAGTTCGGTGATATTTATTACGCTAAAGCCTCCAACCTAAGACGTCTAGGAAATCCAGGCGGATGGTTCGCTGATACCGAACGCTCTGGAGGAGGACCGCTTATTGATATCGGTGTCCACGTCATTGATCTTTGCTGGTATATGATGGGCAAACCGAAGGTCAAGACTATAAGCGGGAATACCTATCGTAAGTTAGGTAATCGATCCAATATTAAAAATCTGTCCTTCTATCAGGCGGCTGATTATGATGCATCTAAGAATACGGTAGAGGACTTAGCGAACGCATTAATACGTTTTGAGAATGGGGCTTCCCTTTATGTGGATGTCAGCTTTACTCTACATGCCCAACAGAATGAAGACTCAGTAAGAATGTACGGGGAGAAAGGAAGCTTTGAGTTCGGTCGCGAACTTGTCATGGTAACGGAGAAGCAAGATACGATTATCAATATGCATCCACAGCTTGATAATAAAGGGTTCAATTTTGGAGCAGCATTTCAGAATGAGATAGATCATTATGTAAATTGCGTTATTCATCAAGTGGAATCACTGTGTCCCGTGGAGGATGGTTTAGAAATCATGAGAATGTTATGCGGAATTTACGAATCTGCAGCCAAAGGAGTGGAAATTCAATTATGAAAATCGGAGTAAGCTCATACAGTTTATCTCGAGCTATCATTGCTAAACAAATGACTATCCTTGATGCCATTTCCTGGATTGTGGATAATGGCGGTCAGCATGTTGAAATTGTTCCGATTGGTTTTGACTTAGTGGATAATCCACAATTAATTGAAGCTATTCGTAACAAGGCATCTAATCTTCATGTTGATATCTCTAATTATGCAATTGGCTCGAATTTTGCTCTCCAAGACGAAAAGGCATATGAGCAAGAGATAGCCCGTGTTATGAAACAGGTGGATATTGCCAATGAGCTAGGTGTGAAGCTGATGCGGCATGATGTTGCAACTTCTTCTGACACCTCCATCCACCAATTTCTAGTTGATCTCCCTCGTCTCGCTCTAGCATGCCAGCGTATTGCAGACTATGCTTCCCAGTATGGAATAACTACTAGTGTGGAAAATCATGGATATTACATACAAGCAAGTGATCGTGTACAAGCACTGATTCATGCCGTTAACCGACCAAATTTCAGAACAACATTAGATATCGGAAATTTCATGTGTGTGGACGAGGATTCTGCGGCTGCGACCAAGAACAATATTCCTCATGCATCAATGGTTCATCTAAAAGATTTCTACCTGCGTCCCTCAAATCAAAACCCTGGTCCACATTGGTTTCAAACAACACGTGGTAATTATTTGAGGGGTGCGATCTTCGGTCATGGTGATATTAACACAAGAGAAGCACTTCGAATTATTAAACAATCAGGATATGATGGGTATCTATCTATAGAATTCGAAGGATTAGAGGACTGCCTACTCGGCACGAAGTTAGGTATGGATAACGCGGTGAGAATATGGAACGAAATTTAAATCGAAAGGATGATGACAAGGACATGAATAATAAAATAGGAGTGATCGTTGATAGCTTTCGAGTTGGAGTTAAGGAAGGCTTGCTAAAAGCAAAGCAAGTTGGAGCAGATGGTGTTCAGATTTATGCAGTAAATGGCGAGATGGATCCCGCCAATCTCACGTCCCTCCAACGCAGAACATGGAAGAATTACATTGAGTCATTAGGGCTCGAAATCTCAGCACTTGTCGGCGACTTAGCGGGTCATGGCTTTCAGGATAAGCAGGAGAATCCATGGAAAATCGAGAAATCCAAGCGAATTCTTGATCTTGCTGTTGAACTAGGCAGCCCTATAGTAACTACACACATTGGCATTGTTCCAGAAGATCGGAACGGAGAAATTTATGAATCTATGCATCTTGCTTGCGAGGAATTGGCTACATATGCCAAGAGTATGAATGCTTTCTTCGCTATCGAGACCGGTCCGGAAACCTCCTCACACCTCAAGAAATTTCTTGATGGACTTGGTACGAATGGCGTTTCCGTTAATTTTGACCCAGCTAATATGGTTATGGTCACGGGTGATGATCCTGTTAAAGGTGTATTTGAGCTTAGAGATTATATCGTACATACCCATGTTAAGGATGGGATTCGCCTAAGGGAGGTAGATCCCCGTGAGATATATGGCTCCTTCGGATACAAACCGCTTGATCATAATGAATTAGCCGATATGGCTAGTTCTGGTGATGCCTTTCGGGAAGTACCATTAGGTGAGGGTAGTGTTAACTGGAAGCTTTATATGAACGCTCTTAGTGAGATTAATTATACCGGCTATCTCACTATCGAACGAGAGGCCGGTGATCGTCCAGAAGAAGACATTCTAAAAGCAGTGCAATTCATTAAAGCGTTACAAAATTAATTAAATATGAATAAGAGAAACCATGGAAAAACTGCGGTTTCTCTTATTTGCTTGTTGCAATCCTTTCTTTGTTGTTCTTTATTCATCTAGTGCATAATCACTGAAAGTGGACAAGACGCTGCTGTACTCTGCATCATCGGTTACCTGAATGCCTTTCAATAATTGATCTATGTTCACTGAAGGAAGGCTATTCTCAAGAAATTCTATGTCAAGTTGAAACAATCTGCGAACAGCATTGCCACCTCTTGGATCACCATCATAAAGTGTTAAATAATCGTGGTTATCCAGTCCAATATAAGCACTATCCTTACAGGTAGGACAGAAATTCGAGATGTCGAGGTATACTTCGCTTTCGTTACCTTGAGCGTTTTCTTCCCACCCTACCATTCCTGCAACTACAAATAAAAATAAGATACTCGCAAGTAACAAACCTTTTCTTCTCTGTTTAATTTTCTTTTTAATTCGATCATATGCCCTTTTTAATCCCAATGCCATCGCCTTCTTATATGCAATCTAATAAGGTTATTCTCACCCGCGATGGCTGGAATTATTCGGATTATCTATCTCTATTCCTAGAGTGTTGTAATCTCATGACCTGATCATGCAGTGAATTCTTCTTGGACTTCACAGACGTTTTCCCTTTAGAGCTTGAAGATGTCCTGTTTTTTTTCTCTGGCTTGTGATCTTGAATAAAGGATGAGGAAACAGATTTTTCTTCTTCACTTCCACTCTGCTGTGTACCCTCTTGTGCTATTGATATATCTTCATTCGTCATACCAAGTCGCGCGAGATGACCATGAGGCTGGGGATTAGGAGTAGGCCACTCCAAATTACTCTGTAAGGAAGAGTAGGTATTATAATATTCATAATTACCGCTATTCGGATGCTGCATCGCATTGGTAGAATAGGGTTGGAAATTAGAAGGAGCCTGCGGCATTCCCTGGTACGGAGGGTTCGGAAGAGAATTTGGTTGTGTATAGTTATTCATGTGATAGGGAGTATTATAGGGAGTATTATAGGGAGTATTATAGGGAGTATTATAGGGAGTATTATAGGGAGTATTATAGGGAGTAGTGTGAGTATTATAGGGAGTATAGCCTGTTGGCATTGTCCAAGCAGGTAGCGAGGGCATAGAAATGGGTACATTGGCCTGATGAGCTGGCTGTGGAATCGTACCATAAGGGTTCACAGCCTGATTAGGTGCATAGGCAAATCCCTGATTATTAATACCAGTTGGAGCCTGCGGTGTTGCTTGTGCTTGTTGGGCTGGAACAGGATAAGCTGCAAAGGGTGGCATAGCCTGCCCAGGATAGGTAAATCCTTGATTATAACTGTTAGCTGAAGCCTGCGGTGTTGCTTGTGGTGTTACTTGCGGTGTTGCTTGCGGCATGGCCTGTGGTGTTGCTTGTGGTGTTGCTTGTGGTGTTGCTTGTGGTGTTGCTTGCGGTGTTGCTTGCGGTGTTGCTTGCGGTGTTGCTTGCGGCATGGCCAGTGGTGTTGCATGAAGCGCTGCCTGTGGTGGCGTCGTCTGAGGTGGTGCCGCCTGTGACAGACCTTGTGTAGGATATACAGGTAGAAGAGAAGGATTTATATCTGTTGGTACCTGATGATTACTCGATGTAATCGGTGCTACACTATCAGGAATAGACGTTTGTAGCTTCTTCACTGGAATTATTAATTTCATACCTGCCTTGATTTCGTTCGGATCCGTAACAGCTGTATTAGCTGCTGCAATCTCCTCGACCGTTACCCCATACTTCTTACTAATTTCATATAGGGTTTCTCCTGCTTTTACGAAATGAATTTTCAATGCTCAGTACCTCCCGATTAAGTGTCACTTACATCTTATGCTCGGGTTGGGCGTTTGACCCACAAATTTAACAGAAATAAAAAAGGACATTCAGAAGCTACCTCCGAACATCCTTTTAAATAGTAAACTCGTTTATGAATAGACCTTGACCCCATCCTTATCCACGATACCCCTAAATTCTTGTAGAAGATGAGTGGTGATTGGACCCGCTTTACCACTTCCAATAATTCTCGCATCCACTTCGCGGACTGCAATAACCTCCGCTGCCGTTCCCGTTAAGAATACCTCGTCAGCGATATACACGTCGTGGAGGGTGAATGGTTCTTCCTTTACGGTGTATCCTTCTTTTCTCGCAATTACCATAATCGCTTCACGTGTAATTCCTTCAAGCGCTCCAATGTAAGAAGGAGGTGTTGTTAGAATTCCATTCTTAATAATAAAGATGTTATCCCCAGAACCTTCAGCTACGAAGCCCTGCGCATTAAGCATAAGCGCTTCTCCAACACCGGCCAAGTTCGCTTGGATTTTCACAAGAATATTGTTCAGATAATTTAACGATTTAATTTTAGGATTCAGTGCATCTGGAACATTACGGCGTGTAGATACCGATACAATTTTAAGTCCATCAATATAGGCATCAGCAGAATAGATAGCTAGCTGTTCCACAATGATAACCACATTAGCCTTAGGTGAACGACGCGGATCAAGTCCTAAATCTCCAGGACCTCTTGAAACGACCAAGCGAATATACCCATTCGTCAGTTCATTGCGTCGAACGGATTCAACTAACGCTTGTTGCATCTCATCATAAGTGAGTGGAATGTTCAGCATGATCGATTTAGCGGAATCATATAACCTGTCCAAGTGCTCTTTACACTTAAAAATATTGCCGTTGTATATACGAATACCTTCGAATATGCCATCACCATAGAGAAATCCATGATCATAAACCGATACCTTAGCATTCTCCTTTGAAACAAATTCACCATTCAAATAGATCCACTGTTGATCAGCCACTAGTAACCTACACCCTTCGCGTTTATTGTTGGATATGAGTAAATGGGGTATGAACCCAGAATACGGACCTGGCAACCAATCGCTTCTATTTCACTGATTGCATTTGGAAGTAATAACGATTGTAGTGAGCCTTCAATATCAATATAGAAAAAATAACTGCCTAGATTTTTCTTCGTGGGACGAGACTCAATTTTTGTAAGATTAATTCTTCTCCAAGCAAAAGCAGATAATACCTGATGTAAAGCACCGGGATAATCCTCGGGCAATGTTACAAGAATAGTTGTTTTCTGCGCTTGTGTGGCTGGAAGAGTTAATGTTTGATGTCCAACAGCGATAAACCTTGTGTAATTATTCTCATGATCGGTAATATTAGCAGCAAGAATATCAAGCTCATACATCGAGGCAGCTAGAGCTGTTCCAATCGCAGCAAATCCCGGATCCTGTCTCTCCTTTACGGTCCTAACACCCTCTGCGGTGCTACTGACATGCTGGAATGTAATCCCGGGGAGATGATTTTTCAGGTATTGCTGACATTGAGCTATCGCTACTGGAATAGAAACAATGGTGTGTATACGAGATAAATCTTCGCCTGATTTATAGCCTATCAAATTCTGTACAGAGGGATAAATCCATTCTGCTTGAATAGGCAGATCAACCTCGTGAACCAAGAAATCAATATGCGGATTTACAGAACCATCTATCGTGTTCTCAATTGGAATTACACTAACCTCAGTATCTTGCTGAACTGTAGCTATACATACATCAGATATCCATTTATATGGTATGAGTACATGCTCTTGTTCCGGGAAGAAATGAGCTGTCGCTTCATGTGAAACTGTTCCTTCTGGTCCTAGGTAGGCGATCCGTGTCATGCTCTTACTTCTCCTTTGGAATTCTCGAATAATGTGTTAAATTCACAATCTATAGCTAGCTGTTCAACACCTTTGGAGCTTGGCTTTAGCCATAAAAGCTGTGCATTCACATTCTCACTACGAAGTGAATTTATCAAGAATGCTTCGAGTTTAGCCTTATCAGAACAGTTCTTATCGACCAGAGCCAGCAAGGTTGGACCTGCTCCGCTCAACGCTACCCCTAATGCACCATATTGATCAGCATCCCGAAGAATCCGTTCCATCCCGGGAATGAGCTTGGATCGGTACGGCTGATGTAAAGCGTCCTTCATCGCTAGACGGATTGCCCGCAGGTTGCCTGTGCATAGTGCAGCCACCAATAAGGATGAATGACTAACATTAAAGACTGCATCCTTCATATCAACCTGTTTAGGTAACGCGTTACGCGCTTTCTCCGTTGCTAGGTGAAAGTCGGGAATTGCCACCAAAACTTCTAACCGTTCATCAGGTTCAATACGAATGGATTCTGCTCGTTCTCCATCCCATGAGGCAACAACAATACCGCCATAGAGTGAGGCTCCCACATTATCAGGATGATCCTCCATCTGAGTCGCTAACTGGAACAATTCATCATTCGTTAGCTGTCCTCCTAAGAGTGCATTAGCTGCATACATACCACCGATTATAGCTGATGCGCTACTACCCAAACCACGTGTGAGTGGAATGTCACTATACATGGAAATTTCCAGTTCCGGATAATTCACTCCAGCAGCAGCAAACACCTGCTGTGCTACTCGATAAACTAAGTTTTTCTTGTCCTTTGGAATACCTCGCATCTGCTCGCCATGAAGGTGAATCACGGTTGTTTCAGCAACAGCCATATCAATCCAAGCATGAAGATCTAAAGCCATGCCAAGCGTATCGAAGCCGGGACCTAGATTCGCCGTACTAGCGGGTATCCGTACACGTACCTTTTGCCGACTCATTACCGTTCACCCTCCAATTAACTTGTACATCTATAATCAAACTATAAGTTTAGCCTTCTACGCGATAAACGCTTTGAACCTCTTCAACAACATCTAACTTGTTGAATGCCTCTAGAACCTTTTCCATATTAGCCTTACTAGCATTGTGAGTTATTATAACTAATTCTGCCTTAGGGTTAATGGTATTCGGCTGTTGAATAACCGATTCAAGACTAACCTCGAACTGTGCGAATACCTGTGTGATTCGAGCAAGTACTCCAGCTTTATCCTCCACATATAATAACACAAAATATTTGGCCTCAATCTGTTCCGCTGTTTTTATTTTTTTCTCCAAATAAGAATTCGAGCCACGTTGTCCATTAACACCTAACTTCAAATTCTTAATGACAGCAACAATATCGGCAACAACAGAGGTTGCAGTTGGCATTTCACCCGCTCCTCTGCCGTAGAACATCGTTTCACCAACAGCCTCACCATATACATAAATGGCATTAAATACACCATTAACTGCAGCTAGTGGATGGTCCTGCTTAACCATAGTTGGCTCGACACTAATGCTGACGTAACCATCTTGATTTTCGGCAATGCCCAACAGCTTCATTTCATAGCCTAGTTTCTTAGCATATGCGATATCCTCTTTGCTCACCTTGGATATCCCCTTAACTTTAACATCCTCATACTTAATTTTAGCATGAAAACCCAAAGTGGCTAGGATCGTCATCTTATAAGCTGCATCATAACCTTCCACATCTGAAGTTGGATCAGATTCCGCATAGCCTAAGTCTTTGGCTTCCTTTAGAACATCATTATAGGAAGCTCCCTCCTGGCTCATTTTGGTTAGAATATAATTTGTAGTTCCATTGACAATACCCATCATTTTGTAAATACGATCTGATGAAAAACCCTCTACTAAAGTGCGCAGGATAGGAACACCTCCGGCGACACTCGCCTCGTAGAATACATCACAGCCTTTTTCAGACGCTTTCTGCAGAATTTCCTGACCATGTTGAGCCATCAAATCTTTATTCGCTGTTACGATATGCTTTCCTCTCTCGAGGGCTGCGAGGATATATTCCTTGGCCAGACCAATTCCACCCATAACTTCTATAATTACATCAATTTCCGGGCTGTTAATGACACTCCATGGATCCTCAGTCAGCTTATTCGAATCAATATGAATGGTACGTTCTTTATCTACATGTTGGACCAGTATACGTTCAATAAGGACAGGACAACCGACCTGTCGCTGTAAATCCTCCTGATGACCTTCTATTATACGAACAACACCCGTACCTACTGTACCTAAACCTAATAATCCTATTTTGACCGGCTTCACTTGTGTTTCCTCCTAAAAGTTTTTGATGATCACGCTAGTGATGGATAAAACTACTTCGTAAGCATAAGCTAAGTTTTGTGTAACAAAAAATACTTCGTAAGCTATAGTTAACCTCTTCCAATAACAGTCGCCTTCTTAACACCCTCATGATGATTTAGTGCATCCAAGAGTGGTAATATTTGATCATTCATGTTAGATGTTTCGACAGAGATAACCACATTAGCCATTCCCTGCAACGGTATAGTTTGGTTAATGGTCAGAACATTCCCATCAAAGCTTGCTACTAGCGCTAGTACTTTAGATAAAATTCCTGAACGATGCTGGAGGTCCATAGATATCGTGATGATTCGCTCTCGTTCCATACGCTCCAGTGCATGAATACCATCTTTATATTTGTAGTAAGCACTTCTACTAAGTCCTACACTTTCAACAGCTTCATGAATGGTTTTGACCTTACCGTGAGCGAGTAGTTCTTTGGCCTGCATGGTTTTGAGAAGTGCTTCAGGGAGAATATCCTCACGAACTAAATAGTATCGATCCATCGATAACTCCGTCCTCCTAAGGGAGACTATTGTACTTCCATAGTGGACATTATATCGGAAATCCGAAATGATAGCAATAGTCATAAGCCCAGGTCGATAGGGAATTACAATTCTTCTGATTTAGAGTGGGTTGGAGCGCTAAAAGTGTGCGGTTGTGTCCCTGTAAGACGATAAAGTCGGGTTGGAGCTGGAATAAGCACATGATCTTGTCTCGTTATTTTGCTGTCGCAAAAAACAACCCTCCACATCAAGTGGAGGGCTAAATAGTTACTGCTTCTATATTCTATCTATGGTGGATCTATATCAGCTTAGCTGCTCTCTTCAACTCTCTCCACCTTTATCGCGCAGAGCTTAAATTCTGGCATTCGACTCGTAGGATCTAGGGCGCCAATGGTCAGTTGATTGATCGACAGATCATCCCCCCAGTGAAAGGGAACGAATATCGTTGTTGGATGTATACCTTCTGTGATCTTAAAAGGAAAACTCAAGGTACCGCGGCGACTGGTAAGACGTATCTGATCACCTAGCTTCAGTCCTATCTTCTGAGCCACAGTAGGGTGTATCTCAGCAATTGGCACCGGTGCTTTACGATTTAGTCCTTCGGTTCGTCGTGTTTGTGCTCCACTTAGATAATGGTTAGCTAATCGTCCTGTAGTTAAGATATAAGGATACTCTCGGTTAATTGGCTCAGCGGGCATCTTGGGAGTAATTGCATGAATTCTGGCTTTCCCATCTAAATGATGAAAGCCGTTCTGGAACATATATGGCGTTCCGGGATGCTCTGTAGAAGGACAAGGCCAGAACACACCCTTCTCTTGCTTCAATCGGTCGTAAGTAATTCCACTGTAATCCGCTTTACCGCCAGCTGTTGCTCTGGCTAATTCGTCAAAAACTTCCTCAACCGATTCAAATTCAAAATATTTGCCCTTACCCAGATAGCCAGCAAGCTCCTTAATAATCGTAGCATCTAGTTTACATTCTCCTGGTAAATGCATAGCTTGCGGACGATGGAATACACGTCCTTCCAAATTCGTGATCGTCCCTTCCGCTTCTAGGAAGGATGAGCTAGGCAGAATCCAATCCGCATACTTGGCAGTCTCAGTTTCGAACATATCTACAACTACCAATAAGTCTAATTTCTCCAACATTCGCGCAACATATCGGTTGTCCGGGCTTGATACCAAGGGATTGGAACCAAGAACAATCATCCCTCTAATTTCTCCTTGCTCGATCTTCTCGAACATCTCAAAGGCTGATACCCCTTTGCCAGGCAATACATCAGGCGATATCCCCCAGACTTCAGCAACATGAGCTCTTGCAGCCGGATCATCGATCATTCGATAGCCCGGCAATTGGTCAGCCTTCTGCCCGTGCTCTCTTCCACCCTGACCATTTGCCTGACCAGTTACAGCTCCGTATCCACAACCTTTTCTAGCTATCTTACCTGTCACTAAACTCAGATTTATATAATTGAGTGTGTTCTCAACGCCATTAATTTGTTGTTCTAGACCTCGCGCAGTTAGAACAATACCACTTTCCGCGCGAGCATAACCACGTGCGATAGTACGTGTAACAGCACCCAGCACTCCTGTTAGACGCTCAACATACTCAGGTGTGTACGGCTCTACGATCTTCTTCAGTTCATCGATACCTATAGTCATCTTATTAATAAACGTCTGATCTGCAAGATTCTCATTTATGATGACATGCAATAATCCATTAACGAACACGGAATCAAATCCCGGTTGAAGTCGCACATGGATATCTGATATTTTCGAAGTCATAGTTTGACGTGGATCGATGGTCACGATTGTAGCTTTATTCTTCTTCGCTTCCATGAGATATGGCATCATGGTCGGCTGACATTCCGCAATATTCGTTCCAGCTAGAATAATATATTGTGAATGGGGTAACTCAGAAAGAGGCATACTCATTCCTCGATCGATGCCGAATGCTTTATTCGCAGCCGCTGCCGCGGACGACATACAGTACCTTCCATTATAATCAATGAATTTAGAGCGAAGTGCCACTCTAGTAAATTTACCCAATAGGTAACAAACCTCATTCGTTAAAGACCCGCCGCCATATACAGCAATGGCATCTTGACCATATGCTTGCTGTAATTGATGAATTCGATCAGATATATCCTTATATGCTGACTTCCAATCCATCTTGTTCCAATCCACAGCGCCGGAACTCTTCTGCTGGCCCGCCGATCGCTTAAGTGGATGCATCAAACGACTTGGATGAATGGCATGCTCCGCAACACTAAATCCCTTCTGACACAGACGACCTGTTGCCACCGGAAAGTCCTGCCTTGGCTTCGCGGTTATTTTCCCCGTGTCATCCTTGGATAACTCCACACCACACTGCATACTACAAAAACAACAATGGGTTTGATTCGATAATACGGGGAGCGTAGCTGCTTCTTTTATCATAATTACGACTCCTCTGCTCGGCTCAATTCGATCCACCTGTCTAAAGTTTTAGAAGCTTCCCGTCGCCCTAATAGCGACCGAGCCAAATAAAAACCTTCCTCATAGGTAGAAACCTTATCAAACCAGAATAAACGTAAACCCGTATTGAATATGACGTGATCCCTTTCCTTTCGTATATCTGCGCTATCTTCTCCTTGGATAATTCTTTGAAGTATCTTTAATTGCTGCTCTACGTCTAGCTCATCTAGCGGATCCCCTTTAAACCCAAACATAGCAGGATCTATAACACTGGACTCATCCCCATACGAAGTTACTTTGCGAATAGCGCTATTCTTATAAATAGGCAAATCTTCTGACCCTTCAATTCCCTGAACAATATACGCTGTCTCGAAGCCTGATCGAGGAAGAATATGAATCAGATGCTGCATAGCCGTTTTATGATTTACACCAATAATCAGATTGGAGGATTGGACAGGATTAATGACTTTTTCTACGGTGTTAAGCATGGTGCGCAAACCCATTTCCTGACGAATATGACGAACATAGCTTAAGGGGGGACATAGTTTCTCAGTCCACACAAAATTGATATGGACTGAGGAGAATATGCGCTCCCACTTAGCAACGTCTGTATCAACATTCACACCAAGCGCCTCTAATAACTCCTTCAATGAGGTACCCTCCTTCGGTGGCAGAGAGTCACCACCGTGGAGTACTTGGGGAACTTGAACGGATGCCATAAGTAGACTAACAGGAATCGTAATTGGAAAATACCGCCTACCATCATAAGGACCTGCGCAATTAATGGAGTTTGTAAAGGATTGAATCGGTGCACAATATTTTCTAAAGACATGTATGAAAGCCATGATCTCATCGTCCGATTCACTCTTCATTCGTTCTGCCATTAGCCACGCAGCCACCTGGGCATCCGTTGCCTCTTTACGAGCGATGATATGGGCAACAGCAGCACTTTCGTCATAGGTTAAATCTCGCGATCCTTTTTTTCCTGTTCCTACTGCCTTTATCCATTGTCTCATATGCTCATACCCTTCGGTAACCTTCTGCATCAAGTCCCTAGAAATTTACACCTTTATTCTCTGTGGCCCATGACTTTCTCCAACTAACAGATACTGCATAGAATACTAAAGTGATAACTAGAACAATAGAGGCAACCGTTATAAATCCCGCTACATGTGTTCCGGTCGACTGCTTGAGTGGTCCGAGAATGTTATTACTAAGCAGATATCCGCCAAAACCACCAGCTGCTCCAACGATACCAGTAACTACACCAATCTCTCTTGGAAAGCGTTGAGGAACAAGCTGGAACACCGAACCATTACCCATCCCTAAGCAAGCCATCATAATACTTGTAATCAAGAGCATGACATAGAACGAGCTCGGCATAGTTGAAACTGCAAACGCGCATATTGTAATACAACTAAATAATATAAGTAGAAACTTCATACCACCGACTTTATCGGCAATATAACCACCCAATGGACGGAAGAAGCTACCAGCGACAACCGTAATGGTTACTAGATAACCTACCTGCACCTTCGTAATCCCATCAGATACCGTTGCATCTCCATAAATATCATAGAAGAATATACTGAAGTAGCTGGAGAGCCCGACAAATCCACCGAATGTGATTGCATAGAACAAGGAGAACCACCATGTATCGGCATGCTTGAACATAGCTAGATAGTCAACTACTTTCTTAGGTGCCGGCCGGTTAGGACTATCCTTCGCTAAGAAAATGTATGTGATAAGAACCAATGTGAGTGGTATGAGTGCCATTCCAAAAACTGCATGCCATCCATAAGCTTCAGCCAATTTAGGTCCGAAGAAAGTCGCTAATGCTGTGCCACTGTTACCTGCTCCCGCAATACCCATTGCCAACCCCTGATATTTGGGAGGATACCATAGACTTGCTAATGGTAACGCAACAGCGAAGCTCGCACCGGCCATTCCAAGTAATAATCCAACTGCGAGAACCTCATTCATGCTATTCGCACCTAACCATCCCCATAATAGAGGTATCATGGTTACGATCATGCCGAAGATACCGGCCTTCTTACATCCTATCTTATCTGCTAATATACCCATTGGAATTCGTAGTATGGCTCCACCCAGTAGTGGTATCGCAACCATCGTAGCTTTCTGTGAATCGGTTAGACCAAAATCCTTCGTTATGAACAAAGCTAACGCGCCACACATAACCCAGATCATAAAGCTAACATCAAAATAGAGAAATGCTGACAACAAACTCGGTTTATGCCCTGATTTCTTAAAACTAGTCTCCTCCATACTCTCCACTCCTCATATAATGTTCTCTGTATGTTACTTTATTTAACATATGTATACTATACACGGGAGTTTTTGAAATTTCAATAGGTTTTTCGCAAAAAGTTTATATTTTGCTGTGTTCCACTCGTTAATATATAGTATTTTTATCAATATACGAATTAAACACGAACGATCTTATAATATTTTACGTTATCATTCGTGTTTTATAGGAAAATAAAAGCACCGGTTAAATCACCGGTGCATCACATTTTTCCAACCTCAGCTTTATTCTTGCTCTACAAACTCAAATTCAAATTCTCCTATCCGAACATAATTCCCATCTTTTGCGCCCTTCAATCTAAGCGCCTTATCAATTCCCATCTTGCTCATTATCCTTGCAAATCTGTCGGCAGCTTCTTGAGTACTAAAATTCATACGCTTTATCATATTCTCGATATGCGGACTTTCAATAATATACATGTCGTTCTCCCTGCGGATTTCAAAGGATTCATCCTTTTTCTCCTCCGCTTGGTATACCTTGCGCTCAGATACATCCTTTACCTCTTCCACAGCAGGTGCGTTCGGAATTTTCTCTAATATATCCGCACATTTGTAAAGCACTTGTTGAATTCCATCCTTGGTAATGGCGGAGATCGGAATCACTTCGGTATCTTTCCCCTCATCAGCAAGCCGTCTTCTAAATATCTCAAGATGTTCTTCAGCTCCCGGGCTGTCCATCTTGTTCGCCACAAGAAGCTGAGGGCGGGTTAGGAGTACAGGGTTATACAATTCAAGCTCGCGATTGATCATCACCCAATCCTCATAAGGGACACGACCATCTACAGCTGACATATCGATAATATGAACAAGGACTCGCGTTCGCTCGATGTGGCGCAGAAATTCATGACCGAGACCTATCCCCTCATTAGCACCTTCAATTAAACCAGGAAGATCAGCCATTACAAAGCTTCGACCATCACCTACATCAACCACACCCAGATTTGGAGTAATTGTAGTAAAGTGGTAGGCACCAATTTTGGGTGTCGCCGCAGATACGACGGAGAGCAGAGTCGATTTTCCAACACTCGGGAAGCCAATAAGCCCGACATCTGCCATCACCTTTAGCTCCAGCACTAGATAACGCTCTTTGCCCTCTTCACCATTCTCAGAGATTCCAGGTGCTGGATTTGCTGCTGTAGCGAATCGGATATTACCTCGACCGCCTCGTCCACCCTTAGCTACAACGACACTTTGACCATGACGAGTAAGATCCGCCAAGATTTCCCCAGAGTCTTCATCTAAGACAACTGTCCCAGGAGGAACTTTAACTATCATATCCTCTGCATTCGCTCCTTGACGGGATTTGTTCTTCCCCTTCTCACCAACCGGAGCTTTAAAATGCTTCTGATATCGAAAATCAATCAATGTGCGAAGGCCTTCATCAACGACGAATACTACATCGCCGCCGTTGCCTCCATCGCCACCCGCAGGTCCTCCCATGGGTACATAAAGTTCTCGTCGGTAAGAAACGATCCCGTCGCCTCCATTACCGCCTTTCACATAAATTTTTGCTTTGTCTAAGAACATGTGATTCACCCCGCCATTTCCATTAAACGAACTCGTACTTCAACATCCATTACTTGCTCAGCGTCCTCAAGTGCCACTTGGATATCTTGTTGCTTTTGTATATCTCTAATAATTCCTTTAAGGCCATCCCCTAATTTTTCAGAATCGGAAACGCCGTCATATTCAAAATTAATCAATAGCTGATCCTCTAACTTATCCACCGTAATGGAAAGTCGATTTGAATCGCCTTCTCCATGACCAGACGCTAATTTATAGGCTTCCACAAAAGCGACTATCAAATTCGCAACCCTTATACCCCGTTCACCTAAATTAACCAACTTTATTTCCTGTTCTATCCTTACATCAAGCAAGAGAGAATTACTGTTCGCGCGAAAGCCAACAAGGTAAGCAACAAGAAAAGGAATGCCTAATTTAGAAATCAAACCATCGTACCTCATCTGTTCGTTCATTCTTTCTATATAATTAAGAAGCTTCTCATGTTTATGTAATTGAATATATCCAAATAATACTTGAACATCGTTCATCCAGTCATGTCGATGATGATCAATGGTTCGGATAATCTCTCCATATTGAGCTTCCCTCGTCTCGGCCAATATCTTCTTTAGTTGCCTATTATGCTTAAGAGAAATCCCAATCCAAGCAAGCAAGACTAAGATGATGCTTGCCAACACCCAAAAGCTATAACCGGGCATACCGATTTCTCCTTATTCATTAGTATAACACGAGAATCCATTTCTAAATCCTACAATGAAAAAACCCTGACGATATATACTCGTCAGGGCCTATGATGTAAGGTGTTGATTAAGCCTCAACAGCAACTGCTTCAACCACAGGATAAACGCTCACTTTTTTACGGTCGCGCCCCCATCGTTCGAACTTAACAGTACCTTCTACTAGTGCGAACAGAGTATCATCAGAGCCGATGCCCACATTGTTACCTGGGTGAATTTTAGTTCCGCGTTGACGAACTAGAATGTTGCCAGCATTGACAACTTGACCGTCAGCACGCTTAGTACCTAGACGCTTCGCATGACTATCGCGGCCGTTCTTTGTGGAGCCGACCCCTTTTTTGGAAGCGAATAATTGCAGATCCATTGTTAACATTGGTTTCGACCTCCTTTCATATAATGGTTTCTTTAATAGTTATATAAGTTTGATAAGATGTTGCAATTCCCTGGAGCATGACGACCATGGATTCCAATAACAATTGACATCTCTGAAATTCATTTGGTTCCATCTTTATTGGTACTTCTACAGAAAGATAACCACTTTCCACAGTAGGAGATAAATCCACCTGTAGAAGAGCTTCAACTGCATTCACTGTGCCGATCGTTACAGCAGAGACACCAGAACAAACGATATCCTTACCAGGTATATCAAATTCAGCATGTCCCGAAACAGTAAAACCGCAGATAAATCGATCTGATTGGCGTCGAATGTCTACTTGAATCATCGCTTCGCCTCTTACGCCTGTATCTTGCCAATTACTACTTTTGAATATGGCTGGCGATGGCCTTGCTTGCGACGGTAGTTTTTCTTAGCTTTGTATTTGAAAACAATAAGCTTCGCGCCTTTAACGTGTCTTTCTAATGTTGCTGATACAGTTGCTCCGCTTACTAGTGGAGTTCCGGCTACGAAGCCATCCTCTTTACCAATAGCTACCACTTGGTCGAAAGTTATGCTCTCGCCTTCTGTAGCATTCAGTTTCTCTATAAAGAGAACATCACCTTCTTGAACCTTGTACTGCTTGCCACCTGTTTCAATTATCGCGTACATGTTAGCACCTCCTCATGTCATAAGACTCGCCGAAAATTGGGGTGATGATTTCCTATTGGATACCATTCTTGAATGACCCTTTTCGAGCGGTTGCAGCATGTATCTCAACACGCACTAAAACAGTTTATCACAACTAACCATTTATCGCAATTGATTTCTTATACAGCTTAATGAATAATAAATTGTCTTCCAACACCGCCACAATAGGAACAGCTCTCGTACATCAACCGATCACCATTAGATCGAACCTTCTTGCGAGTCATCTCTAGAAGTCCAAGCTGCGTCCAGCCTACTACAACAGTTTTGGTTCGATCCTGCTTCACCAGTTTTTCCATCAGATGTACAATGGATTGCCGATGCTCTTCTTCGATCATATCAATAAAATCAATGATGAGAATTCCACCAATGTCTCTAAGTCGAATAAGTCGAGAAATTTGTTCCACAGCCTCTAAATTTGTTTCATATACAGTTTGCTCTAGGTCAATAGAGCCTGTAAACTTCCCTGTATTAACATCGATAACGGTGAGGGCTTCTGTGTGATCAATATTAATATAACCACCATTACTCAACCACACCTTCGGCCGAAATGACTTATCGATCGCTTCATAAATCCCATAATAATGAATCATCGAGGTGGGTTGCTCATAGAGCTTAATTCGACGAACCAGATCAGGGGCATATTGAAGCAGCAAAGATTCAATTTCCGTTTTCTTCTCAACATTATTAATAATTAATTCATCAATTTGGTCCGTGAACAAGTCGCGAATAATCCGAGGAACCATATCCAAGTCCTGATAAATACTAAGAGGGGCTTTTCTGTTCTCAGCCTTAGCAAGTATACTAGCCCACAAATCACGCAAATAAATTAAATCCCTCTCAAGTTCCTCGAATGTTGCTCCCTCTGCAACCGTACGAAGAATTAGGCCTTCTCCCTCATTGCGAAGCTTCTCACCCAATTCCTTCAGACGCTGTCGTTCTTCTTGAGATTCAATCTTTCTGGAGATGCCCACGTAGTCTGCATTAGGCATATATACGATCCATCTTCCTGGGATTGTATAATGCGTGGTTATTTTGGCACCCTTGCTCCCTAATGGCTCTTTGGCTACCTGTACTATAATCTCTTGTCCTTCTTTGATCAGACTCCGTATAGGAGGTTTATTAGCGGGAACCTTGTCCAAATTCGCTTCCAAGAGATCATCAACGTATAGGAAGGCGTTCTTACTCTGTCCAATATCAACGAATGCAGCCTGCATACCAGGAAGCACATTCACCACATTGGCTTTATAAATACTGCCCACCTTCTCATCTTTGGGTCGTTCATCATAATATTCAACTAATTTACTGTCTATCATTAAAGCGACTTTGGTTACATCTTGCTCACAATGAACAATAATTTGCTTCATTGTAATCTCCTTTCGTATCCTCGTCCTTTCCTCCTATACTACATGAAAAGCTCGGAAACTGCACTTATTGGTCGACGATCAATGAATATAGTCTGAATAAGACGATGCTCAGGTAAAACTGCTCTTATGATTCCCTTCTTATTCAACACATAAATGAGATGATATTGCTCCCTCCTGAACATCTTGGTAATTTGTGTAACACTGAGCTCTCCAAGCACTACAATCGGCTGTGCTAAACCGCCTTGTGATAGAATCTTATCCATTCTATTAGTTCTTCCTAATAAGAATCGGATAAATTTATAATTTAGATTTCTGTAGCTATACCAATTCGTAGCCAGCAGGAAAATAGCTATAACAAGTAAATTTAGATTAAGGCCGGAATTGGGATAGCTATATACAGCTGCTGATAGTAACGCGCCGCTCATAACCAGACTCATCCATATAGTTAACTTTAATGTGTAATAATATGAAATCCTGTAGCTTAGTATCGCTTGAAGAATACGTCCGCCATCTAATGGTAGTATGGGTAACAGGTTAAATAAAGCTATCCATATATTAGCCTGAACGAAATAATCGACCCACCCATCATTCCATAGGGACGTCGATTTCATTATGAATGCTAGTATAATCATTATGGCATTCTGTAGTGGACCCGCCATGGCTACTACAATCTCTTCCCATGCGGTACCACCACCTTGCTCTTCAATAACAGCTACACCTCCGAATGGTAACAGTTGAACCTCGCTAACTTCCCATCCATAATATCGCGCTGCAACGACATGACCTAACTCGTGAATAATTACAATACCAAATAACGTTAAAAGCTCTATATAAAATCCCATAACAACCGATAATGCCATCATGATTATAAGGAGGGGGTGACAGCGATACACAATACCATAACATTTAATCAAAAGGGATCACATCCCAAGGATTTAGATATTGCTCCTCCTTCATAAGGGCAAAATGTAGAATATTCGTGTGTCCGATGATTATACCTTCTTCAAGCCAATCATTCCTCACAACCTGTACATCCTCTAAGCCGCCATATATTCCAATGGTGCCGTTCAAGTGCAGCACCCTAACGGTCAGTCCAGAAGTGCCAGAATCAATAACATTCTGAACAAGTCCCCTACCAATGGCAGTAACAGTCCGATTCTCAGATGTATGCAAAGTGATGACACCTGTTCGATTCATATCGGTCTTCGCAACCAAGCCCGAGACAGGAGACGAAAAGTCAGCTTTTGTTCGTCCAGCTATGTGCGCTTGGAAGGCTGGGAGCATTGTTGGTAGAGTTCCAATATGCTCACGGTACCATGAGGTCAATGTAGCATAATCAAAAGAATGATTCATAACATCCTTGATCGCCTGTTGAGTCCTCCGAGCATTCGAATGTTCTAGTTGGAATATCGTCCAAATAAGGAGATAGATGATTAAACTGATGAAGCATTTATAGATAAATCGATTTCGAGTCGGTGGTACGCGCCATTCCTGCCAGGATTGATGTGGGTTTAATTGCGCTATTCTTTGCCGTCTACGTTTTTTGGCATCCCTGTTCATCGATCTTATCTCCTCCACAGATTACTATTCTCATATGTATGCCAAAGCTTGTCTGGCTATTCGAGATTAGTATTCCATGGTTTAATAAGTGGAAGGCTGTTCTTGATACACACGTATGCTCTGGACTATACCTATACACAGCATATTAATGAGGAGCGAGGTTCCTCCATAGCTAATAAAAGGAAGGGTTATTCCCGTTATCGGTAGAATGTCTAGGAACATACCTACATTCTGAAAAATTTGAAAAACCAGCATAGATACAATTCCCGTAATGATCAAAGAACCACTAAGATGATTACATTGAATAGCTATTAATATCATTCGGTACACAAGAAGGAAATATAATAGCAACAACGCGGAGGAACCAACAAAGCCAAATTCTTCACCAAGGACAACAAAAACGGAATCTGAGAAAGCAAGTGGAATCCTACCGTTCTGTATGGAGTTCCCTTCCTTAAACCCATCACCCAACAAACCACCTGAGCCTATTGCAATCTGTGCGTTATCGAGATGGTAGCTTTCCTTCTGGGTGACTGCATCCTTATCTAGAAATGTATCAATTCGTTCGATCCAATGAATCTTACCCTCTGTTTTGAGATAGTCAGCAATAGGATTATGGTAAGTCTGGTATAAAGACATGAAGAGGAAGAATAACCCAATACCAATAGTAATTCCTATTAATACATAGGAATATTTAAGATTCCCAATCCATAACATACCCAATAAAATTATCAAAAAAATCATAGCATTCCCTAGATCGGGTTGAATCAATACAAGAACAAAAGGAATAAGAACAATCAGACCAATCGGCAATATTTCTTGTCCGAGTCTGAGTGTTTCCCCTTTTCGATACCCTATAAATCCTGCGATAGCAATGATTAGAAATAGCTTCATTAGCTCCGCTGGCTGAAAGTTAAGAGATTCTGTTATTTGAAACCAGCTTCTTGCATTATTCTTCTGTATTCCAAATTTCAAAACCAAAACCAATGTGGCTACACCAGTCACATAAATATAAATCCACAACTTTAATAGGATCCTATAATTTATAAAAGCTGTAGCAAATAAAACGACAAAACCTAAGCTATAAAAAACAATCATTTTCTGATCCATAGCCGTATGTCGGTATACTAAATTATTATGGATAGCACTCTGGATTAGCAAATAACTTATACCCATAAATCCAATCAAGATGAGTACAATCATCCAATCCAATCTTTTTATCCTAGTAAGCATAACCCATCATCCTAATCCAAAAAGCTTTTTAAGTTTAGTGAAGGCTCCTTTTTTCTCATCTAACGCCATCAAGGGTACAGCATCTCCCACGATTCGACGAGCTATATTCCGATAAGCAATGGATGCACGTGATGTTGCACTCATTACCGTAGGTTCCCCGGAGTTCGCCGCTTTAATCACATGCTCATCATCGGGTACAACACCAATTAGGTCAATGGCTAGAATCTGACAAATCTCATCAATATCGAGCATATCACCATTCTTCATCATATTCGCACGAACTCGATTAATGATCAGCTTGGCACCGCGCAGCTTTTGAGCCTCCAACAAACCAATGATTCGATCAGCATCTCGCACAGCGGCATTCTCAGGCGTAGTGACAACTATTGCACTGTCCGCGCCAGCGATTGCATTCTTAAATCCCTGTTCGATTCCGGCAGGGCAGTCAATGATAACAAAGTCGAAATCCTTCTTCAATTCTAGGATGATTTCTCTAATTTGATCAGGCGTTACTGAATCCTTATCCTTGGTTTGTGCTGCAGGAAGCAAGTACAACTCGTCGAAACGTTTGTCCTTAATCATAGCTTGATTCAGTCGACAACGCCCCTCTGCTACATCCACCAAATCATAAATGATACGGTTCTCCAGACCCATCACAACATCCAAGTTCCGCAAACCAATATCGGTATCAACCATACATACCTTCTTACCTAGTAGTGCTAGAGCAGTGCCGATATTAGCTGAGGATGTTGTTTTGCCAACGCCCCCTTTTCCCGAGGTAATTACGATTGCTTCTCCCATGAATTCACTCTCCTAAAAGTTTTTGATTGTCGCGCTAGCAGCAGATAAAACTACCTCGTAAGCATAAGCTTAAATTAAAGTTCCAATGCATCAGGTCGAACACGGTGGATATTTACAACCTTGTCGATTTTCATCTGTCCTTCGCTCAAATAAGCAAATTCCATAAAAGCTTCTTCAATTCCCCATTCATCCGGTGGTCTACTAATAATACCCGCTATTCGAAGCTGTGTCGGCTTCATATGAGAGGAGGCTATAATGGATTGTTCATTGCCATTAATACCAGCATGAGCCATACCCCTTAAAGAACCTAATATATAAATATCATGGGTAGAGGTGATCGTCCCACCTGGGTTCACATCCCCGAGAATAAGAATATCCCCATCATGATGAATCGTTTGTCCAGAACGAATAATCGTCTTCATCATTTTGAGCTTGGGCTGATCGTTCACTTTGACTAAATCAAATTCGGAATCCATCGAGCGAATAATTAAATTTCCTCTTTTTGCAATAATATCGGTAATGATCTGCTTTTGTGTTTCTGATATGGTTCTTTTTCCCAATCGAACTTGCACTTGAATGTCCGGGCCGGACAGTATGTTCTGGTGAGTCTTGGTTAATTTATTACGAAGATCTTTGATAAGTGATTCAAAATTACAAGTATCATCCAACAGGAAAATAAGCCCCTCTTTTACACCTTTGATCGTAACGAGATGTTTGATTGCAGCCATGTCCTATTGCCTCCTGTTGAATACATTTCTTTATAGTCCTAGCAAATTCCTGCATTCTTATCATGGAGTCGGTTACAGTGATTCTTCTTCTCTTTGAGCATGATTGCTCTCCAACCATCTTCGAGCCGGTACATAGATGATTACCGCAAACAGGAGATTGAATAAAAGTGTGGGCATTATGAAATCAGTAAAGGTAGTCCCAAAAGGGATGTCAATTACACGAAACATGCTATACAGGGAGAAGTTTGCTACATCATAAAGAACGATAAAGAAGGATATCATGAACAGTGATGAAATCATTGTAATCTTTAGTCGCTTGGCAATGACCCCGGCCGAGTATGCAGCAAGACCCATACTAAACGAATGCGGACCAATCATTGGACTTGCATAAACAATGTCGTGCATCAACCCAAACATTAAGCCGAAGAAAAGTCCTAGATGTCGGTTTCTATTCATAGAGACGAACAGCACAAGCACGAGTACAAAATGAGGGGCAACCTGTAATCCATTATACCAATCCGTCGGAATTAGCCAATGAATCAATGTACCCTCTAGTATAAAGACGATAAAGATTAAGAGCCAAATAATTTTGTTGTTCATGGTTCTGGCACCTCAATAACAAAAACCTGTCGAAGCTTGGCTCCAGTCAGATTAGCGGCTGGTTTAATCATCGCCTTATGTGTAATGCCTGAATCACTTACACCTCTGGATACAACCGTTCCTATAACAATGCCCTTAGGGAAAACTTCACCATACCCAGACGTAAGTACTGTATCTCCAACCTCAATTGAATCTGTAGACTCGATCTTATTCATTTCCAGAAAATTTTCTTCTGTATAGCGCTCTATCATTCCAAATGATTCTTCATTCTCTTTAGTAGTTGCAGCAATAGCTTTGGTGGTGTCCACTCTATAATCTATTGCTGATATTAACTGCACACTAGAAGAGAACGGAGCAACATTCCGGACAATGCCAATTAATCCATCCACCGTGGCTACTGCCATGTTCTCACGAATTCCGTCCTTCTCACCCAAATTGATATTAATAGTTTGGTCAAAGGGATCAGGACTCGCAGATATAACCTCAGCAAAGTGCCATATGTAACGATTCGCCTGTTTCTGTCTTTCTGAGAACAATAAGGCCTCCTCTAACCGCCCAACCTGCTCCTCCAGAATATTTAGACGAATGGTATCCAAGGCATAATCAGATAATTTTTTCTTTAGAGCCAGGTTCTCCTCATAAACGTCACTAAGCATTCCCATGTTCTCAAAGAAACCCGCTATAATTCCTGCGGGTTTATAGAACAAGCCTTGAGTGAAGGAGACCGTGTCTTTAAGAAATTTCTCTGGCCATGTTAAACTTTTGCGTTCGCCAAATGTAAGCCCCATCAGAGCTATGAAAAGAATCAAGCATACTAATAAGAAAATTAATTTTTTATTCCCCAGTAACCTAAACAAGGCAAACTCCCTACCCCACTAAATGTAATGGCACGTAATTTATGATCGTCTCCCCTTACCAAAGCCACTTCTGCTCTTGAATAAATCGATATTATCCAAGGCTCGTCCTGTACCAATTGCCACACAATCAAGTGGGTTTTCCGCGACAGACACAGGCATTCCTGTTTCACGCGTCAATAACTTATCCAAGTTCCTAAGTAAAGCTCCACCGCCTGTTAATACAATGCCACGATCCATAATATCCGAAGATAATTCAGGTGGGCACTTTTCTAGGGTTACTTTCACTGCATCAACTATAGCATTGATTGTATCGGAGAGTGCTTCTGTTATTTCATCCGAGCTGACATTGATGGTTTTGGGCAGTCCAGTAACTAAGTCTCGACCGCGAATTTCCATAGAGCTTCCGGAATCAGTCTTCATTGCTGAGCCAATATCAATCTTCAACTGCTCAGAGGTACGTTCACCAATCATCAGGTTATAGGTCTTCTTCACGTATGCAATAATGGCTTCATCCATCTCGTCTCCAGCCACTCTTACAGAACGACTCGTAACAATACCTCCAAGAGAGATTACTGCAACCTCCGTAGTACCTCCACCAATATCAACTACCATACTCCCTGTCGGCTCCCATACTGGTAAATCAGCTCCAATAGCAGCAGCGAATGGCTCCTCGATTGTATAGGCATCTCTTGCTCCTGCTTGGCGGGTAGCATCTTCTACAGCACGTTGTTCGACAGCAGTAATGCCAGATGGCACGCAGACCATTACATAAGGATGACGAGGAAAGAAGGTCCGAGGCTTCTGTGCTTGGCGGATAAAATATCTGATCATGGTTGCTGTAGTTTCGAAATCAGCAATAACCCCATCCTTCATTGGACGAATAGCTCGAATATTCCCTGGTGTCCGACCAATCATCTTCTTAGCTGAATCACCAACTGCTTCAATTGTCTTTGTATCCGTATTTACTGCTACAACAGATGGTTCTCTAACAACAATACCTTTTCCTTTAACGAATACCAATGTATTGGCTGTACCTAAATCAATACCTAAGTCTTTCGTGAATCCATCAAACATAATATGATTTCTCCTTTTCTCTCTGCTAAGACTGAGCTGACTACATCAACCCTTGTTCCTTTAAGCTAATGAAGGTGTGGTCAGCTATGATAATATGGTCGAGTACATCAATGCCTACGATACGACCGGCCTCACTCAATCGGCGTGTCACTTCTACATCCTCTGGACTAGGTGTAGGGTCCCCACTAGGATGATTGTGAACACATATAATGGATGCACTGCTACGTTTAATTGCTGAACAGAATACCTCTCGCGGATGAACGATCGAGGCATTGAGACTGCCTACCGATAAAGTCTCATGTCCAGTTACATGGTTTTTCGTATTAAGAAAGAGAACAACAAAATGCTCCTTATCCAAATAACGCAAATCGTCCATGACATAGTCGGCAGCATCCTTAGGCGACTTTACCACATATGTGGAATTCATTCGAGCACTTGACAAGCGACGGCCAATTTCGATGCTTGCTTGTAGTTGTATGGCCTTCGCCTCACCAATGCCTCGAATAGTCGTAAACTGTTCAATTGTCATTCCTACTAGGTTACGTAAACCACCAGCTCTTGCGAGAAGTGTAGTTGCCAGCTTAACGGCAGACTCAGCAACTGTTCCCGTTCTAAGTAGAATAGCCAATAATTCAGCATTACTTAATGCATGTGCCCCAAATTGTAGCAGTCGTTCTCTAGGTCGATCCTCATTGGGGAGCTCACGCAGCATAAGCGTGTGTGAGTCCATGAATTCCCCTCTTTCATAATAAGTTGTTTATGTTAAGACAGCTATTCCCATTTCTTCTAGCATATCACTAAGAAGAGAAATCGGTAACCCAACAACATTAAAATAACAACCATCTATGGTGTCAATCAATGTTGCTCCTATACCTTGTATGGCATAAGACCCTGCTTTTCCCTCAGGCTCACCCGTGGCTATATACCCATCAATCTGATTCGGTGTAAGGGGCTTCATTGTTACCTTAGTTAATCTGTGCTTAATATTGGAATGATTCGTGTTTAGATCCAATAATGCAATACCTGTCAACACCTCATGCGTATTTCCTTGAAGTGCTGATAACATCTCATAAGCATGGGCCATGTCCTTGGGTTTCCCTAGTATCTGACCGTTTAACACTACAATCGTATCAGAACCCAGTACAATACCATCTGGGACAGGTGATCTGTTGAGCAACTGTTCTTTAACCACTGCCGCTTTGCGTAATGATAATTGCTCAACAACGTCCATAGGTGGTATGTCAGTCGCTATCGTTTCGTCCGCATCACTAGGATAAATATGTACCGGTAATTGTAACATACGGATTAGCTCATGACGTCTAGGGGAGGAGGACGCTAAGTAGATCGTGCGTTGTACGTTGTCGCTCAATGAATCCCTCCTAAAAGTTTTGCTTTAGCAAAACTACTTCGTAAGCATAAGCTAAGTTTTGCTTTAGCAAAACTACTTCGTAAGCATAAGCAATCGGCTAAATTCTCCTGTAAATCCAGTAGGCAGCCAATAAGCCTGCGATACTTAATAAACTTATTCTTACCTGAATTTCAAAATCATACTTCAAAAATTCCAGATTTGCTTGTGGATGCCAACTAATGGGCATTGATCTAGTTAGAAAAGACATCCATTCAATCGATACAAGCAGATGGGCAACTAATGAACCTGTTAACAGTCCTATCAGTAAGAAAATGAGCAGCAGTCCAAAGCTTTTCTTCAATGAGCCACATCTCCTATCCTTTCCAAATTCCAAACCAATACTCTATGACCATTATACGTATTAACCCGATTCAATACAATCAAGCAATCATCAACAATACGACAATTTCCGATATTTACCACCACTAAATATGCATACTTTTTCAAATGATTCTCGTAAGATTATTAAGCCAGTCTTTTTGCAGTGGTTTTTCCGACTACTGGCAGGATCATTATAATCATTTGGGAGTGATATTCATTGACTAAATCTTTGATCATTACATGTTGTTTGGTCGTACTATTCATGTATCCAGTGCAGGTATATGCACTTACTGTTGTGATTGATCCTGGGCATGGCGGGCATGACCCAGGGGCCATCGGCATAAATGGATTGAAGGAGAAGGACATTAATCTTGATATCTCCAACAAGCTAATGAAAGAGTTAAATAGGATGGGCTATGAAACGTTAATGACCCGTGAAGCTGATCAGCACCTGACTTTACAGGAACGTGTTAGCATCGCTAATAAGAGCGGTGGGGATCTATTCATCTCAATTCATTCAAATTCCCATACCAATAGTCGTGCTCGGGGAACCCTAATACTATATTATGATGATACATATCCCCAAGTAGATTATCCTGCAAGCTCTACAATGAGATTGTTGTCTGATGAGAATAGAATACTTGCCCAGAGTATTCAGGATCATGTCATTCAACGAGTGAAGACCTTAGATAGAGGTATTGTTCCTAGTTCGGCATTCGTTGTACGTAATGGTATTATGCCTAGTGTTCTGTTAGAAGCTGCTTTCCTCTCGAATAGGGAGGATGCTGTCTTATTAGCCAATGATAGCTTTCGGGCAGCAGTAGCAAGTGGAATTGCTACTGGAATTAGTAAGTACCAACCACCAATCTTCTATGATATTCATAAACACTGGGCGAAGGAGCATATTCTTAAGCTCGAGGAATTGGGGATTGTAAGTGGAGACCAAGGCGCCTTCTATCCTAATCGACAGTTGACGCGTGCGGAATTTATCACGATACTGGACAGACTGTTCTCATTCGATAAGTTATTAACCATTAAGAACACTGTGGACATCGTTGACGAAGAAGAGGAAATACCATTAAACATAAAAACAGATATCGTTATTGAAACGACAGCTGTTGAAGAGATGAGGCAGTTTCCGGACCTGAACGATCAGCATTGGGCTTATCCTACAATGAATATGGCCATTGAACTGGGGATTGTTAACGGCTTCGAGGATGGAACCGTCCGTCCCAATCATCCTATTAGTAGAGCAGAGATGGTTGTTCTATTTGATAAGATAGCCCTAAATGAAGCTCCCCCATCGATAATAGCTCCGTTCATTGACGTTCCGGAACAGAGCTGGTATGCAAATTCTGTGTATAAGATGAAGGAGCTCGGTTTAGTCAACGGTTTAACAGATACATCCTTTGCGCCCAACCGTCAGCTACTACGTTCAGAAGGAGCAACAATCATCTCACGCTACCTAGGAAGTGACTCAGGGTCAATCGTCCAGAATGAATTAAGACTTGGACTTGCCAAGTAAATTATTGCTTCATTGAAAAGTCAATAAACTGTTTTTGGGCGATAATGTGTTCAGAGACCGCTGCTTGAGCTTGCCATAGGTATACTTCTGTAGGATTCTTATCATACTGCTCTAGCGTTAACACGGCGCTATTCAGAGACTTATTCATCTGCTGCACCAGAACTTTAACATCCTCTGTAGAAGCTGCTGCCAGTTGATTAGCGGCTTCTGTCCACGCCTTATGCTCCTGTTGAACAAGCTGCTTGTTGGAATCAGGTAATGTATTAACGTTGCTATCTTGAAGACCTGCAGTGGTCATGCCTAGTATTAGTGTTGCGAGACTTCGGCTTGTTTCCATATACCCTTGAATCTGATCACCCTTCTCACCAGTCCATGTTATCTGCTTAACCGCCGGGAGGACATATGGCTTGATGAACACCTCGAGCGTTTCACTCTGAAGGTAGTGACTAAGTAATAATGCATCTTCTTTGTCCACCGTTGCTCCAGCATATACGCTGAATTGGTCTCCCTGACTTACTGCGCCAGATAACCCTCTATCCTTCAACTGCTGCACAGCTAAATTAGCACCCTCTAAGGTAGAGAATACACCATTCTGTATGAGGAAGTAGGTTTGTTCTGGAAGAGAAACTGCAGTCAGAGCGTTTGAATTATTCGGATCTCCAGTAATTAAGCTACTTTCTTTGCCAATATCAAGCGAAGTCTGACCAGTTTCATTCTGAACAGCTGGTAATCTATTATCAACTGTTGATTCATTGTTGGAATTCGGTAACGGATTCGCCTCTCCTCTGAACATCGACAGCACGAACATACCTAGTACTATACCTGTTAGGATAGCTCCTGTAATAGAAGAAGTTACACTAAACCAATTCGTGGTTTTCCCGCGTTTGCGATATGTTGTTCGAGAAGGTACATCATCATAGAAGCTAACGTGATTAAACGATTCTTCTGCCTGCGGAGCTGTATAGTACGTTGGAGTTCCCCTATCAGTCTCAGGATCACCGGTATCCTTTCCTGCTTCCGAATTTCTGATCAATTGTTCTATTCGTTCTGTCTCAGCGTCGAAGGGGCTTCGCCATGCTCCGTAATCGCGAATCCTTAAATCCGAATCCTCATATAGAGGAATAATATTGTCCTGCGATTTATTCTGGTTTCGTTCTCTCTGGTTGAATTCTGCTAGTTCTGTAGATTTATGCTGCGTATCCTTGTCAAATCGGTAGGTAATCCGCGCCTTACTCATCTAAGCTCTCCCCTTGTCCTTCATGTTACTTAAACAGTATGAGTTTGGAAGGGGAATTATACCTTACTGGTGTTGTGTAACTGTAAACTTCTTGCTCCAGCTGTACATTAACAAACCTGCATAAACCAGAAATTGAGCGTAGAAAAGAAGAGCATCCGCTATCATTGAGGTGGAAGTAGGGTTAAACAAACGATCGAAGGAAATTGCGAAGGAATAGGAAAGTTGAGGAATAACATATAGTGAGAAGACAGCAAAGCTGGCCAATAAACCAAACAAATAAACTACAGCATATCCTCTTACAATATTCCATTCTTTGTCATAAATCACCGTAGTAGACTCTCGTCGAATAAAGGGTAATTTTCCTTTCAGCCATCCTTCCGCGTTCTCTAATAAGTTGTAGCTCCCCGTAGTGTTCTGGAGTAAATAATATAAGTCCGTCTTCATAAAAAACATGCACTGATACATCGACATCATAATAAGCTGTAGCACAATCATCCCAAGAATTCCTGCAGCCATCCCAGAGATCGACGGAACTACAACTAATATCGAAAGAGATATAAACAGAAGTGTGTGATCCATGAACAAACCTGCTAGCAAGGGGACGTTTCTTCTGCCACGGGGCAGGCGCCATATCGTTGGCATCTGTGTTTCTATAACTGGAAGGAATAATCGGTGTCCAAGTCTTACTCTAGAAGTTAATCCATATGATCTACCTGCTAGTACGTGACCACTCTCGTGGATAGCCAGAAGAACAATCGATATCACAAAAGAAACGACAATATTCAGCACCATAGAATTAAAAGGGAACAAATCGCGTGGTTGTGGGAATAAATCAGGTCGACTAATAAAAAATACAACATTGGCGCAAAAAAGAAGTGCATATACAAGAATTGCATTTTTACTAAATAGAAGCTGGCCTATACGGGAAATACGATTACTTGGAGCTGCTCCATCCATTGTTGGATTAAGTTCATAACTTGCCACAGAAGGGTCCTTTTCACTGGACAAGAAGCCCATATCTTCTAATTGAGCGAGAAAGTCAACCATATTAATTTCTTCATAAGGGTATTTATGTGTTAATTCCAGTTCGATCTGTTCTGGTGAAATTCCTCTAGCGAGAGCCTCAATTGCTTCTATAGCAGGCTGCGGCATTTCGTAAAATTCACCAGTTAACAAATGTTCAACGATGGAATGATCCTTATCCGGGATAATTCGATGGGGGGCTATTATAAATTTAATACTTGTATCTGTATTCAAGAATTAATTTCCTCCTGTTCTCATGTTTGTCCGATAATACAGCAAGAGATAGGACTGTATGTCCTATCTCTGCTATATAATAATTATCGCAACCACCAACACCAGTAGCAAGTTGGAGCAATTGTATTCAATTTACGGATTTTCATTATTTCACCTCCCTTCAAAATTTGTTGCTGCAACGTACTTAACCTCTTCATCTGCTAAAGATTTTTTATTCAGAATGCTCGTCCAAGCTAGGAAAGCTTTATTAAAATGATCGACAAGTGCCGGATCAAATTGTGTTCCTACTCCCTGAATGATTTGTTTATATGCCTCATCCGCAGACATAGCAGTGCGATATGAACGATGACTAGTCATCGCATCGAAGGAGTCAGCAATAGAAGCAATTCTAGCAGTTAATGGAATTTGCATGCCGCTTAATCCTTCTGGATAACCTTTACCATCCCAACGTTCATGATGATATAAGACAATATCTAGGCAAAGCTCCATTCCTTCTAAGTCTTTAATCGCATTTGCTCCCACAATCGGATGTTGCTTAACAATAATAAATTCCTCTTCTGTCAGCTTAGAAGGTTTTGTCAGGATACGATCTGGGATATGAACTTTACCAACATCGTGAAGCAGACAAGCATAATAGATGAGCTTTAAATCGTCTTCCCCGTAAATATTAAGTGATTCTGCTAGGATAACTGCATATTCTGCAACTCGCTCACTATGTCCTCGTGTGTAGGGATCCTTTAATTCAAGTGTAGATACAATGCTCTTTACAACTCCACCAAATTGTTTGAAATAGGAATTATTCATAGCATCGATATAGCCGATAAAACGATGCAATATGATAAATGCCACGAGTGCAAAAACCAAAGTTAATGCCATTGGTAACAATACAACTGTTGTCTGCAGCAAGAGACCCACTAGCAAATATTTAATAAAAAACCCTGCTGTTACAATCTGATAATATCTTTTGTTAATAAATATCGGTGAGAATAGAATAAAAAATGCTTCTGCAATATTGCCAGATCTATAATCTAAACTTCCCCAAAACACAACAACTTCACTTATGAAACAGATAATAATATATGTAAAAAAATACATATACTTTACATATCGGGGATTCTCCCTTTTGGAATAAACAATCGCAATAGGAATAAGCATAAATAAAAATATGTAAGGTAAAAGTAATGTATACCCAAGTCCATCATCCGAAATATTCTTAATAACCACATCAATAATAAAAATCACAGATAATAGCAAGATTACAAACAATTTAGCGGCTCGTTTCTCCTGGCCGATCAAAGCTTTTTGTAACATCCTACGATTCATGGTGTCCCCCTATAAGCTAGGCTAATTCATCTGTGCTATCAGATTCTACATTATTATGGTAATTCCTTTTAATGTTCTGTAATTCATACTTAAGACCTAGAACAATATTATAAGTTTTGTGAATAATAGTAGTAATTTGTCGCTTTATAGTACAAAAAGCACCCCTGTACACACGGTTATTAGCAAGTAGCCTAAACCAATTCGTACAAGAATGCTCTATTCAGAATTTCAATATTCCCCTACATTTCGATTAGGATTTCGAGATATCCACACGGCGCTGAAGCTCTTTAGTTAAATCTTCTCCCGCCTTCCAGATATCACCCGCCCCCATTGTTAGCACTAGATCTCCACTGCGAACATGGTCACTAAGGTAGGTTTTAACCTCCTCCTTAGTCGGGATAAGCATAACATTCGAGTTACTATTCAGGCGAATGAGATCAACCAGCCTACCTGAGGTAACTCCTTCGATTCTCAGCTCACCTGCAGGAGAATAAATATCTGTAATAATAACTTCGTCCGCTTCAGAGAACGCTCGACTGAATTGCTCTAGTAAGAAGAAGGTTCGTGTATACCTCTGAGGCTGGAATACAGCAATTATTCGTTTGCCCGTTGATTTGGATGCAGCAATAGTAGCTTCTATCTCTGTAGGATGATGAGCATAGTCATCGATGACCAGAATACCATCGATATCACCCAGAACCTGAAAGCGCCGTTTGGCCCCCCTGAACAGCTTAATGGCCGCAGCTATGGCATTGATCGTCAGACCTGCTTCTAGACATGTAATGACAGCAGCCAATGCGTTATACACGTTGTGCTTACCCGGAACGGTCAGCTCCACACGTCCTATACGGTCTTGTCCTTTTATAATATCGAATGCGCATACACGATCACCTAATACAAGGTTATCTGCCCGATAATCAGCCCCAACTGCAAAACCATATGAAATAACTCTTCCTCTTATTAAAGGCAGCAGCTCCCTGAGATGTTCATCATCATAACATACGATAGCTTTACCACCAGCTTTAATCTGACTGAGGAATATCCCATACGCTTGAATGAGCTTCGTAAAATCACCGTCGTAATTTTCTAGATGATCGGCTTCAATGTTCGTTACAATTGCAAGCTCAGGGTGATAGTTTAGGAAAGACCCATCACTCTCATCAGCTTCGGCTACTACGTATTCACCTTTACCAGCCTTGGCATTATTCCCTACATTCATAATTTCTCCACCAATAATGTAGGTTGGGTCTAATCCGCACTCTTCCATGATAAGAGCAATCATCGATGAAGTGGTCGTCTTACCATGAGCACCTGCTACAGCAATTCCTCTACGGGCATCCATAATTCTTGCTAACATCTCTGCTCTATGAATGATCGGAATTTTCAGCTGTTCTGCAGCCAGCATCTCGACATTATCCTTAGATAATGCAGTAGAATATACGACCATATTAGCACCTTCAACGTGTGCTGCTTCATGTCCAATATAGACTTGAGCACCCTTGGCTACAAGCTTATCCGTTAATTCTTGCGCCATCACATCAGATCCAGATACCTGATAGCCCATCTCCAAAAGCACTCTAGCTATCGCACTCATACCATATCCGCCAATACCTATAAAATGTACGTGTTCCGCAGTGTTCAACGTCTGATCACCAACCTTTTTCACTTGTCTTATGATGCATTATCCAAGAGCGTACGTCAGAAATTAAGTATAATGTACCGGACACCACCGCTAGGTCATCCTGACCTGCAAGCTTAGTCAGTTTATTCAAAGCTTCTTTCCAATCCTCTTCAACGATCACCTGTAGCCCTGGCTTTGCTCGACTGGGTCTCATTTGCTCCACTAGCTCAGCAAGTAGGTGAGCATCCATTTTCTTACGGAAATTCGGTTCACTAACGATCAAAGTGTCCACAATAGGTAGTATATGCCATAAATAATCAGAATGATTCTTTGTCGATAGCATTCCCATCATAAAATGCAACTTTTCATATGGGTAAATGGTGGTTAATGCCTTCGCTAATGTCTCAGCACCCTCCGGATTATGGGCTCCGTCTATAAGGATTCGGGGATTTTTTTGAACCATCTCTAACCTACCTGGCCATTCAGCTTCAACTAAACCTGCTAATAGATTCTCGTCATCAATTATAACTGCATAATATTGCCTAAGAACCTCAAGAGCCATCACCGCGACAGCTGCATTCTTAGCTTGATGCTCTCCATTCAGTGAGATTACAAGAGGATTTATCTTACGAAAAGGGCCTGCAAACGAGAAAGTCAGCTGATTTATTCGTACATCATTCAATTGATACTCGTAGTCCTTGCCCAGTTGGTATAGCTTGCTTTGTTTATTCTTAGCTGTACCCTCTAATAGTTCAATGAGTTCAGGCTGCTCCACAGAGCTAACAACAGGAACACCCGATTTAATGATACCGGCCTTCTCCATAGCAATTTCTTCTAGAGTATTGCCTAATATATCCATATGGTCATGACCAATATTCGTGATAACCGATACGATTGGGAAGATGATGTTCGTACAGTCCAATCTGCCACCAAGACCCGTTTCCATGACCACAAAATCCGGATATGCATATCGGGCAAAATAAACGAGAGCAAGCGTTGTAGTAATCTCAAAGCTAGTTGGAGCACCAAGTTCCGTAAGAGCAAGCTCATCAGCAATTGGTTTTAATTGATTGACAATGTCCATCAGTGTTTCTTCGGGGATATCCTCTCCATTACACTGAATACGATCAGTGTACTTGGTAATATAAGGTGAGGTAAACGAACCTACAACATACCCACTCTTGATCAGAACATTGGTCAGATAAGCACAGGTGGATCCCTTACCATTCGTTCCAGCAACATGAATAAATTTCAAGCGACGGTGTGGATGTTCAAGACACTCCATCATATATTCCATTCGTTTCAATCCAGGCTTAATGCCAAAAGGAATAAGCTCCGTAATCCAATTCACAGCCTCTTGATAGGTAGTGAAGTATTCCGTGTTCATATTATTGTCCATAGTGACTTAGCCTCTCATCTCGGCGATTCGTGCGATAACTTTATCCCGTTTATCCATATAATCCTTCAGTTTCGTCTTTTCTTCATCGATTACCTTGGCGGGTGCCTTGGATACGAAGCCTTCATTACTTAACTTCTTCTCGATTCGTTCGACTTCTCCATGGAGCGTCATTAGTTCCTTCTCTAATCGAATTATTTCCTGACCTACATCTATCAAGCCTGCAAGGGGAAAATAGAGCTCAGCACCAGTAACAATTGCCGTCATCGCCTTCTCAGGATTAATAGCTTGAAGATCAATCTGAAGAGAAGAGGTATTGCTGAAGCGTTGGATATACTCCTCGTTACGCAGAATTATGGCTAGAGCTTGTTCGTGAGCAGGTTTAATGATCAGCTCAATCTTCTTACCCATGGAGACATTCACTTCTGCTCGAATGTTACGAACAGCGCGAATAATATCCATCAGTTGACGCATCTCTCCTGCAGCTACAGGCTCAGGCTGATTATGTGCTACTGGCCATTCAGCCAAGCTGATTGATTCACCCTCATGCGGCAGGTGCTGCCAAATTTCCTCTGTAATAAAGGGCATAAATGGGTGCAGTAAACGCAGAGTATGATCTAATACATATAACAATACGGATTGTGTCGTTTTCTTGGCCTTGGCATCCTCACCATATAGGCTTAATTTGGCAAACTCGATATACCAGTCACATAGATCATCCCAGATGAAATCGTATAACAATCGACCCGTCTCACCAAATTCGTAATGATCCATCGTTCTAGTGATATCTCGAGCCGTTTCATTTAAGCGATGTAGGATCCATTGGTCTGCTGTGCTTAGCGGACCTGTCATATCGATATCCTGTAAGGTAAACCCTTCTAAATTCATCAGAGCAAATCGAGAAGCATTCCAAATTTTATTAGCAAAATTACGTGCTTGTTCTACCTTTTCTTCTCGAAAACGTAGATCTTGTCCAGGCGTGCTTCCAGTAGATAACATAAACCGCATGGCGTCTGCACCATATTGCTCGATTACCTCAAGAGGATCTACGCCATTCCCAAGCGACTTAGACATCTTGCGCCCCTCAGCATCACGAACTAAACCGTGCATCAATACATCCTTGAATGGAATCTTGTCAGTGAATTCGAGTGCAGTAAAGATCATTCGGGCGACCCAGAAGTAAATAATATCATAGCCTGTTACAAGAACAGCCGTTGGATAGAAACGTTCATAATCCTCGGTCTCTTCAGGCCAGCCTAACGTGGAGAAGGGCCATAGTGCGGAGCTAAACCAGGTATCAAGAACATCCTCATCTCGCCGTAGATTCGTACTACTACAATGAGAACAGCAGCTTGCTTCCTCTATGGAAACCGTGATCTCCGAACAGTCATGACAATGCCAAGCAGGAATCCGATGCCCCCACCAAATTTGTCTAGATATACACCAATCTCTTACATTCTCGATCCATTGCAAATAGACCTTCTCAAATCGATCAGGTACGAAATTGACACCCTGACCTGATTTCTGCTGTTCTATCGCCTTCTCAGCCAATGGCTGCATCTTCACAAACCATTGTGTGGAAAGGTAAGGCTCAATAACCGCACCACTTCGTTCGCTATGTCCTACTTGGTGAACGTGTGGTTCGATTTCAAGTAATACGCCTTGATCTTGCAGGTCCTTAACCAACCTTTTACGACACTCAAAACGATCCAAGCCTTGATAAGGTCCGGCTTCTTCATTCATTGTACCCGTTTCGTCCATAACTAGGATTTGAGGTAGATCATGACGTAATCCAACTTCAAAATCGTTCGGATCATGTGCAGGTGTAATTTTCACTGCGCCACTACCAAATTCCTTCTCCGCATAGTCATCTGCAATAATCGGTATTTCCCGACCCAGTATGGGCAGAATAACCATCTGACCAATCAAGTGTTTATAACGATCATCCTCTGGATTAACTGCAACAGCAGAATCTCCAAGCATCGTTTCTGGGCGAGTAGTCGCTACGGTAATAGAGCCACTACCATCCTTCAATGGATATTGAAGATGATACAGGTTACCCTGTATCTCCTTAAATTCAACTTCAATATCCGATAGAGCGGTACGGGTTGCCGGGTCCCAGTTAATGATCTTCTTCCCACGATAAATGAGCCCTTTATTATATAATTTCACGAAGACTTCACGTACAGCTAAAGATAATCCTTCATCTAAGGTAAACCGTTCACGTGAGTAGTCCAGAGATAACCCCATCTTATCCCACTGATCCCGAATGGAGTTGGCGTAGTGCTCCTTCCACTCCCATACCTTCTCAAGGAATTTCTCTCGACCTAGGTCGTAACGTTTAATACCCTGCTCCCTTAGGTTCTGCTCTACTCTTGTTTGAGTGGCTATTCCAGCATGATCACTGCCTGGTAGCCACAACGCATCATACCCCTGCATTCGCTTAGAACGAATAATAATATCTTGCAATGTGAAATCCAATGCGTGTCCAATATGTAGCATTCCCGTTACGTTTGGTGGTGGAATTACAATAGTAAAGGTTTTGGCATCCTTACGTTTACCCGCTTCACTAAATTTGCCCTGACGCCAGTATTCATTCCACTTTAGTTCAGCAGCTTTCGGATCATAGGTAGTCGGTAGATTCATGTTAGTATGAGTTGCTTTCGAATTAGACAATGTAAACCCTCATTCATAGCCAATTTTATTACTCCTTATCATACCGATGTTGCGAAATGGAGTCAATAAGATGGAGGTATTTCAATTATTCTCAGCATAACCATTGCTATCCCTATCATAAACATAAGAGATTGTTTTATTTAGAAGTAGTATGGCATCCTATACGAAGGAAAGCTGGTGGTTTATTATGCAACAATGGTGGTATCGTTTTCGATTAACAATCAAGGGGGTGCTGTTCCCTCTTATTTGCATTCAATTCGTTAGGACAATCATTATTCCGAATCCACTTGATGTATTTATTCTATTTATCCTTTTTCTCGCCTTTCTTGGGTTCCTTATGAATATTTATTGAAGCCATTAGACAATGCTCTTGCGCCAAATGTTTGCAGGAATAGGCAAGGGTTAATATTTTCCTATTACATAAGAAAAAGGTCGCCCCTGGCGACCTTTTTCTTACTTGTTACAACTAAACATTAGATTTGGGTATGTAGATAATCTGACCTTCACTGACGTCTACTTCTCCAAGTCTATTGTAAAGTGCAATCTCTTTAGGCTGAAGCTCATATCGATCAGCTATCGTCTGAAGGGTTTCTTCCTTTTGCACAATACACATTTGTAGGCGCTTAAACTCATCTTTATCATCTTTAATCAGGAATAACCTTTTCCATTCGAGACTATTATTAGCCTTCTCTGGCTTAACAGGGGTATCCTTTGGACTTTCTGCTGCTGTTTGGGCTTGTTGCTGAGTTTTTATCGCCACTTTCATATCGGACTTAGGCGCTATCTCCTGTTCAGCTTCTTGCAATTCCAATGGTTTAGAGCCACCTATTACATGTTCAGCCTGAACCCATTCCTCATCTTGAGCAACAGGTGGTGCTGGTGCCACTTCTAACATTGCCTCATTAGGCAGCTCTTGTTTTTCTACTTCAGCTTGTTCATGAATAACCTGCTGCTCCGATGCTCTTTCCTTGCTTGCTTGGATCTCTACATTCGTTTCATTCTCTTCATCTACTAGGTTCTGTGCATCTATTTGGCTCTCCGCATTCACTTGGTGCTCCGCATAGAACTCATCAGACTCATTCTCTTGGCTCTCAGAGCGACTCTGCTCCCAGCCTGCCAATGACAATATACCTGTTACATTCAAGCTTCGATCAGATACCTTTTCAACATCAAATTGATCAATCTTAACTTGAATATCCTGACTGGATACATCATTGGTTCGAACAGGTAGTGATATTTCAACAGGAATACGATGAATATAGGTTTGCTTTCCTGCTCCTTCCAGTATGGATTCATAGACGGCTGTCAGCTGTAAATTCCCTCTCAACTGAGTTTGCTCATCCCCTGGAATGCCCTGAAAATAAGGAGTAAGCTCTATCTCCTCAAGCTCACGTATCGCTAATGTACCTTCCGGTAGATGGATCCGCTCGTAGATATCAAATCGAAAGCCAATATTCTGTTCGCCCACTGCCATTCCTCCCTCTTCCCCGCTTGTTCATTCTTAAATATATGGAGAAAGGAAGGGAACAATGACTATTATTTTATAGGGCGAGTAATTCTCGTAGTTTTACTATGTCTTCAGGTAGCTCCGCTCGCACACAAATCTCACTAGACTCGAATGGATGCCGAAAGGTTAGGCTTTCTCCGTGAAGGGCTTGATGTTGAATATGTACACTTGCTCCACCGTACATCGTGTCTCCTAGAATTGGATGTCCAATGTGACTCATATGGACACGAATTTGGTGAGTTCTACCCGTTTCCAAGGTAAGTCTAACCAACGATGCTTCTTTGTAGCGTTCGACTATTTCATAATGTGTAACGGCATAATCTCCATTCGGAGAAATTCGGCGTTTTCCAGTAACATGTCTATCCTTACCAATAGCGGCCTGAATGGTACCTTTACCTTTCATAGGAGACCCTTGAACTAGAGCAACATACACACGTTTGATCATACGATCTCGCATATCCTGATCCAAGCGATATTGTGCGTAAGCATTCTTAGCATAGAGAACCGGGCCAGAGGTCCACTCATCTAACCGATGAATGTGCCTCACAGCACATGATTGTGCGGTTGACTCATAATAAGCGGCAATGGCATTGGCAAGAGAGCCGCCACCGTTAGACACTTTAGGATGGACAGGAATCCCTGCTGGCTTATGAATAACCAAGCAATAGTCATCCTCGAACAACACCTCAATTGGCATCCACTCGGGAGTAAATCCATATTCACGCCATGCAAAAAACCGAAGTCTAAGTCGGTCTCCGGTTAATTCTATATCATGCTGTTTGTGCATCCTAGCCACATATTCGGCGGGGATGCCAAGCCTATTGGTTAAATAAGAATCCACATCAACAAGCTGCTTTACTACTTCACGATGTAATCGAATAAGGAGCCATTCTCCTTGACGTTCCATGTTTAGCTCCTACCCATTAAGTCATCTACAAGCTTCTGGGCACATTGTTTTGCTTGACCAATGCAATCCGGCAGACCAACACCTTGATATCCCGAGCCTGTCACATATACTCCTGGCATAGCCTCGGCAAGCTTCTGCCTGAACAGTTTAAGTTGATCCAGATGACCAACTGGATACTGCGGCATAGAGTCGGTCCATCTAGTTACCTCCACGAATACAGGCTCGGCCTCAATAGCCATAGCACTCTTCAAATCAGCTCTCACCAGCTTAGTCAGCTCGCTATCTGAGTAGGCAACTGTCTGTGAAGCTCCTGATCTTCCCACATAACAGCGAACAAGCACCATATGATCAGGTGCGGTATGTAACCATTTTACCGAGGTCCAGGTACAAGCAGTGATCGTTAAACCTTCGTCACGCGGAACAAGGAACCCTGATCCATCTGTAGCTAGTGACAGCTCTGATTTGCGAAAAGCCATAACCACATTAGCAACTGATACATAAGGAATGTTGATGAGAGAGTGCGCTTCTAAGAGGCTAGGTAGCATCTGGACTGCAGCATAATTCGGCACCGCAAGTATTACAGCATCGAACGAGTCAGCCGTACCATCTGAAAGCTTAAGTTTATATTGTCCCTCAACATGATTAACCTCATTTACTGCAATACCAGTTCGTATCGTTGCTTCACTAAGCTTAGTAGCAAGGCCATTAACGATTGTAGATAAGCCTTTCTTGAAGGTTAAGAACATCGATCCCTTGGCTATCTGGGGTAAGCTTACTTGCCCACTCTGCGATTGCTGCTTTCTCTTACTGCGTATCATACCAAGTATTATGCTGCGATACTCCCGCTCAAAAGCTTGAAATTGGGGAAAGGTAGATTGCATGCTAAGCTCTTTTGTATCCCCTGCGTATATGCCTGCTAATAGAGGCTCTGCTATGTGTTCTAATACCTCTGAACCTAGTCTGCGACTTAGGAAGACACCTAGCGCCTCATCACCCTGATTTGCCCGTTTCGGTAATAATAAATCTAACCCAGCTCGAACTTTTCCGAGTGGGCTTATTAGACCAGTACGTAGAAAGGGCATGATCTCAGTAGGTATACCAAGCATAAGTCCGGCAGGCATTCGATGAAGCTTACGTTTATGTAGAATATAGGTTTTTTTGGCTTGAGGATTTGTTGCGGTAAGTTCATCTTCCAAGCCAAGCTCACGAGTTAGCTCGAGCATAGGCAGCTTTCTAGCTAGAAAGGAATCAGGTCCTTGTTCGATCACACACCCATCACGATGCAAGGTGCGAATCTTACCTCCGAGCTGTTCGCTGGGTTCTATAATGGTTATATGTACTGGTAGTCCTCTGTCTTGACAAATTTGCTGAACATAATAGGCTGCACTAAGACCGCTTATGCCCGCGCCTGCAATAGCGATTCGCTTTGTAGTTGAACTCATTGGACTACATCTCCCAGTAAATGAAGAACACTATCAGCAAGAACCTTCATATATAGTGGATCTGTATTTAGAGAGGTTGTCCGTTCTAGTTGGATACCAAGTTCTTGAGCTACCTGCTGTGCCTCTATATCTATGTCATACAATACCTCCAGATGATCAGAGACAAAGCCAATTGGGGAGATGACTACATGCTTAATCTGTTCATTCTTGCTTATCGTCTTTAATACATCCAGAATATCTGGGCCTAACCATGGGGTTGCTGTTCTTCCGGCACTCTGCCAAGCGAACTGCCAATTTGTAACGTTCGTCTTTGCACAAATTGCTCTGGATGTCTCTAACAATTGCTCTGGATAAGGATCATTCATCTCGAGGATCTTCTCAGGCAGACTATGGGCACTAAAAACTACTCGAATTTCATCTTGATGTGTATCAGGAAATTTAGCTAGAGCATCCGTTAATCGATTCGAAATAGTCTGAATCAATAAAGGATGGAGATGATAATTCTTAACAAAACGCATCGAGATGGCATGCTGATCCACGATCTCCTGAGCACGCTTTATATAACTCCCTACACTCATTGTAGAGAAGTGAGGAGCTAGTACAATACCAATCGCTTCAGTTATACCATCCTCCACCATTTGTTGAACGCCATTCTCAATAAAAGGATATGCATGCTTTAAACCCTGATAGCAGCTAAACTCACAGTCAGGGTAGTCAGTATTCAATTGGTCCTGCAAGGCTTTCACTTGATTATTCGTATTGTCTCTTAGAGGGAATACTCCACCGACAATAGCTTCATAACGATCCTTAAGTTCCTTTAATTGCTCTGATGATGGTGGATTTCCACGTCGGATATGTGTGTAATAAGCTTCTACTTGATCAAGACTCTCCGGGGTTCCGTACGACATCACAAGGACGCCTATTCTCCGTTTCGACATGAGGTATCACTTCTCTCTAATGAAGTACAAGAGCCTAGGCGCTTAACTATACCTTCGCTCCAGCTTTAATCACCGATCTTGAATATTCATGAATGAATCCTGTAAGCTCCTTCAGCTTCTCCAGTGAGGCTTCTGGGAATAAACCATGACCCAGATTGAAGATGTACCCTGGCTTCTCTAAACCTTGGTCTATAATTTGTTTGGCATGCTTTTCAATTACAGCCATAGGTGCAGTTAATACAACAGGGTCCAAATTTCCCTGAATAGCATAACGCGAGCCCACTCGACGTCGTCCTTCTTGAATGGAGACACGCCAGTCCAAGCCGATTACATCTACCGATAACGTATTTAGATAAGGGAGCAACTCTCCTGAGCTAACTCCGGGAAAATAAATTTTGGGTTGAGATAAATGTGATAATTCTCGAAAAATCCGTTCAATTGTAGGTAGCACATAGGTTCTAAAATCATCAGGAGCTAACGCCCCTACCCAGCTGTCGAATAATTGGACCGCACCAGCACCTGCAGCAATGTGGGCCTTCAAATATTCAATTACCATATCTCCTAAACGATCCATCAGCTTAAACCAGGTTGTCGGCTCGGTATACATCATTTGTTTGGTCAACAGATAATTTCTCGAAGGCTTCCCTTCAATCAGGTAGCTTGCTATCGTAAACGGAGCACCCGCAAAGGTTATCAAGGGTACTGTTAATTCACCTGCAAGAATACGAATCGTTTGAATGACATGTGAGAGATCCTGTTCGATTTGAATCGGCTTAAGGCGGTCTACATCCTGAGCATTCCGAATCGGATTGTGTATGACTGGACCAATATTCTTCACTATATCAAAATCTATCCCAATAGAAGCAACCGGATTCATAATATCGGAATACAGAATAGCCGCATCTACACCAAGCTTTCTCACAGGCATTAAGCTAACCTCTGCAGCCAATTCCGGTTGATTACAAATCTCAAGCAGAGAATACTTCTCTTTAATCTTACGATATTCTGGATCATATCTGCCTGCTTGACGCATATACCAAACAGGCACATGATCAACTTGCTGTTTACGGCAGGCTCTGATGAAAGTGTCATTGAAGGTCATTGGTTTAATTCCTCATTTCCGCGCAATATCTCTTATTCGTATTATAGCCCTATTCGGAAAAAGGCAACAAGTTCAGATTAGTGAACAATCTGACAATTCGATGACAAAAATAACGGCCTCATAGAAGATGTATCGACAAATTACAACGATTGTAGAGCATTCCGATGTGCTTCAATTGTAGCTTCAATATCTCCATCGGTATGTGCCAAAGAGACGAACATTCCTTCGAATTGTGAAGGGGCTACACTCACACCACGATCAAGCAATGAAGCAAAATAACGATTGAAACGCTGTAAATCTGAGGTCTTAGCTGTCTCATAGTTCGTTACCTTCACATCCGTAAAGAAAGGACATATCATAGAGCCCACTCGATTAATTGTACAGGCAATACCTTTGGCCTTAGCATTATCCATAAAGCCTTGCTCTAAACGAGCGGATTTACGTTCAAGGGACTCATAGACATCCGGTTGTCCAAGTAGGCTCAATGTTGTATAACCCGCTGCCATGGCAAGCGGATTACCAGACAAAGTGCCAGCCTGGTAGATCGGACCCGCAGGAGCCATCTTCTCCATAATATCTCTACGTCCTCCATAAGCACCTACTGGCAAACCTCCGCCAATAATCTTACCTAGGCAGGTAATATCAGGAATTATCCCATAAAGCCCTTGAGCGCTATGAATACCTACTCGAAACCCGGTCATGACTTCATCAAATATAAGGAGACTTCCATACTGGTTAGTAAGCTTTCGTAAACCTTCTAGAAATCCACTCACAGGTGGCACAACGCCCATGTTACCGGCAATTGGCTCTACGATGACGCCTGCAATCTCTTCACCGAATTTCTCGAATACCATATGTAGTGCATCCAGATCATTATAAGGAATCGTGATCGTTAGGGCGGCAACTGCTTCTGGAACACCTGGACTGTCTGGTAAGGCCAAAGTGGCTACACCTGATCCAGCTTTGATCAGTAGAGAATCAGCATGTCCATGGTAACAGCCTTCAAACTTGACGATCTTACTACGGCCATTAAAGCCTCTAGCTAGGCGAAGAGCGCTCATTGTAGCCTCTGTACCTGAATTCACCATTCTAACCATTTCCAACGAAGGTACCCGCTCACATACGAGCTTTGCCATTTCAGTTTCTAATTGTGTTGGTGCTCCAAAGCTTGTTCCCTTCGCTGCAGTTTGTTGTATAGCTTCGATTACAGCTGGATGAGCATGTCCCAGAATAAGTGGTCCCCAAGAACCAACATAATCAATATAACAATGACCATCTATATCATAAATCTTAGATCCCTCACCACGTTCAACATAATAAGGCGTTAAACCTACGGAACGGAATGCTCGAACTGGGCTATTGACTCCTCCTGGTATGTACCTTAACGCTTCTGCAAAAGCTTCTTTCGAGAGAGTATCCTGACGTTGTAAAGATTCTTTCATAACATTAGCCTCCTTATTATTGCTATTCTGATCGTAACCTTGTGTGATAGAATGATTACATCTTATAAATCGAAATGGGTGAATTCTTCTGTGCTCAAAGTATTAAAGAAAGTCCCTTTATTCTCCAGCCTAACCGAGGAGCAACTAGAAGTCATAGGTACTCATTGTAAAGGTAAAACATTCAAAAACGGTCATCTCCTATTTAAAGAGAAGGATCAAGGGGCAGATTTCTATGTAGTCATGTCCGGCTCAGTGAAAATTTACACCTCAAACGGTGGTGAGGATAAAATTTTGTCCCTTTTTAAAACAGGTGATAGCTTTGGCGAGCTTTCGTTGTTAGACGGGAAACCACGGTCTGCCTCAGCCTCAGTAGTTGAAGACAGTGTCCTGTTAACACTTGATAAGTTTAGTTTCCTTCATGTACTAAAAGAGAACTTCGATATTGCTAGTGCTATCATGCAGGAGCTCTGTCAAAGACTAAGAGATACAAATCAGCATGTTCATGACCTTACTTTCCTAGATTCTCGCACCCGAATTCTAAAGCATCTTATTCAGATGGCTAACAAACATGGTGTTCGGCAGGGTACAACGATCTCACTTCGAATTGTGTTTAATTTTGATGAGCTTTCCCGGATGGCAGGTGTTAAGAAGGACACCTTCATGGAAGTAATAAGAGATTTTCAAACTAAAAGTATTCTTGTTGTAACGGATGAGGGTTTTACCATTGACCTAGCTAAGCTTCGTGGGTAAGCTTAGGCTTGGAGCCAGCCGGCGATATCCTTAGCAAAATAGGTAATGATCATATCAGCCCCCGCACGTTTGAAGCCCACCATCATCTCCATGACAATAGCTTCCTCATTAACCCAGCCTTGTTTAGCCGCCGCTTTAACCATTGAATATTCTCCGCTGACATTATAGGCAACAATAGGAAGGTCAAAGTTCCCTCTTACCGTCTGAATAACATCCATATAAGCCATGGCGGGCTTAACAATAAGCATGTCCGCACCTTCGATAACGTCTGATTCTGCTTCTCGTAAAGCTTCTCGGATATTGGCTGGATCCATTTGGTAGGTCTTACGATCACCGAACTGGGGAGCTGAACGAGCAGCTTCTCTAAAAGGACCATAGAATGCAGATGCGTATTTAACTGCGTATGACATAATAGGAACCCGATCGAAGCCTGCTTCATCCAAGCCACTGCGAATCGCCTGTACGAAGCCATCCATCATGTTAGAGGGTGCTATAATATCTGCTCCTGCTCTAGCTTGCGATACCGCTGTTCGGACTAAGAAATCGAGTGATTCATCATTATCAATATAAGCTTGATGACTTAGAACATCCTTTTTTACCACGCCACAATGCCCATGATCTGTGAACTCACACAAACATGTGTCTGCGATAACTAGCAAATTATCATGCTGACGTTTAATTTGTCGAGTCGCCCGCTGTACAATACCCTCTTCGTCGAATGCCGAGCTCCCACATGCGTCCTTCGTCTCCGTAACACCGAATAGTAACACCGCTTGTATACCTAGGTTGACTATCTCAGCTATCTCTTCATCCAACCGATCCAGTGAATAATGGTACACGCCCGGCATTGAGGATATCTCCGAACGGATGTTAGTGCCTTCCGTTATAAATAGTGGATAGATTAAATCATGAACCGACACTGCATGCTCCCTGACCATATTACGCAGCATGGTAGTGTTCCTTGTTCTTCTATGTCTGGATATAGGAAATGCCATTCATTACACCTCATTTATATATTTATAATAGTGTCTAATAGGGATTCAATAGTTGCTTCCGCTGCCAAACCATCAATTTCTATACCCCAACTAGATATAGTCGCGGCTGTAACCGGACCAATACAAGCAATCTTGGCTTTAGACAATAATTCAGCTGCTTTACCGCCAGTATGCTCCTCGAGCAGTCGGCACATGTTATTCACCGTAGAAGAGCTTGTAAAGGTAACGATGTGAATGTCACCACGATGTAACAGCTCAATCAAATCCTCAATACCCTCGCTGCAGACCACATTATTGTATACATCTACTTGTGTTACATTCATCCCTAGTTGCAATAATTGGTTGGGCAAATAGTCTCTAGCTAAGTCAGCTCTTGGCAGAAGAACTTCCTGACCTTGCTTCAGCTCCGGCAGCATAGATTGGAGCACACCTTCAGCTTGATAGAAGGTAGCCGGTACAACAGAGGGTATTATACCTCGATTCAATATCGCTTCCTCCGTCTTAGGGCCAACTGCAGCAAACTGTGCCTTGACCATTCGGCGAATATCGATTCCCAGCTGTTGCATACGTAAGAAGAAGTACTCAACACCGTTAGCGCTGGTAAGAATAATCCAGTCATATGTCTCTATTCGTCGTAATGCTTCATCAAGCTTATCTAGTACAGAGGGATCAGTAGGCTGTATTAAATCAATAGCCGGAAATTCATAAGGCTCACCGCCAAGATCATCAATACACTCTGCCAACTCACTCGCTTGGCTTCTTGCCCTAGTCACTAGCACTCTCCGACCAAAAAGCGGCTTCTTCTCATACCAATTCAGCTTTTCGCGAAGCTTCACCACTTCTCCAACTAAGATGACTGCTGGCGGTTTGAAATTAACCTCATTTACCTTCTCTACAATATCGGCCAAGGTGCCAATCAATGTTTGTTGATTAACTCTTGTACCCCAACGAATAAGTGCAACTGGCGTTTCGGGGGCCTTTCCATACAGAATAAGCTGGTCACGAATATATGCAATCTTGGCTATACCCATCAGGAAAATCATCGTATCTGTAGCGGGAGTTAGCTTATCCCACTTTATATTCATATCTAGCTTCTCGGGATTCTCGTGACCCGTGACAATAGCAATAGATGATGCGTAGTCTCTATGAGTAACGGGTATTCCCGCATACGCGGGCACTGCCGTCGCAGATGTAACTCCAGGGATTATCTCAAATTCAATACCATAATCAACTAACAGCTCTGCCTCTTCTCCAACTCTGCCGAATATCGTTGGATCCCCACCCTTAAGGCGTGTGACTACCTTTCCTTGTAGAGCTAAGTCAACAAGCAATTGATTGATTTCTTCTTGTTTCATCGTGTGGCGGTCCGTACGTTTGCCGACATAAATTTTCTCGGTATTGGGCTTTAACATTTGAAGTAATCGCGGACTAGCTAGCCGATCATATACGACCACATCACTCTTCTTCAAAGCTTCCATACCTCTGACTGTAATCAGCTTTGGATCCCCTGGTCCAGCTCCAACTAGGTACACCTTCCCCTTGTGCTCCATTCGCTTTAGCTCCCCACCTGATCTAATATACGGTCGGCACCTTGTGATATTAATAGTTCGCCTAGCTTCTGACCCAAATCAATGGGATCTACACCTGTCATTGTTTCTTTAAGGATGATATCACCATCTGGTGTACCTACCATGCCGGTCAAACGGATAATTCCCGACTTTTGGTTGTTCTGAAGCTCTACCTCTGCATATGCGCCAATGGGAACCTGACAGCCGCCATTCAATCGTTTGAGAAAGCTTCGTTCGGCTTTAACTGTTAAGGAAGACTTTGGATCGTTTAGCAGTTCCAACAGTGCTAGAATTTCTGCATCGTTGGATCGACATTCAATTCCAAGTGCACCTTGCCCTACGGCGGGTAAACATACTGTGGGATCTAGATATTCACTAATACGATCTTCCCAGCCCATTCGGAATAGTCCTGCAGAAGCGAGTACGATAGCATCGAAGCCTTCATTCTCTAATTTTTTTATTCTAGTATCAATGTTGCCACGAATAGACTCTAATTGCAGGTCGGGTCGGAATGCTTTCATCTGACTTACTCTACGCAAGCTACTCGTACCAATTCGAGCTCCATGAGGTAGATCTACTAGCTTACGATTATTCGATGTGATTAGACAATCACGAGGGTCCTCTCGTTTGGGCACAGCACCAATAACTAATCCATCGAGCAATTCCGCTGGCATGTCCTTCAGACTATGAACAGCCAAATCGATCTCTCCATCGATCAGAGCCTGCTCAATTTCTTTGACGAACAGCCCTTTACCACCTACCTTGGATAAGGTAACGTCAACAATGATATCCCCTTGTGTGACCATATTCTTTGTCGAGAATTCGTAGTCTAATCCATGTTCTTGACTAATTTCTTTAAGCAATTGTATGGTCTGATTCGTCTGTGTTAATGCTAATGCACTTTTCCTAGTTCCTACAATAATATGTCGTTTCATCATCCGTCTCCATTCTCTATTTAGTCTTATATATCAATCATACATTCTTCAAATTTCTGCTCCCATTCATTCGTTTGTAGGTCTAATTCAAGCATATCCTCTAACCAAGAACGGAACGCCCGCTGCTTATCTAATTGAGATAGCTCTAGTATATCGAATTTTAACACCTGATGGAAAATTATTGCTCGACTTTTCTCGTTTTTTACCTTAGCATGGACCCATTCTCTTAGCTCAGATAGAAAATCAACATATAACTCATACTCTTGTCCGTAACTTTCTGCCAGCTCATCACGAATTTTTCTCGCTAAACCTGGGCTTGCTCCAGAGGTAGATACAGACATCGTAAGCCCGCCTCGCCTTAGTACTGCTGGTACAATGAATGTACTCCGTGTAGAATCACCCAGATGATTTACGGGAATTTGGTGCTTACTGGCATCAGCAGCAACCAACCTATTAACGGTCTCATCGTTTGTTGCAGCAAAAACAAGGTCCGCATTCATAATGTCTAATTCACCCTCATAATTACGTTTTATATTAACTATAGAGCCATCTGCTGACAATTGATCAATTCTCAAGTGACAATGAGGGCTTATTACAGTGACCTTTGCCCCAGCTTCTAGTAGCCCAGAGATTCGACGGGCGGCTATAAGTCCTCCACCGATGATTACACAATGCATCTCAGTTAAATCAAGGTGAATGGGGTATGATTTATTCAATGAAGTCACATCCATATCCATTAGCGCTTATTAATAAGATTATAGTTAACTTAGCTATCAATGAAAATTCGACAACCAGCTTGAAGAGGTATAATTGAGAAAAACTAAAGAAAAAGCTATTAAGTTTAGAATAGCCAGGCGAGGCCAAGTTGTCCTAGCAGCCAACTGTTTCCACAAATATATACAATAAATGATCAAAATCAAGCTCGAGGCTAGTACCTTAATATCTAATAATAAAGCCCATTCCCCCTCTAGGTAAATCCATATAATCCCTAATATCAGAGAGAGAAGAAGCAGTGGTGTGCCTAAAATTACAGCTCGCATCGCATATTGTTGGATGTGTCCTAGACCTGGCATACGTCTTATTGCAGCCGAGTATTGCTTCTTTTTTAATCCTGAATGTAGGAACAATAACATTCCGGAGAACATGGCGCTACAGAAGTATGCAACATAACTGGCTATAGCTAATGAGACATGAATGAATAATAATTCATCACGCTCGTCCCAACTAGCAGCAATCGGTGAAATTCTCTTGTCACTGAAAAAGGCAATAGCTGCCACAATAAAACCAGCTAAGCTTACGAAGAACAATACAAAGTCGATGCGCATAATAAAAGCGAGGATAAGAGATAAGGTGATCAGGAGCCATGAGAAGAGAAATAATGAGTCAAAGATTGAGAAAACAGCAATTTGTTGAGACTGGACTAACTGGCCCACTAATAATACGGTCTGCATCAACCAAACAAAAACAAGTAACCCTGTGCCCATCCGCTTAGCTCTTGGATTTCGTTGAATGAAATCCGAGAATATAAACAATAGGCTCAGGGCATATACATACAGCATCGCATCAAAAAACCAACTTTTCGTAATCATCGTCCAGCCACCTCCCTACGAGTGTGCTGGCAGGCTTCGCAGCTTAGGAAGAGAAATCCTGCTCGTAGGATCCAACTGATCACCCTTATTAACCTCTGACTCCAATAAAGCATCCTCGGGTAATGCATCATGCTCGTTGACCCATTCCTCTAGGGCGAAGAGATGAGAGAACATCTTAATCGCATCATCACCATGGCGTTCAGCAGCTAATTCCTTAACTCGTAATATAGGATCATGCAGCATTTGGTTAACGATACTTTTACTTAACTTGTGTATGACTTTTAATTCACGATCCTCTAAATCGGGTAGCTTCTTTATTAAGCTATCCATAGTCTCTTTATGAATAAGTGCCGCTTTCTCTTGAAGGGCACGGATCGCTGGACTAACCCCAAGAAGCCTATACCACTGTTGAAACACAGTTATTTCTTCTTTGATCAAATCCTCAACCTTCTCACCTTCACGACGGCGAAGGTTGACGTTACTCTCTACAATGGCTTGTAAATCGTCCATATCATATAAGAAGACTTGATCACTCTTGGCTATTTCGGGATCGAAGTCTCGAGGGACAGCGATGTCAATGAGGAACAATGGTTTATTAGATCTTGCTCTCGTTACCTCGTCCATCTGTCCTTTAGATAGTACGTATCCGTCTGCTCCTGTAGAGCTAATTATTATATCTACACCATGCTTAGTGATCATGGACTGAACTTCATCAATGGAGCATGCTATACCATTCCAACGCGCAGCCAATTCCTCAGCACGTGCCTTAGTGCGATTGGCTACAATAACTTTGCTTGCACCGTTGGCGTGTAGGTGTTTCACGGTTAACTCGCCCATTTTGCCGGCACCAATAATCATTACGCTCTTATGCTGATAATCTCCGAATATGCGCTTGCCTAGCTCAACAGCTGCATAGCTTACAGAAACTGCACTCTCACCAATGGCTGTCTCCGTGTGGATCTTCTTGGCGAATGTAATGGCTTGCTTGAATAACATATTAAACAGTGTCCCCGTTGCCGCTTCCTTCTGAGCAGTCAAGAAAGAGTTTCTGACTTGACCGAGAATTTGCGTTTCACCAATCATCATGGAATCTAGTCCACAGGTTACACGGAATAAGTGTTTGATCGCTTCTTGATCTTCATGAATACTCAAATATTGGACAAATTGATCACGGGAAATACCAAACCAATTTTCCATAAACCCACGTATATAATGTCCACACATATGAAGGCGATCAACAACTGCATAAATCTCCGTACGGTTACAGGTTGACACGATAACACCTTCAAGAATGCTCTTCGTCTGCTTTAATCGGTTAAGCGCTTCGGATAGCCTATCGTCGGAGAAGGTAAATCTCTCGCGTACTTCTACAGGGGCTGTGTGATGATTTAAACTAACGGCAATGATGTGCATCGGTCTTTCACCTGCCTTTCCGACAGAGTTAGAGTTTATTACCGAATTATTATAACACATAGAACCAAGCATTTCCTCGATAGAATATGAATATTCCTTGAAGCTTAAAATAACAATGAAAAACCGCGGGATGCCCGCGGTTCTATTGTTTCCAAATTCAGTTCATATTAACGATTGAATAACAATTGTTTGATTTCTGGTGATTCCACTTGAATTTCTCCCATGCCACGTACTAGCTTTTTGCCATGTACATGCTCAGGCTCTAATACAGAAACCAGATAATCGATTGCGGTTTGTGGATCTACTGTATCTCCACAGGTATAACAATCAATTGCAGCAAAGCCCTTCTCTGGATACGTGTGTATGGAGAGATGACTTTCTGACAGTAGTACTAGTACCGTTGCTCCTTGTGGTTCGAATTGTTTAGCTTGTACGGATAATACTGTAGCACCAGCAATTTCTGCAGCCTCTACCATTTGTGATTGTAACCACTCCGCATCGTTCAAGCGATCGAAATTTACCCCCCAAGTATCAACAGCAACATGCCTTCCGAAAGTAGAGTATTCCATCTTCCGGTTCCCCCTTCCTAGGAATAAAATGTTTGGAAATTTCATCCGCTAGGACCTACGTCATTCACTGCTCGAGGGAAAAATCTCTCGTAACATCCAAAATGTCATGAGTGAATCCTGGTTCCTATAATATTGTCAACGAAAATAAAAGTAACATCTCTTGACTGGAAATGCAATAGTTTTTTTAATGAATTAAGTTCTACCAACAAATAAGAGGCCCTCGGGGGCCTCTTATCTTAAGTTTGTGGACACACATTTATGCTTCAAGCACAAACAATTGGTATGTCAATTCTGTCAATCGTGTATCAATCTGGGAGCGCTCAGTTGTTTGCACGGTATGAATACGTTCATCGAGTAATTGGTTGATCCGATCACGAACCATCATAATCTCATATTCTATCTGCTGATCATTAAAAAGCTGCTCTAATCGACCCGCAGTATTCTTGTACTCATATATCGTCTTCTGATATTGTTCATTCATTTCTACAATTTTTACAACAATACCTCGCTCATAATAATACACCATAGTGAAGTTAGAATAAATTCGGTTGACAATTGCATTTCCTTTGAAGGCTGATACAGCCCTTCTCATAATGTTGGCAAGTGGCATCGTATTTAATCGATAAGAGCCTTCGGATACATAAATGCCTGCTCGATGCTCAAAGCTGATAATAACCTCTGCACCACTACCCTCATGAAAAACCAATTGTTGGTTTCCGTTATCAAGCACCTTCACACGAAATTCAATTCCTTGGTCCATCAGCATGCGTTCTAGCTGGGTCATTTCGGTTTCTGTTAATGCCAGACTGGCTTTGACATATTCTGTCGCTAACCGCTGAGCCATAATATCTCCTCGATTCCATATAGGAACAACCGCAAGTATCTAATCGTTTGTTCCAAAGTAACCCCTTACATGCAACCTATTATACACCATAGTAAGCTGATCTGCCCATGGAGAAAAAACTTAAAAAACAAGCAAATACGCCAGTTTAACCCGTAAATTCAATCACTAACCAGCTGTTTCTCTTGTAAATGTATCGTTTGTTCAATAAAGCTCCACAATTCATCCCTACCCTGACCAGTAACCGATGAGAAAAGGATAATCGGAATGTGCTCTGGCATATGTAGCCCCTCCTGAATCATTTTAAGATGCTTCTTATAATGAGATCGCGGAATTTTATCAGCCTTCGTAGCAACGATACCAACCGTCATCCCATTATGAATTAACCAAGAGAACATACTAATGTCTTCTTTGGACGGCTGATGCCTCAGATCGATCAACTGTAAGACCAAGCGAAGCCGTTCACGCTTTACCATATACTTCTCTATTAGATTACCGAATTGTCTGCGCTGCACTTGAGAGACCTTGGCATATCCGTAACCTGGACAGTCTACCAAATACAGCTGAGAGTCAATATTATAATAGTTTAACATCTGCGTTTTACCTGGGGTTCCACTTGTCTTTGCTATCGATTTACGACCAAGTATTCGATTAATTAATGATGATTTCCCGACATTGGAACGCCCTGCGAGAGCGACCTCTGGCAGGGTTTCCTCAGGTAATTGAGACAGCGTTGCAACACTGGTCAGAAACTCGGCGTTGTGAATGTTCAGATTCATATCCGATCACCTACTACTGCGACTTCTTCATTAATGAGATGAAAAGGTCGAATGAGCGCTTCGTCAAGCACCTGATCCATATGAATAACTTCTACAAACTTCAGATCATTCCTTACACTTTCAGGTATATCATCGATATCCTTGCCATTATCCTTAGGAATAATGATTATAGTTATACCTGCTCGATGTGCCGCTAGCGCCTTTTCTTTAAGACCACCAATCGGGAGTACACGACCACGTAGAGTGATTTCCCCAGTCATTGCAACCATTCGTGATACAGGGATATTCGTTAAGGCTGATATTAACGCGGTAGCCATCGTAATTCCTGCGGAGGGTCCATCCTTTGGAATAGCACCTTCTGGAATATGAATATGAATATCATTCTTCTCATGAAAGGTCGGGTCGATGTTAAGTTGGGTTGATCGTGATCTTGTATAACTAAAGGCCGCTTGAGCTGACTCCTTCATCACGTCACCTAATTTGCCGGTCAGTGTCAATTTACCTGTGCCTGGGAGTACGGTTACTTCGATGACGAGGGTATCCCCACCAACCTCTGTCCAAGCAAGTCCAGTAACAGCGCCTACCTGATCCTCCGCTTCAGCCATACCATAACGGTATTTCTGTGGTCCCAAATAATCTTTAATACGATCCGAGTTTAGTACATTCTCCACTAATTGTGTAGACACGACTTCCTTGGCAGTTTTCCGGCAAAGTGTAGCGATCTGTTGCTCTAAGTTACGAACACCCGCCTCACGCGTATATTCACGAATAACCTTTAGCATAGAATCATCATCCATCTGTAATTGTTCTTCATTCAGTCCATGATCTTTACGTTGCTTCGGAAGTAAATATCGATCAGCTATTCGTAATTTCTCTAATTCGGTATAGCCTGGAATATACAGTACTTCCATACGATCCAATAAAGGACGCGGAATGTTATGGACAGCATTAGCAGTAGTTACGAACATCACATTGGATAAATCAAAGGGTACCTCAATATAATGATCACTGAATGTATTATTCTGTTCTGGATCAAGTACCTCTAATAAAGCTGAAGATGGATCTCCACGGAAATCCATAGCCATCTTATCGATCTCGTCGAGTAAGAAGACCGGATTATTCGAGCCTGCATTCTTCATACCTTGAATTACCCGTCCTGGCATGGCTCCAACATACGTCCGGCGATGTCCTCTAATCTCTGCTTCATCACGCACTCCACCCAGAGACATTCTTACAAACTTACGTCCTAGAGACCGAGCAATGGAACGAGCCAATGAAGTTTTACCTACACCAGGAGGTCCGACCAGACATAATATGGGTCCCTTTAATTTCTTTACTAATTGTTGTACTGCCAAATATTCAAGCACACGCTGCTTGGGTTTCTCCAAGCCGTAATGATCTTCATCAAGAATTGTCTCTGCTTTATTAATATCGATATCATCCTCGGTTGAAGTATGCCAAGGTAAACTGATTAACCAATCCACATAATTCCGGATTACAGCTCCTTCTGCAGAGGTAATCGGCATCTTCTCTAAGCGATCAATTTCCTTATCGACCTTCTCTTTAACTCTCTCGGCCAGCTCTAGCTCCTCAACCTGTGCACGTAGCTCTTCAATTTCACCAGTACGTCCTTCTTTATCGCCTAATTCCTTCTGAATGGCCTTCATCTGCTCACGCAAATAATATTCCTTCTGCGTTTTCTCCATTTGTTTCTTAACACGTTGATTAATTTTACGTTCAAGCTCGAGAACCTCTCGCTCATTATTAAGAATATCAAGCAGCTTCTCTAGACGTAAACGAACATCAACTGTCTCTAGAATTTCTTGTTTGTCTTTAATTTTCAAGGATAAATGACTACATATTACATCAGCCAACCGACCAGGCTCTTCAATATCGGATACAGCAGCTAATGTCTCAGGTGTTACTTTCTTCGAGAGATTAATGTAGTACTCAAACTGGTTTAGAACCGTTCGCATGAGTGCATCGATCTCAGGGTCCGCTTCCTCTTGCTCAGGTAACGGTTTGACCATAACCTCGAAGTATTCTTCGGTAGGTAAATACTCTACAATCTCAGCTCTAGTGACTCCCTCAACTAGCACACGAATTGTACCGTTAGGTAACTTCAGCATTTGCCGAATTTTGGCTATTGTCCCTACGCGGTAAATGTCTTCCATTGAAGGATCCTCTATGTTGACCTCTGATTGAGAGCATAGAAGAATGGTATGATCATCTACCATAGCGTGTTCCAGAGCTTTAACCGATTTATCACGTCCAACATCAAGATGGAGTACCATGCTCGGATATACAAGTAATCCTCTTAAAGGCAGCAAAGGAATACGGCGCTTTATCCTGTTAGTTCCCATTGATAGCACCTCCATTAACATTATAAGCCCAATTCATATCACAGTAATTGTTCATTACTACTTCATGGTACTTTCTTAATTGTATCAAAACTATTTTGTAAATACCAATCAGGAGTCTGTCTGACGGAATAAGGTAAGTTGTTCATCTGATAAACCCTATGGCTCCAAACCCACTGGACCAGCATGTAATACCGATATTGCAGATGCTGGAATTGCTTCATTACTAGGCACTCTTGGTAATGAATTCGGAAATGAGCAAGTTCCGAGGATTTGATCGAATACTTCATCAAGCGTATCAACCCTAATAATCTGTACCCCGGTATAACCTTCGAACATCCGTTGCCAATTTTCTCTAGGAATATATACCGTCTCTACTCCGGCCAAGCATGCGGCTTCGATTTTGGCAACTACACCTCCTACAGGCTTAACCTTTCCTTGAATGCTCAACTCACCTGTAAGAGCAATCCTATGATCAATGGGTATCCCCATGATAGCGGATGCTATGGCAGTAGCAATCGAAATGCCAGCTGAAGGACCATCGATGGGTAAGCCTCCGGGGAAATTAACATGCAGATCGTAGTCCGCTGTGTGTAATCCATATTGACGAAGCACAGTCATAACATTCTCTACAGAGCCCCGAGCCATACTTTTTCGTCTAAGGGTTTTATTGCCACTCCCCAGTTCCTCTTCATCTACAACTCCAGTTAAGGTCATACGACCCTCTCCAGACTGATATGCAGGCACAGCGGTTACTTCAATTTCTAGAAGCGCCCCCATGTTTGGACCATATACAGCTAATCCATTTACGACACCAATCTGGGGACTTGGGTGTATCTTCTTCTCAGCACGAGGAGGGATTTGGCTACTATTCACAACCCACTCTACATCTGTTGCTGTTAGATGGTCACGCTTCTCTGTCATTGCTAATCCAGAAGATAGCTGAATCACATTGACAGCTTCTCGACCATTCGTGGCATACTGCATCACAATATCGACAGCTTCCTTATTCTCTGGAAACCCGATCTTCTGGATTGCTTTCTTCGCTATTAAGCCAATCTCCTCTGGATTTAATGGTCGGAAGAATATTTCCATACAACGTGATCTTAAAGCAGCAGGGATTTCGTGAGGATTGCGTGTAGTAGCTCCAACAAGTCTGAAATCAGCAGGAAGTCCATTCTGGAATATATCATGTATATGCTGGGGAATTTGAACATCCTCTGAATTGTAATAAGCACTTTCTAAATGCACCTTGCGATCCTCTAGCACCTTCAATAATTTGTTCATTTGTGTGGGATGTAATTCACCAATTTCGTCAATAAATAGCATGCCACCATGAGCTTTAGTTACTGCACCAGGCTTTGGTTGTGGTATCCCGGCCACCCCCATCGCTCCAGCACCCTGGTATATGGGGTCATGTACAGAGCCTATTAACGGATCCGCAATCCCCCTCTCATCAAAACGTGCAATGGTTGCATCAATTTCGGTAAACTTCGCTTGTAAGCCAAACGGTGACTGTGGATTCTTCTTCGCCTCATGAAGCAGCACACGAGCGGCTGCAGTTTTCCCTACACCTGGCGGACCATAAATCAATACATGCTGTGGGTTAGGACCACACAACGCGGCCTTTAATGCCTTCAGGCCCTCGGTTTGACCTACAATGTCTCCAAGTGATACTGGTCTTGTTCTTTCCGATAAAGGCTGTGTTAATGAAATTGTTCGTAGTTTTCTAAGCTTCTCAAGCTCTTTACGAGACTCCTTATCAATGGCACTTCGACTTGTGCGCTGCCCTCGTAGTAGGCCTAAAAAGTATAGACCAATAATCACAGCAAAGAATACTTGAACTAGCATGATAATCATATTCACACTCATGTTAAAACCCCTTCCATATTAACCATTCATAGCTTAAATTATTATTGCCCTATGAAGGGGAGTTTAATCGGAGCAATCTGAACAGCAGCCTTATTAGCTAGCGTCAAAAAAAGCCAGTTTCCTAGAAACTGACTCGAACTATATACAAAGATTATTCTATATTGCTCTGTGTATGGACTTTAGCTTATATATCTTCAAACTACGAAATATTATACTTCCGTTAAGAGAATAGAACGCTAATCCTCTACTGGATGGATCAGGATAAATCAAATCAGTCATCACTATTCTCCCATCATTGGCGAACACTTCGATGGATGACCAATCTACAAAGATGCGAAGTCTAATTGATTGGTTAATCGGAGATAGTATTGCGCTATGCCTACAGGGGAACTTTGGATGAAAATCAGATCTTCCGGATTTTGTCCTATCAACAAATAATTCCTGCTTATGAACATCATATCCGACAATGGTTTCTTGTTGATCTGAAGTTCTTAGCTTGAAACCGAATTCCGTTGCACTATCCAGCACGATTTCTGCCTCAATCTCTAATAGTTCTCCTTGTACAGCAGATAATAAATTATCATTCGGGATTATCGTCACGTTGTTCCATTGCTTAAGTAAATCGCGAAGATGCTTACCATTCTCCACAGGTGTTTGGAGCAGTCGAATACCATCCTTCTCGCATCTTAACGATAATACCCGTGGCAAAGTCATCGCGCTTCTCCAGCTAGAGGTAGGTAATACATTCGCATATTTCCAGTTACTCATCCAACCAATGAGAATACGATTACCCTCAGGAGCGTCTGACCATGTTACTCCAGCATAGTTATCCCTACCGTGATCTAACCAGATCGTGGTCTCTGGCGAATGATCATTAATAAAACTCTCTCCATCGAAATGACCTACAAAATATTGAGTTCTCGATCCCTCGGGATAAGTAGGATCATCACCAATACTAATGAGTAGGACCCATTTGGTTTGATTGCTGATTCCATCTACTGGTAATTGGAATAGGTCTGGACATTCCCAGACTCCGTTGTGTGAGCCTTCGTGTAATCCAAATTCACTTAGAAATGTCCATTCTTTTAAATTCTCAGACGCATAAAGTCTCACATGATTACCTGCTGCGACGACCATTACCCACCTATGATCAGGTGCGTGCCAGAACACTTTTGGATCACGGAAATCAATGATATCCAATTCCACCAGAACCGGATTTCCTTCATACATCGTCCATGTTCTGCCCTTATCCTTGCTATAAGCTAGGCTCTGCCTCTGTCTTACTTGGTCTGTACATAAATTAGACTCATCGTCCTCCATATGCATGTCTGAATGAGTGAATATGGCCACCAACCCAGACTTTCCTAGGAAAAACCCGGTCGAATCTTGCCAATCCACTACAACACTTCCAGAGAATATAAATCCATTGTGATCTGGTTTAAGCGCTATAGGAAGATGCTCCCAATAAATTAAGTCCTTACTTATCGCGTGACCCCAGTGCATGGGTCCCCACTCTGTGCTATGTGGATGATATTGATAGAACAAATGATACTCACCTTCATAATAGACCATTCCATTTGGATCATTCATCCAGTTACTCTCTGGGGAGAAATGATACTGTGGACGATACATTTCTTGATAATTCACATTAGTCATAAGTTCATCACCTCAATTAATTTCAGTTAAGTTTGGCATAGCATGGATCGTTCCTTTTTTTGTCGTTACGAGTGCACCTACCGCATTAGCGAATAGGATCATGGACCGAAGTTCATCATTAGTAAGCTCATGGAGTTGGTCAATTCTTGTTAGTAACTGGAATAGCATTCCGCCTAGAAAAGCATCCCCCGCTCCAGTTGTATCTATTGTGTTTACTCTATAGCCAGGTATCTTACCAGACCTATCACCCAGTCTATAAAAACAGCCCTCTGCCCCTAAAGTAATCAGTATTAATGAAACCCCATAATTCTGATCAATCTCATAAGACCCTTTTTCGGGATCACTTGTACCCGTCAAAAAAATAAGCTCCTCCTCTGATATCTTCAACACATTCGCATAGAACAGACCTTGTTGTATCATAAACTTAGCATGTTCTAGATCTTCCCAGAGAGCTGTTCTTAAGTTAGGGTCAAATGAAATGAGAAGTCCTATTGATTTAGCAAACTCCAATGCTTTTATCGTGGAGGTCGCCGCGGGCTCATTAGTCATTGATATCGATCCACAATGAAAAACCTTCGACTGTTCTATCATTGAGTATGGAATCTCATTAGTTTCCAGCATCATATCTGCACCGGGATTCCGATAGAAGCTAAAGGACCGATCACCTTGTTCGTCTAAATGCACAAAGGCCACCGTTGTATTCACTTGATTAGTGATTGTTATACCACTTGTGTCAATACCACATTCATTTAACGTACTCTTGAGGTAGTGTCCAAATTCATCTTGTCCAACTTTACCTATAAAAGCTGTTGTAGCCCCCAGTTTGGTAAGTGCCACAAGCACATTCGCTGGCGCACCCCCAGCATTACGTTGAACGTTACCTCTGTAGTGTCCAATTCCCTCACTGGTATGAAGTCAATTAATACCTCGCCCAATCCGATAACATCATACATACTCTTCCACCATCCACTATTTATCTAATATTCTAAAAAGCAGCAGTCATTTCCCAGATGTTCATCGAGAGTATACGCAAACCACCGTCAGCCCATAAGAGAAGACCATTGGCATCCATTCTAGAAGGATAAGCTCTTGTTGTGAGACTTTTTAATCCGTTAGCATAGACTTCGATTAAAGATTTATCTATGAAGATATGCAACTTTAATGATTCTCCCTCTAGAAATAAGCTTCCTCCTTGAATACCATTGGATCTTTCTCTAGTATCCAATGTTGTTCGTTCCCTATTTACCAACAGTTGTTGACTAGTTTGGTCGTAGGCAATAATCGTCTGCTCTTCACCTTCCGGTGAACGACGAAGGGAGATACCATAAACTGTTGCTGTTAGGGGTTGGAATTCAATTACAATTTCCAGCATATCTCCTTTTATCGTAGCAAGATGATCATTTACCTCTTCTATTGTCTGATCTTGAATTGACAGTAAAGCTCTATCCCTTAATCTGCTGATCTCAGTAATCGGTTGCACACCTAATCTTCCATCTTCTCGCAGAGTCAGGGAAACAGGCAAACCAGCACCATGAGACCATCCACAATCGTAATCAATCTCTGGCGTTCGCTCCCCCTGTGCAATGGTAAAGAGAATGGTACGACCTGTTCGTGGATCAACCATTCCACTTGGCCCAGTAAAATGAAAGTCTCCCACATCGATCAGCTGTGGCTCTTCTTGGTCTGGGATAAATCGGAAATTTGCGCTATCCCATGTGCCAATCCAATAAATAACTTCTACCTTTGCTCCGGGCCCCCATGGACTAATTAGAAATACATATTTATCCGTTGTCTCTTCATTTCGTCTAAGTGGTAGTAGTATGGGAAGCTCCCAAGCCGTACCTAAGTGAGGATATTGCTGATAATCACTTACGTATAATGGACCACGGTAATCCCATGTCGTCAGATTGGTGGAGGTATATACGACTGCCGTACCGCCATTTCCCTCAGAGCCCGTTCCCGTGCCCACTAGCATAATCCATAGATCATTTTCCTTCCAGACGAAAGGATCACGAAATTCACCGTATAATCCAATGTCGGGCTCCTGTTCTACAATTGGAACGGGATGTTTCTCCCACCGTTTTAAGTCATTGTCACCATCATCAGGGTATGTGCTTCTTGCCATTCCCACACTCTGGTTAGGGGTTGCTGCGAAATTACCCGCTGTGTAGAATAACACTGGATATCCATGTTCATCGTAAGCAGCGCTACCAGACCAGATTCCATCTGGGTCTATATCTTGTTCTGGATATAATGCGGGTGGGAGATCTCGCCAATGCACAAGGTCTTCGCTTACCCAATGTCCCCAATGAATATAATGCCAGAAGGGTCCCTGTGGATTGTATTGATAGAACAAATGATAAAGTCCATTGAAGTAAATAGGTGCATGCGGTTCGTTCATCCAATGTGCAGGAGCACTCAGATGGTATTGAGGTCGATGTCGGTCATTAGATCGAAGCTGTCGAATGTGCACTAGATCCTCTGGCGGAAGCTCTGGAACTCCCCCTCCATGCTCTATAAGATCTGTGTGATACTTCCTTAATATATCACTGGCGCTCAATGCGCAGTTATAAATGGCGAGCTCATCCAACAACCCGTCATAATTATTCATCGTGAAAGATTCTGCAAGGATCATTCCTTTATTATTCCGACCAATTAAGAAATCTCCGTTATAGGGCGTAATGTCCGCTGCTCTAGTGTGGTGTGATGCCACCTCAATACCGTTCAAATACAACTTCAGATCCGCTGAGGCTTTATCGTAGGTCGCTGCTATAAAGGACCACTCGTTCCTAGGAATCGGATGCTCATTTGACCAAACCTCCACCCACTCATTGCCCAATCCAAGCTGTAAAGACCATGATCCATGTCTATATAGCCCAAGAACATAACCCTGGCAAAGCTCTCTATCATGCTGGTTCACAATAGCAGACAAACGTTGTTCAGCACCGAAATCATAAGTTCGAGGAGCAATCCAAGCTGTTATTGTCAACGCATTAACGAGCTGTGCAATATCGGTATGAGATCGTTGAATAAAGGTAGAATATCCATCGAATAGAAGTGCTTCTTTAGCAATTCCCTCACGCCACATCGGATTTACGGGCTGTTGAAATCGTCCCTTCTTTAAGGCGAACTGGATCTGATCTATCGTGCCTGTTATCGACTCTTTCGTCGTATCACCCTGACCTTCGTTAAATGACCAAAGCGCTATCGGGTTCTCCCGATTATCTATATGGTGTGACATCATTCACTCTCCCCTAGTATCCTTCACTCATAATGGGGACAAGCCAGAGCAGCCTATAAACTGCCCCAGCTTGTCAGAATTTATATGATAGCTATGAAATAACAATCTACTTTTGTGCAGCCATGTAACGATCATATCCACTTTGATGGGCAGCTAGTAGCTCATCAATACCCATTTTCTTCAGAGTTGCTTGAAATTCATCCCAATCCTTTTCAACTCCACCTTGAATCAACCATTTTGCCCGCATTTTGTTCGTGTGTGCCGAGATATCGGTTTTTAAACGCTCAATAACCTTTAATTCATCTTCACTAAAGAAGATATTCGGAAACTTTTCTTTCTGCATTTGGGGTACATAGTACTTCACACTGTCGTTAACTCTTTGCATAGCACGGGGTTCAATGTAATCGACTTTACCCCTGAATTCGGCTAATAGAAGGCCTATACCGTTGCTAATCGCTGTGGATTGTCTTAATTCACCAGGGTTGTTAAGATCTGTCTTACCAACGAGCTTACCATTAGCATCTTGATCATACCAAACACCAATCGGACCAAATCGGACCTGTGCAGCCATGACGGGCTCATACATGATATCTAACCACGCTGCAGTAACTTCAGGGTTTTTGTTATCCTTGGTAATTGCCGAACCATCTCTGCCTAACCCACCGCCACTATTCCATTTTATAACCATACCTTCAAATGGAGGAACGATTTTCCAATGCTCTCCTCTTTCAGGACCAGTAACATCATTCTTATCCCACCAGATCATAGAACCTATGGTCTCTATTTCTGTTTTGCCTCTTGCAAAATAGCTACCGTAATCATGGGTAAAGGCTTCGAGGTCAACCAACCCGTCTTTAAACCATTGGTGTATATATGTGGTTGCTTCTTTAAAGCCATCTTGCTGAGCGGAGAACGTAACTACACCGTTATCCACGTTTAAATGATCGATGTAAGTAGGGTTTGCAGGTCGATGGGTTTTATCTGGAACGCCAAAAGCTCCGTAGAGAACCCCGATATCTCCAGTCCAGAAGTTATCAACATAAGTAAGTGGAATTTCATCAGCTTTCTTGTTGCCATTAGGATCTTGTGTTTTGAAAGCTTTAAGTACCGCAGTGTACTCGTCCATTGTCGTAGGCATCTCCAGCTTGAGTGCGTCAAGCCAGTCCTGATTGATATAAAGGAAGTCCGGATTTGCACCGATTTCTTCTTGACCTGACCCAATCTCTTCACCTGCAGGAAGCGCATAGATATTGCCATCTGGAGCCGTAATAGCCGCTTTAATATCAGGACGACTATCTAGAATCGCTTTTAAATTCGGCATATGATTCTCGATCAAGTCATTCAATGGAATGATCGTGCCATCCTTACCATACTTAATCAATTCGGTATCAGAGAAACGTGAGCCTAGGAAAAAATCGGGTAAATTACCGCTGGCTAATAGCAAATTTCGTTTCTCTAAATAATCTGTGTCAACAATCGTATCCCATTCCACATGAACATTTGTCTTTTGCTCGATCTCTTTTATAAGTGGCTGTGTGTTGAAATCACTAGGCGCGAGCGGAGGCCTGGGAGCAACCGCTTTTAAGGATACCTTCTCTTTTAGCGGAAAAACCTCGGTACTTTCTACTTCATCCTTATTCTCATTATTAACAGCAGTTGGTGGATCATTAACCTCCGCTTGGGGTACTGTATTATTACCACCACATGCAGTTAGAACCAATGTCATTATCATAATTATTGCAAGTAAAGCAGTAAATTTCTGTTTCAATTGAACAACCTCCCTGAATTTAACTTACAGATTTCTTTTGTTTAAATGATTTTGAAGAACAATGCCATTCTTATGGAATACCACCCCCTTTAATAGTTAACTACACGGTGTAAGCTATTAACCTTTTACAGAGCCGATGAATACACCTTGAACGAAGTAACGTTGCAAGAATGGATAAAGAATGAGGAGCGGCAATGCAGCAATAATAATGACACCATACTTAATTAATTCAGAAATTCTTTGTCTCTCGAGAGCCGTTTGAATATCGTCTACCAAACTTCCCGTCGGTTGATTCTGAATAAGAATATTGCGCAGAATGAGCTGTAAGGGATACTTATTGCTATCATCCAAATAAATCAGGGCATCAAAGAACCCGTTCCACTGCCTTACAACAGCAAACAATACTAATACTGCGATAATTGGTTTTGATAAAGGAAGCACAAAACTCCAGATATATCTCATGTTCGTACACCCATCGATGTTTGCTGCTTCTCGCAGCTCCTCTGGAAGGGACTGAAAGAAAGTTCTAGCTATAATAATGACGAATGCGTCCACTGCAGCCAGTAGAACCACGGCCCATATGGTATCCATTAGATGTAATTGCCTTACCAATAAATAGGTCGGTATGAGACCTCCATTGAAGAACAAGGTAATCACGAAGAAAAGCATGAATATATTGCGGCCATAAAAATCTTTTCGTGACAAGGGATATGCAGCCATGATGGCAAGGGATGTACCTATAATTGCAGTTAACATTGCATACAGAATGGAATTTTTATAACCAATCCATATCGCACTATCTCTAAAAATACGTGCATATCCTTCGAATGTGATATCCCGCGGCAATAACCAGACATCCCCTTCATAAATCCGGTTAGGATCACTAAAGGAAGCTATCATGATGAAATACAGTGGATATATAATCATCAGGGTGAATCCTATTAATAATGTATAATTTGTAATATCAAACCATCTATCACTGTTTGATTTTCTCTTCACGGACAGCATTATAAGTCAACCCCTTTAGAATAAGCTCGTTCCATTCAGCCTTTTCACCGTACGATTAACGACAATGAGTAAGACTAGATTGATCAACGCATTAAACAAACCCACTGCCGCTGAGAAACTGTATTCTGCTCTCTGAATACCCATCTTGTATACATAGGTAGGAATAATTTCAGATGTATCTACGTTGATATCAGTCTGCATTAAGAATGCTTTCTCAAAGCCGATATTCATCAAATTTCCTATAGCTAGGATGAAGAGGATCGTTATGGTAGGGGCAATTCCAGGCAGATCAATGTGCCTAATTCTCTGCCACTTACTTGCACCATCTACGACAGCGGCCTCATGCAAATGCGGATCAATTCCGGCCAATGCCGCCAAATAAATGACAGATGCAAACCCTGTATTCTGCCAAACCTCCGTAAAAACGTAAAGTGGTCTAAACCATTCGGACTCTGCCATGAATAATATGGGATCCCCACCAAAAGCTACGACAATATGGTTGACAAGACCGCTATTGGGAGATAAGAACACAAACACCATACCTACAAGAACAACAGTCGAAATAAAGTAAGGAGCATAAATAGCGGTCTGAATAAATCGCTTTATTCTATGGTGAGCTACTTGATTTAACATAATGGCAATAATAATAGGAATCGGGAAGGCTATAAATAGAAGCAACAAGCTTAGAAACACCGTGTTCTTGAGAATTTGTGTAAAGTTATAAGAATCGAAGAACCTTTGAAAGTGTTCAAACCCAATCCATGCGCTGCCCCATATTCCTTGAGAAGGAACAAAATCTTTAAAGGCAATCTGCACGCCATACATGGGCATGTACTTAAAAATAAAAAAGTAGGCGACTGGGAATATAATTAATACATAGAGCTCCCAATTAGCTTTAATTTGTACCAGTTTGTTGGACCTTTTCTTGTTTATAAAATGAAAATCACTGGCTTGAGACAAGGTGTCCACTCCTATTAATTGGAATAAACGTTTACGTAAACGTTTTTCTTATATACAAAATAATTAACCTTCCTAACATGATCCTCTCATGACTAATGAAGTAGGCAAGCAATATTCCACATGTTTTCCTATATTCTTATCCATAATTCTTTCTATCATAATCTCAGCAGCTTTTTCACCAAGCTCATAAGAGGGCTGTCTAATAACTGTTAAGGGAGGCGTTGTTATTTGGGTCCAATCATAATCATCAAATCCAATAACAGCTAGCTCTTCAGGTACACGAATCCTACATTCTTGAATATACTTCATTGCCCCCATCGTTAACACATTATTAGCAATGAACAATGCAGTAATTTTCTGATTACTCAGTAAGTCCCTAGCACTCTCATATCCACTATCAAAGCTAGAATTCGCCTTCATGACCTTAGAGGAATCGAATGGAATATCGTGGTCCTCCAATGCTTTCTTGTAAGCTTCGAATCGTTCATTACTAGTAGTAATTCCTAATCCACCTGTAATTAAGCCTATTTCTCGGTGTCCCTTGTTGATCAGCGTTTGTACGGCTTCATAAGCACCACCATAACCATCAGCCACTACACAATCTCCACCATAACCTTGGGGTCTTCGATCTATGAAAACAACGGGATAATCTGAGCTTACAATATCATTAAGATATCCCACTTCTTCTGCAATAGAAGCAATGATTAGTCCATCAATTAATTTGGAATTGAATAATCTGATCTGCTCCTTCTCATCTTCAATTTCTTCAGTCGTATTATTGCTTAAGAGCAGATGGTAGCCATGTTTTCTTAGAGTATTCTGTATTCCCTGAGCAACTGTCATAAAGAAAAAGTTAGACGTATCCGATGGAAGAATCGGCACAACCAGTCCAATCGTATTGGATTTCTGACTCCGCAAGCTTCTTGCTACTGAATTAGGTCTATAGTCAAGCTCCTTCATTGCACGAGATACCTTCCGTTTGGTCTCTTCGGAGACAAAACGAGTATTATTGATAACATGAGATACAGTCGCAATAGATACACCTGCTGCACTAGCTACTTCTATGATACCTTTGCGCACGTTGCTCACCCTTCCATAAAAACGTTTACGTAATCGTTTTCATTATTATACCTTGTGGATTATTTTTCTGTCAATATGGTATATAAAAAAAACCTTATTCATCCGAATAAGGTTTTTTCGTATTTATTAGACTAATGCTTACGACCAGGAATTGTACCTGAACGCTCAAATTCCAATACAATCTGATCAATTTCCTTCTTCAGTTCATTCACAAGCTCTGCCTCAGGCACCTTACGGATCATCTCACCATAGCGGAACAGCATACCTTCTCCTCTTGCTCCAGCTATCCCAATATCGGCCTCTCGAGCCTCTCCAGGACCATTCACAGCACAACCGAGCACGGATACCTTAATAGGGACCTTAACCTTCTCTAGGTACTGCTCTACTTCGTTAGCCACAGAGAATAAATCTATATCTAATCTACCACAGGTAGGACATGATACCAGAGTAGGTGCGTTGGCAATGAGACCGAAGGTCTTAAGAAGCTCTCTGCATACTTTAATTTCCTCTACAGGATCAGCACTTAGAGAGATGCGGATCGTAGAGCCTATACCCATATTGAGCAGCACACCCAACCCTGCTGCACTCTTGACTGAGCCGGCGAATAACGTGCCTGATTCTGTAATACCTAAATGAAGAGGATACTGAATTTTCTGCGCGGCTAGAGAATAGGCAGCAATAGCCATAGGGACATCAGAAGCCTTTAGAGAAACAATAATATCCTGGAAGTCGTATTCTTCCAATACACCGATGTGGAACAAGGCGCTTTCTACCATAGCTTCTGGAGTAGGATATCCATACTTCTCGAGCAGATGATTCTCGAGAGACCCCGCATTCACACCGATCCGAATTGGAATTCCCCGCTCCTTGCAAGCCTTTACGACGGCTTCAACCTTCTCACGTCTACCGATATTACCAGGATTAATTCTTACCTTATCAATACCATTCTCAATGGCTAATAAGGCAAGGCGGTGGTCAAAATGAATGTCGGAAACAAGCGGAATATGAATCTGCTTCTTGATTTCCTTAATAGCTGCAGCTGCTTCTTTATTATTAACAGTAACCCTAACTATTTGGCAACCAGCCTCTTCCAGACGGAGGATTTCAGCAACCGTAGCTTTTACATCAGCCGTCTTCGTCGTACACATGCTCTGCATGATGACTTCATTGTTACCACCTATAACTAAATCACCAACTCGTACAGGTCTTGTTTGTGTTCTGTGAAACATTGCGCTCTCCCCCACCTTGAAAAAATGTATTCTCCCGGTTACACCAAAAACTCCCCCATAGGTTTAACCATGGCGGAATTATGGACTTGATTTATGTAGGAGAAGGGAGCGTCATGCGCTCTCTTCTTTACGTTTAACGACTTTGCCATCCTTATTCGATAACTCAGGAAGCGTCTTATCCTGAACAACCTTCTCCGTAACCGTACAATGTGTAACATCATCTCTCGACGGCACTTCGAACATGACATCCAACATAATCCCCTCAATAATAGCTCGTAAGCCTCGTGCGCCGGTGTTGCGTTTAATGGCTTCTTTGGCAATGGCTATTAATGATTCTGCGTTAAATTCCAGCTTTACATTATCCATCTCTAGCATCTTCTGGTATTGCTTAACCAATGCATTCTTCGGTTCAGTCAGAATACGAATTAATGCGTCCTCATCCAAAGGCTCTAAGGAGGAGATTATAGGTAAACGACCCACGAATTCAGGGATTAGACCGAACTTGAGTAGATCTTCGGGTAGAACTAAGGATAGATATTCGCCAGCCTTTAGATCACCTTTGATACTGTCATTCCCGAATCCAATTACCTTCTTGCCAATTCTACGTTTAATAAGTTGCTCAATTCCATCGAATGCTCCACCACAGATGAAGAGAATGTTCGTCGTATCAATTTGAATGAACTCTTGATGTGGATGCTTACGGCCTCCTTGTGGAGGAACGGAAGCAACAGTGCCTTCTAGGATTTTGAGCAAAGCTTGTTGTACACCCTCACCAGATACATCACGTGTAATCGATGGGTTCTCTGACTTACGGGCAACCTTATCGATTTCATCAATGTAGATAATTCCGCGCTCCGCTTTCTCTACATCGTAATCCGCTGCTTGGATGAGTTTAAGGAGAATATTCTCAACATCCTCACCTACATAACCAGCTTCAGTTAATGATGTAGCATCCGCGATAGCAAAAGGTACATTTAATATCTTAGCCAAAGTTTGAGCTAGAAGTGTCTTACCACTACCAGTGGGTCCAACCATCAGAATGTTACTCTTCTGCAGTTCAACATCTTCCGTCTTATTCTGTGAATTAACACGTTTATAGTGGTTGTATACGGCAACAGATAGCGATTTCTTAGCCTGCTCTTGACCGATGACATATTGATCGAGTGTGGAGAGAATTTCCTTGGGCTTAGGTACATCCTTCAGATCAAGTTCTTCCTCGTGACCGAGTTCCTCCTCGACGATTTCGGTACATAGCTCGATACACTCATCACAAATATATACGCCTGGACCCGCGACTAGCTTACGAACCTGGTCTTGAGACTTACCGCAGAAAGAACACTTTAGTTGACCTTTTTCATCGTTAAACTTAAACATCGAATCACCTCTTTAATTCAGGGTAAAGTCTTCCACTTGAAATCCATTTCAGTAAGCCACTATGGTTATAAACGGATTCTATTGTACGATGACCTTGTCGATAAGACCATAATCCTTGGCTTCTTCAGCGCTCATAAAATGATCACGATCCGTATCACGTTCAATTTTCTTCAGCGGTTGACCTGTAAATTCCACATACATTTCATTAAGCTTTTGTTTGGTACGAATAATCCAGTCAGCATGAATTTTTATATCCGTAGCTTGACCTCGTACCCCACCAAGTGGTTGATGAATCATTACTTCAGCATTTGGCAATGCGAAACGTTTGCCTTTTGCTCCACCTGTAAGTAGAAGGGAACCCATACTAGCTGCCATTCCCATACATATCGTGGATACATCCGGTTTAATAAATCGCATCGTATCCAGTATACCCAATCCTGCGGTTACAGACCCCCCAGGTGAGTTAATATAAAGATGGATATCCTTCTCAGGATCGTCAGCGGCAAGGAAGAGTAGCTGCGCAATGACGGCATTGGCAACATCGTCATCGATGCCGCTTCCGAGAAAGATAATGCGGTCCTTCAATAATCTTGAGTAAATGTCGTACGATCTTTCGCCACGGTTCGTTTGCTCCACAACGATAGGTACTAAACCCATGTTCCCAACCCCGCTTTCTTAGTGTAAATTGTATTCTCGCTCATTTTACCATTATCTAGAGGTCATGTCATTTTTACAACGACCCGATTTCATGTGTGGAGTAAAAAAGAAGGCACGTGATCGAGTATACGTGCCCTACCTTAAATTATTTTATGCGACTTCTGTAGTAAGTTTGCTGCTTGCAACTAAAAACTTAACCGTTTTTTTCGTTCTTAGGTCTTGCTTGAAATCATCTATGGTACCATTCGACTCAATAATGCTACGAAGCTCTTCAGCTGATTTTTTGTAAACCTCTGATAATCTTGTAAGCTCTTCTTTCACATCTTCTTCATCTACGGATATCTTCTCCGCTACCGCAATGGCTTCAAGAACGAGTTGACTGCGAACTCTCTTCTCCGCCTCATCCTTCATCTGTTCCTTGAGCGCATCTTCATTCTGCCCTGAGAATTGGAAGTACATCTCCATATTCATACCTTGCATCCGCAGACGATTAGCAAATTCCTCTACCATTCTCTCAACTTCGGTAGCAACCATAACTGTGGGAATCTCAACCTCAGCGGCTAATGCAGCCTTCTCGATTATTGTCGATTCAATAGTAATTTCGTTGTCTTTCAGTTTACGTTCCTTCAGCTTGTTCTCAATATCTTGTTTATATTCTTCAAGTGTCTCGTACTCACTTACATCCTTGGCAAATTCATCATCAAGCTCAGGTAGCTGCTTACGCTTTATTTCGTGTAATGTTACTTTGAAGACAGCTTCCTTGCCAGCCAAATCCTCAGAGTGATATTCTTCAGGGAAAGTCACCTTAATGTCCTTAACTTCATCCTTCTTCATACCTATAACTTGTTCCTCAAAGCCTGGAATAAAGCTGTTAGATCCAAGCTCTAGTGAGTGATTGTCAGCTTTGCCACCTTCGAATAGAACACCATCCACGGAACCTTCATAATCAATAATGGTGATATCGCCATTCTCAGCGGTGCCTTCTTCAACTACGATTAACTCAGCACGACGCTTTTGTTGGTTTTCCAATTCGCTATTAATTTCTTCAGCAGTAACATCAGCGCTTTGCTCAGGAACTTCAATTCCTTTGTATTCGCCTAGCTGTACCTCTGGCTTGACTACTACCTTTGCTTTAAAGACAAATGGATTACCTTTGGAGAATTCTTCAAAATCGATGTCCGGACGATCAATTGGATCAATTCCCGTTTCCTTTACAGCTTCCATATATGCTTCAGGCAATATAATATCAATTGCATCTCTATAGAGGCTCTCAATACCAAATTTAGCTTCAAAAATAGAGCGCGGTACCTTCCCTTTACGGAATCCAGGAACATTTACTTTCCCAGCTACCTTCTTAAACGCTTTATCCAAGGCTAAACTGACTTGCTCTGCATCGACTTCTACTTCCAGAACACCCGTATTCTTTTCTAATTTTTCCCAAGTTGCTTTCATTCTATGCTTTCCCCTCCAACGATTACCCTATCCTAGGGTTAAGAATTACCTTGTATATAAGGCTGTCCGCCTACAGGTCATTATAACCACTATATTATAAGCATAAAACTATTTCTTTTCAAGGTGCGCACTTAGAAGCTGTTAATCGATCTATAATGTCATATATAATTAGATAACTCTAAAGCAAATATAAGGGAGAGCAAAGGTCATGACTGAAATTCAAAATAAACAAAACCCGGTCATAAATAGAAGAACCTTCCTAAAACGAAGCAGTTGGTTAACCGCTGGATTCCTAGCTACTTGTGCAGTTCCGTTTTATTCGTATTTTGCTGAGCCACGCTGGGTGGATACTGTAGCGCTAGAGCTGAGTTTCTCCCGTCTGCCAGCGACTTTTGATGGAATACGCATATTACAATTCACTGATCTACATTATGGATTTTTCTATGATTCAACAAATCTTATTGAGCTTATATCGACGATTAACGCTCTAAAACCTGATATGATCGTTTTTACGGGTGATTTTTTTGATGGTGAATTTGTTCCTTATGTTCAAGAATGTGTCAAAGCATTGACAAATTTACATCGAGCGCCTTTGGGACACTATGCAGTAATGGGAAATCACGATTATTACTCCGGATATACGAAATCCGCTCAAGTTGTAGACATATATGAGAAGGGTGGATTTAAAGTACTAATTAACGATAGTATTCAAATCGAACGCAATGGCAAGTCAATACAAATTGCAGGTGTGGACGATATGTTCTTAGGTAAGCCCAATTTAGAACGAACCTTCCGTAAGACCAATCCGAATAACTTCACACTCTTCCTAGCTCATGAGCCAGATTATGCTGATCAAGCCACCGATTATACGTTTGATCTGCAGCTATCAGGACATAGTCATGGCGGGCAAGTCAGACTCCCGTTCGTGGGTGCACTTATTACACCCCCCGGTGGTAAGAATTATGTACACGGCCTGCATACGTTGGATAGTCTCACTGGAACTCGAATGATATATACCAATAGAGGTATCGGTACAGCACATATACCTATCCGCTTCTTGTGCCGTCCCGAGTTAACTGTATTCACATTACGCAGTACTTAGACTATGAAGTGGACATCAGGGTACGAATACTGAGGCAATAAAACTCTTAATTCGTTCATAAGCTTGCTCCATCTGGATATATTGATCTGCATTCAACTTATAACTTGAATTTATCGTTTCATCATCGGTGGACCCCGTCATCGTCTCCACTACAGCCTGATGAAGAGCTGCCGCCCAGACATCAATATCCGCTATTCCCATTTGCCGAAGTGGCTCGTATAAAGAAGTTCCATAAATATATGCAAGGAATTCCTGCCAAGTGTGCTCAACAAAATAAGTTAAATTCGGGTGATGGATCTCACTTACCTCTTTAATACGATGGATGACTCGCTGTACACCTTCTGGGTAATCTTCTAGCTGTAACGGAGTAACCTCGATATCTATTTCTACTTGTTCACCACATCTAAGAAGCTTCACGGTTCCCGTACATTGTCTTTCGCGTAGTGTTTTTAAAATTTTAAATTGAACAAGTGAATGAAGATCTACCTGCTCCAGCCAACGCTTTAATGTGTCATTAATCTGAGGATGATCAGCAATAACAAGCTGTTCAAGTGCAACCATTTTCTTATCTAATCGTGGATCAGTTAATATGGTTTCTAATAACTTTTTTACATAATTAGGATCCTCAGACATCTTAGTATAGAATCGTTGCTTATGTAAATCCTTCTCTGTAATGTCCTCATCATCAGAATCAGGAGGTACATCAAGTTCACTATAATTAACAAAGGTCGTTCGAAGCCATTCTAGAAGTGCGTTCCATTCCTCAGAGGTTTGTTGATCATCATTCCGGCATTGGAGTAGAAACTGAAGTAGCTGTACCGCTTCTTCATATTTCTCCGTTTCTAACAAATGTGTGAGCTCTTCCTGATAATAGTCGATGGTTTTCGGGAGCAATATCACATTGTCCTTACGAGTGCTTTCGATGGCCACCAGCTCCTAATCGTGGGCAATGTATTGTGGTTACTCTAATATTATAGCACGACTTACTTACACAACTAAAATTGAATTGAAAAAAAATACCAGTGTAATTTGTTTGATTTTCACTTATTCATATGATATGATATTTTTTGCTGTCAACGGAATCGTGCGGGTGTAGTTCAGTGGTAGAACACCAGCTTCCCAAGCTTGAGGCGAGGGTCCGATTCCCTTCACCCGCTCCATTGCAATTCTATAAGGTGTCCCAGTAGCTCAGCTGGATAGAGCAGCGCTCTTCTAAGGCGTCGGTCGGGCGTTCGAATCGCTCCTGGGACGTATAGCACAACATGAAAACTCGCATTTATTGCGAGTTTTTTTGTTATTCGTGTAGCTTTACTGGAATTATCGTTCACCACGCCCACTCTCCATATCCACTCTTACCCCTTCATGATCGAGCACATCGAGAACGAAGCTTTCCCGATCCATGTTCAATCGAGAATCACCGAACATCGAACTTGTGACATCAACATAAGCTTCATGCTGTGCATTATCATACCAATCGATTTCCATGTCGGAATCATTCTTGAATATTTGACGTAAATGGTAAGACGAATCCTCATTACTCTCCAAGACAGCGATGAACTTCTGTTCAGGGGCGGTAGAGCTCTTATCTAACATAGGTTCATTTAACTCCATAGAAAATTCAACCTCAGCGATTACCTTTCCATTAGCCTCCATTGCACGCATGAATCGGGCATTCTTTATTCTGCTCATGATCAATCCCCTTGAAGTTTTGTTGTATTTCAGCTTTAATAAGCTTTTGCGTTAGCTTAACCAGAGGGACAGACATTTTATACGCTTTTTTCGCATAAGTTTGGTATATCGTCAGGTCACAAGTACTATACAGAAGAGGAGAACGTCTATGTGTGGAATCGCCGGTTGGATCGACTGGAATACGGATCTTACGAAGCACCCTACAATCATTGAGAATATGACGGAAACACTCAAACCAAGGGGTCCAGATGCGGCAGGCACATGGATTACAAGCCATTGTGCATTAGGACACCGCCGCTTAAGTGTTATTGATCCTGAGAATGGAAAGCAGCCTATGATACGCAAAGTTAATGGTTATTCCTTCGTCATTGTGTATAACGGGGAATTATACAATGCTCCAGAGCTTCGCTCTGAGCTACAGTCAAGAGGCCATCCTTTCACTACCTCTTGTGATACAGAGGTATTACTCAATGCTTATATCGAATGGGGACCTGATTGCCTTGATCGCCTTAATGGCATATTCGCTTTTGGCGTATGGAATGATAAGGAGCAGTCTCTATTCCTTGCACGTGATCGTGTTGGTGTCAAACCTCTATTCTATACCCAAGACAATAAAGGTATGTATCTGTTCGGTTCTGAGCTTAAGACTATTCTTGCTCATCCTCAGATAAAAGCATCAGTTGGTCGCGAAGGTCTTGCTGAAATTTTCGCAATTGGACCAGCAAGAACACCAGGGCACGGAATCTATAATCATGTATCTGAGCTAAAGCCAGGTCACTGTCTAAGGATTGATCGGAGCGGCTTACAGATAAGAACATATTGGCAGCTCGTCAGTAGAGAACACGAGGACAATCTAGAGACTACAACCATTCATGTAAAAGCACTATTGCAGGATACCGTCGAACGTCAGTTAGTTTCAGATGTTCCTATCTGTTCTCTTCTTTCTGGAGGATTAGATTCTAGCGCTCTTACAGCTATTGCTTCTGAATATTATAAATCACGCCAACTGGGGTCACTGCACACGTATTCGGTAGATTATGTAGACAACGATAAACATTTCAAAGCCAATGCTTTCCAACCCAATGCGGATGCACCTTGGATTCAACGTATGAGCGCATATACGGGCTCGATTCATCACGATATTGCTTTTGATACACCAGAGCTAGTTGAAGCGCTGAACGATGTAGTGCACGCACGTGATCTCCCTGGGATGGCTGATGTCGATGCTTCATTATTGTTGTTCTGTAGGGAAATCAAAAAAGGGGCCACAGTAGCAATATCTGGAGAAGCAGCTGACGAAATATTCGGAGGATATCCATGGTTTCACCGAGAAGAAACACTATTAGCGAGCACCTTTCCATGGGCTCTGGGGACGAAGGATCGCATTAATTTATTCTCTGAAGATTTTAATGCGTGGATTAAACCTTCAGAATATGTGGCTAATCGTTATGAAGAAGCACTTGCAGAGGTTCCAAGACTCTCGTCAGAGAATGCAACAGAAGATCGCATGAGAGAAATGTCCTATATGAATATTACTAGGTTTATGCCAACCTTACTCGATCGCAAGGATCGAATGAGTATGGCTGCTGGATTAGAGGTACGTGTACCCTTCTGTGATCATCGTTTAATTGAATATGTATGGAATATACCTTGGGAGATGAAGAACACAGGAAACCGCGCTAAAGGGATTCTACGACAAGCTCTTGAAGACATTCTTCCATATGAAATACTGACACGCCAAAAAAGTCCATACCCCAAAACACATAATCCCAATTATTTGGTTGCTATGAAAACGAGGGTATTGGACATTCTCGATGATCCGCAATCACCTATATTGCCTTTTATTGATATCAAAAAAATACGGAAATTAGCAAGCTTAGATGCTGCTGAGTTCAATTTGCCTTGGTTTGGTCAATTGATGACAGGGCCTCAATTATTCGCCTATTTGTACCAAATTAATTACTGGTTAAGAGAATATAAGATCACAGTCTTAGCTGATTAAACAAGCTGTCCAACGCCTTACCACGATGACTAATTTTGTTCTTCTCCTCAACAGTCAACTCGGCCATAGTTCTACCAAATTCCGGTAGGTAGAATATCGGATCATACCCAAAGCCACCTTCACCACATGGCTTATCAATAATCCATCCAGGACAGATTTCCTCTACTCTAATTACCAGGTTATTCGAGGGATCGTAAAGAACAAGCGCACATGCAAAATATGCTGGACTAAGTAGCTTATAACCTAAGGGATGTATAGGTAATGTATGGCCTACTGTACCTTCATCGTCTGAACGATGAAGGAGAACCTGAAGTAATTTATTCACATTATCATGGTCGGTTGCAGTCTCACCCGCGTACCTTGCCGAATATACTCCAGGCTGTCCCAATAAGACTTCTACACACAACCCAGAATCATCGGCTAGCGAGATCAAGTTTAGAGCATCACCGATGGTCCTAGCTTTTTTCTCAGCATTCTCCATGAATGTATCTCCGTCTTCCACGACGGAGGGTACATCTTTGAAATCAGACAAGCTATATATCGTATTATTCATTCCATTAAATCGGTGAACGAACTCCTTCACTTTACCTTTGTTCGTTGTTGCAATAACAAGACGTGAGGATGTGGTTAACATTGTTATTCCCCCAAACTTATATCCATAAGCGCTAAGGTCTGTTTCTGGATTTCAATCAGCTGCTGGATACCATCATGAGACAAGGCCAACAATTGATCCAGCTCTTCTCTAGAGAAAGGCGACTCTTCGCCAGTACCTTGAATTTCTACTAGTGCACCTGAACCCGTCATTACTACATTCATATCTACCTTTGCCTTTGAATCCTCTTCATAGCATAAATCAACTCTTGGTTCCTCATCAATTACTCCTGCACTAACGGATGCTAGATAATCGGTAATAGGTATCTTGGGAAGCTTACCATCCTTCACAAGCTTGTTCATCGCTATTACCATAGCCACAAAAGCTCCAGTAATTGATGTCGTTCTAGTTCCACCATCAGCTTGAAGCACATCACAATCTAATGTGAGTGTACGTTCTCCGAATTTGTCCAACTGAACAACGGATCGGAGTGCTCTACCAATCAGACGCTGAATTTCCATCGTTCTCCCACTTAGCTTACCTTTGGCAGCTTCACGCTGATTCCTTGTGTGTGTTGCTCTGGGAAGCATAGCATATTCGGCTGTAACCCAACCCTTTCCTTGTCCTTTCATAAAAGAGGGAACCTTCTCCTCCAAAGAGGCAGTACACAGCACTCGGGTTTCTCCAAACTCAATAAGCACGGAGCCCTCAGCGTATTTATTCACATTAGGTGTAATGGAAATAGGTCTTAATTCATTTCCTTTGCGACCATTAGCTCTCAATATTAACAACTCCTTAAAATTATGTGTATACAGAACCAAAACAAGCCAAGCCAAGTTTTAGATTTCTTCATTCTACCAAACCCACAGGATAAATACACCAATATAAAGCTATCTCAAAGAAAGTGCCTCTACTTTGAATAAAGTAAAGGCATTTCATCACTTCAATATTATGATAACCAAGCACAAACTTTATACGGATTGCGTCTGCACTAAGAACTAAAGCTTCTGAGGATTCACTTGAGCTGGACGGCTAACTGGTGTGGAATAATTAACGTCCTCTGAGACCTTAACCGCTGCTTGACCATCAATCATAACCTGAACCTTAGGGACGCCAATTTGTTCAGTTAGTGATAATACTAGAGCCTGCAAGCTCGCTGAGGATACATTATTATCAGAACCTACAATATTCGGACCAAAGTTGACGACAACTATGTCTTCATTGTGTTCGACATTCAGCACCTCCGTAGTATCCGCCATAACACTGAAAAGCTGTGACTCATCCGTTGGCCCTTTAATAAGCTCACTTACAGCGGCTGCAGTCATATCCTCTGTATATGGAATAAGCCGAGTAACTGGGACATAATAGGTGTAGTTATCTGTGTTCTGATTTTGAAAATATAACGTCACTGCGGAAGCTAATGCTGGATTTACTCCCTGAGTTCTCTCTAGGTTAATTCCCATAGCTCTCGTTAAAGGCTCATCAAGAGGTGTTCCATCAATCGGCATTTGTTTGAGCGTTCTTCCCGCCACCCAAATCTCTACCTGCTTAACAGAATTGAAGCCTGTTAACGTCCAAGTAATAGCTTCTAGAATTTTGCGTTCATCTTGGGGATTATATTGGGTAAAATGCTCGGAAAAATCCACAATGGCTAGGCCATCACTCGTAATATTCGTGACTATAGTAGTCCCTTTGGGTATGAGCGCACTGAATCCAGGAGGTAATAGCCCCTCAGCAGGTCCTCCATCTACCATGTATTCCAGTGCAAGCTTCGCAATTCCTTCCTCCGCTGGAATTCTTAATCCTATCGGAGCGACAAAACCCTTGGCATCTTTGTAGTACAACGTTACGGGTGCAAGCTGTTCTGGTGTTGCCATAACCTCTTCATCTGTTACATCTGTTAAAAATTCTGTTTCCAGTTCATAATCCACCTGTGGTGGATCAATCTGCGTGCTAGTCTCTTCGGCTCCAAACCATCCACAGCCCGACAATAGGAGCGGAATCGATATGAGACCTACAAACAAGAACCGACGGATAAATCGAATGCGCTTCATGGTACGACCTCCTTAAATTATCTTATTCCTATGTATACGAGCCTTGCTTGTTTTTATACCGGATTTGTCCACGATGTTCACAACAAACATTTATCTAATTTAATGAATATGTTACGATGGGGAACATTACAGTTTTAGTAAGCTTTTGCTAAACGAAGGGAGAAACTACATGGTCTATAATCTAGATAGCAAAAAAGTATCTGAAGCAACAGAGAAGTTTTTAATACAGAGGGGTGTAACCAAGAATCATATCGCCGAATTAGTTCTATTCTTACAGAAGGATTATTTTCCGAACTTAACTATTGAGGAATGTATTCATAATGTTGATATGGTCCTAACGAAGAGGGAGGTTCAGAATGCTCTGCTAACTGGTATTCAGCTTGATATACTAGCTGAGGAAGGAAAGCTGCTGCAGCCCTTGCAGGATATGGTGCAGAATGATGAGGGGCTATATGGCTGTGATGAAATTCTGGCATTATCCATTGTTAACGTTTACGGAAGTATTGGCATGACGAATTTCGGCTACGTAGACAAGCTTAAGCCAGGGATTCTGAAGGAATTGAACAAGAAAGGCGGGCTACAATGCCATACCTTCCTAGATGACATCGTCGGGGCTATAGCTGCAGCTGCAAGTAGTCGAATTGCTCACCGAAAGCAAGAGATAAAGGAAGAAACAACCAATGTGACCACAGAGAAACAGCAACAGCAGCAGCAACAGTAATAGTTGGAACAACTGGAACAATAGGAACAGAAATGTTACACCAGAATAGAGCGTCTAGGACGCTCTATTCTGCACGCCGACAATAAACAACGTTGCCTCGCAGCATTTCAACGAGTTTTCCTGTTTCACGTAGATAAGCCAAATGCGCCAAAGTTTCAGCCATGGCAAATCGAAGCTGATGAATCGATAATTTTGTTCCAAAAAAATTTGAACATAGCTCATATGCTGTACGTGGTTCATCCAGCATACCAAGCAATCGATCTAAACGATTATGATGATGGGTAATAATTTCATGGCATCGCTCCGTAAAGCCGGTGAAGGGCTCACGGTGACCGGGATAAGCATTGGTCACATAAAGCTCCGCTACTTTCTTCAGACTGGCTAGAAAGGACTGTAGCGGGTTATCATCCACGCCTGGTAATAGACCGACGTTCGGTGTGATCTGAGGCAGCACATGGTCCCCACAGAATATTGTGCTTCTTTCTTCATGATAGAAAACAAGGTGTCCATATGCATGACCCGGTGTGTGGATAGGCTGGTAATACTGATCGCCTATTAAGAAGGGCACATTGTTCTGGATGATACTAACCTCAGGCTGTGGTGATACCATTTCAATAAAAGCTTCCATATGCTCAACAAGAGAGTCACCTACCTGCGATTCCATACCGTGTAACATAAACAGAGTATGCAACTCCATTGTACCTCTTCGGTTTGCTCCCCACAGATAATCCACCTGTCGTTTCCCGGCTTCGGACATCCATACCTTTGCTCCCGTTTCCTGTTGCATCCAGCCAGCAAGCCCATAATGATCAGGATGATGGTGGGTTAATACAATCTGCTCTATATCCGAGAATTTTATACTCAATTGCTTCAGAGCCTCATGCCAGCAAGCGATCGCTTCGGAGGTATGTATACCAGGATCAATAACGGTGCAGCTATCCACACCATTCACCACATAAGCATTCACCCAGCGTAGTGGAAAAGGTAAAGGAATCTTAATTTGAAAAATTTGCTCTGTTCGTTGTTCAACTAATTTCCGATTGTCTGTCATAATTACACCTTTCTAGAACCCACCATAATAAGTCTGGTGGATGTAGTAGGATCATATACAGAGCCTGCATAATCGCCATAAACCACAGAAATTCCCAAGGAGGTGGCGGACAGCATTCCCACAAAATCAGATAGTTCAAAGAGCTTAACCTGCTCAGAATATCGTCGTTCTTCTTTGGTTGCTTCGGTCAGTAAGATTTCTTTTTTCACACTACCATCCTCAATCCGACGATATTCCTTTATGGTAATGTCCCCTTCTTGACGCTCTGAGTAAGGGACTAGCTGGTTTCTCACCGCATGAGGATTTAGAAAATCTATAAGAAACCGTCCACCAGGTTTAAGTAAGCGTTCAACCTCTCGCAGCACTTGAATATTCTGAGCTAGATCATCAAAATATCCAAATGAAGTAAACAAGTTAACTACTGCATCAAAAGTCATATCCAATGGAACCGCACGCATATCTCCATGCACCCATTGTACGGCTTTATTGACATCTGCATTCCTTGCTTCGTGTAATAACACCTCAGATAAATCCATCCCAGTTACCTGATATCCAAGGTCAGTAAGCGCAAGTGAATGACGCCCCATTCCACAGCACAGATCGAATATTTCGGCTCCTACAGGTAATTCCAGCCATTCGGCCATTGCTTCAACCTCACGATAGGCTCCAGCAAAATCTCGATGCTTATATACTAGCAAATAATCTTCTCCAAAGCTTTTTTTGTACCAATCCGTCATGATGAATACCTCCATAGAAAAGCTTGTTCTCAAATTCAACTCGTTAATTATAGCATTCATTGTGATATGATGGGATACATACCAAACTAGCTAGCGCAGGCATCATCATCAAAAACTTTGGAACAAGCGAATAATAACTTGCGATAAATTCACAACAGAAATAGCTAAACCATCTATATTTTGTCGTGAAAACCGCAACTAATCATTCGCTTGTCCCTTAGCATATGCTTTCGAAGTAGTTTTATCGACCACTCCCGTGGTCATCAAAAACTTAGCATATGCTTTCGAAGTAGTTTTATCGACCACTCCCGTGGTCATCAAAAACTTTTAGGAGGATTCTCCATGCCGTTCATTCTTAAACACAGAATAACATCTGAAATTTTTACCTGTCATCTCATTAATAATTATAAAATCCCTTTCTTTGGTACACAATTCTGGGACCATCCAATTGAAGCACAGAAGGAATACAAGGCATTCTTGGAATCGCGCCAGGTTGAGCAAACTGAAGAATGGGACTTAATAGAAGTCGAGGAGCACCAGCTTAAGCTTTTTAATGTTAAGCTTGGTAACAACCCTGCAAAGAGTCTTTTTCTAGATGAGAATGGCAAGTCGACCATTAAACGTTGATCGATATTATCCCACCAGAAAAACCTTCTGACCCATCTATTCGGACTAACCGAACAGATTGAATGAGAAGGTTTTCACCTAGAGAGAATGTAAAGCCGACGGAGTAAATGCCCTGTTCAAATCTGAAGTTCACCGAGTCTAATTAATTCGACGACAGCTTGAGACCGACCTTTCACGTTCAGTTTTTGCATGACGTTGGAGATATGATTTCGCACCGTTTTCTCGCTGATGAATAACATCTGGGCGATATCTTTCGTCGTCTTATCCTGAACAAGGAGTTCAAAAACCTCGCGTTCTCGGTTCGTTAACAAAAATTTGATTCTGTGGTCGCTACCCTTCAATAGTGGTCACCCCTCCTTGCTTGAGGCCTTATAACATATTACAAGGTGAAGGGATACAGTCAAATTCATATTATGAAGGGTAACGACTATTGGTGAGGTTTTTGATGTAAAATGGGCTACTAGAGCCTAGTCTTTGAATTTCTTCGCTCTTATTTTACTCTTTAATATGGTTGACCTCCAAAACCTTTGCTTCTACTTGATCGGCTGGAATAGGTCGACTTAAGTAATATCCTTGTACCAAATCCAAACCAAGAGTTTTAACCATTTGCAATTACTGTTTATTCTCTACCCCCTCGGCAACTACCCTCATATTCATACTGTAAGCTATAACTTTAATAGAATTAACAATTTCTCTTTTGGTTCCTACAGTAAATTCTTTAGTAAATGCCTTTAATCATAACTCTGATTTCATCGAAGTATCATCCTCTTTTCACAATTTATAGAAAAAACTTGAAAAAATGAAACGTAAGAGTTATAGTGGTGTAGTTCAAAAGGCCTATCACTATAATCTTATACTAATTACAACGATCGAAAAGGCAAACTTATCGAAAGGTAAGGACGCAAAGCTACAAGCCTAAGGGGATGACCTATGGCAGTTGAGTACCGAAACGACATATTCTTCATGATATGCCGCCTCTTTTCGACTGATCGGCTTTTTTGCTTTTTAATAAAATATCTTCAATGAAATGAGGATGTGGCTCATATATAAACTCACCAACGCCTATAACAGAAATCAAATTGATGAGGTTTTCCCAGAGCTAATACGCCTTAGCCCACGTTAGTCGCTAATTTTTACACCCTAAGATGTTCAGTCATTATCAAAAAGGAGTTTACCCTTTATGAATCAATCAGATGACTTCTTATTTCAGCACTCTAAGTTAGGTATAGCCTATATTGGATTAGATGGACGCTGTTTAAAAATAAACGATACCATGTGCAATATGCTTGGTTATAGTCAAGAAGAAGTTCAACACATTGACTACCAAAATTTGATTCACCCTGATGATCTCAAAGAGGGTACAGTAGAATTCCTACAATTATTAGAAGGAACCGTAGAGCAGTTTACTACGGATAAACGGTTTATTCATAAAAAGGGCAATATCGTTTGGTTAAACAAAACGTTATCCATGATTCGAAGTAAAACAAATGAACCCCAACTATTAATTGCCCAAGTCCAAAATATTACGGATCGTAAGAGAGCAGAAGAGGCCCTCACTGAAGCAGAAGCAAACAGTCATAAGGTTTTTGAACAAGCGCTAGTAGGGATTTATTTGCATCAAGAAGGCAAGTTAAAATATATTAATCCGTATCTTGCCGACATGTTTGGTTACACCCGAGAGGAATTTCTACAGCTAAAAGGGAAAGATTTATTGGTAGATGAGGACTATGTTAAAGTGGCTGAACAAGCTAGAAGATCACTCACAGAGAATAACGAAACATTGATGTTTGCAGTTAGAGGACGCAAGAAAAATCAATCGATCATACATTTAGAAGGACATTGCTCTCTCACAACCTATAAAGGAAAAACCTCGATTCAAGGTACTGTTTATGATGTGACATACAAAAAACAAACAGAAGATCTGCTGCGAGAAAATGCCAACAGCTTTCAGAGGATGCTGGAGTATCTACCCGAGCCAATCGTTGTGCATCGGGAGGGGATCATTTTCTATGCAAACAAAACAGCTGTTCAATTAGTTAAAGCTAAATTTGATGCTGGTATCGAACTTATTGGCAAGAGTATTTTTGACTTACTTAATCAGGATGATTATGTGGAAATCAATGATAAGATACAACAATTGATGCATACTAACGAGGCATCTGAATTTAAAGAAAGAATTATTCGCTGTTCTAACGGGGAACTACATCATGCTGAAATCTCTAGTATACGGATAGATGACGCAAATGGTAAACCTGTAATTCTCTCTGTTTTCCGTAATATTACGGAGAGAAAACAAGCGGAGGAAATGCTTATCCGTTCCGAAAAGCTATCTGCCATCGGACAGTTGGCGGCAGGGGTGGCCCATGAAATTCGGAACCCACTCACATCGCTCATGGGATTCACTAAAGTATTAAAAGCTAAATCAACTAATCAGGAATCCTTATATTTTGATATTATGCAGCAAGAATTAGAACGTATTAATTTAATTGTCAATGAGTTCATGACATTAGCAAAGCCCAACTTACATGAATTTAATAATGGAAATCTTGTTGATATATTTAGCAGCGTCATTTCGGTATTAGAAACCCAGGCCATTATGACGAATGTTAATATAAGAAAGAACTATACGGATAAAATGCCGTGTATTTACTGCGATGAGAACCAGCTGAAGCAAGTCTTTCTCAACATAATCAAGAATGCTATTGAAGCCATGCCCGAGGGTGGTGATATAATCATCACAATAAGAGAAGTTAAATCGGCAAAATTGCATATCCAAATCGAAGATCAAGGCATCGGAATACCGCATACTATCATCGAAAGAATTGGAGAAACATTCTTTACAACCAAAGAAAAAGGTACAGGTCTTGGCTTAATGATTTCTAAGCGGATCATTGAGGATCATCAAGGATCGTTTCAGATTTCAAGTGACGGAAAAAAGGGGACGATTGTAGATATATATCTTCCTAATTTCAGCCAACTTACTGTAAGCGATTTCATTTGACTTATCTGGATAATAATCAAAGGCGACCATGAAGGTCGCCTTTGATTTCTCTTTCATATAATCATCATGCATGGACGTTGGGAAAGGGGCTACTCAGCATCCGGAAAAATTCGGTCGACCATCTCATTAAACTCAATAATCATACCCCGAAGAGGCTGTCCATTCTGGAATCGGTCACCATAACCACGCATTCTACCTACAAAATCAGCATTAGCCGACACGTATACATTCTGAACGCCAGGCTGAACTGATCTAACTTTATTAGCAATTCTTGATTTTAAGTCTTGTGTTAAACCTTGATCGCCTTCTCCGGGACCCTGCCGTCCCATACGATCAGTAGTAGCATTACGTCCCATCGCATTCGGAGTCCCATTGTTAGCTCCTAGATCAGCTTGATAGGTTCTTCCTTTCCCTACATTCCGCCCCATATCCGAAGTGCCATAACCAGTACCATTATCCAATACCACCGCAACATAAGCATTCTCGTCTGTTAGTAACACAGTAGCTGTATCCACCTCATCCATATTGGTTAAAGTGTCAGCAATCATGTCACTAATCTCCATGCGTGTATTATTATGCAGGGCTCTAAAATTATTGTTTCTTGCATTATCCCAACCCTGACTACCTACACCAGTACGATTATTTAAACCTTGTTGCTGCATACCGTTATCCGTATCGGCTCCTTGCTGATTATTAGCAGCGCAACCTGTTAAAGCAACCGCTAGACCTACTATTACAGGAAATTTCCAACCATTCTTAATCATCATGATCCTCCATCCTTATTCTTATATAGTAAGCTTGCTATCCTCACTTAGGATTGATGATTTACAGTAAATTCATACCTTTTATTATTTTCCAATGAATTGTTGGGTTAGCATCTTACCGCATGGTCCCCCATTCACTATTCCAATACCAATATGTGTAAACTGAGTGCTCAGAATGTTCTCTCTGTGCCCTGTAGATTCCATTAACGCTTTATGTGCGGCTTCTACAGTCTGATTACAGGCAATATTCTCACCCGCGGTTTGATACACAATGCCAAATTGCTTCATCATCTCAAAAGGAGAGCCATAAGTCGGCGATTGGTGAGAGAAGTACTCATTGTTCGCCATATCTTGACTTTTGACCTCAGCAACCTTAGATAAAGGTAATTCAATGTTTAGTGCAGCTAATTTTCTGCTCGTTCTTTCTTGATTGACTAGCTTTAGTAGTAACAGCTCGTCTGTATTGAGAGCACTTGGGGTTGGGGCTTTCGGAGCTGGCACTTGAGGACCTTCCTTGGGAACTCTGAGCTCAGCATATGCCCACAGAATAGACTGTAACGTCTTAGCGTCAACAGCCCCTGTAATGGGTAAGCCATATTTCTGCTGAAAAAGCTTAACACCCTGTACGGATTCTAAACCGAATATGCCATCAATATGACCTGCATAGAATCCGAGTGATTTCATCATTCCCTGTACAGCATAGACGTCAGGCCCCTGTGCACCTTTGCCGAAGGCATCAGACTGAACCGGTAGAAGACACGTAGTAGCTATAGCTACCATTACACAATACATAATAAAGCGTTGGATTCTACGATTAACTATTTTGTTATACATCAAAAAAGCACCCCTCTATTTCTCATTGAGTAGATGCTCATAGTATGTCCGCTTATCATTGTCTTACTCAGATTTAACGGTTAATGTTTGGGCTCTAGGTACCCTAATACGTGTTAGTTGATGTGTTTCTTGGATACCTTTTAGCGCGGCTGAGAATGTAACAAATTCCGCACGGTATTGCTCCAGCAATTGGATAACAGCAGGACGTTCTGTGCATTCATGGCTTAAGATAATATCTTCACCGTTACTGAGCCCTTGAACTCGGGCTGCGATATTGACGTTGCGACCAAAGTAGTCCAATATTCCATTAGAATTTACTGCAATAGCGTGACCATAATGAACACCAGTCTTAATGATAATAGGCTCCAGTGGTAATGAATTAGCATTAAATTCATGTACTCTAGATTGGATATCAAGCGCCGCCCGTACAGCTTGCTCCGGAGTTTCGAAAACCGCCATAACAGCATCACCGATAGTTTTTACCAGAGCACCACCGTTATGCTCAATCCAATGGAGCATAAATTCAAAGTGTCTTCTGACTTGTCCATAAGCTAGTGCATCTCCAACTTCTTCGTAGAATACAGTAGAGCCTAATAAATCAGTAAATAGAAACGCTACATTCTCTACACCAACTTGGTTTCCTGGAGCTAGCACCTCAGAGGAGAATAGCTGACGAAACTCTTTCATCGAGGTCACCTTCGCTGCTGTAACGGTTACATCATCCCAAACACTCTTCTCAAGAACAATAACAATGGCGTTATCCGTTTCATTGCGACAAAGCATTCTAAATTCTGTTCCCTCGAAGTCGACTTTATCTTGATTCCAATTACCATTAAAAATGAGAGTAGGAAGTTTCTCTAGGCCTCCTAATGACTTCTCCTCTATATCTACACCATGTGGAAAATGCTGTTTAATTTCAATGACTGAATTATTCCTTAATACACGTAATCTTATTTGTTCGTGAACATGATCCAGCTTAATTTCCTCTATCGCTCCTGGAGCAATCTGCTTCTGTATGAATACATGTGGGGAAATTGCAGGGCCACCTACACAATAGACACTTCTCTCAGCCTTTCGGATGAACGGGTGTACGGTGAAGTTTAACTCAACATAACGATCGAAATTTGCTGTATAATCAACCCCGCAGAAATCACAATGAATTTGATTATCAAGCTGATTCAATGAGCTTGTCTGCTCCGTAGATACACGGCAATTCGGGCATATTAAATTCCAGCTTAGATTCAGCAAGCCCAGCTTCGTGCTATAAAGAAACAGTTTTAATACAACCTCACGCTCAATACCCCATTCATCTGCAATAGAATAAGGTCTCATATCTACTACCTCATGGTCTTCGCGCTCCACTAGATATTTATATAACAAAGCCACAGCCTCATCATTAACGGGAATTTCCCGCAGTTGAACGAATAACTGATCTAGCTCGATTGTCGAATGCTGAGTATGCACCGAGGCTAATCAAATCACCCTGTCAGTGTGCTGACTCCTCTCTTGAAGCTTTAAGTAATTATTCAGATAAGTAAGGGTAAGCCTCATCGTCCGAATCCCATAAATAGGAATCACCATAAGCCCCAGTATATTAACAGGCGTGAAGTCTCCGAACAAGCGGACTAATGTTCCCTCCTGTCCTAATGCGTTATGAGCGATTGAGAGCTCCACACCACCGAAAAAATGACGGACCGGTCCTGTTGAATATTCCCTACTCACTGTATAAAATTTTTCCTTTTCCCATTCGAAGGGTGATTCCTTCCACTCCATATTAACTAGCCCTAATGCTTTCATTCTGACGGTTCGGAACATCCCTTGAGGTGAGAACTCTGCAGGACCAGCCTGGATAGACAATAATCCAATATTCCGGTTTAATTGATCCGTCTGGCTTAGTAATTCCCACACCTGTTGAATAGAGAGGTTATAATATTGCTCGAACACATATTTCTTAATAGTCCATTGCATAGTCATGCAGCCCCTTTATACATGTGGATGTGATGTCTTTAATCTCACATTGGACCAATCTGTTCGATAATATCGAATGGTTACTGATAGTGCGAATAACGTTAGGAATGTATATAAAGATAACCAAGCTCCCACACTTCCTAAATCTAGAACGAAAATTAGAATATAGGATAACGGAACAAAAATGATCACACCAAAAAAGAAGGATGCCTTCATCAGAAAGGTCGTATCTCCTATGCCTCTCAATCCACCCGCGTAAAAGTTGAGAAAACCATCGAATAGCTGTAAGAATGCAGAGATCATAATTAAACGTGTAACCAGATGGAAAATTTCCGGATCGGGACTGAATAATCTTGCTATCGGTTCAGCGAAGAAAAATTCGATGATTCCTATGGTAATGAGCATGATACTGCCCAGAATAGCAGTCTCGGTTCCTAATCTTCGACCCATAAGTGGATTGCCCTTGCCAATCTGTTGACCGACTAGAATGGTTGCAGTCGCACCGAAGGCAAATGCCGGCATAAAGCCAAATGACATCACATTCAAAGCGATCTCATTAGCCGCTAGCGCATTCTGCCCTAAACGAGCGACGAACATGGTGAATATAAACATCGATGCGCTAAGAGCAAATTCCTGAATACCTAGCTTTCCACTTTCTTGAAGGATCAATCTGGATTCATCCCGACGGAACGTTACTCGCAAACGAGTGATAAAGCTCTTATTTAAACGGACGAAGAACACATAAACACAGCCAAGGAAACCTACAGCCTCGCCAATTAAGAATGCCCATCCTGCACCATCGAGCCCAAGCTTAGGGAATCCATAAATGCCGTAAGTTAATACGTAAGTTAGGAAGATCATGATTATACTGGATATTAGCGTAAGGTATGCTGGTGTCCTAGTATCTCCGATCCCACGAAAAAATCCGTGAAATACAAAGCTGAATATACCGAAGCCCATCGCATAGAAACGTAATTGCACATAAAATTCTCCCGTTTCGGCTATATCCTTCATTCCAGTAATCAGTTGTAGTAAGAAGCCGCTTGCTAAAGTCCCTACAATACAAATGATTAGAAAAACTCCTACACAAATATATAAAGCTAAGTAGGTTCTTTCTACGGCTTTACGATTTTCACCAGCACCATAACTTTGTGCAACCAGGTAATTAACGGTGTGACCAATGCCTGAGAATAAGGCCCAACTGTTATACATGATGATGTTCGATACCCCTACAATAGCGATCATCACCGCTCCCAATTGTCCTACAACAATTAAATTAATGGTCCCCGTTACCGTCATTGTTGCGAAAGAGAAGATGGATGGTATTGCTAACATTAATATAGCTTTCCAGTTCTTGAACATGATGTCTAAACTTCCCCTTATGTGATGAGATACAAAAAAGATTAAAGAAGCGATATAAAAATGATGGTGAAAATGAGAAAAATGCTTGTCCATCTAAGTACCTTCGCTTTAGTCATTTCCATTATACCTATTTCTACAGCAAGTGCACATGAGGTTTCGACAAAAAGTGAGGCCGCCGATCTTCGAATGGCATTCGGTCAGTTGCTTGGTGAACATGCAGTGCTTGCAGCTATTGCCATGCAAAAGGGTATAGATGTTCCTGAAGCCTACCTGCCAGTGATATGGATATGGTATGGATGAAAGTGGGCAGCATGGAGCTGAAGTATAATTCTCAAACATGGATGATGGATATAGTACCATTGGGGCAACAATAACTTGGGACGCTTCAACACAATCAATCTGGGTAACAGCTAGTAAGCAAAGATGTCGGTGCTAATATTTATATTCAAGACGGTCGTACCATGGCGCCCGTACGATTCATTGAAGGGAAGATGTCTACCATGATGCAGCACTAACAACAACATGAATTATACAAAATTGGTGGTGCAGGAAGTTCTTCCTGCACCACCAATTTTATTGAAACTAACGATTCAACAAGCTTCCTACATATCGTAACAATTCATTTGCGCAAACTGGACAGTAATGATGTTCTTCAATCATTCTACGAGATACCTCATTAATCCGCTTCAGCTGTAGCTCATCTGGCGTCTTCGTCGAGGTTGTGATCTTCACAATATCCTTCATATCAGCGAACAGCTTTTTCTCAATAGCCTCACGTAAACGATCGTGCGTATCAAAGCTAAACTTCTTGCCTTTACGAGAGAAGGAGGACATCCGAATTAGAATCTCCTCACGGAAGGCTTTCTTAGCATTGTCAGATATCCCGATCTGCTCTTCAATTGAGCGCATAAGTCGCTCGTCTGGCTCCATCTCCTCACCTGTCAGAGGATCACGGATTTTGGCCCAATTACAGAATGCTTCAATATTATCCAGATAGTTATCGAAGAGTGTCCTTGCAGATTCCTCATACGAATAAACGAATGCTTTCTGGACTTCTTTCTTAGCTAATTCATCGTATTCCTTACGAGCAAGAGAGATAAAGTTCAAATAACGCTCCCGCTCCTCCTTAGTGATCGAGGTATGTTGATCAAGACCATCCTTTAATGCGCGTAATACATCTAGCGCATTAATACATTGAAGATCATGACGAATTAAGGCACTTGAAATTCTGTTAATCACATACCGCGGATCAATTCCCGACATCCCTTCCTCAAGAAACTCCGTCTGAAGCTCCTTCAAGTCAGCCTCCTTGAAGCCTTCAACCTCCTCACCATCATATAGACGCATCTTCTTAATGAGGTCGACTCCCTGCTTCTTAGACTCCTTCAAACGTGTTAATATCGAGAACATGGCTGCGGTCTTCATCGCATATGGCGCACTATGAATATGGTGCATGTCACTCTGACCAACCAGCTTCTCATAAATTTTTTCTTCTGCAGATACTTTAAGATTATATGGAACAGGCATGACAACCATTCTAGATTGTAAAGCTTCATTCTTCTTATTACTAATAAATGAACGGTACTCCGCTTCGTTAGTGTGAGCAACAATGACCTCATCCGCTGAGATAAGAGCGAATCGGCCAGCCTTGAAGTTCCCTTCCTGAGTTAAAGACAGTAAATTCCAGAGGAATTTCTCATCACATTTAAGCAATTCTTGGAATTCCATAATACCGCGATTTGCTTTATTCAATTCTCCATCGAAGCGATATGCCCGAGGGTCTGACTCTGATCCGTATTCGGTTATTGTAGAAAAATCAATACTTCCTGTTAAGTCGGCAATATCTTGTGATTTGGGATCAGATGGACTGAAGGTTCCTATACCTATACGTTTTTCTTCCGACAAGAAAACACGCTCTATAGGAATTTCCTCAATTTTCCCACTAAATTCAGTTTCCAGCCTCATTTGACACGCTGGGCACAAATAGCCTTCAATTTTCACTCCCAATTCCTTCTCAAATTCTGGTCTAAGCTGACTCGGGATAAGATGAAGGGGTTCCTCATGCATTGGACAGCCTTTAATTGCATAAACTGCACCTTCAGAGGAACGCGAGAACTTTTCCATGCCCTTCTTGATCAATGTAACAATTGTCGATTTACCTCCACTAACAGGTCCCATAAGTAATAATATTCGTTTACGAACATCCAGTCTTCGAGCTGCAGAATGAAAATATTCCTCTACTAGCTTTTCCAACGTTCGATCCATCCCGAACAAATCATACTCAAAAAAGCGGTAATGTTTAACACCATTCGTTTCTTCGACACCAGCGGTTCGTATCATTTCATAGACCCTTGCATGGGAAGTCATGGCTAGATGCGGCTGCTCTCGCAATAGCTGAATATATTCCCGGAATGTTCCGGACCAGGTCAAGTTCTCCTCTCCTGTCCGATGTTCAGTAATCCGACTGAATAGATCCATAACGTTCTTCTCACCTGCTTTCCTCACATATGGACAAGAGTAAAATTATGATATAGAAATAATTCAAATATATTAATACCTATGCGCCAGCAAAGGATAAGTTTCCGATAATTCTATTTAAGCTTGTGATATAATATTCCATAATTCACCTAAGCAGGAGGTTAACCCTTGCCCATCAAGAACGAGACAGAACTTTACTCTCCAGTGAAAGCCTATTTTGAGAAGCAAGGCTATGAAGTAAAGAGTGAAATTAAAAACTGCGATCTAATTGCAATGATTCCAGGTGAAACAACATATACCATAGTTGAACTAAAGAAGACGTTTAATCTACAGCTGCTATTCCAAGCAATAGAGCGCTTAAAGCTATCCGAATCGGTATATGTAGCCGTCGAATACCACCCCAAAAAAAAGCTCGGCTCTTACTTTTCGTGGAAGGATGCTGCGAATTTATGCCAGAAGCTAAATATTGGTCTTATTGGCGTTCAATTCTATAAAAGCAAAAAGCCTGCGGTCGACATTCTCTGTCGCCCAGGCATTGGTCTTAACCGAACACGGTCATCTAAGAGGAGTCAAAGCATACGTAATGAATTTGAACAGCGAAGCGGTGATTACAATATTGGGGGAAGCTCGCGAACGAAGCTTATAACAGCCTACAGAGAGCGATCACTACGTTGTGCGGCACTATTATCACAACAGGACAGTATGACTGTTCGAGAGCTTAGAGAGCATCTCCAGGACCCTACTATCGCTTTAATACTTCAGAAAAATTATTACGGGTGGTTCGAACGCATTGCCAAAGGTAGATATACAATAAATGCGCTAGGACAACAAGCATTGATCTTATATGCGCACATTGTACAGAAGCCATAGCTAAGAATTTGCTCCAACTTTGCTCATTCCTTTGCGACCCATGTGCACAAGTGCTTTGTGCATCCATACAGCAGATAAGGTTCCTTCTGCCAGTGCAACGGAAACCATCTCCGAATGAATACCAATGTCCCCTGCCGCCCAAAGATTAGTAACAGACGTCATCTTCGTTCGTGAATCTGTAACAATATGCCCATTCTCCAGACGCTCTGCTCCCAGTTGGTGAGCTAGATCAGAACGAACTTCATTCCCACCAAAGGCAATGAATGCACGTTCGCCCTGGATATGCTCTCCAGAAATCAGTTCTACGCCGTTAAATTTTCCAACACCCGCGGTGACAACCTTGTTGATATTTCCGTGGATGGTGGGAATGCTTTGCTCAGCTAAAAGTGATATTAGCTTATCACTTATTGGTTTTCTTTCATGATTTACATAGGTTATCTTATTCGTCCAATATGCCAAAGCTAGGGCCATATTCGCCCCTGTATCACCAGAACCCATTATAATTGTATGGCGATCACGAGCTTCGAAGCCATCGCAATCTGGGCAAACATATACACTAAGTCCCAAACATTCGATTAAGCCTGGAAACGGAGTGAAACGATCCATAACACCTGTAGCTAGCAGCACAAGTGAACTTACTATCGAATTTTGTCGTTGGTCTAACGTAACTCGAAATCCTCCCTCCAGCTTCTCTACTTTAATCACTTTATCATCAATAAAGGTAACTCCTAATTTCCCTGCCTGAAGCCGTCCAGTCGTTCTTAGTGTTAATCCAGAAACTCCGTCTGGCCATCCGAGTAAATTCTGGTAACTTCGACACAAGATAGACCGCCCATGTCCACTGTCCACTACCGTAACAGAATGCATATATCGACCTAGTTGAATCGCTGCCTGCAGGCCGGCTATTCCTCCACCAATAATAATTGCATCTAACATAATTCCGCCTCCTTTTATGCTTATACGCTTACTTAGCATATCCTGTATCGTAAGGTAGTAATCGTTCACACATAAGCCTTCTTGTTTATTGTGTTCGGTTGTTCATTTCGTTATAATAAAGAAAATGGAGGTGTAGTAAATGTCTGTTACATTTTTTCTGATAGTTACTGTCACTGTATTGATGCTCGGATTTATTTTTACCGCTTCCTATAACGAAGACAAGACAAGTGGTCTTTAATAATTGTCCGTTACGATCATTACATGAAAAAACCTTATCTCGTATACGAGATAAGGTTTTTTTTATTCAAATCTATACTACTACAGTCGCTATACGGTTGCCTGTTTCATATCTACAAGACAATCATTACATATATAACGACTATTGTATTCAATTACGTTATCTTGATTGGAACAAAAAACACATTTCGGCTTATAGCGCTCAAGAATAATATGATCTCCTTGCACTAATATTTCGACCGGATCGCCTTCGTTCATCTGATATCTCTTGCGAAGCGATTTAGGTAACACAATTCGACCTAATTGATCAACTTTCCTTACAATTCCTACTGGTTTCATCCGATTCACCTCATTCTACCCGTCTATGGTGTAATATATGCCGTACTTATATTTCGCTATTATCTTTTGAATTCCTTCTAAATTCCCTTTAGTTTTTTATCACCATAAAAAATTCACACATTAGCGAAGCCCTGAGAACCCTGTTTGCCTCAATGCTTCGAATAGAACGATAGCCGCACAATTCGAAAGATTCATGGAGCGCACCTTGTCTGTCATAGGTAGTCTGATGAGGTGATCTTGATGCTTCTCTAATATTGTTGCAGACAGTCCTGCGGTCTCTTTTCCGAATACAAGAAAATCATTATCGAGATAATTAACCTCATGATAGGACGTGTCCGCCTTAGTTGTTGAGAACCAGAATCGTTGCTCTTTATATTTAGCCATTAATTCTTCGAAGGAATCATGATATTCAATATGGACTGCATGCCAATAATCAAGCCCCGCTCTTTTGAGAGTTTTATCATCCGTAGAAAATCCTAGTGGACGTACGAGATGTAATACAGACCCGGTAGCCGCACAGGTACGAGCGATATTACCTGTATTCGCTGGAATTTCGGGTTCTACAAGCACGATATGAAAAGCCATGTTTATCCTCCTGTAAAATTCCTCTTTATTTAAAAAAGAAGCCTCGGATTACTCCGAAGCTGCTCCGTTTTCATATACCTGCTTAACCGTTTCTACGTTGAAAGTCCACCATAAATTGCTGCAGAGCACTACAGCTCTCGTACGGAACAGCATTGTATGTTGAAGCTCTTAAGCCACCTACACTACGATGTCCCTTCAAGCCAACAAAACCTGCTTTCTCTGATTCTTTGATAAACTGCTTCTCTAAATCTTCATTCACCATACGGAAGGTTATATTCATTAATGAACGATAATCACGAGCAGCAACCCCTTGATAAAAACCACCACTCTGATCAATTGTATTATAGATAAGATTTGTCTTGTCCTGATTGTTCTGGTCTATTACTTGAAGTCCACCCTTTTCTTTGATCCATTCCAATACTAACTTAACCATATATACGGAATAAGCCGGAGGAGTATTGTAAAGTGAATTATTCTCAACATGGGTAGAATAACGAAGCATAGTAGGTAGGCTCTTCGGTGAATCTTGAAGTAACTCCTCACGCGCTATAACAATCGTTACACCAGACGGACCCAGATTCTTCTGTGCTCCGGCATAGATTAATGCAAATTGTGATACATCAATCGGACGCGACACGATATCACTCGACATATCTGCAATTAATGGAACAGAACCTGTTTGTGGATATGTACGATATTGAACTCCACCAATAGTTTCATTCGAGGTTACATGAAGGTAGGCAGGATTATCTGGCATTTGAATATCACTTAATGATGGAACACTCGTGAATTGATCCGCTTCACTGCTAGCAGCTAAGACTGCTTGACCAAACAATTTTGCTTCCTTATAAGCTTTCTCTGCCCAGCTGCCTGTATGAATGAAAGCAGCAGTCTTTCCAGTCTGTAGAAGGTTCATAGGTAGCATAGCAAATTGAGTGCTCGCCCCCCCTTGCAGGAACAACACCTTGTATCCAGATGGAATATTCAATAATTCCTGAAGCAGGCTCTGAGTCTCCTCATTGATGGCTTCGAATTCTTTACTACGATGGGAAATTTCCATCACAGACATGCCAATACCTCGGTAATCCACCAATTCTTCTTGTGCTCTCTGAAGTACTTCTAGAGGTAATGCTGCAGGTCCAGCATTAAAATTATACGCTCTTGCCATGGATAACACCCTTCTCTTCATTATGATATGGTAATGATAGCAACATTCTGTAGTTCGTTCAAGCTTTAACACTAACTAAATTCCACATAATAAGAGATCCCCTTGATACCAAGGAGATCTCTTATTATATATTTTATCATTCCCAAATCAGTATTAGCAGCCAAAATACAATGAATATTCATGTGGGTGAATTCGGATATTAACTGCTTTGGCCTCAGCTCGTTTGAATTCAATATAGTTTGCTAAGAAGTCTTTAGAGAAGACACCATCTGCTGTCAAGAAATCACTATCAGCTTCTAGGGAGTTTAACGCGTCCTCTAAGCTTGAAGGAACACTACGAATCTCTTTTTTCTCAGCATCGGACATTTCATAGATATTCTTATCAAACGGTCCATAACCTAATGCAGTAGGATCCATCTTCTTCTTAATACCATCAAGACCAGCCAATAACATAGCTGCAAAAGCCAAGTAAGGGTTTGCTGTAGAATCCGGTGTACGGAATTCAATGCGACATCCCTTTGGAGTAACGGCAGCTACAGGAATACGAACTGCGGCAGAACGGTTACCCTTTGAGAATACTAGATTAACTGGTGCTTCATATCCAGGAACTAAACGCTTGAAAGAGTTTGTACTAGGATTAGTTATGGCTATAAGTGCTGGTGCATGGTGGAGAATTCCCGCCAAGTAATGCATACCCATATCACTTAGGTTAGCGTACTTACCTTTTTCGTAGAATAATGGGATGTCACCATCAAAGATACTTTGGTGAACGTGCATACCACTTCCATTATCACCGAATAACGGCTTAGGCATGAAAGTTGCTACTTTACCATATTGTCTAGCTGTATTATGAATAATATATTTGTAAGTCATAAGATTATCAGCTGTCTTCGTTAATGAATCGAATCGGAAATTGATTTCACCTTGTCCGGCTGTAGCAACCTCATGATGATGACGCTCAATTCGCAAGCCTGCTTCCATTAGCAAACGACAGATTTCGCTACGAATATCTTGTTGAGTATCCATTGGAGCTACAGGAACATATCCACCTTTAACTGGTACTTTAAAGCCGAGGTTACCGCCCTCTTCTTTACGAGCTGAGTTCCAGCCTGCTTCTTCAGAATCAACTGAAAAAGAAGAAGAATTCATAGTAGTTTCGTAACGAACATCATCAAATATGAAGAACTCAGATTCTGGTGCAAAATATGCAGCAGTACCTACGCCGGATTTATTAAGAAATTCTTCTGCTTTCTGAGCAATACTCCGCGGATCACGATCATATCTTTCACCATCAGGTGTAAATATGTTACACATAATATTAATAGTCGAATGCGCATTAAAAGGATCAATAAATGTAGATTCAGAATCTGGCATCATAACCATGTCTGATTCTTCAATACCACGGAATCCAGGGATGGAAGAGCCGTCAAATGCAACACCATTCTCAAAAGTTTCTTCTTCTACTTCACTCGCAGGTAAAGTAATATGATGTGCTTTTCCCGAAAGATCTACAAACCTAAAATCAACCCACTCGATGTTTTTATCCTTAATTAGGTCCAACACTTTTTTTGCTGACATTAGAAAGCCTCCCATTTCCGAACATTAGTCTGTTGAACCGTAGTTAATGTTCAACTTTTTGCTTGCTATGTGGATATTATAAAACGACTGTCCAGAAGCGTCAATATCTATGTAAGGTATTTTTTGCGAGTGTGTTAGATTTACTCACACCTAGGCAGGGAGACTTCACAAATTCGTCAAATAATCGCAAATAAACTTGTAAATATGCATGAAAAAGCTCGACATAGAAGTTTCCATGTCGAGCTTTACCGAATATTAATTATGTTAGTTATTATTGTAAAGCAGCTTTTGATTGCTTATCAGTATCAAATCGTTTGCCAACCAGTGGAGCCATCTTCTCTAGATCCTTTAGAAGGTTAGCAAACTGTTCAGGATATAAGGACTGAACTCCATCACCCGTCATTGAATTGTCAGGGTCCGTATGCATCTCTATGATCAGGCCATCCGCACCAGCAGCCAATGATGCCTTAGACATGGTTTCAACTAATTCACGTCGACCTGTACCATGGCTTGGATCGGAAATTACAGGCAAATGACTCAGTTGCTGCAGAACGGGAATTGCCGTTAAATCAAGTGTGTTACGCGTATAGGTTTCGAATGTCCGTATTCCTCTTTCGCAGAGCATGACATTGGGATTGCCACCAGCTAGCATATATTCTGCTGCATTCAGTAATTCGTCATAAGTTGCACTAAATCCACGCTTCAATAATACAGGGGTGTCAATTTCACCTAGCTTACGCAGCAAATCGAAATTCTGCATATTACGAGTACCCACTTGTAGAATATCTGCATGCTTGGCACATATTTCCACATATTCTGGAGTCATTATCTCAGTTATGGTCAGAAGTCCGTGCTTCTTCCCTGCTTCAGCCATCATCTCAAGACCTTCAACACCCACACCTTGGAAACTGTACGGTCCTGTACGTGGTTTGAATGCTCCTCCACGTAATACTTGTCCGCCAGCAGCTTTCACTAATCGAGCAATCTCATCAATCTGTTCAGGTGATTCAACTGCACAGGGACCACCCATTACAGTTAGATTTCCACCGCCTATCTCGACACCTTTGATTTTAATTACGGTATCATCTGGATGAAAGTCACGGCTAGCTAGCTTGTACGATTTAGAAATTTTGATCACATTCTCGATACCCTTCATTTGTCGTAGCTGCTCTGCTAATGTGGGATCAGCCTTGCCAATAATACCAATCACCGTACGATCAACACCTCTAGACACATGGGCCTTTACACCATGACGTTCAATATGATGAACGATTTCGTTTAGACGCTCCTCTGAAACTGTACTTGAAGTAATTGCAATCATTTCTTGTCACACTCCCTCTTCTCTTTCACTTCAACGCTTATACGCTTCTACGCTTTTAATCGTTAAAGTAATTATACTAATCAGATGGTTAGAAGTCAATTAGCAAATTAGCTTCAATCTAATTCTATAAAGTGCTCTTTACCTTCACCGTCGGTAGTAGCTTCTTCATATTCACTGTTCTCCTCGTTTCATGAGTAGAAGGATTTGCTGGATCAAATTGTTCTAGGTACTGAATGACCTCTTTAGTCAGGGGAGTTGGAGTAGAAGCACCTGAGGTAACTCCTACCTTCTTCTTCCCTTCTAACCATTCAAGCTTGATTTCACTGACATCAGAAACACGATAAGCTTGAACACCCGCAATTTCTTCAGATACCTGTGCTAATCGATTGGAGTTATTACTCCGAGGATCTCCTACCACAATCACTAAATCTGTTTCCTTGGCTTGTTCAGCTACAGCCTCCTGCCTAACCTGTGTAGCGAGACAAATTTCGTTATGAATTTCAGCCTTTGGATAACGCTTTATCAATTTACTGATTAGGTGTTTAATATCCCATTGACTCATCGTTGTTTGATTCGTAATAACAATATGGTCAGTCTCTAATTGTAATAGTGCTATATCCGCTTCACCCTCTATTAAGTGAACATGTTCAGGAGCTATTCCTATCGCCCCTTCTGGCTCGGGATGTGCTTTTTTGCCAATATAAATAATGTCATACCCCTCTGCTACTTTCTCGCGGATGAGGTCATGTGTCTTAGTAACATCAGGGCAGGTTGCATCCACAACAGTCAACCCCTTGTCTCTTGCACGCTTACGTACTTCAGGCGACACACCGTGAGCAGTGAATATGACGGTACCTGTTTGGACTTTATCTAGAATTTCCAAACGATTCTCACCCTCGAGTGTAATGATTCCTTCTTTCTCGAAGGATGAAGTAACATGACTGTTGTGCACAATCATTCCTAGAATATATATAGGTCTAGGGAGATCCAGATTTTTAGCAGTTTGCAGAGCAAGGACCATAGCATCGACTACGCCATAACAGTAACCTCTTGGTGATATTTTGATAACTTCCATGGGAAAGACCTCCTAAAATTTTATAGTTGCAAGCGCAACAGGAAAAAGAATACTTCATAAGCATAAGTCAGATGATTATTCCTCTCTTACTCCAATTGCATCGGAAGCCAGATGAGAAACGTACTTCCTTGATTCTTCTTAGAGAGGACCTCGATAGATCCATGGTGCTCATCTATAATCCATTTGGCAATGGATAATCCTAATCCTGTTCCCGAGGTTTGACCACGCGAAGTATCTGCACGATAGAAACGTTCAAAAATTTGTGGTATTTGATCTGGCTCCATTCCAATCCCAGTATCACTAATTCGGATACCTACTTGGTTATCTAGTCTTAGTATATCTAATTGTACATAACCTTGCTCGGTATATTTGAATGCATTCTCAATAAAAATGAATAAGAGCTGCTGTAAATAATCCTCGCTACCCTTAACTATTACACCTTCAAGCTCAGTAAGATCACCATATCTCCACTCAGCTTGATGCGGAAGGAAATTTGCCTTTCGAATAACCTCCTCAACAATAGGTCCCAGCTTTACATCAGTATGCTCGATTTGTTGTCCAGCGTCTGCCCTAGCTAACGCTAGCAAATCATTCACTAGCCTACTCATCCGGGCAGCTTCCTGCGAAATATCATGCATAGCCTCCAGTGTGAGCTGCATATCCTGCTGATCGACATCAGAGTGCCAAACCTTCTCCAATAATTCTACATTACCACGAATTGTTGTCAAAGGTGTCCTTAATTCATGAGATGCATCTGATACAAAACGCCTCTGTGCTCGATAAGCTTCCTCCAACTCCTGATAGGTAGACTGCAGACGTGAAAGCATACTATTCACCGTATTCGTTAAACGCCCAACCTCATCATTAGGACCGACATGCTCAATTCGTTGCCCTAAGTCTGTTCCACGTTCAATTTGATTAGCAGCCATAATGACGTGCTCGATTGGTCTAAGAGCTCTAAGAGCTAAATACCAGCCCAAAGTACCGGCAATTAGAACAGCTAAGAATGAAAGAACGATCAGCACTGTCCTTACATTGTTCAGGAAATTAAGATTGTCAGTAATTTCAGTTGCTACCTGTAGAACGCCGATTATCTGACCATCTGATTCCATTCGAATATGATAAATAAGCAAATTGTATTCATCTTCTTGTATGGAAGAAAACCAACTTACTTCTTTCTCTGCTCTCGTAAAGGTCGAATCACGGTCAAATGGCAACCTACCTCGAAAATTGTTCGATTTATCCGTCTGTCCATTCGTTAAATTTGCCTGAAGCAATACACCTGCAGATTTGAAGTCGTTAAGCTCTGGCATCGTGAATACATTCCACTGAGGAATTAGCCTAATTTGTGACACAACTAATTTACCCTGGTCCTCTAACAACTGTTTATGATTCGCTTCGGTCTTCATAGATATATATACATAAAAAGCAATGCCAAATAATAATAATGTTATGGCCAGAATGCCAGAATACCATAGAGTAAGCCGTAATCGAAGGGACATTAAGCATCTCCCTTCAGAACATAACCCATGCCACGAAGAGTCTGAATGATCCTTGGCTCTCCGCCCTCTTCTGTTTTTTGTCTCAACATAGCCACATAAACTTCAAGCACATTGGATTCTCCACTAAAATCATAGCCCCACACTCTTTCCATAATCGTGTCACGGGACAATACTCTACGCGGATTCTCCAAGAATAAGTGGAGAAGCTCAAATTCCTTAGTCGTTAATTCGATTAGACGACCACCTCTGAATACTTCTCGCGAATCCATATCCATAACGATATCCTGAAATTTCAACTTAGTAGATACATACTCCTTAGCTTCCGTCTTTCGACGAAGTAAGGCTCTAACTCTTGCGAGGAGCTCCTCCAAAGCAAATGGCTTTACCATATAATCATCCGCTCCGAGGTCGAGACCCTTAACCCTGTCACCAACCTCATCCTTTGCGGTTAGCATGAGGACCGGTATTGTAACACCTCCATCACGAAGTCGCTGAAGAACTTCCCAGCCATTCAATTGAGGCATCATCACATCAAGAATGATTAACTCCGGCTCGTGAGATAATAATTGCTTCAGACCTTCATTCCCATTAGAGGAAGTGATGACCGAATAGCCCTCAAAGGCTAAGCTTCTACGAATAAGAGAGGTAATCTTCTCATCATCATCGATGACCAATATTAGACTTGCCATATGTATCGCCTCCAGTCTTCAACTTATTCTATCATAGTAGAGAGCTTTCGAAAAAAAGGGAAGCTACAATAGCCTCCCCTGCAAGTAGATCATAAAACAGCTTAATTCGATTCTAGATTACGATCGCCAACGATAGTCACTACCTCATAAGTTTTACCTTCGCGGAACACCTTTATGGAAACCTTCGTCCCGACCTTCATGTCTTTTATTATGTTAACAACATCATCTGAGCTTTCAATCGATTTACCGTTTACTTCTGTGACGATATCACCCGCCTGTATACCAGCACGGTGTGCAGGACTGCCAACCTCTACTTGATTAATCAGAGAACCTTTAGTACCTGAGAAGCCTAATTGACCGGCAATAGTTTCATCTAGATTTGCTAAGGCAACACCAATGTAAGGTGCTGGTTCTTTAGGAATCGGTATATCATTCTTCAGATTATCCAACACTTCAGTAAACGTACCCGTTGGTATAGCAAAACCAATACCTTGTGCCTGTGCATTAACCGCTGTGTTGATCCCAATTACTTCTCCGTTCAAGTTCAATAGTGGGCCACCAGAATTTCCTGGATTAATGGATGCGTCCGTTTGAAGTAAGTGCCGATATTCTCGTGTTCCTTTTGCATCTGGTATGGTAATAGGACGTTCCTTGGCACTTAATACACCTACCGTAACGGTATGATCGAATCCATAAGGATTACCAATAGCGACTACCCAATCACCTACATTCAGGTCATTAGCATCTCCAATGTTCAATGCGGAGAAAGGTTTGTCACCTTCGATTTTCAGTGCTGCCAAATCAAGCTCATAGCTTTCTCCAAGCTTCTTAGCTACGAAGGGCTCATCATAGCCTTCTACATAGACCTTGATTTCAGAAGCACCATCTAGAACGTGTTGATTGGTTAAGATATATCCTGAGCTATCAAAAATGAAACCCGATCCTACACCTGACTGCCTAAGAGTGCCATCATTATTAGAGGAAGAATCGTCTCTATCCGTCCGACCTCCAAAGAAATAATTGAAAATATCATCATCCATCTGTCTACCTTGATTTACCTTTGAATAGGTCTCGATCTTTACTACAGATTCCCTGGAATTTGCAACAATCTCTGAGATATTATTGGGCCGTAACATATCAAGAGTAGCCTTCTGAACATTATTGTTAGGCTTTAGTACATTACTATCTAAGGATGAGCTTACCTCACTCAAGGCTGCTTGGTCAGGTGTAAACCAATCCATACGATCTGAAGCAAATGTCAAACCGCCAATAACAATCACTCCTGCCATGAAGGAAGCAAACATTCTAGTTATCGGTGATCTAGTACGCTCTGATTTAGTTACGGGCGCCATTCTATTCTGTTTTGTAGCTTGACCCTGCTCTATCATATCTGTCTTAATAGTATCTTGATTTGATGGCGCTATACTAGTATCAGAATGAAATGGACCATAGCGATAATAGGTTGGTGAAGTTGTAGTTTCCTCTACCTGATGCGTTTGCTTCTCCTCTTTCTTGCTTTCTCCGTTTCCGTTGTCCTCTCTTTCAAAGAAGTCACGATATTTGTCGTTGCCGTTATTGTTTTTGTTGTCTTCCATATTGTTCTCCTCCTAAAAGTTTTTGATTAAGCTTAGTGTATGTAGAACTAAGGTTTTGTTCTTACAAGTTCTATAATGCACACTGAACCTTAAAGTGAGCTTAAGAAAAAGTGAAAAGAAAATAAAGAAAAAAACCAGAATCACTCTGGTTTTAAGGAGGATTGACTATTGAAGCTGTTGTTCAACCTGCTCGATTATCATTTTGCCCTTCTCTACCCATTGTGGCTCTATCTCAGCATCTCTATCGGTTGGCTCCTGGAATTGATCTATAAGTGCACCGTATGTACGAATTTGTGCAGCGCCATCTAATCCCTCTTGATACAGATGCTTTAATACATATGGCTTGCCCATCTGTATACTCGCATTTATGTCAGTAGCCTCACCGTCAAACTCCCCCTTAGTTATCTCAAAGGGAATTCTCAACCAAACTGTTCGACGATCATCGAGAAATTTATCAAAGGATCCACCGTCATAATCCCAGTTACCACCTAGGGAAAATTGAAGTTTGTCTAATTCACTCTTCATATGTATATAATCTTGTATCATATTCTCTAGACTTGAATTTACCGGGATCATTGTTCGTTATCTCCTTATCCATACCAATAGGCAGCTTTATGCAACGAAGGCTTATTCATAAGGATGGTCAATTTACTAAGTCTCTATTCAGCCTGCCCAACCTTTTCGATGAACGTATATAGCAAGCTGGGTACGATCTTCAACATCAAGCTTCATAAGTAGATTGCTGACATGGGTTTTTACTGTCTTGATACTTATGTAGAGCTCCTCTGCAATTTCTTTGTTTGTCTTACCATCGGCTATTAGCATAAGCACTTCTCTTTCTCTTACAGTTAGTCCGTCATCTTCTTTTGCAGCACTCTTCTGTCTTATTCCTCGTGACAAAGCTTGGGACACCTCTGTGTTCATTACAGGCATTCCACGATAAGCACCTCTTATAGCATATACAAGCTCCTCCGAAGAAACAGTTTTTAGCACATAACTGACTGCCCCCGCTTGAATACCTTCCATCACTTTATCATCTTCCAGAAAGCTTGTGAGGATAATAATCTTCATGTCTGGATATCGAATAATGACTTCTTGTGTTGTCGCAATTCCATCCATCTCGGGCATCATCAGATCCATAAGAATCAAATCAGGAAAAGGTAGATTACTTTCCTTGAGTTGGGTAAGTACACTTAGCGCTTCTCTTCCATTCGAAGCCTCGGCAATGACTTCGATCTCCGATTCTAAAGATAAATAAGTACTTAAACCAAGGCGAACCATATCATGATCATCTACAATCATGATCTTCATAGCTGAACTCATCGAGAATCCCCTTCTTTCTTGTCAATTAACATGTCATTTTTTTTGAACTTGGGAATCTGCACCTTAATGCGAGTACCCGATCCAGATTTACTGAAGATTTCAATTTCGCCGCCTAGCTTCTGGGCACGCTCTCTCATGGTGGATAGGCCATAAGAATTGGTCTGAACCTTACCTTTGTAGAAACCTTGGCCATCATCACTAATATGTAATACATATAGATGATCAAGCTCCTGAAGAGTGAGCTCCACATGCTTCGCATCTGCGTGCTTAACAACATTGGCCATAGCTTCCTGTACGATCATGAATAATTGATGCTCTAGTGCATCAGAGATATGATTTGACAACCTAACATCAATTGTACCTAATAGATTATTATGTCTACAATAGTCTGGAAACCAAATCTGAATGGCCTCTTCCAAGGATCTACCTTCAAGCTCTACAGGTCGAAGCTGTGCAATCAATCCGCGCATTTGTTTCTGAGCATGAGAGGATACCTGAGTAAGCTGCTCTATGACTTTCTTTGCTTTAGAGGGGTTTACATCAATTATTTTGGCCAGAGATGAGGCTGACAAATGCAGAGCAAATAATTGCTGACTAACCGTATCATGAAGATCACGAGCCAGTCTTTTCCTTTCTTCAAGCACCGCTGCTTCGTTAGAAGAAACCTGAAGTCGGATATTCTCCTCTCCTAGCACCTGTAAAAGCTGAATACGTTGTTCGATTGAAGCAGCCATATCATTAAAATCGTAATATATTTTATCAAAGGTATCGTTATTTGTATGAGGAATTCGAGTTGTTAGGTTGCCTCTACTTAATTGTAGAATACTTAAATGAAGAAGATTCACCTTCCTCTGAAATCGAACAGCAATAAAATATCCAATACTAAATGCAATAAGTAGAACACACAACGCAATAACTATCCAAATCATCAATAATGATGACATTATTGCAGGCAAGTAGTGTAAACCAGCTAGAACGATGACTAAAGATAGCTCTGAAACAACTAGAAAATAAACTAGCAGCTCCCACTTCATGTTCCTTACACCGCGAAGTAAATTTGCCATGAATATACTACCCTACTCTCTGAACGGTAATATCTCCGATAAATAAATTGACCTGTAATCGAATTTTTTTGTCCGACATTCTAAAGTCTTGAGTCTCATCCTTAATCGAGCGTAGAAATCCACTCTCTCTTTTGCTGAATACCGTACTATCACCTAGAAAAGAACTGGAGGTGACGCTTACCTCTACCTCCATATCATTGGGAACGAAGACCTTTACATCACCAATAAATGCAGAAATATTCAACTTCGTATCTCCTACTGGAATTTGTGCTTTGGTAAGATCAATAATTGTATCACCAATAAAATGTGAGATATTCATTGGCTTTAGCTCCCAGTAATCATGTCCCAAATATATATCCCCAAAAAATCCGGAGCAGTTTTCTGCAGACGAATGAGGTGTAGGTCTAAAGGAATGCGAATAATTCTTACTATTAGATGAAGAATTGAATTTTGGATCTTGACTAGGTGTTTCAGAGTTATGAACAGGTGGAACTGATTCTTTGGTAGGGTCGGACGTCACATGATAATTATAGTTATAGTCATAATTGTATTCATACTTGTTACCGTAGCCTTGATCTTGTTTGGTAGGCTTATCCTTCCCGAACATCATTCTAATCCCGAATAGAATGATCGCAGCCGGAATAAGCAGCTTAACGAATTCACCCATAGACATTTGAAGATAATCTAAATTCCGGGCAAGAAAACCTGCCCCTAGAGCAATTATGAACAGGTTCCAGATGTAAGAACCACCTGCCTCCTTACCTCCGGCTAATTGACCAAACAAACCAGAAATACCGATAATAATTAGAATTACTGGCCAATAGGTCGAAGCTAACTCTCCCGGATTTACTGTGATAAATCCAAGCTGTGATCCTAAGAAGAGTGCTCCTATAATAATAAGGATCATTCCAATGAAGATCCGTTTAACAACATGTGAGTTCATTCTACCATCCTCCATAAATACTCCAGTGGTGTTGTTACTCTCTTAGTTTAGCTGATTTTATTCATAGGGGGAAGCGACCTAGGTTGGAAGCTTTCTCAGTCTGAAGACGGAGGATAAAATTAATGTGTGACTATTTCTAACATGAGTCGTTGACAGATTTGCTCACATGAACCTATAATGATGTTCGAAGAACGTTCTTATAGTCTATGAATGGGGCGAAAAATTATGGAATTAGATCAGATTATTAGCGGCTTAGATACTATATGGGTCGTACTTACTGCAGCAATGATATTACTTATGGAAGGTGGATTTGCACTTTTAGAAGCAGGCTTTGTTAGACAGAAGAATGCAGTTAGTATCATTATGAAGGTATTCGTAGATATTGCTTTTGGAGCGCTAGTATTCTATTTTGTAGGCTTTGCCCTTATGTACGGGAAAGATGCTTTTGGGTTTATTGGAACAACAGGCTTCCTATTAGGAGGTAACCTATCTCATATTGACTTAACAATATCACATGATACATATTGGTTTTTCCAATGTGCATTCGTTATTGCGGTTATCTCTATTGTATCGGGTGCTGTTGCAGAGCGAATTAACTTCCGCGCTTATATTCTATATACCATTGCAATGACTGCATTAATCTATCCAATAGCAGGTCACTGGGTATGGAGTGTTGGAGGCTGGCTTGGATCTCTAGGTATGATTGATTTCGCAGGGTCAGCTGTCATTCATGGTTTGGGAGGTTTCAGTGCTCTTGCCGCAGCCATGTTCATTGGACCACGAATTGGTAAATTTTCGGCTGATGGTACAGCCAATATCGTCCCACCCTCCAATCTTCCGTTAGCTTCTGTAGGCGCTTTCGTGTTGTGGTTTGGTTGGTTCGGATTTAATGCAGGCAGTACACTAAGTGCTACCCATCTCTCAATTGGTCATATTGCAGTTACAACAATGCTATCTGCTGCTGCAGGTGGTGCCGCATGTATTCTATTCACTATGTTCCGTTATCGTAAAGCGGACCCGCCCATGGTAATTAATGGTTCCCTTGCCGGTCTAGTTGGAATAACGGCAGGCTGTGCATTTGTAAGTGATTGGGTAGCCATTATTATTGGTGCAATCTGTGGTATAGCTATGGTTCTAGCAACTGAAATGTTGGAGAAGAAGCAAATCGATGATCCTGTGGGCGCTTTTGCTGTACATGGTGTAAGTGGTAGCATTGGTACAATAGCCGTTGCATTATTCGCACTTCCCGAATTATCAGGCTCGGTTGGACAAGGTTACTACGGTTTGTTCTATGGTGGTGGATGGAATCTGTTGGGGGTTCAGCTATTAGGACTAGCAACAGTTTGTATTTGGGGATTTGCTCTAACTTGGTTGGCACTTAGCCTCATCAAATTTATCGTGCCTGTCCGTGTTTCGCGTGATGAAGAACTCATCGGTCTAGATGTTGGCATTCACGGTGTCCCTGCTTATAGCCAGGAGCATGATTTCATTAATTTACAGAAGCTAAAAGGAACAACCGAATCACAGTCATCTTAATTAAATTAATTTAAAGAACCCGCACTCTATGCCTAAATGCCATAGTATGCGGGTTCTTTGTTATTATTAGCTTCATTAATTTTAATCTTCAATCATAAAAGATGGAATTTGGATGGATTCTCCTGATGAAGTCTGATCAACTATCACTCGAGCTGCTTGAATTTCGTCTCTTAGCTGCCTGATTTGTTCCTTAGGCTTCTTCACATAATGAATATATTCAACGGCTAGATGATGATCAGGCTTCTTACCGCTGAATAACCGTCGAAAGTTCGACATGGTTTGGAAGGCTTGCTCTTCCCTCATTCTACGTTTCTCGTAACGTTCGATAACCTGCTCAATTTCCAAGATCAATTGTTCCCGCTTTGTAATATAAGTCTCCAAGAATGGAAAGACCTCAGCATCCTTACGTTGTTTAGTTAAGTATTCTTTCTGAATAAGCTTGGCGTTCTCCAAGGAACATTCTCCTACTCGTAAATGTTATGTTATATGACATATCCTTAGTTTACATCATATTTCTCCATTTGGCTATATTACTTTATACCAATGTCTATTCCGATTACACCAATATGAGTACCATCAGCATCCAATATTGCTGAAGATAGGGTCATACACGGTTTTTTGGTAATGGAAGATATGTATATGTCTGAACAGAACAATTGTCCGCCCATGGCTTTCTTCCACCACTCGCGTCCTTTTGCATTCAATAGGCCCGCTTCTGGAAGTGAGTATATAAAGGAACCGTCAGAGCGATTGGACCAGATGGCTTCAATCTCTGGGGTTTTCTTTAGAATAGCGCTGAGTAGTTTGGCATGAACGGATTCATCCAAGCTAGATATGTCTGGAGTAACTACTAATTGACGAATAAGTGCAGTAGTAGATTGAACGATTCGTTCATCTGTAAATGATTTAGTCTCTATGCCTAATGTACCTACTGAGTTAATCAATTCACCGGAAACCGATTCTAGATTAACACTGACCTTCTGTAGCCCAGAAATTTGTTTGCGTTGTCCTTCCATTTGTTCCAGAGTCATATCTACACTATCGACGGTCATATCAACGGTATCCACAACCTGCTTAAGCATATCTATCGTTTGTCCCATAGTGGTTGATTGACTGGTTCCAAGCTCGGTAGTAACACTTACTAAACGATGGACCTCCATCATTCGTTGGAAGATAGTATCTATTCTTCCCTTGATGTAATCCATTTCTCGTACAGTTTCCATAACTGCCAATTTCTCTTGTTCTACTGCAACGACAACAGCTTGCACCCCTGTTTCGATGGCATTGAGAATGCCGGAGGAATTCAGAACTGCCTTATGACTTTGCTCTGCCAGCTTCTTGATTTCTTGAGCAACAACTGAAAACCCTCTTCCATTCTCACCTGCACGTGCAGCTTCAATGGAGGCATTCAAAGCTAATAAAGAAGTTTGAGCTACAACCTCAGATATGAAAACATTAATTTCTCCTATATTACCTGTATGTGAAATGAGATTGCCAATTTGCCCCTCCATCTGATCGTGTTGATTTTGCAGATCAGACATCCTTTGATCTGTAACTGTGAGGGAACGACATACATCCAATATCAGGTCTCGTGTCTGTTCGCTCTCTCCGGCCATATCACTCGACGAACTGCGAATGTGATCAGCACTCGATGCTACCTCCTGCATAGCAGAGAAGGCTTGTTCAATTCGATCCCGTGTGTCTCTACTGCGATCCTTCAGCAGCTCCTCTTGTTTGGTTGATAAATCTGCAATATCTGTTAATCGCTTAATTGATTCGTTCACTTCCTCTACTACAGCAATTAAACGATCCGCAGCAACTTGAGACTCATTCACAAATTGAGTGACCACTTCCTTAGAGACTGTGTTTACATCCGTCTTTCTTAACAATTCCTTACGAGCGAGGAGCAACCACAACACCATTATTCCTAAAATTAATATAATGACCAATAACATTGGAATGAGCATTGTCATCTCTCCCTATTAATTCTTTCCATACATAATATTACAAAATATGATATAAACATTATACGTGGTGATCTGCGAATTGAAAAGAGGCATGTCTTTAGACATGCCTCTTAATTTATATATGGAACTACATCATTTATTGGCTTTTTCGTTAGCATTTGCGGCGGCAACTATATTCTTCGCATTCCTGGTCCCCGCTTCTTCAGCTATCTCTGCATTAAATTGAGTAGCCTTTTGTTTTGCATTGTTTTTATTCTTGGCCATTACTTCCACCTCCCCACAATCGAATGTAATACTCGCATTGTGCCTGGGCCCAGCACGTATTGTGGAATAACAAAGGCCCCATGAGTATTATCTGACACTCATGGGGCAAATATACGGGAGCAATTTTCTTTAAGATCCATAAGCTGATGAACCAAATTCTGTGATGAGGTGTTCCTTTAATCTGATTTTCGCTCTATGTATTCTCGCCTTGATTGTTCCAATGGGCATATCCATAATATTAGCAATCTGCTGGTCCTTCCAGCCATAATAAAATTTACATATCATCATTTTGCGTGTTTCCTCGTCTAGAATACCTAGACTTTCATAGATAGTCTGCTTTAGTAATTTATCCTCCATATATAGATCAACATCCAAACCTTCTATACTCATATGCTCATCATAAAGAGAAACTACATAGGGAGAGCGCTTCTTAAGCGCATTAATTGCTGTGTTGGCTACTATAACTTTAGACCACTGTATGAGCTTCTTTGGATCCCTTAACGTTTCCAACTTAACTAGAATTTTTACCCAAGATTCCTGGACAATATCAAGGGCATCTGAGCGATTCTTCATCTTAGCATATGCAACCATAAACATGTGCTTATAGAGATGATCCAGCATTTCGTCTTGGTCATCAATACTAAATTGCTCCACTTCCATAAAGTGCTTCCACTCCATAGTTCCTCTTCCTTCTTAGATACTGAAATAAGGGTTATGCCCTCTTTCCCTCAGATGAAAGATGCTACTAATGTTCACTAATTTTAACATAAATTTCACTTCAAAAAAAGAAGTTGACGCAAAATATACGATGCGTCAACTTTAAAGCTTACTTTTTGCTATTAATTTCATGTAAAATCATCTGAATTACTGACTCAATATCGTGAGAGCCTAAATCGCCTTCGCCTCTTTTACGCACGGATAACGTTCCAGAACTTCGCTCATTCTCACCAATAACTAGCATGAAAGGGGTTTTCTCCAGCTGAGCTTCACGAATTTTATATCCAAGCTTCTCATTCCTCTGATCGATATCGACACGAATTCCTGCTTCTTTCATTCTATCGACTACCTCTAAACCAAAGTCATTAAAGGTAGTCGTTACAGGAATTAAACGTGCTTGTACTGGTGAGAGCCATGCTGGGAGTGCGCCGATAAAATTCTCTAATAAATACGCAGTCATTCTTTCCATTGTACTTATGATACCTCGATGAATAACAACCGGTCGGTGTTTGCGTCCATCATCGCCTACGTATTCTAATTCAAATCGTTCAGGCAGAAGGAAGTCTAATTGAGCAGTAGATAAAGTTTCTTCTTTACCCAGTGCAGTTTTAATTTGAACATCTAACTTCGGGCCATAGAATGCAGCTTCACCCTCTGCTTCGAAGAATGGTAGTCCCATCTCTTCAACAACCTCACGCAGCATTCTTTGGGACATATCCCACATTTCATCATTCTGAAAATATTTCTCCGTATCCTTGGGGTCACGATACGATAAGCGGAATCGATATTCTTTAATTCCAAAGTCATCATATACCTGACGGATCAGATTAACAACTCTTGCAAACTCTTCCTTAATCTGATCAGGCCTACAGAAGATATGGGCATCATTTAATGTCATTGCCCTAACACGGTGAAGACCAGTTAAAGCCCCAGACATCTCATATCGATGCATGGTACCCAATTCAGCTATTCGGAGAGGCAGGTCACGATAACTACGCATATCGCTCTTATATACCATCATATGATGGGGACAATTCATTGGACGTAGAACAAGCTCTTCATTGTCCATAACCATCTTGGGGAACATATCTTCACTGTAATGCTCCCAATGACCAGAGGTTTTATATAGCTCTACATTAGCGAGAACTGGCGTATAAACGTGATCATACCCTAACTTTTCCTCAAGATCGACAATATAACGCTCCATAGTTCTGCGAAGCTTAGCGCCGTTGGGTAACCAGAGCGGAAGACCTTGACCTACCTCTTTAGAGAAGGAGAAAATTTTGAGCTCACGTCCCAATTTACGATGATCTCTTTTCTTAGCCTCCTCTAAGAAATGAAGATGCTCGTCCAAATCTGCTTTCTTTGGGAATGCAGTTCCATAAATCCGTTGTAGCATCTTATTCTTAGAGTCACCACGCCAGTAAGCGCCCGCCACACTAAGTAATTTGAATGCTTTAATCCTACCTGTTGATGGTAAGTGTGGCCCTCTACATAGATCAAAGAATTCACCTTGCTCATAAATCGTAATAACCGAATCCTCGGGTAAGTCCCTTATTAACTCTAGTTTTAATGGATCATTTAGTTCGCTGAACAGGGATACCGCCTGCTCCCGACTAACTTCTTTACGTTGTATAGGTAAGTTTTCCTGTGAAATCCTCACCATAGTTTTCTCAATTGCAACCAAATCTTCAGGGGTAATTGATTGATCCAAGTCAATATCGTAATAGAAACCATCTTCAATTACAGGCCCAATACCAAGCTTCACTCGATCTTGACCATATATTCTTTTTAGTGCTTGTGCAAGTAAATGTGCCGTACTATGTCGATACACCTCTAATCCTGCTTGACTATCCAAGGTAACGATTTCAACGAATGAATCGGCTTCGATGGACGCATATACATCTACGATCTGACCATCCACTTTTCCCGCTATTGCATTCTTCCTTAATCCTGGACTTATTGACTCAGCGACACCTTCAATTGTAGTTCCTGAAGCATACTCTCTAACAGCACCATCTGGAAATGTAATTTGAACGGGCATAGTATGACTCTCCTCATATTTTTGATGTAGACACAATAAAAAACACACTGATCCCTCCATAGGGACGAGTGTGTAGCTCGTGGTTCCACCCTGATTTAATTCGCGCAATAAGCGAATCCTTCATTAGTATCTGTAACGGGATATCCCGGTAGTCTCAATGCTCCGTAAAGCATTAACAGCCTACGGCTACAAAGTGGTAAATAACCGTTGAATCAGGAGGGAATTTCAGCATTGATCCCTCTCTCTGCTCTGTTCATTTCTGATTATTATTGTCTTTGATTGTCACCTTTAGCAATAACTTATTACAAATGTATTATAATGAGGATTATCGCCTTGGTCAAGTGAATCGTTCGGCTTTCCATTCACCTAACCGTGATTTACATACTTTACAACAGGTACACATCCATGTTCTTCCCTCAAAAATTTGCTGAATAGTTTTGATCGACTGCGTTTCGGGTTCACGGGTATGAATATATATTTGTTTGGGTGAAGCGGAGATCAAGGCACTAACAACCATATCTTCATAATTCAGCTCACGATCAACGGTTTCAACAATAACATCCTTGGCGTCACTTAAATCTAATTGCTGTAGATCCCCATCTAATAATTGAAATTTATTATTCCCTTGATGGATAAGGTGCACCTCAGGAATTTTTGTGTCCTGAAAATAAACAAAGTACTTGAGCAAAGCAATGAACTCTTGATACTGTTCATTAAGTAGAAATTCATCAAGCGCATCATCAACAATATCCTGTAAATTACTCATATATCTTTTTAAACGAAAATGTACAAAGCCTTCAACATCCAGTAACGAGTTCAATTCTAAATACTTGTGTAGTTGTTCCTTAATCATTAAACGTCGATCTTGTTTGACATGTTCAGTATCTAAAGCAGCCTCAGTTTCATTATCACTAAGCAATTGCTTGCAATACTGTATAATCTCAGTGAGTTCGTGATCTTCATAAGAATCAGATTGCTTCTGGATGATTCTTCTTAATAATAGAGATTCCATATGATCGACGATGAACATAGCGATAATCTCCGAAACATCCCTTGTCCATGTAACTTTATTGTTATTGTGATGATCATTATCGGATATTCGAAGCACAATATGATCCCGATAACTGCGAATTAGCTCCATATGTAAAGCAGAATTGTTATTCTGAAACGAAAAATTCAGACAGTCCAATAATACATCTGCACCGGAATCGCTTGAAATTGCAATCATTAGTTGATCCATATTGACGTGCTCCTTTCTCATTCTTATTCAGTATATGGCCCAATGCCGTATCATATACGAAGAAATGGATGGAACAAATTGATACATAATTCCTCAACAATCGAAAAAATTATATATGGAAATGGATATTCATGGTATATTCCTTGTAACATCTAATAATGGAGTGAAATGAACTTGAATTTGGAGATTTCTGAAGTCATTAACATTCGCAATTGGAACCGCAATATGCTCAATTCATATTGGCTAATTATTCTAACTTCAACAATGGCAAAAGCTATATATTTGCTAAATTCAAACCAAACAGAGTGGTCTTCCTTTGTTGTTGGCATGATTCATCCTTTAACTGAAATTATCATAATCTTGATCATAACCGAGCTTCTTAATTTCCGTCTAAGACAGTTTAACGAGTATGCCATTATCATTTGTGGCACACTTATCGTAGCTACAATTTTTTACTATCATCCTAATACTCCTGCACTTTACAATGCTTCCTTCTTACCAATACTCATTTCTGTATTCTATTATAAGGTCCGAATGGTATTATTCTCATTCACAACAATGATCATTGTTACTTTCTTATTATTCTTCATTAATTTGAATAATGGTGATTATAATGTGCTCCTGATTAAGCTAATCACAACTATATCTATATTAGTGTGTGGGACTGTCATTTGTCTTGGCATTATGCATCGTGGTATCGAGCTTGTTGAGAGACTTAGATCAACAATGGAATCACGTCAGGAGCTACTTGTACAGAATATTATTATGGACAGGCTCTCTAAGATAGATCCATTAACCGAACTATATAATCATATGACATTTCACGAATACTTAGCTCGTTTAACCGAACAAAGTGATAAATTCGGTTTCTCGCTTCAGCTTGCAGTGTTGGATATTGATAGTTTCAAGAAAGTAAATGATACATATGGTCACAGAGCAGGAGATGCAGTCCTGAAGAGAATCGCACAATCCCTACAGCAGAATGTTCAAGCCAATGATTTTGTTGCTCGTTACGGGGGAGAAGAGTTTGTTATTCTTTTCTCAGAGAAGAATTTAGATGATGTGTATCAAATTCTAGAACAGATCAGAATACAGATCACTGCAATTCACCATCCCGAGCTTGGAAGCGAAATAGTGACAATTAGTATTGGGCTCACAGAATATAAACGAAGAACGAACAAGGAAGTCGTATTTCAATTAGCGGATGAGGCTCTATATGCAGCAAAAAAATCCGGTAAAAACCGGATTTTAATTAAAACTGAAGCAGATAATTTATCCATGTGAAATTACGTAGATGAAGAACCGGGATCCGATTTCTCACGTAAGTACTCCTCAGTCATTCGATCGCGTTCTCTACCTTTGTCCTTAAGTCGTTCTATTGCAGGTAGTATTAAGATATCGATTTCCCGTTGGACAAAATATGCTAAATCATGGCGTTTCTCAGTCTCAAGATAATGACCTACATCAATTAAATCATTATATCGTGCTAACTCTTCCTTCGTTAGTAATCCCCGAACCTGTACACTACAATGTCTCAATGAGAAGTCACCGCCTTTATAGTCGACCCTTCTTAAGAACAAGAGGTATACCACCAATTGTATATAAATAACGAATATCGATGATCTTCTTCATGAATACCGCTATTTGACCTCTAAGCTTGTAAGATCCCACAACACCCACTGCGTCTTTCTTGCCTAGAGATGCGACCGTACCCTTGATCGATGGTGTAAATGACTTCAATTTCTCCCCGCGAATAGCTGCAACTAAATTATAAGCTACCGTTTCACCTTCTTGGATTGCGATCTGGGCAGTTGGTGGGTATGGATTACCTGCCTCATTCAAGAAAATCGAACAATCTCCAACTACATAGACATTATCTCGCTCTAGTGAGCGCAAATGAGGATCGACTAGAACACGCCCACGCTTGGCTTCGAATCCAGCTTCTTCAATTAAGTGATTTCCTCGAATACCACCGGTCCATACAATTGTAGCGGCTTTTATTTCCTCGTGCTCAGTGATAACACTATTCGCCGTACATTCCTTGATAGGAGAAGCTAATTTGAAAATGACACCCTTCTTTTCTAATGCACTTGCTGCATACTCCACTAACTCCTGATCAAAACCTGGCAGTATGGTAGGTGCCGCTTCGATGCTGTAAATCTTAATTAGAGCAGGATCTATATCGAACTGTTTCGCGAGGTTAGGTAACCGATCAGCCAGTTCTCCAACAAATTCAATACCAGTGAAATTAGCTCCTCCTACTACGAAGGATAGATAATCTAGCCGGTGAGGCTCTTTTTTGAATTTCGCAAATTGATATTCAATATGCTCTTTAATCAGATTTACAGTGTTCAAGCTACGAATGTTCATGGCATTCTCTTGGAGACCAGGAATACCAAAGGTTTCTGGTTCTCCTCCTAATCCCATAACTAAGTAATCATAAGATAATGTTCCGTCAGATAAGATAACCTTCTGCTCTTGCGGTTTAATCTGAAGAACAGTTGATTTAACAAAATCAATTTTGAATTCATCAATCAAGGATAATATGTTTATTCTTGAATTCTTTGGTTTACCGGTTCCAGCAGCTGGCATATGCAAGTGTGTTGTAATGTAATGATAATCATGCCGATTAACAAGCGTTACATCGGCCTCATTATAATTTAATTCCTTCTGTAATCTTATCGCTGTAACAATCCCACCATATCCAGCACCCAGTATGACAATTCTTGGTATTCTACTCATTACGTAATATCCTCCCGAAATCTTTCTCTTTGTCTGTATATTGCCACACTTTATAGTTTGTGAAAAATAACACAAATGCATTCAAAACAATAAAAAATGAAGCAACAGTCTAAACAAATCATATAATTTCCATGTGCAAATATCAAGCCTTTTTTGTTTAAGTATGATCCTTATCACATAATTTGCACATAATAAACAAAACTTATATCTTATTATAGCAAGAGTTGCTTTATTTGACCGAAAAAGCATCGTTTTGTTTACTCTAACCGTGTATTTATATTATAATACAAATTGTTGCCAAATAGGAGCTAAGGAGTGTCGGTTGTGTCACTAACAGAACAGAATCAAGAAGTATCCGATATTATTGTTGTTGGGGGAGGTCCTGCTGGTCTATTCGCAGCCTTCTATGCTGGATTGAGACAAGCAACATGTAAAATCATTGAGAGTATGCCACAGCTTGGTGGACAGCTATCTGCCCTCTATCCAGAAAAATATATATATGATGTAGCTGGTTTTCCTCAAGTCAGAGCGCAAGAGCTTGTTGATAATCTAGTATCCCAAATGAATCATTTTCCTATAACAGTTTGTCTAGAGCAGAAAGTACAAAAAGTAATCAAGCATGAAGAACGAAATTTCGAAATAATCACTGACCAAGGTTCTCACTTTTCAAAAGCACTGATTGTCACTGCTGGGGTAGGTGCATTTGAACCTCGAAGACTAGACGTGCCAGAGGCTGCTAAGTATGAGAAGAAAAATCTCCACTATTTCGTAAATGATTTAAATGCCTTTCAAGGTCAGAAAGTTCTAATAAGTGGCGGTGGAGACTCCGCAGTAGATTGGGCTTTAATGTTAGAGCCTATCGCTAAGGAAGTTACTCTTGTGCATCGCCGAGATAAATTCCGCGCCCATGAACACAGCGTTGAATTATTAATGAATTCCAAAGTGAAGGTTGTTACACCTAAAGAAATCACTCATCTACATGGAACAGATCGTATAGAAAGGGCAACCATTGCTGACTGTAAAAGTGGAGAATCCTATGACATGGAAGTGGATGCTGTTGTTATCAATTTCGGATTTATATCTTCCTTAGGCCCGATTGCTGAGTGGGGATTTGAGATAGAAAGCGGATCAATTATTGTAGATTCAAAGATGGAAACATCCATTCCCGGTATCTTCGGCGCTGGGGATATTACTACGTATCCTGGAAAATTAAAATTAATTGCTGTTGGCTTCGGAGAAGCACCAACTGCTGTCAATAATGCAAAGGTATATATTGACCCTGCCGCGAAGCTATCCCCTGGACACAGCAGTAGTATGAAGTTCTAGGAATATTGAAAAAGATATTAAAAACCCGCGAGAATAATTTCCGCGGGTATTTGTTAACTCTTACTCCTGTACTTCCCATACAACAGATACTTGTTGATCTACCCAGCTTCGAATACGAATTTCTATAGCAGTCTCGATCTCTTCATCCGTAAGCTCACCCAGTCTAAATTCTTCTATCTCAATGACCTCATTGACAGTATGCCCGTCAGCTATCATAAGCTTCACATCAACCTTCACTAACAATCCCCCGGAACGCCAGCTTCTTCTTTAGTCCGGAAGCTAGAGCCGCATCCACAGGTAGCTGATGCATTAGGGTTATGAATCGTAAAGCCCCCACCCATTGCGGATTCCTTAAAATCAATTTCTACGCCATTCAGATACTTGCTGCTTTCATTATCCACAACTACTTTTAATCCTTGGACCTCTAGAATCTGATCATCGCTCTTCTGCTCATCATCAAAACCCATGCCATATGAAAAACCACTACATCCACCAGATTTAACACCAAGACGAAGAAATAATTTCTGGGATTGCTCTATTTCTAACATTTCGGAAATTTTATCCTTTGCGATTTCGCTTATTTTGATCAATGTTAAAACCTCCTAAAAGTTTTTGATGACCACGCGAGTGGTCGAAAAAACTACTTCGTAAGCATGAGCTTGTGTTTTTGATGACCACGCGAGTGGTCGAAAAAACTACTTCGTAAGCATGATTCCATATCCATACAAGTTAAGTATACAAAGAAAACCAATAGTTCTCAAGGAACCTATGTTGATTTTTCCATAGTCTTTTTATAATAACTCAATATTAGCTTGTCTAATTCACGACTAGCATTCAATACTATGGGATCGTTTATACCATAGTATGCCCCAAGAGCGAGTAATTTCCCGCGAGTAATTTCTATATCCTCTATCAACCGTTCGGGCCCTTTAATTAAACCCATTTCTACCATCTCCCACAATCAAAACCATTGTTAAATATATCCGATATTATTTGATAAATCAACATTTTTCGAGTGAAATCGTTCAATACACGGATTGCATACATAGATCTACCTCCATATATGTTGCCCCTCTATTGGACTAGGTTTATAATGAGAAGAAGCTATACATTATTAGATGCTCTTTTATTACATTATTATTGCTTTAATATCTCTATGCAGGAAATGAGGGCTACCATGTCTATCGTAATAAACAGTACAGAAAAACGCATGGATGAAATCAAAGAGAAAGTAAACCATGGCATTAGATTAACCATGGAGGATGGTTTGTTCCTCTATGAATCCGACGATTTGTTAACTGTCGGTCAGCTGGCTAATCAAGTGAATCTTCAGAAAAATGGTAAGAAGGTTTATTTTATTGAGAATATGAGCTTATACTTTACGAATGTATGTGAAGCTCATTGCTCCTTCTGTAATTTCCGAAAGGACGAGGGCGAAGCAGGATCTTATACACTAAGCGGTTTAGAAATGATAGCTTATGTCGAGCAGCATTATCATTCTGGTATTCGCGAATTTCATATCGTTGGCGGGCACAATCCAAATGTTCCTTTTCAATATTATGTTGATTCGATTCGCGCACTTCACGAGCGCTTTCCAGAAGTTACGATTAAGGCGTATACCGCAGCAGAGATTGAATTCTTCTCTCGTATCAGCGGGTTAAATTTCAAGGAGGTTCTACAAACACTTATCGCTGCTGGGCTTCAAACTCTGACGGGTGGAGGAGCAGAAATTCTATCTGATCGTTATCGAGATAAAATGCATGTGGACAAAGCTAATGTTGCTCAATACTTGGATGTTCACCGCACCGCTCATAATTTGGGATTAAAAACTCACACAACAATGCTGTACGGCTCTCCCGTTGAAACCTTACAGGAACGAATACAGCACATGATTTACCTAAGAGAGCTTCAAGACGAAACGAATGGTTTCCAAGTATTCATTCCTTTGGCGCTGCAACCGATTAGTGCGAAGGCCGGTATCAAAAGAAGAAACTCAGCATTCGAGGATTTACGTACAATTGCAGTTAGCCGTTTAATGCTGGACAACTTTCAACATATAAAAGCATATTTCATTAATATTGGTACACAACTAACGCAGCTTGCTCTAACCTTCGGGGCATCAGATGCACACGGAACGATTATCAAAGAAAGAATTAGTCATGCCGCAGGAGCTTTAACCCCTGATGGTCTTACTCGTGAAGAATTAATCTGGCTAATTAAAGGAGCCGGACGTATTCCAGTGGAACGTGACACGTTCTACAATGAAGTTAAGGTATATTAAAGATGGAATGGTTATTGGCACTAATGCTGGCATGGAACTCGATCGAAGATGCTTCAGTAGCATATAATCAACATCAAGAAGCTTTCGCAGCGGCCAATATGCAAATTGAAATCTCTATGTTCAGTAATAAGGTCACTGCCGAAACAACGATGAATGAACAATTGGCGATTATCCCAAATGAGGTTTACCAGGGGGATGCAGTTCTCATTCGATCCGAATCTGCGCATGATATCAGCTGGAATAAGAAAACTTATTCCCTTCTACCCTTTGGTCAGGGCTATTATGCCATCCTACCAATTCCAACGACTATGAAGCCTGGGACCTATCCAATTGCAGATCAAATTTTAACGGTTCTCAAGAAGTCTTTCGAAACTCAGCAGCTTAAGGTCACCGAACAACAAGCTGCCATGCGTCGTAATACGGAACGAATTAATGAGGATCAACGGAAAATTAATAAGATCCGAAGTGTATCAGAGCCCAGCTTTTTATTCAATGGACCATTCATTCAACCTGTCGAGGGCCGGTTATCAACCTCGTTTGGTTTCATGCGATATATCAATGGCGCATTAAGTGGTCGTCATAATGCTATAGATTTAGCTGCTCCGACAGGTACTGAAATTAAAGCTACCAACGCTGGAAAGATCGTCCTTGCAGAGGAGCTATATCTGACGGGTAATGCGATATATATTGATCATGGGATGGGATTATTCTCACAATATGCACATATGTCAAAGCTTCTTGTTAATGCTGGAGATACTGTGGAAGCAGGGCAGGTAATTGGGCTAGTCGGTACTACAGGATTTTCGACGGGGCCACACCTGCACTTTACTTTCTGGATTCATAATATACCATCAAATCCCTTTCGCTTTTTCGAATCTTCCCCATTCTACTGGGAAGATAATAACAACCCCTGAGGCGGTCTACCATGAATGAACTTGAACTTAAACAGGCATATTCTATATTGGGACTACCTGATGATGCTCCCATGGACGATGTAGATACACGTTATGCGATACTTCTCAAAAAACAACGTTCTCAGCAATCACGCGCTAAAGAGGATCAGAAGGCTTCAGGAGAAACCTTCAATTATGAGCTTATTAATCAAGCCTATAGACTTCTCCTGCAACACCACAAGGAGAAAGCGAGCTTAGCCTTCGAGCAAGAATATTATTCAGCTTCTCATCGCAAGTGGAAATTAGATAAGTTAGACCATTTCTGGCAGTATAATAAGCTCAGAATTATTGCTGCTCTTCTTGTAATGACAGTAATTATCTATGGTATAAATACCTACTTGGACAAGAGAGCTGAACGTATTGCATTATCAAAGCTCCCTCCTGCTGATATCGAAATCATGTTCTATGGCGATTTTTATACAGAGGATGTTAAGAAGCTGGAGCAAGCTTTATTAGATCAAATACCGGAGTGGCAAAGAGTTATCATTATGGTTACGCAGATACCTTCGGATCCATCGAATCCTTATGCTGTTTCTCTTCAGCAGAAGGCTGTCATTACGTTGATGACCGAAAAGCCGGACTTATATGTGATGGATACAGCCAGCTTCAGCATTCTGTCCACACAACAAGCCTTACAGGAGGGTAAAGATTGGTTGGGTTCAATTGAAGCACAATTAACTGAGGATCAGAAGGTATTCGGACAAAGCGAGGAAGATTTAGAGCCTAAGTTATACGGAGTAAATATTGGTAGTCACACAGTTTTTGAAAACCAAGGGTTGCACAGTGTAGATCAGATTGTTGGTATGAGATTTGACTCCACTAAGAAGGACGCTGCTCAACAGCTAATTAAGCTATTCCTTCAGAAGGCGCAATAATTTAGTCCACATCGTCCAACCATGCAAAATCATCAATATTCTTACCAAGGTTAGAAATTATTCTGTCATATAGCTCGTCAGGTGTGTCTGCTGCAATGATCTCACCATTCACCATGGCATATGGAGACGTGTAACATTGCCCACAGTTACCTAGACAGCCATATTCGATGACATCGTAGTCGGGATTCTGCTCCAACTTTTTCATGATTATATCTGTACCAAGTGACATATTACTGTTACAAAATTCAATTATCGGTCTCATTATGAAATCCACCTTTGAAAATGCTTCTCAATGATATATAATATATAGTATAGAAAGGAGTTGTTGCAAATGAGCGAAACACTAACAGAAGGTACTATGTACGATGAGGTGCTAGAAGTTCTAGATAAGCTTCGTCCGTTTCTCCAGCGTGACGGCGGTGACGTCGAATTGGTGGATGTAGAAGGTGGTATCATTAAACTTCGATTAATGGGAGCTTGTGGTAGTTGCCCAAGTTCTACAATTACTTTAAAAGCTGGTATCGAACGTGCCTTACTTGAAGAGGTTGAGGGCGTTATCGAAGTCGTGCAAGTATTCTAAAAAACGGAAATGATTACTGTTATTTCTGTATTAGTAATCCAATAACCCCTGCCATATGGCGGGGGTTATTCTCTTCCCTGCAAGAAGCTTCTATTCCGATTCCAATTTGGTTAATGGCCACATCCGAATGGGATCCATTCCACCCGCAACATTGATCAAACTACCTGTAATAAAGTCTGATTCCGATCGACAAAGGAATGATGCTACTCTGGCAACATCCTCGCCTGTTCCTGGCCGTCCTCTCGGGGATTCAGGATCAGATAGGTGCTCGACATCAATAATTCGCTTCTCCTTATTATCCCCTCGAATATCACCCGGACAGATCATGTTAACGGTAATACCACTCTCTGCTTCCTCAACTGCTAGTGTCTTCGTAAACGAAACTAAACCAACCTTGGCTGCTGCATAGACAGCCCGATGTGGCCATGCCCTTGATTCCCCAGCATGAGCAAAGCCAAAGTGAATAATACGTCCCCAGCTATTATGCCGCATATAGGGCAATACCAAATGATCCAATTCCATTACGGCTGTAAAGTTACTACTGATCAGATATTGAATGTCCCTCATTGAATAATCTGCAAATTTCAACCGTTCTCTGAAGAATGGACCTGCATTATTAATTAATATGTCAGTTGAACCGAACTTATCCACAGTACATTGTACGAGCTTCTGAAGCGCACTAGAGTCAGTTACATCCACTTGGACAGCCAATGCTTCAATTCCTAGCTTCTCGACCTCTAGAACCAGCTTACGGGCCTCATCTTCACTTCTTAAATAACTAATCACGATATTACAGCCTGATTCCGCTAATGAGTGCGCAATCTGTTTACCTAGACCTTTGGCCCCGCCTGTAATTATGGCTGTTCGACGCTCAATCATTCATTACACCCCCTCTATGCAGCAAACATCATTGTTTTTTTGATATAGAGCTATATGTAAAAATCGTATGAAGCGAATCACAGACCATCGTCATTCCTAGTTGTAAATCATCTAAATTATTACGAACAGGCTCAATCATATGCTGGGTAGCAAAACATTGGCGTGTTTGCCAGATATCGTCAATCAATTCAGCATTTAATGAATGGATCTCCAAATTCCTTCTATTTCTCAGTCGCTCCATTGGCTTCTGATAAAGCACTTTTATATGAAACAAACGCTGCTCCAATGGAGCGTAAATCGGCGATTTATGAAGCTGGCGTAGAACAGTATAATATGAAAATTTCGGTTTAATCCGGGCTGTCTCAAGATCATAAAGTCTATCCAAAAAATAGCCGGTTTTATCAAGCGTTGAGAAAATACGTATGAATGCATTCTTATAATAATACATGTGGCGATAATAAGTGGTAAGCTCGTCTGATGTCATCTCTTCTTCAGTTAACTTAGTAATATTAGCACCATATTGTTGGCTACAATAGACACTTTGCTCAAGTTCATTCAATGCACTACGCAATCCTATGGCCCATAGATCCAACCGAATCCATTTGGCAGACACACCATTCGTACAATCATGCTCTCTGCGTATTCGTTTGCAGAAAGCATCTATGGCTATATTGGTTTCTAACAGCAACCCCGTATCCTGTCTTGGTTTATCGTCGAAGATCGATCTTAGCATCAACTCACCCCACTTATTCGATTATTCTGTCTGGCTTAGCTGCCAAGCCCGAATACACATATAGCTCAAAACCGCAAATAAAGCGGCAATAATCATTGTGTGAATTAACCCTGCCCAAATATACATAGTCTCTGAGCTTAACACCATAGTAACCCAAGCTCCGCTCAACACTTGAAGAATGGTTAGAATAAGTGCAAACATTGACATTGTACCGATCTCGGGAATCTTGCTGTATTGACGCTTACCAAGAATAGCAATCCATAGTATTAGTAAGAATACTAGCATAGCCGCAACACGATGAATAAATGCAATGCCAGTAGATCCTAATAACTCTGGGATAACCTCTCCATTACACAACGGCCATCCTGAACAACCTCCAGAAGAGTCGGTATGACGAACATAAGCGCCAATATATACAACCACATAGGTATATATGGTTACGAACCAAACTAGATTACGATAATAGGGCTGAACCTTCCCCTTTATATTCTTACTGAGGGTTTCCTCTGTATGTCTCCAAACTCGGAGTACAAGTAACAATGTAAAGGTGAATGCCAATAGCGAGAATCCAAAGTGCAAGGCCATAACTGCGGAGGACTGTTCCCAGACAACAGCCATCGCACCTAATATAGCTTGGACAACTGTGAACACTAGCGCTCCACCTGCATAGACATAAGGCTCACTTCGACGACCGAATTTTCGATATATGCCAATAAAAGTAAGTAATACAAGAATACCCACGATACCGGATATGGCACGATGACTATACTCAATGATTGATTCCAGTGTGTAGGCGGGAATAAATTTACCGTTACATAATGGCCAATCATCACCGCATCCTCTTCCAGATTCTGTTTTAGTCACCAAAATCCCTGCTATTAACACAAGAAACATGCCTAAACATGTAACAATTGTAAGCCACTTTAGCGTAAGACGCACTCTAATTCACCTGCTTCGTTGTATGACATAGAACCACCATTTATTATAACGATTTTCATATAGTTTTACCAAGTACATTTTGTGACAAGCAAATTAAAAAAAACCACCATCATGACTGTTATCAGCCAAAAAGGTGGTTCTCCATTATCCTATTCGTGTAACCTGCCAGACGACCGAATTCACTTTAATCTCTTCTTCGAGCCATTGCTCTGCAATTCTTCGGAACAAATCCGGATCTCCGCTGCACAAAAACTGATGAACTGGATTGTGAATCGTCTTCTCTAGAATCCCTTTATGATATAAGATCGCACTAATTTCTCTAGCAGTCTCATCTGCTGAGCTAATTAATGAAACATCTGGTCCCATTACATCGCTAATGATCGAGCTAAGGAAAGGATAATGCGTGCAGCCAAGAATTAAACAATCTATGGAATACTTCTTGAGTCGCTCCAATGATCGATTAACGATCTGATAGCTTTCTTCTAGCTCGTATAATCCTTGCTCAACTAAGGGTACAAATTCAGGACAGGATAAGCCAATGATCTCTAAATTAGGAGATATGCTCTTCAGAGCCTTTTCATATGCCCTACTCTTGATTGTACCTTCTGTACCAATTACTCCTACAATGCCATTTCTCGTCGTTTTGATCGCTGCTCGTGCTCCGGGATGAATAACACCAATAACGGGAATATCGACAAGTTGTCGAATTTCATCTATAGCTACAGCTGTCGCAGTGTTGCATGCAATCACGATCATCTTAGGGCGATATTGAAGCAAGTATTCTACAATTTGTAATGTGAATACTCGAACCTCATCTGAAGGTCGGGGTCCGTAGGGTGCCCGTAACGAATCTCCGAAATAGACGATCTTCTCTAAAGGTAGCTGTCTCATTACTTCCTTGGCCACCGTCAGACCACCTACACCCGAGTCCAATATAGCTATGGCTTGTTGCACGAATACACCGCTCCCTTAATGAATGTTAGTCACTTCCATGTATAACATATGAATATGGTTATGGTTGTGTACTAGGGCAAATAACGAATTATTATACCTATCATATCGGAAGAAATGTCGAACAACAACAGATTTTGTATGTTTAGCTATATGTCGGCAACCAACTGCCATGCGCTTCGATCATTTCGTCACAGAGTGAAATAATATCATCCATAGATAATTCCGCAGCCGTATGAGGATCTAATAAAGCAGCATGGTAGATATGCTCTTTCTTCAATGTCATCGCCGCTTCAATCGTTAATAATTGTGTATTAATATTCGTTCTATTCAATGCAGCTAGCTGTGGAGGAAGATTTCCTACATAAGTAGGCGTAACACCACTTGCATCAACTAAACATGGAACCTCCACACAAGCTTCCGTTGGAAGATTAGTAATAAGACCACGATTCATCACATTACCACCAATTTTGAATGGAACATCGGTCTCCATAGCCTCAAGGATATAAGAGGCATACTCATGAGAGCGACTATGCTGAAGATTCACATCATTGACCATTTCTTCGCGCATCCTACCCCACTTGGCAATCTGTTCAATACATCGACGAGGATATTCATCCAACGGAATGTTAAAGTGGTCAATGAGCTCTGGATAATTACGTTTAATGAAGTACGGATGGTATTCAGCATTATGTTCCGACGACTCTGTAATGTAATAACCAAACTTAAGCATCATTTCATATCGGACCATATCCTTATGCTTCTCTTTCTGACGATCCGCAGCACGACGTTTAATTTCCGGATATAAATCTATGCCGTCTTTTTTGACCTCCAGCAGCCAAGCCATATGATTAATCCCTGCAATCTTCCATTGCACGCCAGCGGGGTCCATACTAAGATCCTTGAATAGATGGGGTACACAAGCTTGAACGCTATGGCAAAGACCTACGGTCTTCACACCACCATATGTGTTCATCACATTCGTCAACACGGCCATGGGGTTCGTATAATTTAGAAATTGAGCATCTGGACATACCTCACGAATGTCCTTTGCGAAATCAAGCATAACCGGAATCGTTCGTAGGTTTCGGAATATCCCCCCGATTCCCAACGTATCGGCGATTGTTTGACGAAGATCGTACTTCTTAGGAAGCTCAAAATCAGTTATTGTACAAGGGTCATAACCACCAACCTGAATAGCATTTACAACATATTTCGCTCCTCGAAGAGCGTCCTTACGATTTGAATAGGCCTTGATGTTACATGTACTGCCAATAGTTCTTTTTAGATTGTTCAGCATGTCCTTGGAGTCTTTCAATCGAACGGGATCAATATCAAACAAAGCTATCTCGAAGCCCTGCAAAGCAGGGACATACATACAATCGCCTAATACATTCTTAGCAAATACGGTACTGCCAGCGCCTAAAAACGTGATTTTTGACATAATAATAGCCTCCTATAGGTTTTTGATGATTACATACTTAATATTCTGAATATAGCAGAATAGAGGTATGCCTACTATGGAGACATCCCATTTCTATATGGAGAAATGTAGTTTATTGTTTCTTAAGCGAATATCGAATGAATAGAGACAAGAGTGTGATTAATGTAAACGCGATTAACGCAAGAAAAGGAATTGTTATAAAGCCAAACCAATTAATGTACTCTGCATCACAAGGAATAATACCGCATGAATTCCCTTCAGGATCGAACCAGTCCGTCTTCTCAATTGCATAATGATAAGAGGATATGCCCATACCCAGAATTGTTATAGGTAGTACATAGATAATCTGATTCAGATCCTTACGAACGCTCGCAATACCAAGAATAATAACAAGAGGATACATAAGAATACGTTGATACCAGCATAGGGTGCAGGGTAGATAACCCATAATTTCAGAGAAATATAAGCTACCTAGCGTTGCTATTGTGGCAATAATCCAAGTAAGCGAAAGTCCTTGTTCAAGTATGAATGCTCGAAATTTATTCATTAGTAATGGCTCCTTAATTTTATGATGACCACTTGCAAGAATCAGCAACTTATAACATGATAGATACAGTTACATCCCATCATGCTCAGAAGAAGGATGACCTCACTATGCAATCTAATTCATACAAGGTATATTTAAATCCATACTATGTGGATGGAGAAATTTCTGTACTGTTTGCAGGCTCGGAGCATACGGAGCAAGAGCATAATACTGGCCCTACCATTCGTGACTACTGTCTCGTGCATTATGTTATGGACGGGCATGGAACTTTCCAAGTAAGAGGAAAAACATATAATGTAGGAAGAGGAGATAGCTTCTTCATCTTCCCTGGTGAGTTAATTCAATATACTTCAGATTCTAAAGAGCCAATGTATTATCGATGGTTAGCCTTTAAAGGGCCTCAAGTAGTTGCATTAATTGCCGGATGTGGCATAACGCCCGAGAATCCCGTCGTTTCACAGCCAGAGAATAGACGAATACCTACCTTGTATTATCGGATAATGGATGTGTTGAAACAATCTAATTCGAATTGTGATTGGATGGTAGGCGGTTATCTACGATTATTGCTAGCCGAATATACCAAAGATCGATTAGTACCCCATGAAGATAAGCCTAATTTAATTACTCCAATTGAAGTGCAGATCGATCAAGCTATCCGCTGGCTAACGTTCCAATATCATCAACCAATTTCTATAGAACAATTAGCTCAACACTTAGGTTATCATCGAACCCATCTCTCCAAGATGTTCAAGCTGTATACCGGAATGTCACCTATGCGATTTTTGATGAAAATTCGTATGGAGCAAGCCAAGCTGCTGCTTACGGAATCGCTAACCATCGATCAGGTCGCATCCGCAGTAGGGTTTAATGACGCTTTATACTTCTCCAAGAAGTTTAAGGAATTATTCGGATGTCCTCCATCAGAATACCGAGCTAAGCTGCGCTAAATATTACTGCAAAGCGTGTTAAAAAAAGACCGCCCTAATCGGACGGTCTCCTATAAGGATTATTATGATTTAGTAATTTCTTCTTCAGCAACAGTCTGCTTTCCATCCCGCGCTTCCTTCCAGCCTTTTACCTCAGTAACTACTGTTTCAGCTAGCTCCTTAGCTTTATCAACCCACTCAGTTGTTTGCGAACCAACCGTCTTCGCAATCACCTGACCTCGTTCACTAACATTCTTAGCAAGCACTTGGCTTCTTTCACTTACGTTCTTAGCAATCACCTGACTCTTGTCAGTGACTTGATTGGCAATCTCCTGCGTTCTGTTGCTAACCGTGTTGACCGTATCCTTAATATCAGCGCGTAGCTCATCTCCTGGTTTAGGCGCCAGCAGTAATGCTGTGATAGCCCCTATAACTCCACCAACTACAGCTCCTAGTAAGAAATCTTTTCCATTCATATTGTTATCAGACATTTAGATCCTCTCCTTTGGTTTTTTTTGATTTTAAAGCTTGAAGCTTCTGCCATAGATTGATAGCTACATTGGTCCAATGGATAACTTCATCAATACGATTCTGTTGCTTATGAATACCTGTCTCAACACCATGTGTGATTGACTTTGTAACTGTAGCAGAGACTTGCTTCATTGAAGAAGTAACTTGATTTACGGCTTCTCCAACCTCACCAACTGATTCGAAGAGTGCATCAACTTTTTTGATTTTTTTTTGAAAATCCTCAGTAATCTGATTCGTTGTTCTCATCATAACTACGGTTTCTCGAGTTACCTCATCCACCTGTAGTTGCACTTTCTCTAACGTTTTACTTACCTGCTGTACTGAGTCGTTAACTGACCTTAGTGCAATAATTAGATAAATCGTTAAAGCAACAAAAGCAGCAGCGATGACAGCAACACTCAGTCCAATTAACATCTCCATAACACACCTCCATTACGTAGATACACGAACTAGACGCATGCCTACTTCCTTTATTTATTATAAGTATAACATACCTTCTTTGACACTGACAAAAAAAGAAATCCTTTATTTAAGCCTATATTATACATACCCTTTGATTAAATTTTTGAATCACTCTACCCAATCGCTTACTTATTTGAAATAATATATTTGCATTTCTTGCCGTCCTTAGCAAGGCATTCAACTCGTTCAACATCCGCGTTCAGTAATTCCCCGAATAAAGCAAGCTCACTCTGACAGGCGTGGTTATATTTGTTCGCTACTTGAGCAATAGGGCAATTAAATTCATTAATTACATAATTACCTTGCTCATCTTGCTCCCAAACGGCCATATAACCATTATCATTCTGAATTCGTGCTAGTTCAGCAACCTTAGCTTCTAGGCTATGAGCCGCCATTCGACTTGTGTATTTACGAATCAATTTCTCTTTGCGCCGGTTGAATAACTGACCAATTATATCCTCATCTGAATCTGAATCAAGCTCTTCTAACAAATCTAAGGTAAGATTATAATAATTGTTCGGGAATTGGCTTTCTGAAGCCGCTGTAAGAGAATACTTATGTGAGGGTCGACCCATAGGTTGCCGAACAAGAGTTGTCTCTACTAATCCATCTCTCTCTAAGTTGTTCAAATGTCTACGAACTGCCATCTCTGTAATTCCAAGCTGCTGCGCCATATCTCCAACACTAAGGGGCCCACTCGTCTTCATCATAGTAAGCAATAGTCTACGTGTAGAAAATTCGTGATCGTTCTTCATGGTTAGCACCCCCTCATTTACATTTTCTTAATGATAACGTATTTGAGGGTATTCGTAAATTATTAAACAAAAAAGTATCAAAAGTCAAAAGCTAGCTACTTGCGGTTACCAAGCTCTAGGGATAAATATGTAAGAATGGATACCTTAAATTCATTTATGGCTTCAGGCAATTGCAGGGAGAGGATCGCAAGATCATGAGTTGTTATATCATAGTAGCTCTGCACCAGTGGTTTACGCATCTTGACAAGAGTAGAGAGCACGTCGAACAATTGTCCTGAGAATACATTCTCACCGAACAGAATTTCAACTATATCCTCATAGCTTGCCGCATCTCTCATGACGAAACCGTCGATCATATAACTACCGATATCTGTTACACATTCTGCAGCAATGTGAATAGCCCGTTCCAAAGCAAACTGATGGATCAAATTTTCTTCTGGTGCTTTTCCTTGAAGTAAACGAAGCGTCTCACCAACAGTGGATAAGTATGCTAATCGTTTTTCGATTTGTTCTTCATTCACATAATACATATCGAGTGCTCCTAAATGTCATTATTTCTATTTTTTCTTCCTTCGGGCCTTAATTCGCAACCAAATTATAGTGATAACGAAGGTAAGAATAATGGTGGTTAATATGGTCATTATTTCACTTGATGTTTCGTCCAAATCCTCACACTCCTAAACATGATTAGGTAATTCAGCTTTTCCTTCGTGCTCTCCATGCCCATCGTCGTTCAGACTTACGTTTATACTTAGGAAGTGACCGATAGATAGCCACCGCTTCCTGATAAGCCTGCTTCGCTTCTTCCTTCCGATTCATCATCTCAAGAACTAATCCCAGTCGATAATAAGCTTCACATGATGATGAATGAATATCCTGAAATTGCCGTAAATATTGTAATGCTTTACTCTGATCGACTTCAGCATATGCCTCTCCAAGACGCAGGTATGGCTCACCATACCGTACACGTGGATTTAGTTGCATCGCATGTAAGATATGTGATTCGCCAAGACCCAGATCACCTAATTTCAATCTACAACGGCCTGCCTCATACCATACCTCCGCAGAATCATTCATAACCTGGGTAAGCTCATCTAATAAGACCATTGCTTCAGCATATCGACGCTTCACTAAGAAAATACGTGCTGTCTCGAACTTCAACGATGCATTGTAAGGACTAAGAGATAATTCTTGACGAACCCTCCGAAGTCTGCGACTTAACTGAAAGGGTCTTAACAAGTTAGGAAGAATACCGATGTAACGACGATCCAACAAATAGATGATAACCATGAGCACCAGAAGTGCTACGAAAGGATTACCGATAAGCCAGAATAATAGACCGAACAAGAAGATTTTAGCCAATATTCATTTCACCTCTCATACAGAAAAACTGCCTGTTGGCAGTTTATGTTTCGAAATCTACTGACACAGAAGCTTCTCCTACACGCTTAATATACTGTACAATCTCTTGATGGACAGGATGGATTTGGTAAGCATCTAAATCCTTCATCGAATGAAATTTGGTTATAAGCACAAGGTCAAATGATCTCTCAGAATGAAGTACATCTGCACCAACCTCCAGATGTAATAATTGTTCGATCTTACCTTGCATGCTCAAGAGAATATCCCGAGTCTTCTGAACATTATCAGCAGTACGTTCCTTAAGCTTGAAGCAAACAATATGAGTAATCAACATGACACACTCCTAATAGTTTTTGTTGGCTGCACATACCAGCGGTCGATACAACCTAGCTACATCTTCGTACATTATATGGAAAATCTTAAATAAAGTCTATCATGGACAGGGGATAATCAAACCCGTCTTAAGACCAGTATTTCTGGATAAATGCATCCCGTCCAGAACCATGACGATACATACGATAATGCGTTGGGTTTTTGTGGTGGTAATCTTGGTGATACTCCTCTGCGGGATAGAAGACTGGAGCTGGTGTTATTGCAGTCATAATGGGACGATCAAATCTTCCACTAGCTGACAGAGCTTGCTTGGATGCCTCTGCCAGCTCTCGCTGTTCCTCGGTATGATAGAAAATTTCTGTTCGATAAGATGCTCCACGGTCGAAGAATTGCCCTCCTGCATCAGTGGGATCAATCTGCTGCCAGAAGATATCAAGAAGTCGCTCGTATGAGTATATGGTCGGATCGTAAGTAATTTGCACAGCCTCGGCATGGCCCGTTCTCTCTGAACAAACCTCTTCGTAGGTTGGATTAATTTTGCTGCCTCCAATGTAACCAGAAACCACCTTTATAATGCCTGGCTCCTCCTCGAAAGGTCTGACCATACACCAGAAACATCCTCCGGCAAAGGTAGCCAGCTCATACATTTTATCATTATTCATATTCGTTTATTCCTCCTTGTTAGACTGACTCACTTATTATAACATGGAAAAACCTGGCCACAAATCAGCCAGGTTTCGTTCCATCCATATCTTAATGAGCTGCAGCTGGGCGTTCCTTCGCTTTGTCGGACTCTCCCGCATTCTTATTGGCTTCATCACGGTTAAGCTTCATCTCTTCCACAGATTTGGTATGAAGACGAGCTGCACCTTCATAATCCTTGGTCGGTATAAGATTGCCTGAATTCATGCGTACCTTAGCAGCCGCAATAGAATCAGCATATTGGGGTAACCATTGCTCTTGAGCAATAAGCATCTCATCAGCCATCTGCCAAATTTCCTTAGGATTACAGACCGCACCAACAAGCGGATCCATCATCATCGATTGTCGAAGCAGCATATCATCCCCGTGTATCGCAGCTTCAACGGCTAATCGTTGTACGGAAATGCTGACATTACATACAGCAGCACATCCAAGGGGTAGGTCTCCTACCATTGGTATATTGATACCATTAGCATCCGCATAGCCAGGAGCTTCTATGATTGCATCGTCTGGTAGGTTAGATATAACACCATTATTCACAACATTAAAGTGTCCTCGATATACTCTGCCTGTCTCGAGTCCTTCTATGATGTATGAGCCATGCTCCTCACTACGTTTCTCGGGAAGGTACTCGATCGCAGGCTCCTTCATCCAGTTAGGAAAATCGGTCTCAAACCAGCTTCGGCCTTCTGTACATACACGCAGATAGCCACCAGTCTCTCCATTAATCCAAGTTCCAAGATCGATCCACTCCATAATTTCCTGAGGACGCTTGCGGTACCATGGAACATATTCGCTAAGATGCCCATTAGATTCCGTACTGTAATATCCGAATCGTCGCATCATATCAATACGAACCTTCTCGGTCTTGCTGAAATCCGGATGATTTTCAAAAGCTTCAAGTAATTTGCCTGTCATATCGACACCATTATGCTTAACCTGTACATACCAGGTTTGGTGATTGATCCCCGCACAGATGATATCGACTTCTTCCTTCTTCAAGCCTAGTGCTTCAGCGATTTGGCGGTGACCGCCTTGTACACCATGACAGAGGCCAATCGTCTTAACACCACCATACTTATTACACGCCCACGTTAGCATTGCCATAGGATTAGCGTAATTGAGTAGTAGGCAATCTGGCTTGGCTACTTCACGAATATCCTTACAGATATCCATCATCACAGCTATACCTCGTTGACCATACATGATTCCACCTGCACACAATGTGTCTCCAACACACTGATCAACACCATAACGCAACGGAATATCGACATCCGATTGGAAAGCCTCAAGACCCCCAACTCTAACAACTACAAACACATATTTGGCATCCTTGAGCGCTTCCCTACGATCTAATGTAGCTTGAATACGAATATCCAATCCATTCTCTTGAATATCACGCTGACATAAGCTCGTCACCATATCTAAATTATTCGAGTTGATATCAGTAAAGGCTACCTCCATATGTTTGAACTCAGGTACAGCAAGAAGATCACGTAGTAAGCCTCTAGTAAATCCAATACTACCCGCTCCAATAAATGCTACCTTAAATGACATAACAGACACCCCTTAAATTAGTTTTTGAACAAACACAAATACTCCACACTATTGTAACAAAGGACTGGAGTAGAACGTGATCAATATCATTACCATTCTCATGATGAAATGTATAGAATCCTAACTTCGCATACTCAATTCCGCTTGGATATACAACGACCTGCGATAGCTGGCTGGCGTGTTACCCGTGTGCTTTCTGAATAAAGAGCTAAAATATTCACGACTATTGATCCCTATATAGCTCGCAATATCGGCAATAGGAATATCTGTATTAGCCAATAACATCTTAGCTTTCTCCATACGGATAGAGGTTAGATATTCCATAACTGTACAACCCATACTCGCTTTGAATATTCGGTGAAAATAACCTGGATGTACGTTAACGCTTGCTGCGATATCCTTTACCTGAATATCACAATCGTAGTGATGATGAATATAGGTTATCGCATTCTTAACATATTCATCCGATGGCTGCTGATCATGGTCCCTCGCTTCTATAGCTAGGGTAGCGGTATGTATCAATACCTGTGCTAATAAAAGCTGAACCATCATCTCATTGTCTGGTCCTAATACATCAAGCTGAAGAACTAAACTCTTGAGTGTATGATAGATTTCATCCCGATCCTTGAGAACGACATAAGGGGTATCATTGGACAGCCATTCTGTTAAAGCTTGACTTCCTTCAGCCAATTGCCGAATAGATGGAATGAAACCCCTCATTTTCTCAAATACAAATTCAATATTCAGCATACGACATGCTCTGTTCTTCTCCACTATAAGCCTATGAGAGACATTAGCATCGATTAGAATAAAATCACTCTTCTTAAGAGAGAATGTATCCTCAGCGACGTCAACTTGGCATTGACCTGAAATCACATACATAATTTCTACAGAGTTATGATCATGAAAGGGCATGAGAAAATCATCCCATTGTTTAAAATAATAAAAATTTACCTTGGGATGATAATCGTCCGATTTAAGCTTGTGATCAAAAAGACTATTCGTCTCCATATGGTCCTCCAGATCAACTTATACACTCACAGAAAACAATCTATCTCTCCGTTTGTTTCAAGCGCCATATCTGACTTTGGAAATCGCCTTTTAATTCAGGTATGTTGAGCCCCGCAAACATCAGATGATCACCACCGTAGATGGAGTTACTATCCACAAGAAGGTAATCCTTGTTAGCATCTAATCCCTTCAGCTTAAGCCGCCCTAGTGGTTCATTCGGTTCCGCGAGTACTCTGAAGTAAACGATCATAGCCTCACTCTGATCTGCAGCAACAATCATCCATGCAGTCTCATTACCCTCGAATGGGCTTAGTAAACGGTAGAAATCACCGAATTGTACAAGTGGTCGTATTTCCTTATATAAAGCAATCTGATCTTTAACAATATCTTTCTCTTCATCAGTAAACTTAGTCAGATCTAGCTCATAGCCAAAATTACCTGACATGGCAACATGACCGCGGATGTCTAGAGAGGTCATCCGATGAACCTGATGATTAGGCACAGCCGATACATGGGCCCCCATCGTACTTGTTGGGTACACGATGCTCGTCCCATACTGAATTTTCAATCGACTTATTGCATCTGAGTTGTCGCTCGTCCAGGTTTGAGGCATGTAATACAACATACCTGGATCGAAGCGTCCTCCCCCGCCAGAGCAGCTCTCGAAGAGGATATGGGGAAATTCGGTTGTAATTCTCTCAAGGACCTTGTATAGACCTAACATATATCGATGGGCGGTCTCCTTCTGCCTTTCTGCGGGCAATAGAGCCGATCCGACTTCCGTCATATTCCGATTCATATCCCATTTGACATAAGTAATTGGTGCGCTCTTCAGAATATCACTAACCATCGTGTATATAGCTTCGCAAACGTCTGCTCTAGAGAAATCTAGAATCAGCTGTTGTCTTGCTTCTGTTCTTCTATAATCCGGAACATGTAAACACCATTCTGGATGCTGACGATACAGCTCGCTGTCTGGCGAGATCATCTCCGGCTCAAACCACAATCCAAATTGCATATCTAAATTACGAACACGTTGGACTAAATCCTCCAAACCATTCGGCAGCTTCTTAAGATCTACAAACCAATCTCCGAGAGAGCTATTATCACTGTTACGAGAGCCAAACCATCCATCGTCTAGTACGAATAGCTCGATACCTAAATCCCGACCGACTTTGGCGATGCTTTCTATTTTGTCAGCTGTGAAGTTAAAGTACGTAGCCTCCCAGTTATTGACTAGAATCGGTCTAGAGCTATCCCTAAATTCTCCACGGCATAACCGTGTTCTGTATAGCTTGTGATAAATTCTAGACATCTGACCAAGACCATTGGGTGAGTATACCATAACCACCTCTGGAGTCTGAAAGCTTGCGCCTGGCTCGAGCAGCCAATTAAAATCAAATGGATTGATACCCATGGAAACTCGTGTAGTTCTAAATTGATCAACCTCTGCTTGTGCAACAAAGCCGCCGCTGTACACCAGACTAAAGCCGAACACGTCACCATAATCCTCATTAGCACCCTTGGATAATAAAGCAAGAAACGGATTCTGTTGGTGGCTACTGGAGCCTCTTCTGCTCTCGACCGCTTGCATGCCTGAGGCTAGAGCTCTCCGCTCGATATGTCTTTCTCTTGTCCAGGCACCGGATAAATGCAGTATATCATAATCGGAGTCATGGAAATCCACACTCATGCTGAGTGCGCGTAATATCTTCAGATCCTGTGTACCCTCATTAATAAATCGTACAGATCGAGTGATCGAATTAAGCTCATTAAATATTGTATAAGAAAGCAGGATCGTTAGACCCGCTACTGGATCGAATAATTCAAGCTCGAGCGTGTCTGCCTCTTCTTGTTGCTCCACATAAGTAGCAGGGAGTCCTTCTAGCTTCGGCTTACCACTGTATATTCGATGTTGGCGGTATAATGCTTCAGTCACAGTAGTTCCATTGGGCAGCTGAATTTGATAAGCGGGATGTCTGAAATCACCTGAACCATAAGCAGGGTATTCTAAAGGGATCGTATCAAGCGAGATTGCTCTATTCTCAGGGAATGGATTGGGGCTGAAGGAGGCGCGCTCCCTGTATTGAATAAGATTGGCCAGCTGACCATCTCGAATCAGTCTACCCCAGTACACGTGTACCGGAAACCCCTTCACTAATTGAATCACATAGCTAGTTTCTTTACCTTGAAGATGAAAAATTTGTTCAGTTGAATGATATTGGATGCTCATGCTTTCACTCCTGTTTATTTATTCTATCAGCTTACCTATAACTATACTCTTTGTGGGCTATCCTCTCTGACCAGATGCATGGCAAAGCCATCAAACTTGGAGCATTAGGACTATCCGTTTCATTGTAACAGCCAATTAATACAACAATCGAACATATCAATATCGCAATCTTTATGATGGACCTTCTCATTGTTCTCCTGCCTTCTTCTATTATCACCTTTATAGATAGACTTCATATGGAGAAATGAATCTAAGTTTCGCTAAAATATGGATTTTTGTTGTTTATTGAATTCATATATTTTTCATTTCATAAACCTTAATAGAAATGTACCAGGAAATTACCACCAATATGACAGATCCGCCAATCGTCCAGCCGAATATTAGGATATCTTGAGCTGCTAATATGCGCTCAACATAGGCCCTTACATTAACATTCAACAAGTCCAGTATGCGAATAACAATTAAGAAAGCCCCACCAACCATAAAAATCACAATCAAATCAAGAACCTGCACGATCCGTGAACCAAGAGCGAAGAAAAGCGGGAAATATATGGAATAGAAAAAAATCAGGATTAGAATAGCAACAAGTGTAGATTGAATACTATACCAAGGCAATTCTCCTGCAGAGAGAACGAATCCACCTAATAAACGCCAGCATGCGGTTAGTAAGAATGCAATGGACATGAACATCAGAATGCCAACATATTTAGCACTTACGATATCTCTCCTTCGCAGGGGAAACGAAGCAAGCAGCCTACCGTTATTGTTCTTCTCATCTGCCTTACTCGCTACCACAATCAGAAAGTGACTGAGGAAAGCCGCAGGAATAGCAAGTGGCATACCTTCAAATGCACCTAGAGCAAAAAAGAAAAACCCTACAAATAGAGATCCGAGAATAATAAATCTTCTTTGTATACGGATATCTTTGATAAGTAGCTGCACCATTTATTGTCCCTCCTGAGTAAAGACAAGGATATCGTCCAGAGAAGGCTTCTCCACTGTAACTTGATTGCCGAATGGATGATCATCATAGCTTTGTCTCATCATTAGTCCTTCAAATCCCAATGAAGATTGCTGTAGGCCCATAAACTTATCTTTATACCGGCTCATTTGAAGCAAATTTGACGGACCCTTCACCAGCACATAAACATCAAGGAGCTCCTCCTTGCTTCCACAGAACTTCAATTGTCCCTTCTGAAAATAAACAATATAGTCAGCAACCCGTTCCAAATCGGCACTAATGTGTGTGGAGAAAAGCACAGTCCGCTTTCCATCTTGAATGAACTCACTTAGAATCGCTAGGATTTTCCATCGGAAAACCGGGTCCAAGCCTGAGGTTGGCTCATCCATAATCAATAGGTCTGGTTCATGCGCTAGAGCAGCTGCTAGTGAAAATTTCATTTTCATCCCTTTAGATAAATCGCGGATTTTTCTCCGTTCTGGTAATTCAAAGTCATGCAGATGTTGTTGGAAGATCAATTCATTCCACGATGGGTAAAATGAACTTATTATCTTCTTCATTTCCCTAATTGTTAAGTGATTATAGAAAAAATCCTCATCATAAACAAAGCCAATTCTTCGTTTGATCTCACGTTCACCCGTAGCGTAAGATTGACCGAATATTAGCACCTCGCCCTGATCAGGACGAAGTAAATTCATAATCGATCGAATCAATGTTGTTTTGCCAGATCCGTTTGGACCAATCAGCCCTGTTATATACCCACTCTGAATTTCGAAATTAAGGTCGTTAAGCAAGAATTGTCCATTTCGCTTAGAAAACTGTCGAAATTCTATAGCATTCATGCTTCATTCTCCTCTCCGTAAAGGATTGTAAGTAGATTAGTTAAATCTTGACGATTTAAGCCCAACGCCTGACTTTCCTTAATGATTTTCTTCATTTGCTCTTCTAGCTCTCGGTATTTGATTTCCCGTATGGATTCCTTGTTGGTGCCTGACACATAAGTTCCCTTACCAGAAACTGAAGTTACCAATCCCTCCTGCTCCAAATCATCGTAGGCCCTTTTTGTTGTAATGACACTGATTTTCAAGCTTTGTGCAAGGTTACGAATCGATGGTAGGAGTTCGTTTTCCTGAAGCTCCCCTGACAATATTTGATTCTTAATTTGCTCTTTAAGCTGTAAGTAGATAGGCTCTCCTGATGTAAGGGATACTGAAAGATGCATACTCATCACCACTTTCACGATACTGTACATATTGTATATATACAGTATAACTTACTGATGAATTTTCTTCAAGTTCCCCCAAGAACAACATACAAAATCAAGGTTCTTATTTGAAATTTTTAGCGAGAGAAAAAAGCTGTCCTAAGTCAGTTGACTTTCGGAACAGCCTCTCGGTCCTTCTAGAAACTTGTAATTAATTATTCTTGTTTCCACGTATTGCATAAGTACCTGACTCAGAGATACAATCTAACAATTGAGGTGTAGTAAAGCAAGCAATAGGATACTCTGAGCATAAATAGGAGGTGTATTCATATGGGTAACCAACATATTCACAATCACGGTCACTCCCATCATCATGGACATGGGCATCATCACATTGATCCTAATGGAAACAAGAAGGGTCTAACCATTGCTCTAGTGATCACCGTGGTTATTATGGTGTTAGAATTTTTCGGAGGAATTATCACGAACAGTCTTGCCCTTCTATCCGATAGTGGGCATATGTTAAATGATGCAAGCTCCTTAGCATTAAGCTTGGCAGCTGTATGGTTTGCTACAAAAGCAGCTTCCCCCAATAAGACTTATGGATATTACCGTTTTGAGATCTTAGCAGCATTCATCAATGGAATTACTCTGTTCATAGTAGCCGGGTTTATTATTAGGGAAGCATATGAGCGATTCATACAACCACCAACCGTTTCTAGTGGACTCATGATGATCATTGCTTCGATCGGGCTTGTGGCGAACGTATTAAGTGCCTGGTTCCTGATGAGTAAAGGTGATGTTAAGAATAATATCAATCTACGAAGCGCCTATCTTCATGTGCTTGGAGATGCACTTGGGTCACTAGGTGCGATTATTGCAGGATTGATCATGTTGATCTTTGGGTGGTATGTGGCAGACCCGATCGTTAGTGTTTTCGTAGCACTCTTGATTCTCAAGGGGGCTTGGGGAGTTATTAAGCACAGTGTTCATATTCTAATGGAGGGAACACCGATCACAATAAATCAACTAGATGTTAAACAGACATTAGAGAGCATTGATGGCGTTAAAGATGTTCATGACCTTCATATTTGGACGATCACATCAGGGTTGGATTCACTAAGCTGCCATCTACTCATTGAGAACAATAATGACAATCAGCATATATTGCAACAAGCTATTTATCTTATTGCGGAAAAATTCAAAATTCAGCATACGACTATTCAAATTGAGACTTCTGCTATAGACCATGAGGAATTGAAAGTATAAAGTGCTCTACGAACCCTTATTGCCATGAACATGACGTAATTTATCCGGATTCAAGGTGCTGTATATAGCGGATATTCTATCATTTTGATATGAGAATGCCATGGTACAATAAGTAACTTTCCCTGCAAAAATAACGATTCCTGGCTCATCATTGACCTCTGCCACTTGTATTGTGAATTCACGTTACCTTCAGTAACATAACGCATAAATCACGCCAAAATGGCTTGATTAACCGAAGAATTATACCCTTTTGATCCATCTGTATTGTGATCTTGCATAGATAGTGAAGAATAAAGGCTTGACTTATTATATGAATCAAGCTTCTTTTTGGCTCTGCTCAGTATTTGTCTGCAATTATCGAGCTTTTTATTTACCATCTCCGCAATATCATCAAAATCGTAAGCGAATATCTCACGTAATAAGAAAATAGCCCTTTCCGCAGGGGAGAGCTCTTCAAGCATGATGAGATAAGCAACGGAAAAGGAATCTCGTAGAAGCATCTGCTGTAATGGATCGTCCCTTTCTCTGCAAGCAACAGAGGCAACATCATCTCTTACTCCGCTAAACACCACCATAGGCTCGGGAAGCCATGCACCCACATATTACTCTCGCCGATGCCTTGCTAAGCGCAGCAAATCAATACAGCGATTGGTAACCATCTTACACAGATATGCCTTCACATAGGTAACCTCTCGATTTCCACTATCATTTCTTGTACGCAAGTCCACTAAGACCACCTCCGATAATGACTGTATCCCATTTCATCTCATTCTCTCCCTTCACCTTCATAAACATATGACGAAAGAGAATCGTTTTCTGTGACAAATCTGGCATAGTGCCTCGATTAGTATGGCTTATTGGATTCGTTTGAGAAAGTTTGACGATAATCGTTAGGGGTAAGCCCAGTCATTTTCTTGAATAGTGTTATAAAATAAGATGTATTGGACATCCCCACATCTAGCGCAATATCCGCAATCAGTTTATTATTATGGATTAAGGACTGCTTAGCTTTATTGATCCTCATGCGCTGGATATAAATGACCGGCGTCACTCCTCGGATCCGCTTGAAAGTACGTTGCAGATGATAAGGACTTCCATGACACATATCCGCTAAAGTTTGGAGTGTTAAGGTTTCATTGTAATTCATCTCGATATAATGGGTAATCTGCTCCACCCACTCATAATCAGGCAATTGCTCACAAGTTGGTTTACATCTTTTACAAGGGCGGAACTCTGCTGCCAACGCTTGATCTACACGTTGAAATATTTGCACATGCTCTTTTCTCGGTTCCCTAGATTTACAGGATGGTCTACAGAATATACCTGTACTCTTCACTGCATAGAAAAACTTATCATCATAGAATGCATTATTACTTATAATTGCTTGCCACTTTTCTTCGGTTAATTGTTCCGCAACTTCCATATTAATCACCTCCACCAAAGTATACTCCTGTAGCTAGACCCTATGTAACTATTGCATAATGAAAAAGCAAGATAACGAAATAATCGATCATCCTAATATGTTAAAACTATAAGAAGGAAAGGATTATCTATAAGTGGAGGGCAATTATGAATAACGATCAAGAAATTATTATACCCGTTCCCATAGAATACAACTTTGATGAAAATTTAAAATACTTAGGGAGAGCATCTAATGAGTGCTTATTCCATATTAAGAATCAACGAATATATAAAGCCATACCCATCGAACAGGAAATCTTTATTATTGAGATTCGAGCAGATAATGAGAAATCAATAACCATCCGCTTTGTAGGAACAACAGTACCTACCAGCAAACGGGTGCGCGCACAGATAGCTCGTTATGTAAGAGAGTGGTTCGATTTGGATTTGGATCTGGTGCCTTTTTACAAATTAGCTAGTCAAGATTCTCTATTAAATACAGCGATCACTCAGTTCTATGGGCTACGCATCATCGGTATTCCCGATTTATTCGAGGCACTTTGTTGGGGGATTATCGGTCAGCAAATTAATCTTACATACGCCTATACATTAAAAAGACGCTTTGTGGAAAGCTTCGGTAAGCACGTTGACTGTGAAGGAGGATCCTATTGGATTTTCCCAACCCCACAGGAAATTTCGGAATTGACAGTTGAGGATATGACATCGTTAGGGATGACCATCAAAAAATGCGAATATGTAATTGATGTTGCCAAGCTCATGACAGCAGGATTATTAACCAAGGAGATATTGTTGAATACAAGTGACTGTAAAACATCAGAAAAAATATTAGTCAACATACGCGGTATAGGTCCTTGGACGGCTAATTACGTTCTAATGCGATGCCTCAAATTCTCTTCAGCATTCCCTATTGATGATGTTGGTCTTCACAATGCAATTAAATACCTCTTAGACAAGGATAAAAAGCCAACGAAAGAGGAAATTTTACAGCTTTCTACCCATTGGGCTGGCTGGGAAGCGTATGCTACCTTTTATTTATGGAGATTTTTTACTGACTCTATTTATTTGAGAATAACCCGATTACGTCCTTCTGCTTTGGCCATATACAATGCTTCGTCTACACGCTGGAGAAGTGATTCAATATTATCCTCTTCATTCAATTCCGTTACACCTAGACTTATAGTAATCTTATGAGATCTAGTATCTGTCTGGAATGCATGCTCCAACACCTTTCTGCGCATACGCTCAGCTACTTCTTGTGCGGCTAGCCCATCTATATTGGGTAGCAACACAATGAACTCCTCACCCCCAAAACGAGCCATTACATGCTTAGATTGAATCGCTTCAGTGATGATCTCCTTCAAATGACGAAGCACCTCATCACCAAACAAATGCCCATATTGATCATTGATTTGCTTGAAGTGATCAATGTCGAATAGAACAATTGACATTGGCCTCTTATACCTTCTCGTCAATTCAAACTCTTGTTCTGTTAATTGATAAAAGTACCTTCTATTAAACATACCTGTTAATTCATCTGTCACGGCCATTGTTTCCATTTGCTCATACATCAAGGCATTTGCAATGGCAATATTAGCCTGGCTAATATAGGTTAGCGCTAAGTCTCCCTCACTTCGTTCAAATTCGGTTTGTTCTCTTTCTAATACGACCATACCAATAATTTTTCTCTGAAAATGAAAAGGAATAACCATAACGAAATAATCGCTACTATTAAAATGAGACAATTTTGATTGTTCATCCTGTAGGATTTGTTCAAAGTATGCGTGAAATTGATCCATTTGCAGCTCAGCTGCTATCCCACCGACTTCTTTCAATATTTTCATTTCAAGCTTATCGTTTTCATAAATCCATAAGCTTGCTCGATTAAAATGAACAAACGAAAGTAAATTTTCCAGAGCTAGCTGCTGAGCTTTATTCACATCCAATGTAGAGCTTAGTGTATACATGGCATGTCGAAGTGAGTCAGATAATCGAGTCCTCTCTTGTTCGGATACATATTCTAATTGCAGTTGAGTCGCTCGTTCTTGTGATTGTATTAATTCTTTTATTTTAATCAGCATTTGCTTTAATGTTTGGCCTAGTACTCCGAATTCATCCTTCGAGGAGATATCCACCCGGGCATCTAAATTCCCCGCACCAGCATCCGTCATGATGACCATAATTTTGTGTAAAGGCTTTGTGACCCAACGAGAAAGAATAGTTACTAATAAGAAGAGTGAAACCATAAAAAACAGAACAGACTGCAGCACAGAATAATAGATTAGCTTATTTGTTTTGCTCGTAATATAGTCCTCCGAAACAGCAATAATAACAGCACCCTGTACAGAACTCACCTCATTCTGAATAGGAACCAATGCGGCATAGTAGTTATTCCCATCCACAGTGATGTCTATTGGGGTTTCCATACTATTCCCTAATGCTAGGTTGAATTCTGTCATATCCAATTGAACATGTTGAGGTCTCTGTGTACCACCGTGATACAGTAAATTACCATCATGATCGAAAACTAACGCATAAGATACTTCCGGGTACTTAGTAATAATTTCCCGACATATTTCGTTAAACTCGAATATATCCTTTATATTTATCCCCAGTGAGATAATACGGACTAACTGCTGACTTACATTTCCACCAATATGATACATTTCTTTCTCTATCGCTTTTCCATATTCTTGTTTAAAAAAGTAACCACTTAAAAAGTTATTCGTCCCTATCGTCACCAATAGAATCGTAACTAGAACAAATAAAATTTTGTATTTCAACCTATTCATTGGTTTTCACCCATCCATATTCGGTTATAACTTTTGAGCCTAATAATGTTCTGCTCTTTAATCGGATACCTAAATCATCCGCACGTGCTTTATTGATTAGTGGTTCGCCTTTCATCGAGTTGCGAATTGGCAGACTATCAGGACTTTTCCCATTGACTAGAATCTCCCTAGCCAAGAGCCCTGCTTCATAACCTTGATCATAACCTGAGACACTTACTACAGACAGTGTACCGTAAGTAACCCGGTCTTTCCAAAAGCTGAAATCCGGAAGCTTACTATTCTCAGCAGTCCACTCCAATACTGTGCGATAAGGAACATTCTGCCCCTTTTCGTCTTTAAATGTAAAGATGCCTAATAATGCAATCGCTTCCACTTCTGTTTGTAATTCTCTAATCCGGCTTTTATATTGCTCATATGAACCGATATAGTCCCAAGAAACAAAAGAGACATCTTTAATTTGCGGGATTTTCTCCCTCATTCTTTTTTCGGTCGACTCCCAATTAGGGTCATCGTCGAAAATTACAGCAATTTTCTTGGCATCTGGAACAATCTCTAGTAATAAATTGACATTCTCAATAAAGTGCTCTCGCTCCAAAACCCCAGTAACATTAGGAGCTCCTTGGAACCCGTACACCTCAGGCTCCTTATTCACAGCACTGAATACAATGGGCAAGGAAGTCCCCACATAATGTCGGGCTACATATTCCTGCGCATCATCATCATTGGTATACAATAAGTCAGGCTTCCATGATTCAATTAAATCCTTGGCCTCGTTAGCTTTTTGTAATTTCTGTTCTTCTGTGCTGAAATTTTTCGTATCCATTTCGAATACTTTGTATTCTATATCCACATCTCCAAGAGCGGTCTTAAAGCCTTGCAATTGAGTTTCTGTCCATTCCCATGGTGTATGATAACTCATTACATGTAGGATTTTATATGTATTCTCATTAACGGGTTTATTATCGCTACTAACTGATTTCATTGAGGTGTTGTTGTTCCTCTCCTTGTTCCCAGAACATCCGGAAGCACTAATAATCACAAGCAGTATCACTATCACTATTGCAAAGTTGCGGTTCGCATTATTTCTCATGTTGTTGCCCCCCATTTTGTAATAATAGAAAAGACCACATATTCTACAATGTGGCCGTTTTATCCAAATAAATGAATGTGTTCGGCAACCCGGCTACCGTAGAGATTCCTTAGGCCCGTAGCTTTGCGTCCCTGACTTTCATCAGGTTTGCTAGTTTCCAACATTATATAATATAGTTCTATAGTACTACTTTTTGTCGAAAAATACCATTTATATTTCTCCTGAACAATCGATTTAGCGTCTATAATTATAAGTGAACTATTAAAGCTTGCACACCGTAAATTATTTTGATAAAGAGCCCTACCCCTATTAAACATCTATTCCTTATGATATAACTTTGAAGTAGTCACACAATTTCAACTTATTGTTACTTAAACCAGAGGAGAATGATAATGGGATACGAGCCTGAAGACCAAAGAAAGCTGGTTTATAAGAACTCGACAGTCACTTACTATATAAAGGGAAATAGAGAGGGAAAAACGATCTTTATGCTACATCCAGCATTTGCAGATCATACGATATTCAACCACCAAACCGACTATTTTAAAGATAAGTATCAAATCATCACATTAGATATGCCTGGTCATGGACAGAATCAATTCAAAGGATCTACTATCACTATAAATGAAACGCCTGAAATCATACACCATATACTAGCTGAAAACGGTATTAAGGCTTGCCATCTTATTGGTGTCTCCTTAGGCTCACTCGTAGCTCAATCATTTGCTGATCGTTATCCGCATCAAGCTGAATCAGTAACCATTGTGGGTGGGTATTCCATACATAAGGCAAATGAACATATATTAAAGGCACAGAGAAAAGAAGGATTAAAGTGGATCCTTTATATCCTATTTTCAATGAAAAAGTTCCGTAATTATGTCACCTCTGTATCCTGTCACACCAGCCAAGGACGTGAGCTGTTTAATCGAGGGATTCAACACTTTACCAGAAGGTCATTTCCTGCCATGTCCGGCATGAATGCGTTATTCACCAAGAAGGATACCCATGTGCCATATCCTCTTCTAATTATTACTGGAGAGCATGATATTAAACTTGCGCAAGACGCTGCTGTTGAAATGCACGCTTTGGAGAAACATTCCCATATTGTGCATTTATCTGGAGCAGGTCACTGCGCAAATGTAGATACTCCTCGAGAATTTAATAGTGTAGTGGACGATTTTTTATTAAAAAACTGATTATTGTTCATCTTTACCTAGTTAATTTGCTTACTACCGTGCGAGGCCAAGGGTACTTACGGTGTTGAATTTCCGCTATCTGTTCCCGGATAGCCCCCCGCCAATCTATTTGAGGTGCATAACCTAATTTCTTGTGAGCATATTCAACGGTTGGTACCCAGTTCTCGCTAACGAAAACTATGGAACGCATTAAGAAAGGATCTCCTGGTAGTATTGTATTAAGCTTCTCCATCAACCAACCGAAGGCATAAGCTGCAGGGTAAGACACACTATAATGTGGTGTAGGGAATCCGGTCTCTTGAGCCAAAAAAGTGAATAACTCACGCATTGTCGGGTTTTCGGATCCAGCAATGTTGAAGGATTCATACTTTTCCAATGGATTAGCTAATACTGCTAGTTTGAAAGCATTACCCATATCTTCACCGGTAACTAACGGCAGCTGCATTCGCCCCCCCTCTAACCATGGAACCATATGAGTCCGCATACGAGGTAATAGCATAGGCAGCAACCCAGAGGTATTCCCAGAGCCAATAAAATGCCCTAACCGCATGGTAATCATCTGCATGCCTTGATCTGACTTCTGACGCATATACCGATCTAAATCCATCAGAAAGTCCACATGCGGCCAGAAGCCTGTTTTTCTACGCGCAAGTGAGAAATCATCTGTGGGAGGCGCATCTTTATCCCTTGCAATCGGCCCTAATGTAATCGTACTTGTTTGAATAAACCGTTTAACACCTTGTTGTATGGCTTGATCTATTAAGTCGCGAGTCGGTTCGTAGAAAAACTTCTGCTCTTGTTTATAATGACCCCAGAACGTTCCGAAGCTCCCTGTATTGCAAACAACATCGATACCTTTCATAACTGATTTACGATATCGTGGATCAATAAAATCTCCTATCCGGACCTCCCCATCAAAGAAATCCGGTAATTTCTTTAGACTACGGCATGCAGCAATGACCTCGATATCACTAACATCCCTTAATGCTCTCAGAATATGACTTCCGACAAAACCCGTTGCTCCCGTTACTAGTACCTTCATTTTATAATTCCCCCTTTAGTTTTTATACCAACTAGTCGGTATGTATGATGGCTTAAATATTTGGATGCTTTTCAGCACCCAAAGTAAAGCTCAGATTTACTTATTGAATAACATACTTAAGTATGCTCGGTAATGCTCCACATTTTCTGCGAAAATTTCATTGTTACGTGTTGCCTTTACCATAATTAAAGAGCCCTGGAATATCGATATAAACCAGTCTGCTAAGCTTTGCGTATTAAAAGTAGCCTGTGCAGCATACAAAACTTTGGCCTCATCCAGATATTCCTTTAAAACCTTAGCGTTCAATTGAAAATTTTCCTCACATAAACCAAGAATTTCGTGATTTAAGGTGGATAACTCTTGAGCTAGGTTCCCGGCCAAGCAGGTTTTTGGAATTTCTGGACTTCGGGCTGCGAACACATAGAAATCCAGATACTTCTGTATGCGATCCCATGGATCCTTGATCAGCTGAAAGCCTGCTTCGTGAAGCTTCTCCTGCTGTGTAATCGAGAAAAACTCGAGCGTAACCTTGGCGATATCCTCCTTTGTCTTAAAATAATGAAAGAAGCTACCTTTTGTTACTTCAGCCTCATTACATATTTCATCTACTTTGGTGGCGGAATATCCCTTGTCACTCATGAGCTTTAAAGTTGCTTCCAGCAGTTTTCTTTTTGTTAGCGGATATTGTGCTATTTCGGTCATTATGCTTAGCTCCATTTATCAAGAATTAATACCTACTAGTTGGTATGTTATCATGAAGGCTTTTAGGAGTCAAGTATCGTTAGTACTTGACGAATTACTAGAATAGATGACCTATCATAAACTTTATCTGCTAACAGTACCGAACTGGTGATTTTTTGTTATACTTTAACAGAATTCGATACATTTGTTACTGGAGGTATGAATAATGAGTGATATTAATGCATTGTTCCGTAGAAGAATCGGCATTTCTGAAAAAGAGACCATTACATTTGAAGCTTTGAATAACGTTCTAGAAAAAACCTCCAAGACCATCCCATTTGAGAATTTAAGTATAATTGATAATAAAACTAGTGATATCTCAAAACAGAATATAAAAATCAAGGGTATCAAACAATCGGTAGAACTCATGTAACCATCCTGGTTACCTATAAGGATCAAATGTATTTGGTGGATACCGGTTTCGGAGGGAATTTGCCATTGAAGCCTGTTCCTTCATCTGGCGAAACCGTCATATCCAATAATGGAGAATTTCGAATTAATCGGGTAGATTCGGAGCACGGAGATCACATTCTCGAGATGAAGCTGAAGCATAAGGATACGGAGTGGAGAATTGGATATGCTTTTAATTCCAAGAATCCGACAAACGATATATCAGAATTTAATGAAATCCAAAGGATCATCGCAGAACATCAAGAGTCTCCATTTAACAAAAGTCCTCTAATTACGAGGCTTACAGATGGAGGTAATATATCATTAACCAATACTTCATATACGGAATGGAAGGATGGAGTTGTTACAAAAGAGCAAATAGATTATGCAAGATTTAGAATGTTGTTAGGGCAGCGTTTTGGTATACCCATCACTTAAAATTCTATGATCAGACGACCTTCTATAAATTAAAGGTGTTTATTCTTTTCAATATTCTCAATGGTTTCTTCGTTAGCAACACTGTATAACCTGCTTTTGGGTTCATATATCATCTGAGAAGGCCATAGTCCGTGGTGGCCCGAGAATATATAACTTACTAGACACGCTACAAAAAAGAATTCTACACCTTTTCCATGAAACATCTCCATTGCCAATAGAAATGCTGCTATAGGCGTATTCGCACCACCACTAAAAGTAGCAATCAACCCTAATGCAGCGAGAAATGACATGGGCAAATCCATGAATGTATATAGGGTATTCCCTAATGTTGCCCCCATGAAGAATAAAGGTATTGCCTCTCCACCAACAAAACCTGTTCCCAGAGTAACTGCCGTAAATACTAGCTTGGCTAGAAAGGCAAAGGGTGGAACCTCCTCCGTAAATGATTGTTGAAGCATGTCTAGACCTCGACCATTATAATCTTGGGAACCAGCTATTATAGTAAATGCCACAATAATAAGTCCTCCTATAAAGGCTCTTTTCATGTGGTTTTTCTTCGAATATTTCTCAGAAACTTTCTGTATACCATGCCTCAACCGGCAGTATGAAATACTCAGCAGGCTAAAGATAATGGATGCAAGAATCACTTTTCCAAACGTGAGCATAGATACTTCTGGAACGGTTTGAATAATGAATTTCTCATGATGTACGCCCCAACCTGCTGTCGTAGTATAATGACTGATAAAGCTTGCTACAAGACAGGGGATAATGGCTTCAAATTTCATCTTGCCTAACGCTGCCATCTCAATCCCAAATATAGCACCTGTCATAGGTGCTCCAAAGGCTGCACCAAATCCGGCACTAATACCACTCATGAGTATAATTTTTTTATCATATATGTTTATTTTGAAGAATCTGTTTAGAGCTTCGGCTACACTCCCCCCCATCTGGACAGCTGCACCTTCTCTTCCCGTTGAACCACCCAAGAAGACAGTTATGAAGGTACCCAAATAAGTGATAGGCCCCATTCTCCGTAGAACCTGCTTTTTACCTTGAACCCCTTCTATCACTAGATTATTTAATTCTGCTGAGTCATGTAACGTGTTATTCAGATATACCTTTCCATAGTTCATGTATATGTACCCTATGACAATTCCTCCGAGAGGAAGAAGAAAAATAAGCCATCCACTTCCTTCTCGTACCTCCCCTAAGAAATCGTTTGTCTTTAGAAGGAAAGCAGTTGCCGATCCCACAACTATACCAATAATACCTCCAAAAAATGTCCATTGACCAAGAACCGAAAAAAAATTCATATATTTTAGCTTTAAATCCATTTAGTTTACCCTCATTTCAAATCTTTTGGAGGTTCATTTACATGCTTTTTATATTTAACTTCCGCAAAAATGTTATCTGATCCATTACTTTGAGTTAGGGGTGTTTGAATAGGTTGATTTGGCATATTCACTTGAAGCATCGATTTGAGCATTTGAATATCCCCTTTTGTAGCGTATTGCATATCAGGTTTTAACATATACCCCAATTGACCATTCGATTCTATCGTAGCCCATTGTAAATCATTGATCTTTTGAACCCCTTGCTGTCTCAATCGTACTTCTAGCATATCGACCGTTAAACGTAACGTAGCTAAATTTTTTTTATTAATTTGACCATTATCAACCACAATGTGAGACCTTCCATAGAAGAAACCTTCGAGAGCGTCGGATTTCAATACGATATACTCAATAATAATAAGTAAAAGTACAAGTAAAAATGTAATTAACATCGTAACCCAAATATTTCTGTCGCTCACCGGCTGAATAATTAAAGAACCAACGGCAATCATCATTACAGTCTGAGCAACCGTAAGTTGAGAAATTGATTTTCTTCCAGCCAATCGCAAAATAAGTACTCCGCCAAAGACAATGACAATCGCTTTCCAGATAAAGTGAAAATCCAATTCAGTTCCCCCTTGCCAAACTATATCTTTATATAGTGGATAGAAATTTTTAAAATATTCACAGCCGAAAATTACCAATTTCCTCTGTTGTTTTATTAGTAAAAATGCAAATAATATGAGAACTAAGGAAAAAGGAGCTGTAAATTGTGAATGTAGTGGTGACGGGAGCGGCAGGTAAAATCGGTCGATGGACCGTGAGGACAATCCTAGAAGCGGGTCATGATGTAAAAGCCTCAGACAAAAAACTGACAGAGGAATCTGCATCGAAAAATTTTATCCAAGCTGAATTGCGTGATTATGGACAGGTCTGTCAGCTTATAAAGGGATGCGATGCTATTGTCCATCTAGGGAATATACCTACCGATATAAGGAATACACCCCAGGCCATATTCGAGAATAATATGCTCGTCAATTTTAATATCCTTGAAGCTTGTAGAGATTTTAAAATTCCTAAGCTGGTGTGGGCATCAAGTGAGACTGTTCTGGGGTATCCTTTTGTCCCTGAACAGCTTAGTTACCTTCCTGTGGACGAAGAGCATCCGACGATAGTAAAGTCAACATACGCTATGGCAAAGCTGTTGACTGAACAGCTGTCAGGAATGTATCACAGTCTAATCAATAGTCAGATCGTTGCTCTTCGTTTTGCTAATATATATGAGCCCGACGAATATGATAAAATTCCATCCATGCATTGGAATGATGAACAGAAGGATATCCAGAAGAAAAATGCATGGGCTTATTGCGATGTTAGGGATGCTTCTAAGGCCTGTCTTCTTGCGATCGAGAAGAATAATCTAGGAAATCAGGTATTCCATATTACTGCACCAGATACAATAATGCCCGATCTTAGTCAGGATTTAGTAAAGCGGTTTTTCCCGAATGTAGCATTAAAAAGGGCTGTACAAGGCCATGAGACTTTAATGGCCATCGACAAGGCCAAGAAAGTTCTTGGCTATGAACCGCAATATACATGGCGTACAGCGTTAAATAATGACGGCACCGTTAAGGCACTGCCCGAAGATCAGCTTGTATTGTCAAATGTATAAAAACTATAAATCAGGCCCCTTTAGGGGCTGATTTATAGTTTATTGAACCTTATTCTCAGCAGCTTAATGATATCAAAAACACAAAAAAGGAGCTGCCCTAGGCTTTTAACTTTGGACAGCTCCTTCTGCATGCATTTAACTTGCTATTATTTCACCATATTCTGCAGCAAGCCTACTGCAGATAAACGAGGTTCGACTTCTCCTCCGTCATTATCCAAAGCTGCCCAGACTTGACCGTTAGGCGTGACCGCCAAACCTTCTATCTTCTCATAAGGGGCGAATGTACTGCGCAAATCCAACACTTGTTGCTTAGTAATCAAGGACTTACTAAGATCCGAGGTTGCCGTAGTCAACCCATTGAAGGACTTTAATCCATCCAATGTGAAGGTATAAACGGCTTTCAGACCGATCGCTCCTCCGACTTGTTTGTCACGCTCGATCACCGCGTACAGGTCATAGCCCACATTCACAATCTCTGATAACCCGATCCAGTCACCTTCTGTTGCTGTATTCTCTAGTGGATATAGGAAGAACTCCCAAGCCTTAGCGGTTATATCATAACGTCCGATCCGCGCGTAGGAACGATCATTAACCTTCTCATCCTTCGCATATGAACGCTGTACCGCTGCTAGCAAGTATTTCCCATCTGTTGATATCGTTACCCCTTCGAACCCGTTATTGCGAATCATGCCGCCCTCTGCCGCATCCACTTCCGCCGGGAGCATCACCTTCTGAAGTACGTTCCCATCACCATCAACCTGCAACAGAAGATTCTGCTTGTAATCAGCTTTACCATACTTCGCATTGCCTTCACTGGCTACCCAAAAACCGGGATTGGCACCGGCTGCAATCGAAGTATCCCATGCGATCCCCTCCATATCGATAGGAGCGGGCTTTCCATTCTCCATGACCGTTGCTTTTTTCGACACGACCGCCTTACCGCCATCTAGATCAATCTGATAAATGTCAGGTTGCATAGCCACATCGGGCACAGCATAGAGAATGGAAGAATCTGTCGCATGACTGGCTAGACCAGACATCGCCGAGAAGAAATCATTCTTACTTGCAGCCTTGAGCATAGGCTGTCCTACCGGAGCTTCATACATCCCGCTGAAGCCTTCGAAGAACGTAAGTGTGCCCGAAGCCTCGTCCGATGTCACGAATAAGTTCCTGTGAGGGATAGCTAGCAAGCCCTCAGGTGCCATACCTGTCGGCAGCAGTTGTACTAGCTTAGGAGTCAAAGGATCATTTATATTATATACCCCTACGAAAGAACCTCGCTCTGAGCCCATAAAAGCAAATTCATTGGAACCAAACCGACCTGTTTCTACACCTTCTACTTCAATGCCCTTCTTGTCCGAACGGCCGTCTGGATAATATCCATGCCATGCCGCCTCTTGCTCTAGACTACCTTTATCATTCCAGACCTGAGTACCACTAGCGCTCCAAGCGCTCCAGCCGCGACCGCCGGTATAATCCAGCTCTCCCTCGTCTGCAGTTAGGAGTACAGTCCCATCTGCATTCCATGCGATGGCATCCGGCATACGCGCTCCGGCATAAGGCTCTTCACTTACATCCTTTGGATAGGTATTAGCAAATACAATATCGCTGTTATCCTCCAAATCGGCAATCTGATGGAACACATACCCTGTTGAGAATACACGTTCGATCAGGTCGTTAGCCAGATTAATAATAACTATACCGTTGTTCTCTTGTAAGGACACAGCAACTTTCCCATTCTTGATGTCTACAAATTCCGGTTGCGGATCATTCGTAAATAACAAGCCGGCATAACGCAATTGCAGTTCATCCAGCTTGAGATCTTTAATTGTCGATTGAGCCGGTTCGGAGGTATTGATCGTTACGATCTGCATATATCCGACTCCACTGATATCTCCAGACTTGCCTGGCTCTTCTTCATCCGTCAGGAGACCTTCTGCGTCTACAACTACCGGTTCATTCTCAATAGCAATCACGGCTTTAAGCTTGCCGTCTACTTGTGCAAAAGAGATCGAGTCCGGATGATTGCCTATGGCAAGTTCAGCTTTCACAGTGTTTGTCATCAAGTCAATAAACACTAGCTTACCTGGCGTGATAACCGGCTTTTCTCCTTCTTCCTTCAACGAAGTGATTACTACCGCTGCCGCCATGGAACCGTCTGGTGAAACCGCTACACTGGAGGGCTCTCCTGCCACCTCGATCGTGGTCAACAGCTTGGGCTTTAATGGGTTGCTGATATCGATGATACCGATATTCTGATCACTTGAATTGGTATACAGCATCTTATTACCATCAGGAGTAGCCGTCAGGATCTCGGCGACGCCGCCTTCAGGTACCGGGAAGGTCGTCACTGGACGAAATGATTGGACAGAAGTCATCGAGCTTTCGGCAAACCCTATAGTTGCGCATAAGGATGCAAGTAATACCACAGTAAGGGAAATAGCTAGCATTTTTTTCATAATGGAAGATTCCTCCAATCTATATTTCCTCCATTATGCCTACCAATATTTAAGAGAATGTTCGCTGCATTTTAAGATTGTGTGAATTGCACACAATTTACCTAACTTACACCACTTTTTCCTATGGTTAATTATCTGCTTGATCGGAGGCAGTCAAATAATTCACCATTTATCGCACTCATTCTTAATTTCCTCTTTTCTGCACTTATTAAGAAAGGCAGAACCTTCACATTTATGTGAATCGCCTTGCCTAAAAAGTCATAATTAAAAAAACGACATCTCTGCCGTTATTAATTAAATATTGGTGGACCTTAGGGGGAAGTATGAATCCTCATTATATAGCTGACGAAGTTTATTCAAGGTAGCTCTTAGCGGTAGATTCAGATGCCGTGCTCCTCCGCCTTCGGCTCCGTGCGTGGATCGAACCACTGACCGCTTGCATGCCATCACTACCTTAATCGATTAAATATGGTAATGGTTTTAAAATGGAATTCCACATTGTAGATTATATACTATGAATCCAAATGGTATCTAGAGTTAGGGAAAGATTGGATCCAAGATCAGGATGGACGTATGGCGCTTTATGACGAAAATAGTGCGGATGCCCTCCTAACACCTGGATCGTTCCTATATGTCCGGGAGCATATTTCAGCTTATCCCAAAACCACAATCCAAGTCGGTTCCGGCTCCATCCGCCCCAGCTACCGATCCGTGTGATCGGATCATTGCGTTTCCCCTCCTCGTCCACCGCTAGAAAATAGCTCACCCTGTTGCATAGTTCTGTATGTATGGGTAGTTTTGGTGATCCGACCTGAATGATACGGCAGTCCGGTATGATGTTATCTTTGTTCAGCATAACCGCGGCTTGATAAGCAGCGACACCACCCCCACTATGGCCGATGAACAATACTGGACGTCGGGGCGACAATTGACTGACCAGCTCGGCAACCGCTCTACCACCGTACCTCCCTGTTCCTCGCAGGCGGGATAGATCCCCGCGAACCTCAAGTATTTGATAAATAAGATTATGTGTACGATCCCCGTAAGGGAATAGCTCTCGGATAATGGGATCCCGTCCCGCTTCTCGAAATCGCTTCTGGAGCTCATGTCTACAATCATTAAATATACTCAGCGACGACCCGACGCCTGCGATTAAATAAATGTCCCTTTCAGAGCAATATGTGTCTTTGTCATTTTTCATCACTACCTCAACCTTCCAGCTACGAAGCACGCCAGATTATATGCTCAAGCTATCTCTTATAAATTTTGTCCATATCTTGCTTCCTTTACTCTAACTACAGTGAAAACAAAGAACTTTAATGAAAGGAGAATTCCCTATGCCGAAAGTCGACATCTTATTGAGAATAGTAACGAACCACGCCCATTAAGCGGGTTGGGTGATAACGTCTAACTAAGTGAAACTTTCAATAGAAAAACAAAGTAAAAGTGGAGATTAGCGGGATGTATGAATCCTGATTATATGACTGACGAAGTTTACTCGAGGAGGCTCTTAGCGGTAGATTCAGACGCCGTGCTCCTCCACTTCGTTCCGTGCGCGCGGGACGCCCCGCCTAGCGGTTCGCTCCCAGCAGTAATCTCCAAAAAAAAAACAACCTTTAGGTTGTGTTGTTTAAAGTGGAGATTAGCGGGATCGAACCGCTGACCTCTTGCATGCCATGCAAGCGCTCTCCCAGCTGAGCTAAACCCCCATAACGTTCTTAGGTGATTATACATAATTCATCTATGGTTTGCAATACACAAGATTTGTACAATTTAAGTACTTAACCAATAATGATTTTCTCCTCTGGATAACGTATCTTGGGTTGACGTTGCTTCTCATTCCTAAACATATACAACAAGGTGAGAAGACCAATTCGTCCAATGAACATCAAGACGATTAGCACAGGTTTACCCGCATCAGATAACTGCGAGGATAACCCAATAGACAGACCACAGGTTCCGAAAGCTGACATTACTTCAAATAGGATAGCACTTAGTGGAAAACTCTGCACTTCCGTAATATCGAGAATCAATACACTTCCTACACATAGAATACAAGCGATTGCGAATACAAAGAAGCTCTTTAATACATCCTCATGCTTCAAGGTGCGTTTGAATACCATAACCTCTTTACGTGAACGAGCAACGGATATCAGTGTAAGAATAATTACAGCAAAAGTCGTTGTACGAATACCACCGCCTGCACTCGAGGGGCTTCCACCAATAAACATGAGAATCGATGTAAAAAATTGAGTCCCCGTTCCAAGATCAGCCATGTCAAGTGTAGTCATTCCCCCACTTCTAGAGGTTACCGAGCTAAAGAACGAATAGAAAAGCTGGGCATGCCACGATTTCCCTTCCATGAATAGCTGTCTTTCCATTAACCAGAAACCTAATGCACCAGCTACAAGAAGACTAAAGAATGTAATCGATGTAATCTTAGTAAACAAGGAAAATCTAAAGTGTGGTGTCTTGCCGAACAAATACTCACGGAGTTCAATAAGTACAGGAAATCCAACAGAACCAGAGATGATTAGAAGCATCGTTATGATCTGTACGAAGTAGTCATCAGCAAAGCCGACTAATGAATCTCCAAAAATATCGAAGCCTGCATTCGTAAATGAGGATAGGGAGTGGAACATGGCATAATAGAACGCCTCCAACCAGCCCTCATAATATCCAGTAAATTTAAAATATAAACCAAAAATCAATGTTCCGCCTGCCTCAAAAAGCAAGACCATCTTTACGATTATGAGCAATAGTCGGACAAGGCCTGCAAGATGATTCTGATTCTGGTCGAGCATTAGAAGACGTCTCTGCGAGAGAGATATATTCTGCCCAAGAATAAGCCATAATAACGTGCCCAATGTCATAATACCAATACCGCCAAATTGAAAAGCAAGCAACAACATACATTGCCCAAACATGGTAAAGGTTTCAACTGTACTAACAGGACTTAATCCCGTAATACTAACAGCACTTGTTGCAACAAATATAGCATCAATAATGGATAGACCCTGACCTGGCTTGATACTAATCGGCATCAGTAGGATTGATGTAAACAATACAATCGCTACAACATATGCACTAATTATAATCTGCGCCGCAGAGAACGATTGAAGTCGATGCTTCATTAAATCACCTACCTACGTATGCTTTCCTAGAAGGGTAGTCAATTCCTTCATAAACATATTAATGTCTTTGAATTGTCTATAAACCGAGGCAAAACGAACATAAGCAACTTCATCCACAGGGTGTAATTGCTCCATAACCTGCTCACCGATGTCACGACTCTCAACCTCAGCGTGAGCTGTATTGCGAATTTCTCGTTCTACTCCCGAAACGATTGATTCCAAGCGATCAATCGAAACCGGTCTTTTCTCACAAGCACGAATAAGCCCACGTAATATCTTATCCCGTGTAAATTCTTCCCGGCTTCCGTCCTTCTTAATCACGATAAGTGGAGTTTCCTCAATGGTCTCGAACGTAGTGAATCTTCGTTGGCATTGTTCACACTCTCTACGTCTCCGAATCGACTTGTTCTCGTTGGCTGGTCTCGAATCTAATACTCTGGTTCCATCAAAATCACAAAAAGGACATTTCATGGCGATCCCAACTCTCTATAAATTAGGGTGCATTCTTATTTCCATTGGTTTCCTAACATGATCTTTAAAGATTCGCACATACTAGGTTTACACCAACGACGAGGAGGTGAATATCAATGGCTCAAGGACAATCACGTAGTAGTAACGTACTTGTGGTACCTCAAGCTAGCCAAGCTTTAGACCAATTGAAATATGAGGTAGCTCAAGAGTTGGGTATCCAAATCCCACAAGATGGTTACATGGGTAACATGGCAACACGTGACGCAGGTGCAATCGGAGGTCACATTACACGTAGACTTGTACAAATTGCTGAACAACAACTTGCTGGTCAAACGAAATAACGGCATTATCTAGTCACACAAAGTGTCGGATACCGGTTAAACACCGCTGGTCCGACACTTTTTTCTTCTATTTGCGATTAGCTTTCCCTATTGTACCAAACATCGGAATAATAACGCTCATGTTTTTTGTAATAATATAGAATTCTTTGGACAAAATGCCGAGTTTCACCAAAAGGGACAAATGCTAGCTCGCTATAGGTGCCATCCCAGACTCCCTCTTCCAGCCATCTGGTCACATTTCCCGGCCCTGCATTGTATGCTGCAGCAACTAGCGTGATACGATCTTGATTTGAATCCATCTTCGCTATTCTCTGCTCAAATTGCTTCTGAAGAGAGTTAATGTACCAGCTGCCAATTTGAATATTGACCTCAGGGATCGTCATCTCATCTTCAAGGTACTCTGAGGAACTCGATCTTTCTATAATCCACTCTGCAGTATCCGGCATGATCTGCATAAGACCAATTGCGCCCTTAGATGAAATCTTGTCCGATTTAAAGTTACTCTCCACACGAATAATAGCTGATACAAGAAACGGATCAAGTTGACTCTGGGTCGAGGCTGATCGAATTTCGTCTTGGTAATGAATGGGATAAATCCATCTCCCTAACCAATCGTTACTATAGAATAATAAACCAACAAGTGATATGAATAAAAGTGCGAACACTCTCTTCTTGCGTAAGAAAGCAAAAAACATTATAACCCCTTTTCTCGCCAGAATTGTTGCACTTGGGCACCAGTCTGCTCTGGCGTTCCACTGTTATCAATGACAAGGTCGGCCAGCTCAATCTTCTGTTCAATGGGCATTTGGGCCTTTAATCTACCTTCGGCTTGTCCTCTAGTTAAATCATCCCGCTTCATTAGTCGTTCAAGCTGGAGCTCTTTGGGTATATAAACGAGCATAACCTTCTCGAACATGGAGGCTAGGCCAGATTCGAATAATAGAGGTACATCTACAACAACTAAACGTCGAGGATTTTCTGTCTCCAGCTTATACATCCGTTGCTTTATAATTTTCCTGATTTCTGGATGCATGATACCTTCCAATTGCTTTCGTGATGATTCATTACCAAATATTAATTCGCCTAATCGCTTACGATTTAATATGCCCTCTTGGGTAACAACCTCTGGACCAAAAAGCTGCTTGATCTGATTCAGAACGGGACTGCCTGGAAGCACAATCTCACGTGCAATCAAGTCTGCATCGATTAAGACGGCTCCCTTAGCTACAAGATAAGCTGATACCGTGCTCTTGCCACTGGCAATACCTCCAGTTAATCCTATGTTCATTAAAGTAGCTCCCCATCATCATACTATAGCAATTTAATAATGCCCAGCGTGATCAATAATAATCCGGGTATTAGTGATAATCGTTGCATCCATCTTTTATCAGACAACCATCTTCCCAATCGTAACCCAATGGATATGAAGAGTCCACTAGAAAAAGCGATTAACAGTGATGTAGAAAGAGGAGAATACCCTACCATCGCTGCGCCAATACCAGCACCTAAAGCATCTAGAGAAAGTGCAATTCCTAGTAATGAGGCTTCCCATGGGGATATATTCCCGGAGCGGTCCATATCCGCCACAGTAGGGGAACGCAATATCTGAATAACTAGGCCTATTTTTCGGATTTCGATCCGCAATAAGGTCTGAACAGTCTGCTTCGTATGCTCAACTACGATTTGTTCTGTAGATTTCTCTTCAGCATTCGGATTTCGATGATGAAGGAAAAACTGGAAAACCACCCATAATCCCACTAACACAAGAATCAGTGCACCAACAGCTCTTGCTATCACTGGCTCAAGCCATTCCATCATAACCTGACCAAGGATCATCGATCCACATAGAACAGCACCAGAGCAAATAGAAATAATTAGAATGGAAACCCAAGGAATTCTGATTTTTCTCGCTCCATACAATAAACCTACACTACAGCTATCTAAACTAACTGCGAGGGCAATTAATATTAAGGATGTATACACCATCATTCTAAAACCTCCCTATACTACTTCCAAACATGGAGTAATATATGAGGAGTGTTCCAGGAATGTGCCCACTTCGTTATTTTTGACAACGAGCACAATAATGTGTGCCTCTACCGGCAACTACCATCTTCTCGATCGGATAACCACATTTCACACATGGCTCCTGCTTCCGACCGTAGATAAGAAGCTGCTGCTGGAACATCCCCATCTCACCTTGCCCGTTGACATAGGACTTGATTGAGGATCCCCCCGCCTCCACAGCTTGAGATAGTATATCTACAATTGCCCTATATAGTCTCCTTAATTCAATACGGGAGAGACTATCCGCGGTTCGTTCAGGATGAATACGGGCGCGAAACAACGACTCATCTACATAAATATTCCCGATGCCCACAATATACTCTTGATTCAGCAGCCAAGGTTTGATCTTCGTAGAGCGGTTCATAATTAATCTCTGGAATACAGCGAATGAGAAATTGGGATCTAATGGTTCAATGCCAAGCTTAATCAATGGAGGACGATCTAACTCAGAGCCAAGTGGATATAAATGCATTGTTCCAAATTGTCGTACGTCCTTGTACCGTAATTCGGTGTTATCATCAAAATGAAAAATGACATGGGTATGGGCTTCCATCTCTTCTGTAGATGCATATAGCCCATATCGCCCTTCCATCCGCAAATGTGAAATTAAAGCGAGGTTGTCTAGATGAAATCTTAGAAATTTCCCTCTTCGCCCCACTTCACGGAAGGTTTGACCTACAAGAGCATGACAGAACGGCTCAGGCTCGGGATACTGAATAATCCGAGCAAGTCGAACCGTAACCCGTTCAATTCGCTTCCCTACGATAAGCTGCTGAAGTGTCCTTCGTACCGTCTCAACCTCCGGTAGCTCTGGCATGATGTAGACCCCCTATTGGTAAATCATATGTTTGTCCTACTTGGCATCGTACCAATCGACTCCATAACTAACATCGACCTTCAATGGAACATCTAATTCAAGTGCACTCTCCATAACCTCACGCAATAGCTGCTGCATCTGTTCAAGTTCATCCTCAGGCACTTCAAGCACAAGTTCATCATGAACCTGTAATAACAATCTACTGCGTACTTTCTCTTTGGTCATCCGTTCACAGAGTTGCACCATAGCTAACTTAATTATATCTGCAGCAGTACCTTGAATAGGTGAGTTCATAGCCGTACGTTCAGCGAATGATCGAAGATTAAAGTTAGAGCTGCTTATCTCGGGCAAATAACGACGACGTTGAAGCAAGGTAGTCACATAACCATCCTTCTTGGCTTGCTTCACCACGTCATCCATGAATGTACGTACCCCTTGGAATACAGCAAAATATTGTTCAATGAACTGTGCAGCTTCCTTACGTGTAATATTCAAGTTTTGTGATAGTCCATAATCACTTATTCCGTATACAATACCAAAGTTGACAGCCTTGGCTTGACGGCGCATATTCGAATCGACCGATTCCTCGCTTACACCGAATACATCCATAGCTGTTTTCGTGTGAATGTCCATATTATTGAGGAAAGCTTCCTTCAGCTTCTCATCACCGGATATGTGGGCTAATACTCGCAGCTCGATTTGAGAATAATCGGCTCCGACAATAAGCCATCCTGACTCAGAGGGCACAAAAACCTTGCGAATTTTCCGACCCTCTTCTAATCGAATTGGAATGTTCTGCAAATTCGGATATTGGCTACTCAGTCTTCCGGTAGCTGCAATTGTCTGACGATAATACGTATGAATCTTACCTGTGCTCGGTCGAACTTCCTTCAACAAACCTTCTACATAGGTGGATTGAAGCTTCGTTAGCTGACGATAATGCAGTATATTCGGAATAATCGCATGGTAGGGCTCCAGCTTCTCGAGTACCTCGGCATCCGTAGAATAGCCCGTCTTGGTTTTCTTCCACACAGGAAGACCCAGCTTATCAAAAAGAACCTCACCTAATTGTTTGGGTGAATTAATATTAAATGTACTACCTGCCATTTCGTAAACCTGTTGCTCTAAATCCGATATTTTGCCAACTAATTCCTCACCAAATTGCCTGAGACCATCCTTATTCACCCGTATACCTTGAAGCTCCATTCGGGATAACAAGGAAGCCAATGGTAATTCCAGATCATAGAACAGCTTGTCCATCCCACTGTTCTCTAGCTCGGACTTAAGATGGACGATTAACCGTTGCAAAGCAACAACCTTTCTACACATAAACTGACCTAGAACTTCTTCTTCGGGCACTTTGAATTTTGCACCTTTGCCGAAAATCTCTTCATCATCAGGAAGCGACAATAGTCCATGCTTGCGTGTGATCCCGGCTAATGTTAGATTCGAATCGGTCGGGTCGAGTAAATATGCAGCTAACAAAGCATCGAATGCGACCCCTTTCAGGGTAACACCCTTCCAAGCTAAGGCAACCTCTGCTTTGTGTGTGTCATAGATGGCTTTGGTAACCGACTCATCACTTAACCAGCTGCGAATCGGCTCTGCGGCGGATGATTCCAATACCTCAATAGGCACATAATAACTTAATGCTGATGAATATAAAGACATACCCAGAACATCCCCAACATGAGGGTTCTCACCTGTCACCTCTACATGAATGGCTTCAATATGTTCTAGATGATCTACTACGGAAGAAACCTTTGCTTCAGTAATAATCTCAAACTTAATGTCCTCATGCTCTGCAGGCTCTTCACCGTGCTCAGAAAGCTCCAAACGTCCAAGCAGCTGCTTAAATTCAAGCTTACGGAACAGTTTGCCTACCGGCTGAGATTCAAATCCATCATACTTCACGGAATCCCAATCCTGATCCATCGGTACTTCTCGGTAAATGGTCGCTAAAGCTTTGCTCTTCAAGGCATCATCTTTATTCTCAGATACCTTCTCCTGCAATTTACCCTTCAGCTCTGAAGCATGCTCCAGTACATTCTCTACACTTCCATATTCATGAAGCAGCTTCAAAGCCGTCTTCTCTCCCACTCCCGGAATCCCAGGAATGTTATCAGAAGCATCTCCCATCAGACCTTTCAAATCGATAATCTGGTGTGGAGCAAGGTTATATACTTCACGAATATGAGCTGGGTCATAATGCTCCACTTCACTGATTCCTTTACGGGTTATCGCAATCGTAACCTGATCCGAAGCGAGCTGAAGCATATCCTTGTCACCGGAAACAACGATAACCTTAATATTCTTCCTCTCATCTGCCATTCTAGTTAGCGTCCCGATAATATCATCGGCTTCATAACCGTCCAATTCATATCTAGCTATGGAGAAGCTATCGATCAACTCCCTAATGAGAGGAAATTGTTCGGAAAGCTCTGGAGGAGTTTTGGCTCTTCCTCCTTTGTAATCCGTATATTCTTTGTGCCGAAACGTAATCTTTCCTGCGTCGAAGGCTACTAGCATATGTGTAGGTTTCTCTTCATCAATAAGTCGTAACAGCATCGTTGTGAACCCTAACACTGCATTCGTATGTAGACCATTGGAGTTGCTGAGCAATGGCAATGCATAGAAGGCGCGATTCGCAATACTGTTCCCATCAATAATAATTAACTTGTCCACTTAATCACTCCAATATTTGATCAATGATTTGGGTACAACATGCCCATGAATATCATAGCATAATGTGTAGGGAACAACGAATGTTTAGTTGTGGTTCATACAATTTCAATGGAGGTCCAAGAGATGAAACCATTATTCAATAGCTCAGATAAGAAAGTAATCTTCTTCGATCTTTATGATACGATAATTGATCGTGACTTGAGCTTTACTCAAGCACTGAAGACGAGTTTAGAGGAATTTACCGCACGCTGGGACAGTGAAGAATGGAATCCTACCAGGGCAGTGGATGCTTATGAGAAGGAATGGGTAAGGAGAGCAATATCAATTAGAAGGGCTAAAGGGGTAAAGGCATCAAGCAAAAAACGTCAACTAATACAGACGAAAGAACAAAGACAATTATATTGTTTAACCAAAGCACTACAGGACTCACCCTTTGATGTCACCAGTTCTTTCCTTCGCATCTTACTGAAGCGGACCAAAGAGCTAGCTAGGAGTAAACCCATCTTATTCTCCGATGTCAAACACACACTTGAACAATTAAAGCAGCAGAAATATACCTTAGCACTGATTAGTAATGGAAAAAGAGAACGATTGATTCAAGCACTAAAGTATGTACAATTAGATCCAATTTTCCCCAATCACACCGTTATCGCACCTTCAAGCCCAAGAACAAGAAAGCCTCACCAAAGTATATTCCATAAAGCTCTCAAAACCATGGAGATCAAGCCCCATCAGGCCATCATGGTCGGGAATTCATGGAAGAGTGATATATTCGGAGGCAATCGGTGCGGAATAGACACGGTATGGATTCAACCCAAAAATCAGAAAATTCATCTAAAGCGTATTGGCCGGAATAGAGTGGTTACCATAGCCAGGTTTAAGCAACTAGGAGCATTATTCAACTAAGGATGTGTACATTATAAACATTTCCCGCCTGGGCTTTTGCTGCTTTCTTCATTTTTGCAGCCCAATTCGAGATCGTCTCTGAATTTACCTCTGTCTTTAGGTTTGGATTACAAACAATGACGGATAAAGAGAGGGTAGGTCCTTTCGTTTGTAGCGGAAGGCCATTACGTCCTCTTATCTCCGACCACATCTGTTTATTATAAAAACGGGCTACTCCTTTTTCAAATTCATGGATAATGTCCTGACAAAGTTGTTCTGGTTGTGTAACTGAAGTAATCACAATAAAATCATCGCCGCCAATATGACCGACAAAATCAGCTGATATTCCAAGAAGAATCACAGCCTGCTTCAGAACTTCAGAGGTATACTGAATCAATTCATCTCCCCTTTGATACCCATACAGGTCGTTGAATGATTTGAACTCATCTAAATCGATATAGATAACCGAGAAGAATTTTTGGGTGTAGAGAAAGCTTTGAATTTCATGTTGGATTTGCAGATTGCCTGGAAGACCGGTCAACGGATTCGCAAACCTTGCGTTCTTCATTTTTACATTAGTAATGCACTCAAGAATAGATCGAATCGTGGTTACACCAATGAATTTTCCCATCCTAGTTACAAGAACAATATCATATAATTTGTTAATGTCTCTGCTCATGGCTATCTGGGAAACCTGCTCGATTGGCATATCCGCTTCAACAATGAGTGGCTGCTGATCCATAATCTTCTGAACGGGTCTGTTCCAATTCAAGGCGATGCCATATTGTTCAGCTAATAGGCGGTATAACTTCTCTCTCATTAACAATCCAATTGGTTTATTCTGATCTACAATGACGACACCTAATGAATCTTCTTTATTTTTTAGATATTGAGCAATTTCAGATATAACGGCATTCGGCTCAAACGTTGTCATAGGAATAACGAGATCCCCAATGGTTATCGGAGACTCAATCTTCAATTTTAATGTGTTATGCAGCTTAATATCATTAGCAATCGCACTCTCAATACTCCGCAGCTCTTTGTTGGGTCTACCTAAATAGAAGCCTTGTGCATATTCAACACCCATGGAGATAATTTTGTGAAGATCCTCATGGTCTTCGATGCCTTCAGCGATAAGACGTATATTCATATGCTGAGCCATTGTAATAAACGTCCTTAAGATGTTTTCCTTAATCTTGTCTTTATGAACACCATGTACTAATGAGCTATCTACCTTGATATAATCCGGCTGGAGCTCCGCTATGGCTTGCAGGGAGGAATATCCCGCACCAGCGTCATCTATGGCAATCTGATATCCCTGACTTCGGTAGTGCTCTAACACTAGCTTCATCGATTCAAAGTCGCGAATTGAACTACGCTCCGTTATCTCGAATACGACTTGATGAGGCTTAATACCACATTGCTCTAATAAGGTTCGTGTCAACCCAGGTGTAAACATGGGATCATTAATAATAGTAGAAGGCACATTAATGAACACCTTGTGGGAGCTCTCAAGAGATTGGCACCCATTTAAGGCCTTCTCTCTAGCTAGTCGGTCCAGAATATACACACTGTCCTCTAGTTCCGCAAATTTGAATAGTTCAATAGGCGAGTGAAATTGACTTCCTTCAGGCCCTCTAGTTAATGCCTCATAGCCAAGAATATTCCCACTGGATAAGTCAACGATCGGCTGATATACACTACTAACGTTCTTATCGTACAGGATTTGTTGGAATTCATCTCTTTCTAATGAAATCAGACTGGGTACTTTTTTTGTTTTGGCTTGATGAATGGTATTCTTCATAGCCGAATAAACCACATAATGTAAATGCTTAGATTGATTGTTATGGATAATATCACAACCAACATGCAGATTGAATTCCTTAAGTATAGGAAGCTCTGATAATATGGTCTGCTCTGCTCCCAGCTGAATTTCCTTACATAGGCTCCGCAAAACAACCCACACATCTGATTGCTCCCCATGAGGTAAAGCCGTGTAGATAAAAAAATCATCTCCGATTAATCGATATGTAATAAGTGCAGGTGTTACATGTGTAACCGTTTGTTTCAGAATCCTTAAAATTTGCTCACAGACTTGAGTTCCATAAATTTTCTCGATTTGTGAGAATCCAGCAATATCAAAGTAAACCAATCCAACGGATTGATGTACTAATCGTTCTGCTATTAAAGCTAATAGTGGTTCATCGTTATATTGGAATTCAACCAACGTAATCACAACACTTCTATGATGTATTTTGTCAGACTTTATCAAAATTTGTCTTTCTTTATCGTAGGTGATTTAGGTTATATACACTGCGTTGTTTTGTTAATCTTATGTAAAATTTTCATTCAAACAAAAACAACGCGAGATATTCATCGCGTTGTCGGAATCTTATGTGGCTGTGCATGAAGCTTTATTGATTGAGATCAGGTTTTTTGCCTCTTACTAAATACACGACGGACTCACCAATATTCGTGGCATGGTCAGCTATTCGTTCGAGATAACGGCTTACAAAGGCAACTAAGATCGCTTTATTAATCGACTGAGGATCAGTGGTGATATGAGTAAATAAATGCAGCATATTCTCGCTATGCAGATGATCTACCTCATCGTCCATTTTTGCCATCTTATAAGCCAGATCAATATTCTCATCAGTAAAAGCGACAATGCTTTCATTCGTCATCTGTTGAGCTAATTCACCCATCCGTGGAATATCCATTAATGCTTTTACTACATTATCTTCACCGAGTCGAACAGCAGCCTTCGCAATGTCAACTGCAAGATCAGCCATCCTCTCTAGATCATTGGCAATTTTGAAGGATATGAGTATACGTCGCAAATCCTTGGCTACCGGCTGTTGGGTTGCAATAAGCTTAGAGCCTATATCATCAATCTTGTCCTCAAGAGCATTGATCTCTGGATCTTGCGATATTACCATATGGGCGGATGTGAGATCTCCAGAGACTAAGGAAAACACAGAAAGCTCAATCGCCTTCTCAACACGCTCTCCCATTCGGATAATTTCTGTGCTTAATTCCTTCAGATGCCCTTCAAATTGAAAACGGTGTGTTGCCATATGGAACCCTCCTAAAAGTTTTAATGAATGTGCTAACAATCGATATACTACCCCACTAGCATTATATTACCCGAATCGGCCAGAAATGTAATCTTCTGTACGTTGATCGTCAGGATTAGAGAATAGCTTCTCTGTATCGGCAAACTCAACAACTTCCCCGTGCAAGAAGAATCCTGTTTCTTGTGAGACACGAGCTGCTTGTTGCATATTGTGTGTAACGATGACGATGGTGTATTGTTTTTTTAATTCCTGAATGAGCTCCTCAATTTTCAATGTCGATATCGGGTCCAATGCGGAGGTAGGTTCGTCCATTAGTAGAATTTCAGGATTAACTGCCAATGCTCGGGCGATACAAAGACGCTGCTGCTGCCCACCGGATAACCCATAAGCTGATTTTTTCAAATAGTCCTTGGCTTCCTCCCACAATGCTGCACTACGCAAGCTTCTTTCAACAATTTCATCCAAATCCTGTTTATTTCTAACGCCATGAATACGAGGGCCATAAGCGACATTCTCATAGATGGATTTAGGAAAAGGATTCGGCTGCTGAAAAACCATGCCAATATCTTTGCGAAGAAGCTCTACACTGACACTTGACTCATAAATGTTCGTTCCCTTTATTAGAATTTGCCCATCGATCTTCACGTCTTGAATCATATCATTCATCCGATTTAGCGAACGTAATAGTGTTGACTTACCGCACCCTGAAGGCCCGATATATGCAGTGATTGATTTCTCCTTGACCTTCATCTGAACATTCTTCAATGCATGGAATTGACCGTAATATAAATTAAAATTTTCGATTTCAATGATACTGCTCATAGTCCTCGGCTCCCCTATTAATGTCCTAGAATTTTTTGGAGTATTTATTGCGCATGATAATGGCCAGAGCATTAATAGACAGTAGGATGAACATAAGAACGACTATCCCTGCAGATGCAACATGTCTAAATTCCTCTTTGGGTAAACCTGTCCAGTTATAAATTTGTATAGGCATCGCTGTAAAAGAATCAAAGATACTTGTAGGTAGCTTCGCTGTATAAGCCACGGCCCCTATAATAATAATCGGTGCTGTTTCACCCAACGCTCTTGAGACTCCTAGGATTGAACCAGTAAGCATACCAGGTAATGAGGAAGGGATAACAATTCTAAAGACTGTCGTCCATTTACCCGCCCCGAGAGCAAATGAAGCACTACGCAAGCTATTAGGCACAGCTTTTATAGCTTCCTGAGATGCCACGATGATCACTGGTAATATTAACAATGTCAAGGTTAATGCTCCAGATAAGACACTCCGATCGAAGCCAAGATATCTAACAAATATGGCTAACCCCAACAATCCATACACAATAGAAGGTATGCCCGCAAGGTTGCTAATATTGGCTTGTATAATCCAATTAAGACGATTTGGTTTGGCATACTCTTCTAAGTAAATCGCTGTAGCAACACCTAATATGAATGAGAGGGGAGCGGCGATACCTATCAAATATAGTGAACCGACGATACCAGCGAGCATACCCGCTTCCTCATATTTTCTAGAATCAAACGAACTTATAAAATTCCAGTTTAACCAACCCATACTCATCTGAACAACATCATAGAGCAATACAAACAATACCGCGATTCCAAAAAAAGCAGATAGAAAAAAAACGGAGTGGAATATTCGATTTTTTAGTTTTCTACGTTTAACCCTTAGCTCCAAGGCTTCTCTTGAGATCATTGGTAGCCCTCCTTAAAACGCCCTGAGATATATTTGGCTAATATATTCATAACAAAGGTGATAACAAAAAGTGCAAGACCTACCGCGAAAATGGTTAAATATTCGATACTTCCATGAGGAGTATCCCCTTTGCTAATTTGCACAATATAGGCTGTCATGGTTTGTATACTTTGCAAATAATTAAAATCTAGATTAGGCAGCGATCCTGCTGCAAGGGTAACAATCATTGTTTCTCCAATCGCTCGAGAAATCGCAAGAACAACAGAAGCAATAATACCAGATAAAGCTGATGGAAACACAACCTTGACGGCAACTTCTAACTTTGTAGAACCAAGCGCATAAGCAGCATTACGAATATTATTCGGCACTGAGCTCATGGCATCCTCACTCATGGAAGAAACCATCGGTAAAATCATAATTCCTACAACTATACTTGCACTAAGTGCATTAAAAAGAGTCAGTTCAGGAAAGATTGTTTTTAGAAAAGGGGTAACAACCGATAAAGCAAAAAATCCATATACGATCGTTGGAATTCCTGCCAGTATCTCTAACATTGGCTTAACAATACTACGTACTCGGCTTGGTGCATATTCGCTTAGATAGATGGCGCTGCCCAGTCCAAGCGGAACTGCAACTACGCTGGCACCAATGGCGATCATCATGGTTCCCGCAACAAGAGGCATTACTCCGAAATTCTGACTAGAGAACATAGGTGTCCACTTAGGATTTGTTAGAAACTCTACAATAGAGACTGCTTTGAAAAAACCATACGACTCCGTTAATAGAATAATAACGATACCCACAGTAGTTATGATGGATAACAACGAAACAATTAACAACAGCTTTGGCATGATCATTTCTAATAGAGCTTTCTTACCTTTGTAAGATAAATCAGTTTTAGTTGGGTTCTTATTTGCTAACATCGGAGTCTCCTTTAAGAAGAGGTAGTCGTATACGCAGAAATGAGGTGAAGCCCTTTTATCTCTAAAAGGACCCCACTTCATTTGCCTAAGCGTAATTGCTCAATTGTTATTATATTACTTCACACCAACAGTTACTAGGTTTTCTTCATACATTTCTGGCTTGAGCTGAATATAACCAACTTCGGAGACTAGCTCCTTGCCCTCGGAGAAGTGGAATTTTAAGTATTCTTGTATTTCTGGTCTAGCTAGCTCACTCTTCTTCACATAGATGAAGATTGGACGTCCAAGTGGAGAGTATGATCCATCCTCAATCGTTTGGTCATTCGGCTCAATACCATTAATTTTTACGGCTTTTAATATATCTGCGTTTTCTACATAATAAGCATAACCGAAGTAACCCATAGCATTCTTATCACCAGAAACACCTTGTACAATAACATGGTCATCTTCAGATGGTTGGTAGTCACCACGTGAAGCTTTTGCTTCTCCTACAATTTCCTCAGTGAAGTAATCGAATGTTCCAGAGTCAGTACCTGGACCATATAGGTGAATTTCGTCTGTAGGCCAGCCTTCACGAATATCTGCCCAGGTCATGATCTTGCCTTCTGCAGCAGGCTCCCACAGCTTCTTCAATTCTTCTACTGTCATATCTTCAGCCCATGTATTGTCTTTATGAACAACGACGGTCAAACCATCGTTTGCTACTTTAAATTCTACACCCTCAATGCCATTCGCCATGGCTGCTTCTTTTTCCGAATCCTTCTGTGGACGGGAAGCACCAGTAATGTCTATTTCACCAGCTGCGAATTTTTTGAATCCGCCACCAGTACCAGATGAAGCAACTTCTACGTTCACATCACCATTTAATGCCATGAACTCTTCAGCCATTGCTTGTGAAATCGGATATACGGTTGATGAACCATCAATTTTGATGGTTCCACTTACTTTTGCCGTATCTGCTTTTGGCTCATCCTTCACAGGTGTTGGTGCAGGTGTACCAGCAGGTGTTTCGTTAGTAGCTGCGTTGTTACCGCCACCGCATGCCGCTAATGAAAGAACTAGAATAATTGTTGTCAAGAAGATTAGACCTTTACGCATAATGCTGTTAGTCAAGAAGACCACTCCCATATATTTATTTGCTTACAGGTGTAATAGTACGTGCAGGGTGTTAACGCTATTTATATGATTTGTTAACGCAATGTAAAAAATTCCGATAATACTTTACATTTCATCCGACAAATTTAGCATTTTGTTAACACAAATCGACAATGCTTTTAATTCTCTACCTATAAGATTAGACATAGACAAGAGAAAGGGAGAGGAACATATGAAGAAGAAAACTGTAAAATTTAAATGGTTTAGTTTCAAGAATTTATCGCTGAAGGTAAAAGTAATCATGAGCTTCACTCTAATTATTGCTATTATTACAGCGGTAGCATTCTATAACCTATATCGTGTTGAGCAAATCAAAGATCAGTTCGATGTCCAGAATAGTCATGTAGAGAAACAGCTACAAGCCATGGAGTTGAAACAGAAGGTACAGATATTGGATGTAATGACAATGGGCCTGGCTATATCAAGAGATTCATCATTAGAGGAAGATTACATAAAGGAGAAAGATTCTTTCTTGGAGTTAGTCAAACAGGTAGCTAGTAAATCTTCCACACGTGAGCAACGCAAATGGAAAGCCTCTTTAACAACAACGTCTGGGGAATTTGCTGGAAACTTTGAACGTATAGCTGCTATTGTTAACGATAGCTCCATGGATGAGGAAACTCGAATTAACAGAATACAGCAACAATACAAAATGTCTCAAGCACACAAAACGTACATATTCAATCTAACTGATAATTATTATAAGGTATTCTCTCAAGAAGCCGAGGCTTCTATGGGACAGTCATCCTCTCTACTCGACAACACGGTTCAAGTATTAATAATCGCGATCGTATTCGTCATCATCGTTTCCATAACGGTCTCCATCCTATTCGTCCGCTCCTTTGCAGGTCCGATACGTCGGCTTCAGCATGCCATGAAACAAATTGCACAAGGTGATTTCAGAGAAAGGATTAATTCAGCTTCCAATGATGAGCTTGGTCAATTAAGCCAGAGCTTCGACCATATGACGGAGCAGATCAGTCACATGATTGTCTCCACACGACATATTGCTGAGAGTCTTAGTGAGCTTTCAACCTCATTCGAGCTAGAAACAAGGGCGACCGCTGCCGCGGGGCAAGAGATAATGAGAGCCATAGATGAAATATCCTCCGGCGCTGATCAGCAGGCGACTCAATCAGAACAAAGTGCAATAGGGATTAACGACCTAGAGCAGGATATTATGAGAATCAGCATGATTACAGACCAAATGAAACAGCTTAGTACGGAAACAACTCGTCATACACATCATGGAGCTTTATCCTTGCAGGCCCTAAGCAGATCCGCTCAACAAACAGAAGATCGTCTAGATGTTATGATGTCTTCTCTGGATACATTAGCTAAGAGCACTCGAGAGATTAATAAAATTACGAACACGATCTCAGATATCTCGACCCAAACCAATCTACTTGCCATTAACGCCTCCATTGAAGCCGCACATGCCGGTGAGCACGGCAAAGGCTTTGCCGTTATTGCCGATCAAGTTAGACAGCTATCTGTGGAATCGAAGGAATCATCGAAGGATATTTCCATCTTGGTTCAGACTCTAACCAATCAGATGGCTATCGTACAGGAGAAATTAGCAGAGACAGAGGCTAGTATAGATGAACAGAACGATAAAATTGTACAAACCTCTCAATCCTTCGGTACGATCGAGGAATCGGGCCAGCATATGACAGAGGCTATGACTCATATTCATAGTAGTGTTGAGCACGCGAGATTGAAAAATCATTCCCTTGTTCAATCCATACATGTCGTCTCAGGTATTGCTGAGGAGACAGCAGCAGGTGTCCAGGAGGTAAATTCCTCTTCGAATCTTCAAGGTGCGGCTGTTCAGCGTATTGCTGAACAAGCAATTGAGGTCAATATCTTCGCCCAACAGCTGTTCGCAGAAATCGGTAAATTCCGAATTAATGCTTAGTATGTGATTGGATAACTATTCATCCCAAGATAAGCATTTACACTTTAGACCTTTATCCAATGTTTGCTGCATGAATTCAATCTGTTTACTTTTATCTTCTAATTCCTTACGTTTATTCATAGCCATGGCAATTCGGTCTTATTGCATTGCTCAGTACTGTGGTCATTATGCTACTTATTAGAAGAAGTAAGAGCAACAACACGTCATGTACAACTGATGGAAGCTGTGGATGCAAACCTGGAGCACATTAGACAAATTTAAGGGTTGTCCCGAATGCTTCTGGACAACCCTCACTTGCTGTTATAGTTACTCAACTAGCGGATATAACTCACTCAAGGATTCCTTCTGAGAAGGCTTAATATCGATAATCTCTCGAATGCTCTTTGCCTTGGCCTCAGCTTCGATCAAATTTGAAGCTAAGCCTAGTTGAAGTAAGACTCCCGCGGCGACTGCACCCGTTCTTCCACGACCACCAGCGCAGTGAAAGGCGACCTTCTTATTCCTGTGATAAGCATCGGTTACTGCTTGAATGGCTTGCTTGAAGCCCTCTGTTTGGGGTTGGTTCGTGTTATCTCCTAGTGGGATTCGAATCCACTCCACCTTGGCTTCAGGATAAGCGCATTCTATTGCTTCTCCTCGCAGATCAACAACAACCTCAATTCCTTCATTCTTAACCATGGCTTCAACGTCTGTTGCAGCACCCATGAATATTTGGTTATGATGAAGTGCATGATACTTTTTCTCGATAGGCATTTGTCCTAAGAACTGCTCAATGCGCAGTTTGATGTCATCTCGCACTTTACGGAATTGTTCCATGATTTCCTCTTCGCTTCCTGTTGCTTTGGCTGGATCATCAAACCCCCAATGCCACTTGACAACATTCTTGTTCGAGATAACTGGGCAATGCTCATCTGCATGACCACATAATGTAATGACATAATCTGCTCGATTAAGAATCTCGGGATCGATTACATTAGAGCTGTTCTTACTAATATCTACACCAGCCTCTTTCATTACCTGTACAGCTCTTGGGTTTAAACCATGAGCTTCTAGTCCAGCACTCTCCACCTTATAACGATCACTACCCAAAGCATTCATATAACCATCTGCAATCTGACTTCGACATGAATTTCCTGTGCATAGAAAATAAATTAACTTTTTGTCCATGATTTCTCCAGCTCCTCTATATTTATTAAGATATCAGCAACAGCCATAGATAAAGACCTACTAGTGTAATGAACAATGTAGGAATTGTTAGAATAATTCCGATTTTGAAATAATAGCCCCAGGTAATCCTGATACCTTTTCGTGACAGTACATGTAACCAGAGTAACGTTGCAAGTGAACCAATCGGTGTAATCTTCGGCCCTAAATCGGAACCAATCACATTCGCATAAATTAAGGCTTCACGTGTAACTCCCGACGTTTCGGTACCTTGGATGGCAAGAGCATCAATCATTACCGTAGGCATGTTATTCATGACGGAGGATAATATCGCTGCAATAAAGCCCATTCCAATAGTGGCGGCGAATAACCCTTGATCGGCAACAGCCTGGATCACTTCACCGAGCCGATCAGTAAGTCCAACATTACGCAATCCATACACAACTACGTACATTCCTATGGAGAATACAACTACTGCCCAAGGAGCATCAAGAATAATTCGTTTGGTCTCGATAACAGGACTCCGACGCGCAACGATAATGAAGACAATCGCAATTACACCGGCAATAATGGATACAGGAACGGCAATAAATTCACTTACTAAATAAGCAACTAATAACACAGCCAATATGACCCACGATAGACGGAACAATCGGATATCCTTAATCGCCTCATGTGGCTGCTTTAGCTGTCTAACATCGTAGTTGCTTGGTATGCTTTTGCGGAAAAACAAATATAAAACTAGGATGCTCGCACCTAAAGCAAAAAAATTCGGTACAATCATTCGGCTGGCATATTCAATAAATCCAATTCCGAAGAAGTCTGCAGATACGATATTAACCAAATTACTCACGATCAGCGGTAAAGAGGTGGTATCGGCAATAAAACCACTAGCCATAATAAAAGGTAAGATCATCCGATCATCAAATTTCAAAGCCCGAACCATTGCTAATACAATAGGAGTCAATATTAATGCAGCTCCATCATTGGCGAAGAAGGCGGCAACAGCCGCACCTAGCAGCACTACATAAATGAACATCAGCTTTCCATTACCTTTAGCTATTCGTGCCATATGTAGAGCAGCCCATTCGAAGAATCCGATTTCATCGAGAATGAGTGAGATGAGAATGATAGCAACAAAAGCTAATGTAGCGTTCCAAACGATAAGTGTAACATCCTGTACGTCACTAAAACTAACAACCTGGAACAGAAGTGCGAGAATGGCTCCTCCGGTAGCCGACCAGCCAATACTGAGCCCCTTTGGCTGCCAAATGACGAAAATCAATGTGATTAAGAAAATAAGCGAAGCGATATAGACCATATTGTCCCCCTGTTAATATGTGTTCATTGGGTTAATCACAGCATTCATCCTTACAAACAAGACCTATGCTGTCTAGCTTTTCTTTTATCGAAGGAACATAATCCATCACCGCTTGGACGTAAGGCACTTCTGATAAAGATAAGGAATAATAAACCCATTGACCACGACGGGATTCAGAGACTAGACCAGCCGCCTTCAGCTTCCGCAAATGCTGACTAATATTAGGTTGTGTTGTTTCTAGTATCTCGACAATTTCACATACACAGAGCTCGCGCTCCTTGAGTAGTGCGAGAATCGTCAATCGTGTTCCATCCGCCAGTAGTTTTAGCGTTTCGGCTATTTTCGGTATATCCTTCAATACTTCACCTCACTTTGATTTAAATAAGTATATAAGCAAGTAATTATGTTTAGATTATATAACCAGTTGCTTATGTGCGTCAATTTTTTAATTGTCGGGTAGTTGGTCACCTATCAGCTCAAGACAGACTATAACATTAAGACACCATTGAGCAGCTGTATTCGTCGTCATCCACGGAATTTCACGAATCGGTCTTATATACGCAAGTCGTTCAATTGATTCACAAATTAACGGAACTTGAATTTGCCAATGGGTCTGGTCCTTCAGTAAGAATCCCCAAGCTTGTTCGGCAAGCTGCAGGTTATTCATCTGATTAGCGGCAAAAGCCATCATTCCCGTAGACAGCATGGGGATATTCCAATCTACACCTTGAATAGCACCAGAAGTCCTGCTAATTTTCTCTTCTTTGGGTAGGTTATAGAATTCACCGAATTCTACCATCATGTCATCCCATGCTGGATCCTTCAGTAGTTGGGACATCTCCATCCATACCTGTGGTGCTCCCATACAAATCATCAGATGATGGCCCCAGTTCTCATCCCCCATATGATGAAGCACTCCATCCCTTGGATCATAACCAAATACTGGTCCCGTTAGAAGCCGGAAAGGCATTTTCTTCAAGCTGCTCATTCCGACAATGATTTTGTCGCGGTACGTCGTATCCTCGAACCTCTCCCAACGAGTCAACCAATTCGAACAGAACGCCGCCCAATCTGGACCGCTGCGAGCATGAGTCGGAAACTCATCCTTGGGATAATACGCACGCATGGGATCAATGTGCTCCGTCGTATAATCCGAATCCCTAACATCATTCATGATGTCACCGATTCGTTCGTCCGCTGTCAAATAATAATAAAATTTATGTAATGCGGTCATACCAATTCTGGCTTCCTTACATCCACATCCCCAATGCGAGACATTGTGTCTAGATCCAAGACCAGCGTACTCGCCAATGTGGTACAGGTCCACTTCACTCGTATGCCGGGTCATCGCTTCTGCTAGCCGGAATATATCCTCCCGTCCGGACCGCAGGAACATATACCAAAGCCAGATATTCGGTACGAGCTCCGTGTTCTGCCAAGCGCAGCCTCCAATATCGTATTTCCAGGTATGACGTACGGGATCATAACTATGCATGAAATCGCCGTAATCCCAGAATCCATACCAGCTACGCTGTTCAACCTCCTCTTGGTAAAATTGGACGACCTCGTCCAGTGCGTCTTCTAGCATCGCTTTCGTCTCTGTACTTCGTTCAGCTAGACTCCAAACTCCCAAGGCTGCGGTACTATGATAATGCTGGGGGGTACAAACTAATAATGATGGTGATTCTTTCTCTTCAACCAAGGCACTTAATATGTCATGTTCCGGGGTTTGCTCGAAACAGTTGATGGAAATTTCGTTTGTGTTACCAATTCCGTAAGGTGAGCTACGCATCTCGTCTGCACCCTCGTATGAGGATTTGACATGTGTTGCTGTATCATAGTGACGTAAATCCATGGCTTGGGCATCTGGGGACCAGAACCATGCCGTTATCACAGCTTCATCTTGAGTCAGCTGATTCACTTCCAGAGAGGACGGATGCTTCTTCCAGAAGTGACGGATACCTACGCTCAATCCGCCACCTTCTCCGCCTACATAGAGTAATCCACCAGATCTCTGTCCGACTGCAGATTTCAACCAACTGCAAACTTCCTTTGTGCGTTTCGATATGGTATAGGAATCCGCAGTATGCTGCACAAGCTTGAAGCTATCCCACACCGCGGAATCCTCCAACAGATCAAGAAATGCCCTATCCTCATTCCCAGATAGCGAGATCTGGCCGCCAGCAGTCTGCTGTCTGTATAACTCCATGTAGTTTCCTGAAGTGCGTAATGTCATTAGTCCCTTAGGCGATTCACTGAAAAAGCCCGAATCGCCGGCAAATCGCACATGACGGTTATATAGTGGGCCACGCATTGGAACACCAAAAGTCATACCTAATCCCTTAATGAAGTCCTTGTGCGGATTTCCATCGTATAGAAAGGTATGAACAGCTTTGATCTCCTGTTGATTGGCATAAAAGTACAAACGAAGCGTAAAGGGTAGCCATTCAAGAGCCTCGGAGGTAATCACATGCCGGCCCGTAATTTTCACAACTGCTCGAACAACACCTGCCTGTTCTATCGATACATTACTTATGTGACTGTAGAATACTTCTTCCTGTAAAGTCCGCCGTCCTGTAATCATGCTACATACCTCACGAATGCCGATTAGCTTTCCATCGGAACAGACCCGATTATCACTCCGGATTATCTCGCGAATAATAGAAGATCCCTTCTTGTTAAGACGACAAACAATTACACCCGTATTCACTTCTATATAAGATTCCATATCCTCAACTTTAAGCGGGGAATCCGCTATGACCCGCTGGCCCTTAGAGAGAGAATATCCATCACCCGCTTGGAGTGTGGCTGCATGAGCGGTCCATTTCACACTGCCATCTGGCCAATATGCCGTTGGCCAGCTTTGTATTGGCAAGGGGTCGTCTGTGGATCCATGTAGAGCGATTGATTCTTCACGCTGCAGGGTTCCCTCTACCCAGGGAACACCCCATGTCACGCCGACTTGTAATTCAGGTTTCTGCTTCAACCAATTTAATGTTATATTCGCATTGGAATTCATCGCTTCACACACTTCTCCTCGAGTATAAGATAGGACAACCTTTGCTAGATTCACATACCTACTAACTCCAACACCTCAACACCCGCAAGCATGACAATGCCTATCCCGTGAGTATCATTCAAATTCCAGGACAAATCGTCCTTATAGTAGAGTGGAGAGAAAGAATAACCAGAGCCTCGACATACGCCATAGATGTTTCCATGACGATCGATTGATCGTTTGGCAAGACCCTCCCAACCCTTCATCACAGCCTTGGTATATTCCTCTGTATCTGTCAGCCAACCAAATCGTATTCCTCTTGCATAGGCATATATGAACATCGAAGTACAGGATGTCTCCTCATAAGAAGCCTGTATATTCAACACTTGATGCCAGAGCCCATTCTCTCCCTGTAGCGCCAAGAAGCCTTCGCAAGCTCTCTATAGAACAATAGGAGCTCATTGCGCTTGGCATGGTTATTCGGCAGAACCGCAAGCAGCTCGGTCAAGGAGAACAATACCCAACCATTGCCTCTGCCCCATGGAACCCCAGTTTGTTAGATGCTAACTCCTCATTAAGGGGTTTAGAGTAAATCCAGTCCCCGTCTTAATAAATTGAATTACGAAATTATTCCATCCGGCATTTAGACTGATGCGAAACCAGCTTCGTCGATCTGGGAATACATCCTCTAGTATGTTCGATTTGAAAACAAGCTGACCATTAACATATAGACGAAGCGGGCCAAAGCAGCTAGCGCTGAACGCCCATTCTGTTTCCTGTTCACACCATAGCTTCGCCCACGCATATACATATTGGCCATCCCTTAGATCTTCAAACTTAACATCCATGTCAAATTCATATCGGTAATCATTATTGCGGGTTAAGCTCTGCCGATTTGAAGCTCTATATACAAAAGGCAGCCTCGGATGTTGAGTCATATACCGATCAGCAATTAGCTGAAGGGTTTGTTTAACATCGCCTTGGAATAGCTCATAGCTACTATGGTTATTAGGAAAATAGGACACAAAAGCCTCCTCCTTCTTAGCGATATTCTCCGCCAGGATACAATGTCGAGCTATACAGCCGCTTTGATTGAATTAGTGGTGTTCTCTCTAGACGAAGAGCTAAATCACACACTTGATTTCCAAAAATATACGCAGTAGAACCATCATAGACAACCACCTGTTCTTTACCTGACCCTAATAAGTCGGCATGCGTAACATAACCATCCACTGGGAATGTAACGACAGCATTCATGTATCCATCATACAAAATAGGTTCTACACCACCACCTCTTCGAAACGCCAAGATGTAATCGAGTGGATTGTCATCCCAATGGCGAAGTGTGTCAATGATAGTTAACCAACCATCCGTCTTCCTCTCTTCCTTCCAAATCTCATTGCCATCAGCATCAAGCAGGAACAGTCCATCCTTACCGGATTCTGTAAGAGCTTCGCCCGTATCCCCACGCTCAATGCGGTCCAAGCCAGCGATTTGGAGCCCTGGTTTATCGTCTCTAAACTTACCCAATGCAATATGCTGGGATTCTATGGATCCCGAATAGCGCCAAAGCTCCTGACCCAGTCGATTGTACATAACGGTTACACTTCCACCGATTACAATCTCTTCTCCATTGCTCGCATTACCATCCACATCCCCAATCCAGATACAGTCCGCATGGTCGTCAAGCTCCTCACACGACCACAGCTTCGTACCATCATGATCGAGCATATCATACCCAGCCATCACTTCATCTCGACCATCACCGTCTATATCGTACACCCAAGGATAATGCCCGGGATTGCCTTCATATGTCCATAACAATTGAAAATTGTTATCCATCGCCCATAATTTGCGATATCTATCCTTGAGAATAATATCCTGTGGGAATGCACCGCCTGTTAAATTCGCAATGATTATACAATCATGAGCTTGTTCACCAGGTAGCTCGAAGGAGCGTTTTGCCACCCCAGACTTACCATCAAGAATTAGAAAACGATTATTCATGACGCATAGAACCTCATTGTAGCCATCACCATCAATATCATAGATTTGTGCTGGATAGTCAGAGCCTGGCTTTCCAGCATTCGGATCAGGGGTTCCTACCTGCCAGAGTAACTGCCCATCCAGATCAAACGCGGTCAAGCATTGCACCTGGTGAGGTACATATCGATCATCAATACCGCCATTAGGCTGAACCATGACAATTTCCATTCGACCGTCGCCGTTAAGGTCGCCTAGCAGCATCTTATTACGGACACCCGCTTGCCTATAATCAATCGTTCTTATCAGTACTGGTTTATTCGTTGTCATCTACTTATCCTCCATACCTTATATTCAATATTCCATTAAGAAGAAAGGAGCAGTGTTGCGCACTTACACAACATTGCTCCCTCCTTAGTTAGTTATTATTTGGATTCCTCATACATCTTGTTAATCTCGGCAATATATTCGTCTCCACCTGTTGTACGCCAGAGCTCGATTTCCTTCTGAAGACCGGCATCATCAATCTGACCAACGATATATTTGATACGTGCATCCGCGATAATGTTATCCAGCTGTTGCCCTTTCTGAGCATAAACCTCAGATACGAATGGCTCAGCCGGGTTACCAACAACGATATCCACATTCGCCAATTGTACTTCCATGATCTTCTTGTTAATTACAGTTAGCTCAAGAGAAGGTGCTACTGGTCCTATGAACATTAGTGCTTGATTCATCGCTTCAAATTCTTTGATTAGCGCTACGTCATCTGGTGTAGTTAATGGCTTCACAAAGCCGTCCACCATTTCATAATGTCTACCTTCAATCCCATAACCAAGTAGTAGCTGCATTTCAATATCATTGAGTTTATCCAGGAATTCCAATACCCGTGTTAGCTCTTCCTCGGTTTTAACAGTAGACTTGGAAACGGCCAGTACATTAGCATAACCGGAAGTTGGCATATCTCTATGTCCCTTCGGACCAACTGGTGCTTGGAATACATCGATGTAGGGGTCATCTCGTTTTGCTTTTTCCTGCATCTTACTATCAATACGACGTGATGCATCCGCAACATCCACCATGACTCCCGCTTTTCCATTAATAATTGGGTCATTCCAGACGGCTGGGTCCATCACAGCAAAATCCTCATTAACTAGCCCTTCCTCATATAATTTACGGAAGAACTTCAATGCTTCTAGATATTCCGGAGTTAGGTGTGTGGGCACCAGCTTACCGCTTCCATCGTCACCCCATTTGTTCGGAGCACCAAACCATACCTGCATGATGTCCCATGGGCCTGCATATTTGGTAATAACTATTCCATAGGTATCTGCCTTGTTGTTCTTATCAGGATCATTCTCTTTAAATGCTTTTAGAAGATTATAGAACTCATCGATCGTCTTTGGTGCTCCAAGACCAACATTCTGCATCCAATCCTTATTGATGGACACACCCATTCGGCCTAGTGTACGTCCGCGATAGATGCCATACGTTTTGCCATCTACTGACGAGTTATTAAGTACAATTGGATTTGCTTGACTAAGGTTTGGATAATCGGCCAAGTAAGGCCCAAGCTCCCAGAATGCACCTGACCGAGCCGCATTAATATAACTTGCACTATTCCTATCAACGACCATTATAGATGGAAGCTGTCCGGAAGCTAATGTAATATTCATCTTGTCTGGATAAGAGCTATTCGGAACAAATTGCATCGTAACATCCGTGTTCGTATAAGCCTCCAGTGCTTGGATAACTGGACTGCTATCGTCTGGAAGCTCCGTCTTAAAAGAAGGCACCATAATGCTAAGCTTTAAAGGCTTTACTACCTCTGGCTCTTTTACTTCAGTGTCCGTGGTTTTCTTATCTTCATTGGCTACCTCCTTCGATTGGTTGGTATTCGAATTAGCCTCATTCCCGTTCGCGCATGCCGCTAATAGAGACAGCATCATAACTGTTGCTAGTAACACTACGAGTATTTTCCTTAAACCTTTCCCTTGTGCATTCATTGTTTATCCTCCCTCATATTATGGGTCATGCATAGTGCCAAACTTTATATAGATATCACAATGCTTAAGAATGCAGTGTGAAGTTCTATCGAATAACGATCTATTAGCCTTTAATCGAGCCAAGTAACACACCTTTGGCGAAATGCTTCTGGATGAATGGATATACTAATAAAATCGGTACAGTACCCACTACGATCACCGCCATCTTCACAGATTGGTCGGGTGGTGTTACAAAATTCGGATCCATATTACCCACATCTCCAACGGCAAGCTGTGACAGCATAACAATCTCCCTTAGCAGCACCTGTAAGGGCCACATCGTATGGTCATTCAGATATAATAGTGAAGAGAAAAAGTTGTTCCAGTGTCCTACCGCATAGAACAATCCGAAGGTAGCAATCACTGGCTTGGATAATGGAAGTACAATCCTCCACAACACTCCAAGATCAGTACAACCGTCTATTCGAGCTGATTCCTCTAATCCCGGTGGCAATTGCTGGAAGAAATTTTTGGTGATAATGAGAATAAACGCACTGATCGCGCCTGGCAGAATTACAGCCGAGTAAGTATTAATAAGGCCCAAGCTCTTAACTACTAGATAGCCTGGGATCATCCCACCGCTGAACAGCATTGAGAAGATAACTAAATTCATGATTACATTCCTCCCGAGCAGGCTTCTTCGGGCTAACGCATAGGCCATGGTTAGGGTGAATGCTAGATTAACGAGGGTGCCTATTACTGTGATATAGATCGATATACCGATACTGCGGAATATCGTATTGGAGGAGAATATATAATAATAAGCATTCAATGAGAAATCTTGTGGAATTAGAAAGAAGGTTCGCTCAGAAATTTCAGCCTCCGTCGCAAAAGACCCTGAGATAATATAGATAAAAGGCAATATCGTCATGATGGCAAAGATGGATAAGGCCAAATAGTTAAAGCCATCAAAGACTTTTTCTCCCAAAGAATCATACTTGTACCTCATCGTACCTACACCTCCCCGAATTTATAGAATTCCTTCTTGTCCAAACCGCTTGGCTAACGAATTGCTTCCATAAATTAAGATAATACCAATAACAGATTTGAAGAGACCAATAGCCGTGCTATAACTAAATGCTCCTTGTGTAATTCCTACAAAATATACATAGGTATCAAAAACGTCAGCAACCGAACGGTTTAAGGAATTCGTCATCAGGAAAATTTGCTCAAAGCCATTATCAAGAAAATTACCTAAACGCAGAATGAGCAGAATAACAATGGTGCTGCTGATCGCTGGCACAGTAACAAACCATAACCTCTGAAAGCGGCTAGCGCCATCTACTATAGCAGCCTCATACTGCTCCACATCAACCGACGCAAGCGCAGCAAGGAATATAATAGTGCCCCAACCGGTTTCCTTCCATATGATTTGCATGATAATTAGTGGGCGAAACCATGAGGGATCAGCGAGAAAATTGATGCTCCCCCCTGTAAGACGCACAATAATTTCATTGACAATACCGCCGTTCGTCGTCAGGAACACATATGACATACTCGCAACAATTACCATGGAGATAAAATGAGGAACATATACCATCGTCTGAATTAAACGCTTGAATGCGGCGATCCTGACTTCATTTATCAGCAAGGCTATAAGGATAGGTGCTGGGAAGAAGAACACCAAATCGTACATGGCCAGAATGAATGTATTACGTAATAAACGAAAAAAATCTGGATTGGAGAAGAAATTTCTGAAGTTTTCAAGCCCCACCCATTCACTATTCCAGAATCCTAAGAAAGGCTGGTAGTTCTGAAAGGCAATAACGATGCCCCACATCGGCAAATATTTGAATATAAGAAAATACAACAGCCCCGGCAAAAGAAGCACATACATCCACTTATCCCTCTTCACACTGCCGAGCCAAGAGGATTTTCTCGGCATCTTTGGTAAAGATACTTTAAAGGAACCATCCAACTGAGAATCTAGGGTTGTATTCATCGGCTCTCCCTCTCTATTATGAGAATGCAATTTTCAGGTTGTTGACTTGTTACTTCTGAGTATCCACAACTTTGTAAGTGCTTTCAATTCCACTTTTTTGCAAGGAAAAAGCCTTGTAGATCAAGGCTTTTGGGGGTTGTGGTACTTTCTTGTGGCTGGCGCTTTTTTTTGCTCATTCGGCAGTGAATGAATTTTATAGCATTTCGCGGTATTGGGTTGGTGTAATGCCTACCTGCTTTTTGAATATACGATTAAAGTATCGTTGCTGGTACCCTACTTCTTCGGCGATGTCATTAATTTTCAACTCCGACTTACTGAGCAATTCCTTCGCTTTGTCCAATCTAAGCTCGGTAACATAATCAATAAAATTAACACCTGTTATATGTTTGAACAGCTTACTTAGCGTGTAGGAATTTGTGCCAACCAAATCCGCACAGCTCTCAAGCGATATATTCTTCATGTAGTTAGCTTGAATATACTCGGTGGTTCGCTCCACAATTTGCTTGAGCTGCATACTAGCACGAGCATCTCTTTCTAGCAGGAAGGGAGCAATAACTCGCTCTTTCATCCAGCTAAGCATCTTACCAGGTTCGCGGATTTGGGATAACAAATCGAACATGTTAGCACCCTGGTATAATCGGAAGGTGCTGACCCCAGATTGTAGAATCATATGCTGGATACTCCCTAATAATTGAAGCATATTCTGCTGAACATGGACCTCGGTACCGTGGTGAGATAGTACCTCCTCCAAGAAGCGACCAATCAAACCCTCTGCCTCCGTTTTCTTGCCGCTTCGCAACGATTGTATAATATCCATCTCGATCTCGAACGGGTATCTCTCTTCATTACTAGCGGCATGTACAGCGCCATCATCCATATTAAGCAGCTGGTTCTGATTGACGAATTGCCGGAACCCCGATGCTCTTTCGACTTCCATGAAAGTCTCAGATATCCGTTTGACGCTATCGGTTAACCGACTAATGGTAATGGTCACCTTTATGTTAAGAATCCGATTAATCACCTTCGTTATATCCTCGCCTAAGAAGTTAAGTTGATTGGCAAGAGCTTCATTCTTCATAGACATAATAAGCACTCCAACGGAAAGGTCATGGAAATTAACTACGCCAAATTGTTCATAGTGCTCCTTGGTCAGCTCCTCGATAATATTTGACGCAGCGAATGTAACTAAGCTCTCACTACCAGGTGGAAACCTGCTAGAGAGACTACTAAAGCCAATTAGTTGAATTTGTAATACATGGAATTGGTGCTGATCAACCTTCCATCCATATCGTTTCATTCTTTCTCGTAAATCAGCCTCGGTATAGTGGCGGAGATGCCCCTGCAGAAGCTGCAGCAGGAATCCCATCCTGAGGTTGGGTTGTTGGTTGTCTAACCGTGCTTGCAAATCGTTACTTTCATGGATCAACCGCTCAACTGGTGAATACATCCGAATCGATGCAAGCCAGGAGAGAACTAAAGCTAATAAAAGTCCAATCGTACTTACCAATAGGATGATATTAGATAATACCACTACGGGTGAGGTGATGGCCGTCATAGGTGCCGCCGAAATATATGTCCATTCCTTATCGATACGCCTTAATTGTCCATAAGATACAGAATATGTACTGTTCTCCCATTCCCATAAGAAGGTGCCTGATAGTTGCCCCTGCTTCATAACTTCATCACGAAGACCCTGAATGTCATTATTCTTACTCTCATCTGATACAATGATCTCTCCGCCTTCCCTCATTAGGAAAGTGATTCCTTCATTGTATGGTGTCATTGTTTTTAATAAATTTACGACCTTATCACGATTCAGTGTTAATACCAATATACCGAATGGGGATGGACTGTCCCCCGGAATTTTGTGCACAAGCTTGATGGAATCTTGAGGATTGGAATCTATAATCTCCTCATCATCTGAGGACTCTGTCTTTCGATCCGTCCAATAAATACTTCGAGTGTCCTTTAATAACTCTCTATAACTTGCAATTACTGCGGGATCCTCTAGCTTATAGTAGCCTGTCTTGAACAGCACCGTTTGACTCCCGTCAACGAACAGCTCTACATCTTGAATAAGTGGATGTGAGCCCTGTAGCACTACAAGTGATTGACTAATATCCCAGGTATCCCGAAAGTAATAGACAAAATCGAGCTCCTGCAAATCCCATCCAAAGCGAGGACTGAATGCCCAATGCGACAAATCAAGCTCTAGATACATTAATTGATCATCGATGTTCTTTACTCGCTGCTCCATCTGGCTCTGATGAAGCACGTTCAAATCCTCTTCAATGTGGTCTACGGCAAACCAATAAATACAACCTCCGGTAATAAAACCAGGGATGCTTGCGGTTAACAAAAACCAGATTAGGCTTTTTCGATAGAAGCCTTTTTTATCTCTAGCTTTGAACATGGATCGGAAAAGCGCAAGCATGAGATTGCACCCTCTCTTCTACCAGATCTTAACTATAATTATATCGATCTCCTAGAAATTAAATGTACAAATAGCAGGCATTTTTGTTAACTAATCAGTGATTTACTAAATCTTACCTAGTTCTTACTAACGAATCAATTGCACTTTTTTGCAGCAGTCTTTTTGGATATAGTATATGAATATTTTTATATGGACATGGTTGTTTTTCACACAAAAAACAACCTTAGTCCTATGTTCCTCGGACTAAGGTTGTTCTGGGGATTGAACTTAATATAGGATAGACTAATCCACTTACAATTTAAAATAAGCAACTGACTTATTCAAATCTACTACGATGTCACGTAATTGTTCGGCCGAATTCGAGATATTCTCTACTAAGGCTAATTGTTGTTCTGTTGCCGCGGCAACATTCTGCGATCTATCAAAAACTTGGGCCGTTGTCGTTATATTCATCTCCATACTTGCAGAGATTTCTTCCGAGCTCGCCGAGAGTTGCTCGGTCACAGCAGAAGTTTCATGAATTTGAGTAACCATCTCTTTTACCGATTGTAATATATCATTAAAACTCAAGTTGACTTCCGACATTAAGCTTTGTCCCCGACCAGCCTCGATCAAGGTTTTATCCATATAAATCGACGCACTCGTAATATCTTGCCGGGTTTCATTTATTAATTGATGGATGACTTCAGCGGACTGAAGAGAACTTGTTGCCAATTTCCTGATTTCAGTTGCAACAACAGCAAATCCCAGTCCATGCTCTCCTGCCCTAGCTGCCTCTATCGAAGCATTCAGTGACAATAGATTTGTCTGATTAGAGAATTCAGTCATATTTACGACAATCAATCCGATTTTCTCAGATCTTTGGTTAAGTGACTGAACGATATGTGATAAGCCTTCAATAGACGAGAAAATTTCTGTGATTTGTTGTTGTAGACTTTGTAGTATATGGTTTCCTTGATCTGCTTGAGTCGCAGTGTGCGAAGAATATTCTGAAATAACCGATGAATTTTCCGCAATCCTCTGCACACCAATCGCCATTTCACCTATGGCTCTGCTCGATTCATCTGCAATTCGCGCTTGAGATTCTATGTTAGAAGAAACCTCCTGAATATTCAACGCAACATGACTAGCTGCCGCAGCCGATTCTTGTGAGCTTATAGAGATCATGTGAAGCATTATTAACATGACCCGTATTATTCGAAATCTTGCCAATTAATTCACGCATCTTCATTATCATTGAATCAATCGCTCGAGATAATTGGCCTAATTCATCTTTTGCGTAATAAGTATTCATGGGAGAGGTCAAGTCTCCTTCGGCAACAAGCTTCGTACGTGTTAGTATATTCTGAACCGTAATTCGAAGCTGGCGGATAATTAGATACCCTAAGATGGCCAAGATGAGTATAAGCACAATCAGAACCGTGTAAACCACTGCTTTTGATTTCTTATTCACATACTGGATTTCTTCCACCTGCTCAAGCGCATATGCATCCAGAATCTCACCATACTCATTTAAACCTTCACGTCCATTACCGAACTTTTCTAAAAATTGAGTTTTGTTGCTCATAACCAAAGATGGATTAGCGTATACTTCAGTTGCATCCTTCACCCAATCATCGAAGTTAAGCTGATAGTCATCTACAATCTGGACAATCGTTCTGCCAGTTTCTTTATGCTGTAGCTGATCAAGCTTCTTCTCTCGAATGATCTCTGTTGCTTCTGCAACCCTATCATTCGCCTGTTGAACATTCTCTTTGAAATCTGAATATTCATTCTCCCGGTCCTGCGAGTTTGATGTATTACTTATGTTTAGAGATGCAACTAAAGCTTGATACATATCACGATCTGCATTGAGGATAAGCGAGGTTGCTCTTCCCGTTGTTTCATATAATGAACTAGTCAAATTCTGAGTATTGTTATCATTCAACTGTAGAAGAAGATAGCTTGAGACTACGAATATCGTTAAAGGGAGGAATAACAAACCAAATAGTTTGACTTTGAGAGGGATATTTTTCAACAATGTGTTAGTCTCCTTTGATTAACCGATTAAATTCCCTGTATATGTTAGCGCTCTCATTGCGATAATCTCATTTTATCACATATAGTATTTATATGAGTAGGATTAGAATTCCAAATTTTCCTGTTGTAAGACTCTCTAGTTTATTTAATTAATAATTGTACTTTTTTTTGCGACTTTGGTGTTTTTGCTTCAGCAAAAAATAGCAAAAAAACAACCTTAATCTAAAATAATTTAGACAAAGGTTATTTAACTTATGCTTTCTTTATCGTTAATAAAAGAACGGAAAGAGCAATCTTCTAAGCGCGTAAAACGGAAACCGATGCCGCCGGAAGCGTCGAAATCTACGAGGATAACCATAACCGTAAGGATATCCTCCAAAGGGTGGATATCCTCCAAAGGGTGGATATCCTCCGTATGAATACCCTCCAAATAGATATTGTCGACTATCCACATCTCTATCTCCGTCAGGGACAAGTAAATTTACATATTCTCCTTCTGAGCCTTCAATGATACCTTCATAAATATTACCGTCAGTAGCTTCGAATTGCACAAAATGATGTTGATATGTTTGGCACATTTCTAGCATTTGCTTTTTGTTCAAATCAGGATTCGAAATACCTTGGTGCATCGTGTTATCTTGGTGCATGGGATTTTCATAAGGTGCTTGCAAATTAGGCGTTGGTTGCATGGATGAACTCCTCCTTTTCCTCGATGTATTATATTCAATACATAGGCATTTGTGAGTGTAAGTTTATTCATTCAGCAATTGTAGGATCCAATCTTTGATATCGACGATCCGTAGTGTTCTTGGCCTAGTATTCGTACCAGATATAATTAAAGGAACAAGAGAATCTTCTGCATGAAGTGAACCATGAGAACCACCACCGATGTGGGTTGGGGAGCTTTCAGCGACCAATTCATATCCTGGTTTCACCGTAACGACAATGAATCTTCCTTCATGAGCATGCATGGCCCCGTATAATCTCGCTAATACGTCTGGGTACTTACCATACTTAATCTTGTTTTTAGTAAGTGAAATATCTACACGATCTGTGTCTCCCGATAAAGTCCAGGTTAGTCCGTATTCATCCATATAATTTCCTATGGGCCGATAAGATAACTTGTTATCGTTTCTTCCTGCCGTGACATGAATATTCTTATCGTCTTTCATTGCGATAATGTCCAGCTTTACCTCATTGTGCAATTGCTTCACAACTTCAGATAGTTTCACTTTAGAATCAATGACATCAATATAAGCCATTCGTTCATTAGCAGAAATTACGATTTGGTCTTCATTCCCAACGAACCGATTTAATTTAGCTATACGGTAGTTATTCAAAAGTGGCCTTAAATCAACAATCGCTGCGTCCCGATCATCGTTGACATAACTTTGCCCGCTATCACCCATGACGATCCATATTACACTTTTAATAGCTAGCTCCCATGATTCATAAGTGTTAAACACATCCTGTAATGCCTGATCAGCATTTTCAATTCCCTTTAACCCCGCTGGACCTTTACGATGAACATAAGTATCATTCTCAGGAAAGTAAGCAATTGTAAATTCCGGAAGTTTGTCTTGTCTAATAAGAAAAGATAGATCTTGTGCGGAAAATTCATCATTCATTCCGTATTTTCTCCATAAATACGTATTGTGTGTATTCTCTGGATCAAGCATCGCAAGAGCCCCATAAGATAGCCATTTGGGTCCTGTCACTTCTATTACTTCCGGCAATCGTGTACTGTTCGCTATGGACTGAGGAACCTTTAGGCTGTGCTCAGTTTTCCCCCTGAATATGATTGCATTGATTGATGCAGAATCTTTTCCTTGTTCGGCTAGCTCTTCGTGTATCGTTCTGGTTTTCTTGTTCAATTGAACTTGATTCAACTGATGTATACTATCTAATACTACTTGGGGTTGATTAATCTTCATCGCTTCTTTGACGCCGTTTCCATAGAATATCATTCGATTATCTTTAGAGTTATACCAGACTAATCCTGGAACATGATGTTGGTCCGCATAGACCCCAGTTAATAAAGTGCTGTCAATAGTCACAGACATCGTAGGAAAAGAACTGACGACGTTAGGGAAATACTGGCCATGATTGAGCAGAAACTGTAATGCCGGTGCACGACCAGCTTGAACAGCTTCCATTAAAGGCTTGTCCATTAGAGTATCAAGGAGGATCAATACGACAGGTCTAGCATTCTGCTTTGCCGTGATATTCGATTGGATTATCCTCTGTTTGGGCTCCTCCCTGCAACCGATTGTAAGCAAGCTTAAGCTAATAACCACGATTAGGGTTAATTTACCCTTTGATATCATATGTTCTACCTTCTTTTATGTATTATTTCTAATTAGCTTCCACTCATATCACTCCAATTATTCGACTAACCAACTCTTTGTGTAACACCAGAGGGATAAACAAAGAAAAACCGCGAAACATCCGCGGTCTTAAATGAATTTCAATTGTTTATTTGCTCATACTATCCGCAGCGGGAACACCAAAATCTGGCGTACCATCTTCATTCCAATGAATAATCTGAGCACGTGCATGGCGGTTCGGATCAAATAATGGGTCACCTTTAATTTCCTTATAACTACGAGCGTGATAAATCAGAATATCTTCTGAGTCATCCTCAGATGTAGTAAAGCTGTTGTGACCGGGACCATATATGCCGTTGTCTTCATTACTCACAAACACGGGATTGTTAGACTTACTCCAAGATTGTGGATCCAGTAGGTTGCCATCATCCAATGCAGTTAGCATCCCCATACTATAATTATGGTCTGTTGCGCTCCCAGAGTAGGTCATAAAAATTCTACCACTTTTCTTCAGAACGGCCGCCCCTTCATTTACTTTGAATCCGATAATCTCCCATGGCAATTCCGGCTTTGTGAGCATCACCTGCTCCCCCTTGATCGTCCATGGGTTCTCTAACTCAGCAATGTAGAGATTAGAATTCCCATCAATACGAGGATCCCGCTGCGCCCATACCAAGTACCTGATCCCGTTATGCTCGAAGCTTGTAGCGTCCAGTGTGAAGGATTCCCAATTCATCTTCACCTTCCCCTTCTCTACCCATGTTCCTTCTAATGGATTGGCTGACTCATTCTCAAGCACATAGGTTCTATGGTCGAATGGGGCATCTGTTCTTGCGGCAGCGAAGTACACATACCATTTGCCATCGATATGATGGATTTCCGGTGCCCATATGTGTTTACTAAGCTCTCCAGATTCCCGCTTATTCCATATATCAACTGTTGATGCATCGCCAAGCCCTTCTATTGTCTTCGCTCTTCTTAATTCAATCCGATCATATTCAGGTACAGACCCTGTAAAATAATAATAACCATCTGTATGCTTATATACCCAAGGATCCGCACGTTGTTCAATTAAAGGATTACTGAATGATGTCACACGCTTACCTCCGAATAAAGATTCTGTTTGTTTACCCCAAATGGCCTCACCTAGATTATTCATGCCAGTATAGATGAGGGCCGGCTTCTTCAGCTCCCAGTCCCATGAAGGGATGATTTGTAACGTTTCTATCGAACTAACTTCGCCGTTAGGATCATGCCATGTAATCTTCATTGTATGATTGCCATCGAGTTCCCAGCTATCTACACTATCCTCCATGTTCACTGAACCATTCGGCAAAAGCTTTATGGGTTTAGTTCGTAATTTTCCGTTTGTTTCCTTATCTAGGACCATAGTCTCCCAAGAGCCGGGAATGATCTGCTCAGGAATATCCTGTATCTCTTCTCCAGCATAACGCTCAGGTGAAACCACTGGCCAATCATCATCGGTCCAAATCAGCTTTCTAACATGAAGATAGGACCAAGCGGTTTTCGATTCTCCACGTGCATGGTGTATAAGATAATCCTGTCCATCGCTGTCTTGTAATACAGAGTTATGTCCAGGTGCAACCCATCCTTCTCCTTCAGAGAACTTGTAACTCCCTAGAATTTTGTTTCCTACTTCATATTGCGGCTGATACAACGTATCATTCATATCGTTACCATTGTAGTCTAGATAAGGGCCAGTGATGGAATCAGAACGACCAACCCGAACGTTATAATCTGCGAACAATGAATCATAAGAAACGAATAGATAATACTTCTTCAATTCTCGTTTATAAATAATATAAGGTCCTTCCAACGCGCCTTGTTCCGTTCGATGATCACGGCTTGCAATTTTCTCACCAAAGTCTGGCTCTAAGAGCTTTCCGTTGCTAGGATTTAATCGCGCAACATAAATCCCACCAAAAAACGAACCATAACTCATCCAATAATCCTCATTCTCGTCTAGAATGATATTGGGGTCTATGGCATTCGGCTCATCACCTTTGGTCGATTTAATGACCTCGCCCTGATCTGTCCATGGTCCTTCAATAGAGGTACTTGTTGCAACACCGGTGTACGACTGGTTTGTACCAAATTCTGAGGCAGAATAATACAAGTAAAAGGTATTCCCGATTTTTACTATATCGGGAGCCCATAAATTTGTTGCCTTCGTCCAAGCTAGGGCAGCCTTCGGAATACCATTCTCGAATGCATAACCAACCCATTCCCACTCAATAAGATCTCTAGATTTACGGACCATGATGCCAGGTCGCAGCTCCCCGGCACTCTTCACATCAGTCGAGAATACATAATACCAATCATCAACCTTAATAATAGAAGGATCATGTGCATTATTAATATGCCATTCAGATTCTTCATTAATAATATTCATATCATAAAGCTTATAATCGATTGGTGGTGCAGGATAGCTTGGATTAGGAATTAATTCATTCGTACAACCCAACAACAAGAATAGGGTCATTGTAACAATGACCCTACTAATAAACTTACCATTCAGCAAAGAGTTAACCCCCAATATGCTTACTTTGCCAGTCGAATCACATTCCAGGATTTCTTCGGCAATACAGCCTTAACAAATCCACTATCCACTTTAGCATTACCATTGTTATGTGGCTGGACTGCTTCTGATTTGGCTGTATTCACAGCTTTCAGATCGTTATTCTCTAATACAATATGTTCGACAACTCGGTAGCCTTCAAAACTTCGAACATCACAATCCAAGTCTAATGCATCCTCTAAACTTCGATTTACCGCGAATATAGTAACCTGCTCTGATTGCTCATCATAGACCGCAGTTGCATCTAGATAAGGCACATCAGTAAACTCTTTACTATCGTATTTGCCAGAAGAAACAATGACGTTTAATGCGACACCTCTACCATATACCGAAGTGTGCATATATGGATAGAAAATCGACTGTTTCCAAGCCGCTCCTCCATTATTAGTCATAATCGGGGCAATAACATTAACGAGTTGAGCCATACAAGCAATTTTCACGCGATCTGAACGCTTTAAGAAGGAGATCAATAATGAACCGACTAATAACGCATCCTCAAAATTATAAACGTCCTCTAACTGTGGAGGAGCAATCGTCCAAGGATCAATCTTACGGTCAGCATCATTGGAGTGATACCATACATTCCACTCATCGAAGGAGAGATTCATCGTTTTCTTACTGCGGGTTTTCGCCTTCACATAATCACAGGTTGAGATAATGGTATTAATGAAGCGATCCATCTCTAATGATTTCGCTAGAAAGTTCGCTGAGTCATTCTCACGGTTGCCGTAATATTGGTGTAGAGATATATAATCCACTGCTTCATACGTGTGTTCAAGAACCGTTGCCTCCCAGTGAGGGAAGGTCGGCATAGACGAATTAGAGCTTCCACAGGCTACCAGTTCTATTGTTGGATCAACTAATCGCATAGCTTTAGCTGTCTCTAAGGCAATACGTCCATATTCGTCCATCGTTTTGTGACCGATCTGCCAAGGACCATCCATCTCATTACCCAAGCACCAAGTTTTGATATTATGAGGCTGCTTGTAGCCATGAGAGCTTCTTAAGTCGCTGTAATATGTACCGCTAGGATGATTACAATATTCTAATAAATTCCGAGCAGCATCAATACCACGCGTCCCTAAATTAACGGCCATCATCACTTGCGAATTCGCTTTCTTAGCCCAATCTACAAATTCATTAGTTCCGATTTCATTGGTCTCGATCGTCCTCCAAGCTAACTCTAATCTTCTTGGTCGATTCGCTAGCGGACCAACTCCATCTTCCCAATTATAAGCGGACACCATATTGCCACCTGGGTAACGTACTATGGGAACATTAAGCTCCTTTACTAATTCGAGAACATCTTTTCTAAATCCCTGTTCATCCGCCAATGGATGTCCTGGCTCGTAAATCCCACCGTATACAGCACGACCTAGGTGCTCGATAAAGGATCCGTATATGCGCGGGTCAACCTCAGCAATCTTATACTCTTTATCTATTACCATTTTTGCTTTAAGTGTGGTCATCTTACTCTCTCCCTTAGATATCATTATGTGATTAGATAAATTAGATTTGTCTTTTCAATTACCCCTTTACTCCACCGACTGTTAAACCTGATATGAAATAACGTTGGAAGAAAATATAAAGAATTAGCAAAGGTAGAATAGCTACAAGTGAACCAGCTATTAGTACATCGAAATTATTGCCATAAGGAGTAAGCAATGTAGATATGCCGATTGGAATCGTAAACTTCTCGTTTGCTCTGAGCACAATAAGAGGCCATAAGAAGTTATTCCAGCTACCAATTGCTTGTAATATCGCCATGGCTCCGAAGGCTGGCAGCATTAACGGAACGAATATTCTTGCGAAGATCCCAAGCTCTGTACATCCATCAATTCTACCTGCATCAATAAAATCCTTGGGTAGCCCCGTTACATACTGACGGAAGAAGAATATAGGTAGTGGTGCAACCACGAATGGGAGAATAACAGCCCAGTACGTATTGATCATTTTGAATGAAATCATTAGCTTAAATAGAGGCAGTATAATAATTTCTGTTGGTAGCATTAACGTAACTAGCACCAATACGAAAATGATGTTCCGCCCTTTAAACTCGTATATCGCCAGTGCATAACCAACCACAGCGGAAAGAATAATGGAGCTTGCCGTAAAGATCGCAGCGATCAACAAGCTATTCGCATACCAACGAATATAATAGGGATGTTCGAATACAGAAACAAAGTTATTCATGGAGAACAAATGAGAATCAAATCTTACATTTAAGCCCTGACGCATGATTTCTGTTGATGGTTTGAGTGAAGCTAGTGTTATTGCATACAAAGGAAACAAAATAATGATAGACACAATCGCGAACAATATTATAAGCAGTATGGTCGAAGGCTTCCACTTGGTCTGTATGGCCATTGTTAATCCTCCTTACGAAAAAGCCCGAAGAATTTTAATTGAATAACATTTATAATCAGAACGATACCGAGTAAGGTTATCCCAATGGCTGAACCAAAGCCCAACTCATTTTTCTGTATACCCGACTTATAAATATATCCTACGATCGTTAAACCAATATCCTTGGGCGAATTATTCCCAGCGAATAGCATATAACTTTCCGTGAACATAGCAAATCCACCATAAATACTGATCGTCAGCACGTATATCGTAACCGGCTTCAATAATGGAAGGGTAATTTTCAAGAATTTATCCATGGCATTAGCCCCATCAATTTCTGCTGATTCGTACAATTCATGAGGAATGTTCTGCAAACCGGATAAGAAATAAATAATATTAATACCAATCCATCTCCATGTTGCCAGAATGACCATAATGAACATGGCTAATGGTGCGCTCTGTTTGAAATTTGCTGGGGCCACATTAAATAACGACAAAAACTCGTTCATCAAGGAGCCTGGTAATTCACCGAATATGAGACGGAAGATGGTACCTGCAACTACAACAGAGGTTAGTGCTGGAATAAATAAAGTCGAACGGAAAAAGTTTGTGAATCTCATAGCCTTAGAATTGAGTAATACTGCGAAAATGAGTGGAACTGGTATAAGAACAAGCAAGGTTAAGACCGTATATACGGCACTATTATACATAGCTCGATAAAACTGCCTATTCGTAAGGTTCTCATAGTTTTCCGTACCTACATATTTTACTTGCCCTGGCAGTATTTCTTGAAAGCTCATAATAACGGTGTTTATTACAGGATAAGCAAAGAATATAAGAAAGGAAATAATAAAAGGTGATACTAGAATATATGGAGCTAATTTCTTAGAATAAGGTAAACTTCTCCAGAAACTACTTCGGGGGATACTCGTTGAAGCATCGACGGCAAATTTAGTATTCAAGGTTTAGCTCCGCCCTTCTTATAAATGGACTCACTAGCCCTCATCACATACAGGGCTAGTGAGTTGTCTAATTCATTGATACTCTGGCTGATTGTTATTTAATTGAATCTGCAGCATCCTTTAGCACCTTAGCTGGATCTTCAAGATCAACTAGCGCTCTATTCATAACTTGAGATTTAACTACATCAGAAGCGGCAGGTGTTAACTCACCCACATTCACAGCGTTGATCTCGTCTTTGATCTCATTGAGTGTATCGAAGATATTGTCTCCAAAGTAATCCGAGAATTTGTTGGCTTCCTTCAATTCAGGAGAATCCCAAACATCTGTACGGATTGGGTCAAAGCCCAACTGCTTCCAAATTTGAATGTTACCTTCTGCAGACAGCTTACTGAAAGCAGCAAATTGTTTAGCTAGATCAATAGATTTGGATTGTTTAGTTACTACCGTACCTGTACCTCCCATACCTGCTGAACGGAATCCGCCTTCTTCCCAGGCTGGCATTGGTTTAATAGCAATTTTACCTTTAAGATCTGGCATATACTCAAGGAAACGACCCATGTACCAGAATGGCATGAATACGGAAGCTGATTCACCGCTGTTCATAAAACCATAATATTCTTCTGCGTGATGACCACCGCCAGGAGCACCAACTGCGATCTTCTGCTTAACTAGATTCTGTAGATAAGTTAATGTGTCAATGTTAGCTTGATTATCGAGGATAACCTTCTTATCTTTATCCAAGAAGTCGGAACCACGTTGGGAGATAAGTGGCCAGAAAGACCATTGGTCACCTGTTTCTAACGTTGTCATTACCTTACCTGTTGCCGCGAGCACTTTCTTACCCGCTTCTTCGAAATCAGCCCATGTTTTGATATCGTCTACGTTAACACCAGCTTGATCTAAAAGCTCTGTGTTGTAGTAAATAACAGCTGCACCGATATGGAAGTCTATACCGTAATACTTGCCGTCCTTCGCATAGATATCAACACGCGATTGGACGATATTGCTTAATTCAGGCTCAACCACATCGTTTAATTCCGCAAGCTGTGGATCACCTTTAAGATAATTTGCGAATTTACTAATTTCAATATCTGCTAAGTCCGGTGCACCTGTGCCAGTCTGAAGGGCAACTAGCAAGCTGTTATGCATGTCATCGTATGGATAGGTTGTGGCTTCTAAAGTTATTGGTTTATCTGGATTAGTCTCATTCCATTGAGTAGCCATTGCCTCATAGAATGTTTGGTGAAGAGCATTAAAAGTCCATAAGGTCAATTTCGTAGGTTTTGCAGAATCACCACTAGGTGCATTCTTGTCATTTGCCGCATTCCCACCTGAGTTGTTAGAACAACCTGCTAATACGGTTACAGCAATTAAAACTAGTGTTAATAAGATCAATAATCTTTTACGCATTCCTTCATACCCCCAATTAGTTTTTGTATTCATAAATTTAGTTTAGATTTGTCTAAACCAATTTATATTTCTATAATATATAGGCCATTTATGTTTGTCAATAGGAAATTGTATGCGCTTTCTGTTAGACTTATTTAAAATATACTAAATTGCGCCGTGAATTTCAATGGATAATAATGATATCTATTAGTATATAGTTCGTTTTATGATTCATTTTAATAAAATATAAAATGATTGTTCACATATAACATTGACAATTAGGAATATCATGTGATTATATAAGTACAAAAGCAATATATTTACAAGATTCAAGACATTATTTTAAAGTTCATTAAACTATATTTTGATTTATAAGGGGACTTCTCGTCGAATGATACACATTAAGGATTTAAAGAGCGGGCTGAATATCTTCAAAGCCCTCGCCTCTGACATACGCATTCAAATTCTTGAGCTTATTGCTCAACACCAAACGCTTAACTTAAATGACCTAGCAACGAAGCTCAACCTAACTAACGGTGCGGTCACTATGCATATTAAGAAGCTCGAAGAAAGCGGACTTATTGAGATCAATACAGTGGTTGGTAAGCATGGTCTTCAGAAGATGTGTTATCTCAATGAAGAGAAACTCATCGTAGATCTCCGCAATAAAGAGATAGGCAATTTATATGAGGTAGAATTAAAGGTTGGACATTATAGTAACTACCATGCTCAACCTACCTGTGGACTAGCAACTAAGCACAGTATTATTGGGGATTTTGATGATCCACGTTACTTTGCAGATCCACAACGGGTGGATGCCGAAATTGTATGGTTCACCGAGGGCTTCCTTGAATATCGAGTTCCGAATTACTTGAAGCCTAATCAGAGCTTCCAGGAGCTCCAGTTCTTATTAGAGATTAGCTCAGAAGCTCCTGGGTTCTCTGACAACTGGCCTTCAGACATAGAGTTCTTTCTGAACGATTTGTTGATTGGCTCATGGACTAGTCCCGGCGATTTTGGTGATAAGAAGGGTGCTTTCAACCCTGATTGGTGGCCCCCACATCTAAATCAATATGGGATGCTAAAGCTCATTCGGATTAATAACGAGGGAAGCCACATTGATGGCTGTCGGATCTCCAACGTGAAATTGTCCGATATTAATCTGGATTACAAAAGTGACATTCGCTTCAAAATTGCCGTAACAGAGACAACCAGCAACCGACGCGGATTAACTGTGTACGGCAAGAACTTTGGAAACTACAATCAGGATATACTAGCGAGAATTTTATATCACGATGAGAATAAATCATAGCGCATGAGAATAAACGGCTTTGCCCTCCATAATAGGATGGCGAGGCCGTTTATCTTAAACACATTTGAGTAGATTGATTTATAATTGTATATTCTGATATATGAACAAATAAGAGCTTCTCCATAGGATATATACGACAGCTTCGGAGAGGCATTCTTATATCTGCTTACTCTTGTATATCTGGCTTATACGCTATTCAGCATCATCGGCGTGCAGACTGTTATCCTGGAAGCCCAAATACACAGATCGACCACCATCAATATGAATAAATTGACCCGTTATTTGGGTAGCTTGATCACTTACAAGGAAACGAACCATAGCTGAGGTATCTTCTTCAGTTTGCATCCTGCCAAGCGGAAGAGATTTCCCCATCTCAATTAAACTCTCGAGGGATTGACCATTAGCTTCCCTTTCCTTGATTTCCTTCTCCGTTGCTACCCAGCCCGGATTCACACAGTTTACTCGAATACGATACTTGGACAGTGTGTTAGCCAAATTCCGTGTCATCGTCAGAAGTCCTCCCTTAGAAGCGGAGTATGCGAACAGCTCCGACAAACCAATATCAGCATGGCTTGATCCGATATTAATAATCGAACCGCCATTCTTCCGAAGATAAGGTAACGCGGCTTGACTTGCAAGATATGGACCCTTCAGATTAATCGAAATCACTTGGTCCCACATATCCTCATCCGTTTCCTCTATAAGACCACGCGGGTAAATTCCAGCATTATTAATTAAGATATCTAATGAACCAAAGTTAGTAATTGCGGTGTTTACAGCTTGTATCACTTGTGCTTTACTTCTCATATCTGTCTGTACGAATACAGCCTGCTGCTCCCGATCACGCAGATCTTGAGCTGTTTGTTCACCAAGCGGATCCATATCCGCAATAACTACCGAGGCGCCAGCAGACGCAAGTTCCCTAGCTATTGCTCGTCCAATACCTGATGCTCCTCCTGTGATTAAAGCAGTCTTCCCTTTCAAGCTAAAAGTCATGGTATCTCACCTTTCCATGTGGGTATAGAGTTCTTGTGTCATAAGAACATGATATACCAAAACGTCCAATGGGGAAAGGGCCTCCGCTCGCGCTGCGACAAGCACAGTTTATGTGCTTGTTTGGCCGCGGGGAAAACTGGCTATGAAGCGATTACACCTTTTTTGAGGATTAAGTTGGCATATAAGGCGCTTTCCCCTGTAGCTATGATCGCATAGGCTCGTTTCGCACGTTCATAGAACGCGAATCTCTCTACTAGTTCGAAGGGCTCTACAATAGTAGAATGCCGTTCGATTATAGAACGATATTGCTCCCAAATCGGAGTTTCAACCGTATCACCTATAACCACTTGCATAAGTGCAGCTGGCTTCTGGACATATTGATCTAATGGGAATAATTGAAGAATAGCGTCTAGCAAATCGGGAACGGTATGCCCATCACAGCGAATTAAACGTTGTGCATGGCTGGCTGCAGGAAAATTACCATCGGCTAGAACAATCTCGTCACTATGTCCCATCTCCATAAGTATCTTTAATAGCTCAGGTGGAATTATGGCTGGAATACCTTTTAGCATGGAAGTCACTCCTCTTTTTTCAATTACAGCATGCATCTATAGCAGTTCTCGGCGCTGGATGGGATCACAATAATTCTTATCAAATCAGCTTCTGGAAATTATTATAGGCTCTATCCCATTCTTCTGTTTCGAGTGGGGTATAGGTCGCCAATGGAAAAGACCGAGCAACCAGCATGCGAGCCTCCTGAAGATTGTTGAACTGCCCCAGAGCAACAAGCTGCATTAACATATTACCTATTGCACTTGCCTCTATGGGTCCAGCCCAGACGGGACGTCCAAGCGCATTCGCTGCAAACTGTGATAACAATTCATTCTGAATACCACCGCCAACCATATGCAATCCCTCGAAACGGTAGCCAATTAAGCTCTCCATCTGTTCCAATGCATGACGATATCGGAATGATAGGCTTTCCAGAATACAACGTGTAACTTCTCCTTCAGATTCTGGCACCGGCTGCCCAGTCTCTGTACAGAAGCTTTTTATTTTCTTGATCATCCCATTAGGGGAATAGAACCGGGCATCATCTGGATATATCAAGCTACGGAAGGCCCTCGCTTGTTGAGCAGCAGCTACTAATTCGGAATAAGTAATCTCATTACCCTGTTCTTCCCACTCTCGTTTGCATTCCTGTAGGATCCATAGGCCCATAATGTTCTTAAGCAGCTGGTAAGTATCCCCGACACCCCCTTCATTCGAGAAATCAAGTGCCATTGCTTCTGGCGTAAGAAGAGGCTGCTGTCGTTCAGTTCCGAGTAATGACCAAGTACCACATACCAAATAGGCAAATGGACCATTCCCAGCAAATGTAGGTACAGCCGCAATAGCAGACTCCGTATCATGCGTTCCTACAGCAACTGCCATGATGGGTGGGACATCAATTTCCTCACATACTTGCTGAGTAAGTGGACCTACCAGCTCACCCGGCTGAATCGGATCAAGGAACATGTCAGTAGGAATACCCAATTGTAGCATTAACTCGTGATTCCAAGCTCTCTTCTTAGGATGGAACAACTGTGTAGTTGTAGCCATAGTAAACTCACATACCTTCTTACCTGTTAAAAAATATGTTAATAAATCCGGTGTTAATAATAAGGTGTGTGCGATATCTAGCTTGGGAGAAGCTGCCCTCTTCATTGCCAAGAGCTGATAAATCGTATTGAAGGGCATGAATTGTAGACCACCCTGCTCATACAAGGTGTCTTTACCAATTAGCTTATCTATTTCTTCAATAAGACCCTCGGTCTGGGAATCCCTATAATGATAGGGATTCCCAATAAGCTCCCCATTAACATCTAGCAGTCCAAAATCAACACCCCAAGTATCGATACCGAACGTTTCCGGTTGATACCCCTCTTGGAATGCCTTGCGAATTCCTGACTTTATCTCACGCAATAATCGTAGAATGTCCCAATGCAAGTGATGTCCTACTTGTATAGCATGATTAGGAAATCGGTGGATCTCCTGTACATGCAGCTTAGTTTGCCCGTTGTCCCCATCCTCGAATAATTGACCGATTAGTGCCCTTCCACTGCTAGCCCCCAAGTCGAATGCAAGTACCGTTGATACAAGGGTCATACTACACATTCCTTTCCGAACACTGTCTATTTCATTTTTTGCATACCTCTACGAGCACTGTCTATTTCATTTTTCACAATCCTCTACGAGCAGCGTCTATTTCATTTTTTGCAGTAATTGTATACGATACGCTTCGCTCTCAAGTGAGGCAATTTCCTTATATTCCTCGTCCGTTAACACTTTGGGTGGACGAATTGCATTGGCAATGAGATAGATCTTGCAGCTTTCTTCTACCACTTCCGTTCGATAGTACGCTTCCCGCAGGTTCCGTCCAGTCGTTACCAATCCATGATTTCCTAACAGGATAGAGCTGGAATCAATCTCCTCTAACAGAGCGTCTGCAAGCTTATCTGTCGTTGGCAGCACATAGGGTACATATACGGTCTTACCCACTAGAGCTGCTTGATCTGGGAACATGATCGGCAGCTCCTGTTCAACTAAGGTGAAGGCAATACAATAGGGCGGATGTGTATGAACGATAGCATTAATGCTCGCATTCGCTCTATACGCATACAGATGCATGAGAACCTCGGAGGATGGCCGCAAGCCGATATCAGTAATCGAACCCGTCTCAATATCAACCTCGACCCATTGCTCTGGTTGTATCTCATCTAATGCAAACCCGCTTGGAGATAAATACATCTTACCTTCGAATCTGGCACTGATGTTGCCACCAGGTCCTACTACAAGCTTGTTAGCAACTGTTTTCTGCGCGTACTTACACAGCTCCTGACGAATTTCCAGACTGCTCATCTCATCTTACCTCCAGCATTATTTGTAGAGTGGACCAAAGTTATTGCAAGCCTTATAGTCAGCTGACTCCTTGTTAGCTGTTCCGAATAGACCCCAAGCTCTAGGCCTGAATATCCGAGCATCCGCAACATTGTGCATATTAACGGGGATACGAAGCATGGAAGCCAATGTAATTAAATCGGCACCGATATGTCCGAAGCTAATCGATCCGTGATTAGCTCCCCAGTTATCCATAACCTCATATACACTCTGAAAAGCACCCTCGCCGGTTAGAATAGGTGCGAACCAAGTCGTCGGCCATGTTGGATCTGTGCGCTGATCTAAGGTATTGTGAACATGTTCTGGTAGCTCCACGGAATAACCTTCTGCAATTTGCAGTACCGGTCCAATTCCTTTAACTAAATTAATTCGCGACATCGTCATAGGCATACCACCTTGGGTTAGAAAGTCAGATGAATATCCTCCTCCGGGGAAGTAACCCATAGAGGATGGTCGCCATGAAGTGGCATCTAGACACTTCTGGGCTTCTTCAGCGGTAATCTCCCAATGCGGCTTCATGGCAGGCTTACCATCCTTGGTCTGCTCTCCAGTTCCATCTAGTGTAGCCGAGCCAGAGTTGATCAGGTGGAGAAGTCCATTGGCAGCCGCACCTTCTGGCTTATAGCCTGTAACTCGTTCAATGGATTCCGCGCTCCAGAAGGTGCGAACATCCGCGAAAATTTGGGCCGTGTTTGTTAATAAATATCCGAAGAGCATGACCGTTCCATTGAGGCTGTCATTCTCAGTTGCAACCATATAAGGCGCACGAATACCATTCCAGTCAAATGATGAATTAAGGATAGCTTCGAGAAAATCACCATTCGGGTAATGATCCGTCCATTGCCGTTGACCTTGGAATCCAGAAACAATTGCACGATGTCCTAATGCTTCTTCTCCATACCCGAGCTCGGCTAGTCTTGGATTGCCCATCATAAGATCACGTGCGATCATCGTCATTTTTACAACGGTTTCCCAATCTTTGTCCTTCTGCTCACGAGAGGTCTGAGACTCTGGTGCATTGTTATCTGGACCTTCAATACAATTCGCCTTTACCCAAGAGAGCGCTTTCTCATATTCAGCAGAATCATAAATCCCCTTCTCAATACGTCGAGTAAATTCTGTCATATCGATGTATTCCGTACGCATTCCTAGATATTCTTGGAAGAAGCTATCATTGACGATCGAGCCTGCTATTCCCATCGATACAGAACCCATAGAAAGATAAGACTTGCCCTTCATGTAAGCAACCGCTAAACCAGCATTAGCAAATCCCAGTAGCTTACCTCTAACATCATCAGGTATGGAGGTGTCTCCACTATCCTGAACATGCTCGCCGTATATACCAAAGGCAGGTAGTCCTTTTTGGGCATAACCCGAGAGTACTGCTGCTAGATAAACCGCCCCTGGACGTTCCGTTCCATTAAAGCCCCAAACTGCTTTGGGTATCGAGGGATCCATATCCATGGTTTCCGTTCCATAACACCAGCAAGGCGTTACCGTTAATGAAACACCAACACCCTCTTTTCGAAATTTATCCGCACAAGATGCTGCTTCATCCACGCCACCAATGCAAGTATCTGCAATAACACACTCTACTGGATCACCATTGGGATATCGAAGATTCTCGGAAAGTAATGCGGCTACTGATTTGGCCATGTCCATCGTTTGCTGCTCGAGTGATTCACGAACACCCCCTAGCCTTCCATCAATAGTTGGTCGGATACCGATTTTCGGAAAGCCCTGCTTCCATCTAGACTGATTATTATTCAATGTTTACATCTCCTTATGTGTCAAGAGTAGTTAAAAATATAAGCCCTAATAATTATAGGGTTATCGATAACCCTATTATAGCCTTCAGCCCTATTATATACAACATCAAATGTTGTGTATCTGCTTCGATCCATGTAAACTTAGAACCATATTGATCTTGTTGTGAAAGGAATATATTCACATGGTAACTATCTATGACATTGCTAAGAAAGCCAATTGCTCAGCAATGACCGTCTCTAAGGTAATTAATAATACAGGGAAAATCAGTGAAACCACTAAACAACGCATTCAACAGATTATGAGCGAAATGAACTACGTTCCTAATTCCAACGCCAGAAGTCTCGTACTACAACAGACTAAGCTGCTATCTCTATTGATTGCTGATATTACGAACCCATTCTATACAACATTAGCAAGAGGAGCAGAGGATGCTGCCAAACGTTTAGGCTACCAGCTACTATTCTCGAATAGTGATGAAAGCATTGTGAAGGAAAAAGAATACATCGAAACAATTCTCTCGGCACGTGTTGCAGGTGTCATGATTACTCCTGTCGGCGATTCTTCATTGGATCATCTTAAGCTGCTTGAGCAATATGGCATTCCTTTTGTTCTGATCGACCGTGAAGTGCCTGGTGTGACTGCGGATACCGTGCTAGGTGACAGCAAAGAAGGTGCCAGTCAATTAACTGAGCACCTGTTGAAGCTTGGACATCGCCGAATTGCTATGATTAATGGTCATTTGGAAACCTCAACCGCAAGGTATCGTCTTGAAGGGTACAAAGAAACACTACTCGTGAATGGGATCGGGTGGGATGAGCAGCTCATTATGGAGATGGGATTTAATCAGTCGAATGCTGATGAATATATGGGTAGGCTGCTATCCTTGCAGGAGCCCCCTACGGCCATATTCGCTGCGAATAACCTCATCGCCTTAGCGGCCATACGCTCACTTCGACAGAAAGGCTATCGAGTTCCTGAGGATATGTCCATCCTCTGCTTTGACGATTTAGAAACCGATTATGTCCTTGATCCCTTCTTAACTGTCGCGAGTCAGCCCGCCTATGAATTCGGAGCAATAGGCATGCAAACACTAGTAGATCGTATTCAAGGTAATCAAGAGCACTTTCAGCAAATTATTCTACCCTCGAAATTAATTGTACGGGGATCTTCAGCCTCACGAAATTAATTTACTTCGAACGAATCCAAACCGCCATATCCCCTAAACCACGATTTCCCCATAAGTAATAAGGAACTGCCTTGAAGTGGACGAGCTCTGTTCTCTTCGGGGTAGATTTGTACAAGCCCTCTCCCCAAATCGCGGTATCATCGCGGTAAGCCTCACCCTCAATGACCACACAACCACCTAATAAATTAGGATCATAACGTTCAGTAAGAACTGCGTCCTCTGCTATGGAGAGTGAGCTGATTGGTGCGCCATTATCAATCTCTTCTAACGCATAAACGAAAGGTCCTCTTTGAATAGCAAGCTTACCTGCATTCGCTCGAACCTGAGGATGAGCGTGCATCTTATATATAGCCATCTCCATTACCAATTCGATCTGATCTCCATCTTGCCAAGTCCGATTCATTCGAAGATAACCATCCCGCGCAGGCTCCTCGAGAGCGATCGCTTCACCATTCAAAGTAAGATCTGCATTACCACACCAGCCTGGAATACGAAGTGCTAATGTGAATACCTTGTCCTGTTCTAGGGAAAGGGCTAGCTTCACAGTTCCATTCCAAGGGTATTCCGTTTGTTGGACGATCCGAATATCACTTCCGCCTACCTTCACATCAGCCTCGCCTCCAATATAGAGGTGAGTATAAATGGTGTCTTCACTAGCTGTATAGATGTATTGTCCTAATGAAGCTAATAGTCTTGCTACATTCGGTGGACAGCATGCACAGCCGTACCACTTCTGACGCTCAGGCTTCACATGGTGCTTCCCCGGATTATGCTCACAAGCCTGTGGCCAAACCTCTAGAGGATTTACATAGAAGTAATGCTTACCATCCTGCGACATTCCAGCAATAATCGTGTTATAGAGCGCTCTTTCCAGCACATCCGCATATTCACCCTTAGCCTCAATCTGGAGCATACTATGGGCAAAGAAAACAAGGCCGATCGATGCGCATGTCTCTGCATAGACAGTATCATTGGGCAGCTCATAGTTACAGCTGAATGCCTCACGCTCATGATTCGAGCCAATGCCACCCGTAATATACATCTGCTTATGAACTGTGTTGTTCCACAAACGAATACAAGCTTCATAAAGGCTAAAATCACCAGTATGCTGAGCTAAGTTTGCCATCGCCGTGTACATGTAAACCGCTCGTACAGAATGTCCAACAGCCTCCAGCTGCTCCCGCACGGGGAGATGAGCTTGATGATACTTTAGGTCTAGCTTGAAGTTATGACCATTCCAGAAAGAAACCCGCCCCAGCTTTTCAAACTCTTCTACCATGAAGTTCGGCTGCTGTCCACGTTCCTCAATAAAATATTGACTTAGCTTTATATACTTTTCTTCCCCGGCTGCACGATACAGCTTCACCAATGCAAGCTCAATCTCTTGGTGGCCGTCATATCCCCGCAGCTGTCCTTCTCGGGATCCGAAAACCTCGCCGATATAGTCGGCAAATCTGCACATCACTTCAAGCAGCTTCCGTTTACCTGTTGCTTGGTAATACGCAACAGCCGCCTCAATCATATGTCCTGCACAATATAACTCGTGACACTCGGTTAGATTTGTCCAACGTTTATCAGGCTCTTGAATAATATAATACGTATTCAGATACCCATCAGGCCTCTGAGCCTCGGCTATTATATCGATCACTTCATCAGCAGCACGCTCTAGATCAGGATCTGGATGTGTGGTCAACGAGTATCCAACTGCCTCGAGCCACTTAGCAAGGTCGCTGTCTTGGAAAACCATGCCTCCAAATTCGCCCTGCTCTCTTCCGGCTGCAATTCTAAAGTTACGAATTGCATAGCTAGGTTCAGCATCAGCCACTCGATCATGTAAAGCTTCATACTGATAGGGTATAACTACTTCACGCACTAGCTTCTCGAAGCTCGACCAGAACGGATCATTCAGCCGAACATTTTTTAATGGAATGGGTAATAATGTTGTTTTCATATTTGTTACACTCCTCTCTTCTTCATATTCTAGACATCTACCAAGCCCGATTCAAGCGCTTTTTCTAGGGGATTCACATATACTACGGACAGATGGCTCCATTCATCATAATCATTCAAGATTGGGGGAAGTAATGACCAGATACCTATTACTCCCTAGTGTTGTCCGACGTATCCAATACGCCTTACAGCATAACAGGGCGTTCTCTTTGCATTAGTTCCATTCAAAAAGCTAGCATAGTAGGGATACTTCCCTATCACGATACAACGATTAAAGCACCTCATTACTTAAAAAGAAAATTAACTGATCAAGTATTCAGATACTATAAGGTGCGACCCAAGCTTACGTGTCATGCCTGTGTGAATCGAATGCTGCATACTAAGAAAGAAGCCCTACTAGCTCCATATTACTGCTATTATACGATTCACATCCTGCAAACAGATAAATCGCACATTGAAAAAAGCTAAAGCTTTAGAGCACAGCTATGATATCGCTTTAATCTCGTGTGGCGTTAAAAAAGGACACTGAATTTAATGTCCTCCGCCTAGCCTTATGATCTTAGCTTTACTCTTCCATCCTTTGGTAGCATTACGAGTATCGAATACAATCGGGGAATAGTTCACAATATCCTTTAAAGGTATTTCCGTATGATCCGTGTGAATAACCACACAATCTACATTCTGAAGCATCTCTTCAGTGATTTTCACACTGTTCAACATTAAACTACCGATCCTTATTGAAGGAATATATGGATCGTGATAAGTAACCTGAGCACCTTCCTTAATCAACAATTGAATAAGAGCTTGCGCGGGTGATTCTCTTACATCAGCTGTATCCTTCTTAAAGGTGACTCCATAAACCAATATATTCACTCCAGCAAGCGAATTCGTAGGATGGAATTGAGATTTAACAAGATCGAGAACGTACTTTGGCATCGCTTCATTAAGCTGATGAGCTAATGCTATAAATTGACTTTCTATCCCATAAGCCTTCGTGCTAGCAGCCTCAATAACCTCCCATGTGTCGACTCCCATTACATCACAAATTTGCGCGAATTCATTTATAAAGGAGATGTTAATTAAGCGAAAGCTATTCTCCAACAACTTGGTCGTTTCGGCAGCTTGAATGGTTGAAACGGGGACAATTTGATCAAATACCTGATTATACAACTCTGAGACCCGCTCTAGACACTGCTTCGTAATTCCACTCACCACCTTGGGTATCCGCTCAATAGGCAGTTTATTGCCTGGATCAATTCTCTCAGGTGAATAAGCCAGGAAGAGGTCCTTCCCTATCTTCAGTTGACTGCGTTCAAGCATGGGCCTTACGACCTCATCCGTTGTTCCTGGGTAGGTAGAGCTCTCTACTACGATTAGCTGATCTTTCTCTATCAGTGGGAATAATCGACTACAGCTATATGTCAAATAGCTCAAGTCCGGTGTGTGTTGTGGAGTTAGTGGTGTTGGTACACAAATAATGATACTCTCCACTTCTCTGAGACTCTTGTAATCCTTTGAAACTATTAACTTATTCGTAGATATCACCTGACTAACCTCAGAGTCCTCAATATCTTGTAAGTAACTTCGGCCCTCATTTATTTGTTTAATTTTTGTTATATCCAAATCAACACCTATAACTCGGAAGCCTTTATGAATAAATGCGAAGGCTAGCGGCAAACCGATGAATCCAAGTCCAATGATGCCCACTGTCCTTCCATTATCCAAGGCGTAATCGTCTTTCATACTAATCTCCCTTCAATATCCCTATAGTTCCTCCTTTTCAAGATATGAATCTATAACTCATCTGCACCCGTCCTAATGCCGAGGTTAGTTTGACTATTTTTCTATATGCATACAGTAAATCACCCAACGAAAGGAGTGGCATTTATGAGCAGAATAATTAACAGCGGAGTAACCATAATAACCTCAACCATTCGACCTTCTTGTATCAAGAATATTTTTGCGAACTATAGAAATCAAAGATGGCCTTCTGATTCCAAAGAGCTGATCATCTTGTTAAACAAAAACAATATGGACATCGCTGTATACAAAAAAATGGCGCGGAAAATCCCTAATGTGCGAGTTTGCAGCAACATTATTGCTCCGTAGAAAATCAGCTCTTCCATATTATCCGTGCCGCCGTATTGCAGGGGCAACCATCATGTTCCATAGGAGAGTATTCAAGGTTATTCAATTTGAAAGAGTACCCAGGGGGACCGATGCTCGTTTTCTGTTGGCATGTCGGAAGAGGGGATTTAGCATGTATAGTACATCTAGATATAATTTTGCCGCGATCCGAAGATTAAACGTACATTCACATACTTGGAGAATATCGGAGCAAGAGCTTCTATCCGAAAAAAACAAACAAATCATCCATACGAAATTATATAAAAAATACGTGAATAAGCAGCTATCCTTTATACGCTGAAGGAGTTTTGCCCGTTATTCTCTTGAAGATTCTGTTAAAGTAGGTAACATCCTCATATCCAATATATTCAGATATCTCACCAATGGTCAGCTGAGATTCGGTTAGCATATATATGGCTGTTCTGATTCGAAGAGAATGAACATATTCACTTATCGTTTGACCAGTAACATTACTGAATAATGTGGCAGCATAATTTGGACTTTTCCTAATCGCTTCTCCTGCATCTACTTTCGTAAATTTTCTCCTATGATTTCTCTGAATGTGACCCTTAATCAATTCAACATTTCGGTGCTTCTCAGTAGTCACTCTCCCCTGATCCAACTCCCTATTCAGTAAAACAAGAACCTCCATTAATAATAAATTCACCATTACATCATAATAGGGGAGTTGTTCTTTCCAATGATTATTCAGCCTCATGATTCGTTCATGGATTAAGTCATAACAACCTATTCTAAACTTAATATGCCGAACAACACTTAAAATCGGCAAGCTCATTACACCGGATGAACTTTCAAAATTTACGATAAACTTCTCATGAGATACAGTAGGAATGTTCTTCCCAGAGTATACATTCACGCCTGGAATAAAGATAAAATCGCCTTTCTCCACAATTAGCTTCTGATTATTAACCCAATACACACATTTACCATATGTGATTAGACTAAAGTGAAATGAACCCTGATCAACCCATTTATTCTCTTCAGACCAGATTCCGTTATCTTGGCCTACTTGATTAATGCTTATCATATATAATCCGCCTTCAATTAGTACTATAATTAAATTAGAATACTATAATTCATGGAATTCAACTAGCTTTATAGCTAAACTAATAAAAAAAGTATGGAGGAGAACCAATGCGGAAATCTAAAATTCTGTGTACGTTGGGACCGTCGAGTAATTCTGTACATATTCTCAAAGAGATGATACAAGCCGGGATGAATGTGGCAAGATTGAATATGGCTCATGGTGAATTAGAGGATCACGAGAGGATTATTCGTCATATTCGACAAGCTGCCATTGAATGTAACACGTTCATTCCAGTTTTGTTAGATATTAAGGGTCCTGAAGTAAGGATAGGAAAGCTTCAAGAAGCCTATTGCGAGTTAATTAAAGGCGAGCAAATTATTCTTACAACTGAGGAGATACTTGGCGATTCTAAGCGCGTAACAGTAACGTATGCAGACTTACCTAAAGTCATCAAACCTAACTCGAGAATCCTGATTAATGATGGCCTCCTTGAATTACATGTCAATTCTATTGAAGGTACAGAAATCATCTGCACCATTATCAATGGTGGTACGCTAAAGCCACGTAAAGGAGTCAACCTACCAGGCACTACAACAACATTGCCTGGAGTCACTGAGAAAGATGTTCATCACATCCTATTCGGACTAGAGAATCACATTGATATTATTGCCGTCTCGTTTGTAAGGAAGGCCGACGACATTATAGAGGTCAGAAGAATATTAGCTGAGAATAACGCGGAGCATGTGCAGATTATCTCCAAGATAGAGAATGAAGAAGGTGTAAGTAACCTAGATGAAATCTTGGAAGTATCTGATGGGATTATGGTTGCTAGAGGTGATTTAGGCGTCGAAATTCCGATCGAGGATGTTCCTATGGTCCAAATTGATATTATCGAAAAATGTAACATTGCAGGAAAACCGGTTATTGTAGCTACTCACATGCTAGAATCCATGCAAATCAATCCACGGCCTACACGTGCAGAGGTTAGTGATGTTGCGAATGCCGTACTACAAGGAGCTGATGTATTGATGCTCTCAGGTGAAACAGCTGCAGGTAAATATCCTGTCCAATCTATTGTTACTATGGCTACTGTCGCTCTTAGGGCGGAGAGTACATTTGACTACAATGACCACTTTACTAAGAAACGAGCTCAGCAAACAACCAGCATCACTGAAGTTATCAGTCAAGCTGTAGTCAGCTCATCCTTGGACCTGGAAGCCAAAGCCATTATCACCCCCACAGAAAGTGGATTTACAACTAGGATGGTATCCAAATATCGCCCAAAAGCACCGATTATTGCAATAACACAGCATGATCATATACTAATGAAATTGTGTCTCCTTAGAGGCGTATTTCCTGTTAAGGGAACTAAGGTAACTACAACAGATGACATGTTCCAATCTGCTTTAGACAATGGAGTCAAAACCGGATTCATTCATACAGGTGATTATGTTGTGATTTCTGCTGGAGTACCTTTAGGGAAATCGGGAGCTACTAATTTAATAAAGGTACACCGAGTGGAGAACTCAGATGTAACCTAATGTTATCGAATGAGAATAGGTTCAAGTTCACGAATAACGGTAAGTAGATTTTTTGAGCATTGCTCGTACATTTGTTTGGCAGCTGTTTCTTTGGTGGATAGACTAAACAATTCAAGATCGGCTTCGCATTTTTTTAGTGTTGCATATAACGTAGCTTTCTTCTGTGGCTGAGGTACTTGTAGTTTATCATCGAATAGATCGACATATAATTGACCGTACTCATCGACCTGTCCAAGAAAAATGTTCTCAATCGCCACGCCCAATTTCTCCAGCTCCACATTTAACCATTCACGATTAAAGCCTAGAGTAGCAAGCGGCTCATCCATTGGATTTCCATCCATGATAACTGCTTGCATCTCTCGTTCTGGGCCAACCTTAATACCTAAATGTTTAGCGGTTAACGGCTGATTTTCCTTCTTCAGTAATACATTGATATCTCCACTGGGCTCCATAATAGCAAATTCTACATCGGCTACTTTAAACACACTTTTCTTCCGAAGCTGCTCTAGCAGCTCGTCCACCGTTAAACGTTCTTTCTTCAAATTATCTTCGAGAATTTTCCCTTCTTTAATCATTATTCTTCCTTTACCGTCCACGATATCTCTTACCGCTTTACTCTTGAGCTCTATAAATTCAATACCTATTGATACGCCAACCCAGACAATTATTGCAACAATACCTAAGTACCAATTGGCATCCATATCCAGGGAAATATAAGCAGCTAAGCTTCCAATTGTAATTCCGGTTATATATTCGAACATAGACAGCTGAGATATTTGCCTCTTCCCCAATAGTTTTGTTAATACAAAAAGGACAACTACCGCTAACAACGTTCTCAATGCAATTTGTACCCATTCAGCCATCATATTCGCCTCATTTCAGTATGCATTTATATTATTAAAGATTACCCACTACATTCATTCAATATGTAAGATCTCTTATGTTATTAGTGGTATGTATGGTTTAGTAGGTGTTCGGATACATTATCTTCGTTAGAGGAGGTGAATTGACAATGACCGTCGCTTCTCAAGTAAAAACATGCGTGGCCTCTCTAAGGAGTGCACAAGCGAGTCTGGAGCAGTTTGCTCTAGAAACACAAAATCAGGAAGCCAAGACATTATTCACAAATGCATCTCAGCAAACAGGGCAAATTCTGCAGCAAGTGGAAGCTCGCGTACAGCAATTGGAGAATGAAGAGCCTCAATATAAAGGGTTTTAGCACGAATAAATAGATCAAACCCCATCAATTGATGAGGTTTGATCTTCTTCATTTTCACAATATAAATTATGTTTGCCCCAATAATAGCAAATTTAATCATGTTTGTATCCGCTACAGCACCGGTGAGAACAACCTAATTAATGATTCGATAAACCGACTAAACATCGGCCTATTATTATAAAGCTCTAGTGTTAGTTCATCACAATCGTTCATATCCTCTTCGAAGAATTCCTTGAGCAAGGTCGCTGTATTAGAGCTGTACACAAAAGCATTAACCTCGAAGTTTAATTTAAAGCTTCTAATATCAATATTGGTCGTTCCGACAGAACAGATTGTTCCATCCGCTACAATTGTCTTAGCATGGAGAAAACCTTTTTTGTATAAATAACATTTTACCCCGACATTGAGAAGGTCACCAAGATAGGAGTAACTCGCCCAGTTTAAAACTTTCTTATCCGGATTTCCTGGAATCATAATCCTCACATCTACTCCAGACATCGCAGCCATTTTCACAGCATTCAGTAAGCTTTCATCGGGGACAAAATACGGGGTTTGCAAATAAATACTATTCTTAGCGCTGTTAATGGTTTTAATCAAAGCATTCTTGATTTGCTCGCGGTTATCATTGGGTCCACTAGACACAATTTGAATCGCTGCAGAGCCTTCAGATTTAGTAAGTGGAAAGTACATAGGATCGAAGGGAATTTCTTTAGAGGATGCCAAGTGCCAGTCTAACAAAAATTGAGCCTGCATTTGTAACACAGAGCTACCTTTGATCTTAAAGTGTGTGTCACGCCAAAAGCCATACCGACGCTTCAGCCCAAGGTATTCGTCACCAATATTAAAGCCACCGATATAACCACAAGCTCCATCAATTATTGCTAACTTTCGATGATTTCTGAAATTTAGTCGGAAATTCATATAAGGAATTCGCGATGGGAAGAAGGCTACTGCCTGTCCACCTGCATCAATAAGCGGTTTGAAAAACCTTCTAGATAGCCTCGCATTCCCGATATCATCGTATAGAAAGCGAACTTGCACTCCCTCCAGAGCCTTCTTGGTCAATGCACTTAAAATCGAATTCCCCAACTTATCATTCCTAATAATATAATACATGAGATGTATGTGATGCTTCGCTTGGTTAATATCACTAAGGAGTGAATCGAATTTATATTTACCTTCAGTAAATACTTCGATTTCATTATCTTGAGTAAAGTAAGCATAGTTTGTTGCCAGATTCATATAGATCAGATCTTGATAACGAGAAACTTCACTATCCTTATATTGGATTAAATTGTTCTGAATGTTATGTTTCTGGGCTTCTATCATATCTACAATCTGATCGAGCTGCTCAGCCTTAATTCGATATCTCTTACGTTTACTTAAATTTTGTCCGAAGAATAAGTAAAAAATAAAACCAACACCAGGTAAGAATAATAAGATAACTAACCACGCCCAGGTTGCACCAATATTACGTCTCTCCACGAATACAACACCAATTGCGAATAGAATGTTCAGGATGGAGATCAGAATATAAGCCGTTGTGTAAGCTGTATTAAAAACCTCCAACTTTTAAGCACCCCTTGTCTACATTATGCCAAATTCGCTTGGTAGATAATCGATTCGTGACTGTGCGTGAATAGTCAACCGTTTAGTCTGTTCATCGTAAGTAACTGGACCGTCCTTCACATAATACCAAATTTTAATGGTTGGTTGATCCTCGAATTCTTGGAACACGAATACATTCAGTTCATTCTTCCACCGGAGAAGCTCTTGAATATCCACATCAGCTGTTATGCTGACAGTAATGGTCCAAGCTTCACCACCACCAGTTACTAAGTAGGCTGTGGAATGCTGCTCACTATGGATGAACGTTCGGCCTCCAACCGCATGCTTGACTAAGAGTAGCTCTTTCAATATAAACCCTCCTTTAAGTTCAAATGCTGGTACTATTCTGATCAAGGAAGATCAATTAGCATAAGGAATGCGTCTTCTTCAGCTCTTATTGTTAACTGAGATAGAGATTCGATACGTGCGGTATCCCTTCTCTTTAATTGTATATTATTCACAAGAAGGCTTCCTTCAATGACGAATAAGAATACGCGTCGTCCCTCCGATTGCTCGAAGTCAAGCTCTTTATCAGCATCTAATTTGCTTAAGTAAATCGTGAGGTCTTGATGAATTTTCGCGGTATATTCGGAGCCCTCTGGATCAACGATCGGAAGCAAAGCATTCTTCAGTTTATCCGGGTCATATCGACTTGTTTCATAAGAAGGCTCTATTCCCCGTTCACTAGGCATAAACCATAACTGAAGGATCCGCATTGGTTCTAATTCTGAAGCATTGTACTCTGCATGGACCGCTCCAGATCCAGCACTCATTCTTTGCAGTTCTCCAACTTTAGCTACCTCTGTATTGCCCAAGCTATCTTCATGGCGGATTGCACCTTCGAGAACTACCGTAACGATCTCCATATCACTATGAGGGTGTGCTCCAAAACCCTTGCCAGCATCCACCTCATCATCGTTACACACGCGCATTACCCCAAAAGAGGTGTTATTCGGATCATAGTAACCACCGAACGAGAAGCTTAATCGACTTCGCATCCATCCTTGATCTACCTTATAACGACTTTCTTCTGGAAATACCTGAATCAATGGAATTCCTCCTCAACGTGAAACACAATTGGTCTTAACTTCGATATTCATATGAATTATAACATGTACTTGAGTAGCTTCAAATTCTTTTGCATTTAATAGAAGTTATTGCTGACTGGATAGTTAAGGGATGAACGCTTAGCTCACCGTGCTGCAGCTCTGAATCGATTGAGATTTTCGGAAGTAAGGCTAATCCTATACCTATCTTAACGGCCTGTTTAATCATATCTAGGCTGGAAAACAATATTGGAATTGTCCAGTATGTATGCATTGGAATGTACAAGAACGTATGTAGTTTGGTGCAACGTGCGTTCTTGTATTTGCTCTACCTGAAAGTCCGCTCGCCCAACCTCGGAACGTTGTCGGTGGACACCTCATAAGTGCACTCGTAGGGCTTCTTACAGTTCACTTAGTAGGAACACATTCGTGGAGTCTTGGGCTTGCTGTTGGCGGCGCTATTGTATTCATGCAGCTCACTCAGACCATCCACCCACCAGCCGGAGCTAATCCGATTCTTGTCATGACCATCTCGTATGACTGGAGTTTTCTGTTAACTCCCATTCTCATCGGTTTCATTATGATCGTTCTATTCGCATTTGGCTATCATCGCTTATCCCGCAGAATATATCCATTGATATGGTTTAATGTTCTGATGGCACGGTACTCCCCCCCGTTTCTGTATTAGTAAGGGGCCTCCGCCACTGCTTCGTAAACATTTCTACAAACCTTCGACACATTGGTTGTGAAATATATCACATTATTCGATATATACTAAGAATATCCAAGCTCAAGCTTTTGAAATAATTTTACTGGTTGATAGTGCATCCATCATAACCTTCAGAAGGATGGAGTGATTACCCATGAAGCACAATAGAACTCCCCCGGATCGGCCTACTTATATGAACCAAGAGAGAAAGCTGATCTTACTATGCGTGATTATTGCTAGTGTGATGTTAGTTTCTTTTGTGCGGCGAATTTTTTTCTGATACTGCTCGTAGATATGAATAAGGAGTGATCAGACATGCATCTTCTACCCTTAGTTTATGATCCTGTTAGCTACAGTCGAATCCTCACTGCTCTCACGTTAGGCTTTCATATTATCTTCGCCACTATAGGTGTGGGTGTGCCTGTTATGATTGCTCTAGCAGAGTGGATGGGCATCCGCAGGAATGATCCACACTATCTATTACTTGCTCGTCGCTGGGCACGCGGCTTCGTCATCACGGTAGCTATTGGTGTTGTGACCGGAACTGCAATCGGACTGCAGCTAAGTTTACTCTGGCCGAGCTTTATGAAGGTGGCTGGTGAGGCGATTGCCTTACCCTTGTTCATGGAAACCTTCGCGTTCTTCTTCGAGGCGATTTTCCTAGGCATCTACCTATACACCTGGGATCGATTTAAGAAACAAATCCATCATTTCCTGTTCATCATCCCTGTTGTCATCGGTTCATCTGCATCCGCGATCTTCATCACGATGGTTAATGCCTTCATGAATACACCTAGAGGTTTTCGCTTGGAGCAAGGTCAGATCGTTGATGTTCAGCCGTTGTTAGCCATGCTCAATCCCGCTACACCCACTAAGGTTTCTCATGTTCTCATTACCGCCTATTTAACATCCGCCTTTATTCTGGCAGCTATTGCTGCATACTCCATACTTAGAGGCCATAACCATGAATATCATCGTAAGGCACTCAAGCTGACGATGGTTGCAGCACTCATCTTCGCGCTGTCTACTGCAGCCATTGGAGATTTATCTGGCAAATACCTCGCTAAGTATCAGCCTGCTAAGCTCGCTGCCGCTGAATGGCACTTCGATACTTCGGGAGAAGCCCCTCTCGTACTTGGAGGCATATTAACCGAGAATCATGAGATAAAATACGGATTAAAGCTGCCCTATTTGCTCAGTATTCTTGCGCACGGTACTCCTGAAGCTGAAGTTCAAGGGTTATATGAAATTCCCGAAGACGAACGCCCATCGCTGTTCATTCACTATCTATTCGACGGAATGGCGATTATTGGGGTGTACTTGTTACTCATTTCCATGCTGTTCCTAATTTCCTCCAAGGTGCGAGGATGGAATCCATACAACCGTAAGCTATTATGGGCTATTGTTGCCGGTGCACCTCTATCGATGTTAGCTATTGAATTCGGCTGGATATTCGCGGAAGTAGGTAGACAGCCATGGGTGCTGGTTGGATATATGAAAACTGCACATGCAGCAACAACCTCCGAGCATGTTGATATCATGCTCTGGCTGTTCTTAGCTCTATACGCGGTTCTCGGTTACACCTGTATCAACGTACTTCGAAAGCTGTTCGTGAACAATCCAGTAGAAGCTGAAATTCCAGCTATTATACGGAAGCGAGGTAACCAACATGAGCTATGAAATCGTTGGCATTACGGTATTATGGTTATTCCTTTACGGTTATCTGATTGTGGCTTCGATAGATTTTGGCGCGGGGTTCTTCAGCTACTATAGCTCAATTACTGGAGAGAAGAATCAGATTCAGCGGATCATTGAGAGGTATCTCTCCCCCGTGTGGGAAGTAACGAATGTGTTTCTTATCTTCTTTATGGTGGGGATGATCGGATTTTTCCCGGATGTGGCTTATTATTATGGAACAGCCCTGCTGCTTCCAGGCAGTGTCGCCATTATTCTATTAGCCATTCGGGGCTCATATTATGCGTTTAGTATGTACGGGGCGAAGGATAATAAGTTTTATGTTTTCTTATATGGGGCTACTGGTTTGCTAATACCCGCTTCCCTGTCAACTGTACTGACATTATCTGAGGGTGGGTTTATTCGGATGCAGGATGGCAATGTGCAGTTTCTTGCCAAGGAGTTAATTACAAGCCCATACTCATGGACAGTTGTTCTATTATCCACTGTGAGTGTACTCTATATATCGGCTACTTTTCTAACTTATTATGCGGCCAGAGCTAGGGATCAGCGAGCGCTCGGTGTTCTCCGACGTTATGCGCTTGGCTGGAGCTTACCTACTATAGCCGCAAGCTTATTGGTATTCTCTGCTATGCGCGGCCATAATCAGGAGCACTTCGATCACATGCTAGACCTATCCTGGATGTTCGTACTATCCCTATTCTGCTTCGCTATAGGGCTCTATTACATTTGGAAGGGACGTAATTATGGACTGGCCTTCATCATGGTCATGCTGCAGTTCGCCTTTGCCTTCTTCGGGTACGGAATCTCGCATATGCCTTACCTGCTCTATCCGCTACTTACCATACACGACCATATTAATAGCGACGCCATGGCATTGGCATTAGTTATCGCCTTTATAGCCGGATTATTGCTGCTCATCCCATCGTTATACGTACTGATGCGGTTGTTCTTATTCGATATTAACTATGTTCAGAACAAATCAAAATCGCAGGTCGAAAAGGAAGGTTAAATCCAATGGACTTCTTCTTAATTATGATTGCTCCACCTGTTATTGTTGTGGCCTCTCTGATTGTACTATTCTGCTGGGGTGCTTACGGGAAACCAACCGTCGAATAATAGCACCTTATTAATTTTCATTACTGCTTTCTTAATCTTCGTACCACCTGTAGGGCTACAGACTGGACGATGTAAGTCAGACGGGAATAGAACGACGAACATACCGGGAATAAGCTTTACCGCGATCTCATGTCCAACTTCTTCATAGAAAGCGATATCCTTATTCTCGACATAAGCTTCTGAGATGACGACATCCTCCGTTTTACGAGAAACATAAATTGTTTCCTCTTCACCCTCAATTAGAAATTGCACATCAATGTATTTCTCATGGCCTTCCATCCTCTGTTCGGATTTAGTCACGGTTGTAGGGTTTTGAATAAGCACGAAAATATCATCGCCCTGTATCTCATATTTGCCTGCCTCAATGTTCTTGAAATTTGTTGTGCGCAAATAATTAATGGCCTGTCGTAATACAGGAACAAAGGCTTCCTCTTCTTCCTGAGTCATACGAATATCCCCTATAATCATCAATAACACCTCCAGAGTTTCTTAGACTCTTATTATCGCAGAGAACTCTTCTTAATAACAAGCTTATATCCAACACCGCGAATAGATTCGATCTGCACGGTTTCTTGATTCATCTCCAGCTTCTTGCGTAATGAGCTAACATGTACATCAACCGTACGTTGACCTCCCATATAATCAAAGCCCCAGACCACATTCATTAGGTCATCTCGTGTGATCACCATACCTGGTCGCCGTACAAGGTATAGCAGAACCTCGAACTCCTTGGGACGTAAGGAAATGGATTCTCCACCCAGAAGCGCCTCATACTTCTCAGGGAATATCGCTAGCTCACCAACGGTGATCATCTGGTCCGTTCGAGGAGTGACATCCGACATCTCTCCTTCCCCAGCAGCTCGACGAAGAACAGCCGATACTCGGGCTAGCATCTCAGCAACGCCAAAGGGCTTCGTAATGTAGTCATCCGCACCGAAGCGTAAGCCTTGCACAATCTCATCCTCAGCGTTACGAGCGGTAAGAATAATAACAGGTGTTTTGTTACCTCTCTGGCGAAGCTTCGACAGTACTTCAAAGCCACTTAAGCCTGGAAGCATAATATCGAGCATAATGAGATCATAATTGTTATCTAGGGCATGCTGAAGACCTTCCCCACCATGTTCTATCAGCTTCGTCTCATAGCCCTCCTGTGTTAGATTATAAGACAGAAGGCGAGATAATGTTGGTTCATCTTCAATAATGAGCACTTTTTGCGACAGCGGGAACACCCCACAACGTTATATTTTGACAATAAACGACCAGGCTACATGTAATGACTTTCCAAGTCATCATAACACGGCTATATAAATTTATTGTAAAGCTTTTGTTAACTGGATGTAAATTTGTGTACGGGTCTTATTGAATCATGGGTAGCTCAATAATAAAACTTGTACCCACACCTACCGTACTCTCCACTTTCACCGAACCATGATGAAGCTCTATCAGGTGCTTAACAATGGACAATCCCAGTCCTGTTCCACCAGAGCTTCGACTACGCGCTTTATCAACACGGTAGAATCGTTCGAATATGCGTGGGATGTCCTTTTTCGGGATTCCCATTCCAGTATCTTTTACAATTATCCGTACCTTCTGATTTTCTGTGGATGTATCGTGTCCTGTCGAGAAGGGCTGTACAATTATCTTAACTACTCCACCCTCAGGTGTATAGGTTATCGCATTAGATAACAGGTTAATCATAATCTGACGGAAGCGATCCTCGTCGGCTTCGATGAACATATGGCCCGCAATCGATTGCTCGATCTTAATCTTACGTCGTTCAGCTTCCTGACGAATCATCTCTACCGTATTACCGATGAACTGTCCCATATCAATAGGAGTAAACTGCATGGGTACGCGCTTGGATTCAATTTTAGACAGGGCCAAGGTATCTTCAATTAAACGATTCAGTCGATTGCTCTCGTCATGAATAATCTGCAGGAAGGACACTGCTGTTTCCTTGTCATTCATCGCTCCAGCAAGAAGTGTCTCTGCGAATCCTTTTATCGCTGTAATTGGTGTTCTTAATTCATGAGAGACGTTCGCTACAAATTCACTGCGCATCCGTTCTAATCTTCGAATAGCTGTAATATCATGAAGAACAATGACGATTCCTGAGTACTCGTCGTTCACGGTCATGGGCAATAAATTAGCTTCTAACACTCTCTCCTCGGGGTAATAGAATAGCAAATCGTCCCGTATATGCTCATTACTAGTCATAGATTTCTGAATTAATCTGATCAGGTCGGTCTGCTGATGGGTCTCGTCATACTGTCGACCGATTAGTTCCAGTGCAGAGAAGCCCAGAATATCTTCAGCTGTCCGATTGAGAAGTACGATCGCCCCCCTTTTGTCTATAAGCATTACACCACTAATCATATTATCGAGAACATTCTTCAGCCGACTTTCGCCGTCTTGAATCCGATTCATCTGTAACAGCAAGCTGTCAGCCATCATATTAATCGCTTCAGATAACTGCCCCACCTCATCGCGTCCAGTTACCTTTACTCTTGCTTTGTAATTCATTTTTGATAATTGTTTAGCTACCTCAGTAGCCTTCTCTAACGGTTTAGTTAGACCATGTGCAATACGATAGCTTATTAATCCTGCGATAATGAAATACGCTAGCAGTCCAGTAATTAAGAGCAGCCACATACGATTGGTTATCGCAACAATGGCTTCTAAGCTCATAGCAATTCGCAGATATCCTTGAAGAATCTCTTCCTCCGCATATACCGGAATTGCTGCATAGAGCATATCACGCTTTACTGTATCGCTATAACGAATGGAATAGCCGGCCTTCCCTTTGGACGCCTGTTCAATCTCATCTCTGTTCAGATGATTATCCATAACCATTGGATCTTGCTCAGAATCTCCCAGTACTGTTCCATCTGGAGCAATGAAGGTTACACGCGTATCGTTCAACCTCATAAGCAGTTGAGCTTTATTCTGCAGGTCCACCCACTCCGTGGCCGATTCAATGATTTTTAGCTCTCTGAGCATACTTGCCTTTAATGCCTTAAGATGTGTCTCCTTGATCATCTGCACCAAGAATAAGCCCGAAGACAATACAGAGAATCCAATCAGCACTATAAAAATAACCGTTAAACGCGTTCTGAATTTCCTCATCAGCTGCCTCCATAGACCCATATTACAACAATATCCATCTCCCTATTATAGCCGCTGTATCTAATCGATACGAGTTAATATTCTATGAAGACGAATTGATCCTACTGCTTTTTCTGAACAATTGAAACAGGATCGTCGCGATAGGCTGCTGTAACAGGATCGTCAGAACAATGGGAATAACAGCCTTTGGTTCGAAATAAGTAACACCAATTACAACACCTAAGGAAATGTTCTTGATCCCCGCTGTGAAGGTCATTGTTCGGAGAATCGCGGGGTCACGAAACAAACTAGCCCCTAACCAGCCAAGTGCATAACCAATCAAGATAATGGTAACAGATGAGGTGATCAGTAAGGGAAGATCAGACTTGAACGTATGCACGAGTGGTGCGATTACAGCAGCATTAATAAGTACCACTGTGGAGAATGCCAGCTTCGATGTAGGACTCGCAATAAATCCTGACCATTGAAGAGCTCTACCTCGTGTTATCTCATTCACAGCAATGCCCAGTATTGTAGGAATTACAATAATCTTCAATAAATCAAACATAACCTTAACCATATTGAATTCGATAATCTCACCGAAATATGCATGAATAAGCCAAGGCACAACTAGTGGACTGAATAATGAATCAATAATAATAAGAGATAAAGCTAATGGTAGACTACCTCCTACCATCCTCACCCATATGACTGCGGATACCCCCAGTGGAATAACTGCGAATAATACGAGTCCTATCACATAGGGTGATCCCTCTCCGAACAACAAGCCTCCTAATTGGTAGGCTAGATAAGGAGCAATTCCATGAACAAGTAACAATGTGAGGAGGATAGGAATTGGCAGCCTTAAGGTCTGTATAAGCTGACGTATGTTACAATCGAGTGCCATAACAAAGGTAATATAAGCGAACAAATAAGGTACAGCAACGGACCAAGAATCGAACCATCGATAAAAAAGAAACCCAAGCATCAGAGATGCTGGGATAATAAAAATCATATATCGTTCATAGAATCTATTGAACGTTAGACCTGCTAGCTTCCATCTGTGTAGCATAGGGGATATTCATCCGTTCTAGTGCTTGTTCAAAAAGGGTACAGCTTTATCGAACAAGCTCTTCTATTATATTATTGAAATACAGGCTCTTTGAACAATGCCAGCTTCTCTAATGAAGTCTTCTCTACATCAGCGTGTAAACTATTCCCATGGGAATCCATAGTGACGATGGCAGCAAAGCCCTCAGCCTCTAGATGCCACATCGCTTCGGGAATACCGAATTCCATAAAGTCTACACCGCTAACCTTCTTGATCGTTTCTGCATAATATTGTGCAGCTCCACCGATGGCGTTCAGGTATACCGCACCGTGTTCTCCAAGTGCTTTTAAGGTTTTGGGACCCATTCCGCCCTTACCAATGACTGCGCGGATACCAAATTTCTTAATTATATCACCTTGATAAGGCTCTTCTCGTATACTCGTAGTAGGTCCGGCAGCCTTCACGTGCCATTCCCCTTGCTCGTCCTTCATCATAACAGGTCCACAGTGATAGATAACTGAACCTTGTAGATCAATAGGAGCATCATGTGTCATGAGGTGCTTATGCAGAGCATCTCGGCCCGTATGTATGCTGCCATTAATGACAACTACATCACCGACACGCAGTTTGCGAATAGCCTCGTCACTTATCGGTGGAGTCAGAATCACTTCACGACGGCCTTCGGTTGGAGCAGGTCTGGTTGCTTCAGCGTGAAGAGGCTCTTCCTTGCCATCCTGATATAACCAGCTATTAATCTCACCGTTCTGTGCACTCAGCAGGACTCCCAATCGACGATAAGCCCAGCAATTGTAGGCTACGGAGACGAAGAAGCTTGCGGGTAGTCGATTCATAACGCCAACCTTGCAGCCTAATAACGTAACCTGTCCACCGAAGCCCATTGTACCAATACCTAGCTCATTCACGTTGTCCATTACATACTCTTCAAGCTTGCGAAGCTCAGGATTCGGATTGGTGTCATCGGTCGAACGGAATAATTGATGCTTGGCCAGCTCATAGCCTGTTGTACGATCTCCACCGATCCCCACACCAATAAAGCCAGCACTACAGCCCTGACCCTGGGCTTGATACACGGAGTGCATAATACATTTTCGTATACCATCTAGATCACGGCCCGCCTTACCTACTCCCTCGAGCTCAGCAGGCAGACTATATTGAATGTTCTTGTTCTCACAGCCACCACCCTTGAGGATGAGCCGCACATCAACCTCTGACTGCTCCCATTGCTCGAAGTGAATGACCGGTGTACCTGGTCCGAGGTTATCACCACTGTTCTCACCCGTAAGCGAATCTACAGAGTTCGGGCGAAGCTTGCCCGCCTTAGTTGCTCTAGTAACTGCTTCTAGAATGGACTTTTTCATCACAATCTGATTAGCGCCTACTGGACAATGGATAATGAAGGTCAGCATTCCTGTATCCTGGCAGATCGGCGAGACATTCGTCTCAGCCATTCCTATATTCTCAGCAATCGTTGTTAGCGATAATGCTGCACGAGTTCCAGCGTCTTCACTTGCATGCGCCTTCTTAATGGCCTTCCTCACGTCAGCCGGTAAATTTGTGGATGTCTCTACGATTAGCTTATATATACTTTCTTGAAAATGCTCCACGTGTACATATCTCCTCTCGAAATCTTATATCATTATTAATTGTATAAGCTTTATTCTATTTTATCAAATTCGCATAGGTCAAATCATGCAAAATATAGGCCAAGAAGAAAATTACACTTGGATTCTCATACTTGTGTTGAATCATCGTTAGCTGCGAATAATAGGTTTGTGCGTAATGAGGGTTATTCCTCATCTCTAAATTACTCTTGATAAGGGCATCAATCTTGTCAGCAATATCTAAAAGCTCACCCTCGTAAGTATCATCCTTAGCGTTAACCATAAAGTCGATCAGCTCTTCATGGAAGAATGCAGGGAGCTTATGAACCATATAGAGCGCAACCTCTTGCTCGTACTGCTTAAAGGCATTATGGATTTCGGGGCTCTTCACCTTAAGCAGACTATTGGGATCACCCGCGAGAAATTCACTCATATCATGGAGAGCCGCTTTACCAACCAAACGATACACATCAATATCACTTCTCCCAAACCGTTCTCTCTCTAACAAGCCATTGAATAGAGACAAAGCCGAGACACGGAAGGAATGTGTTGCATCGTTATCCGGCACCAGATTATGATTGCCACTCCATCGCTCGATTACGTCTAGATTAGTAATGTAGTGTAGAAAATCGTAAACTCCTTCACGTTTATCGAACTCCCTTAACAGCCAGTTAATTGAAGTTAGCGAGGATGATTCTAATCGTTCATGAAATTGCTGGTACTGAGCTTGGAAGAATGGATTTGCATCCGTAACCTCCTCACGATGACAGAATAGCATAGAGCTAAAGGCATCAATTTCTTTCACAAGTCGCCCAAGTTGACTATCATCCTCAGCATCTACAATATAATCGTGAAAATAAGGTCGCAAAGAATTAGACAAATAAGAAACAATCTCAAGGTTAGCCTGCTTCTCTAACTCATTAATATGATTCACCACTAAATTATGTTTCTTCGTCACATGCTTTAAAGAGCCAACGCTTGTAACGTTTATGTTGTGTAACAATGATTTTCCGAATAAGCTTAATTTATTGATGGGATTCTGACAAATTTCTTCCTCAATAATACCGATTAGGATAGCAATCGAAGCGCAGCGAAAGCTATGACTTGCCGCATTATCTTTAAACCGAGGTGCATATTCACCCCATCTGGGCAAATATTGCATACGGATAATCGCATTGGTGAACTTACCGTTTTTCATTCAAAAACCTTCTTATCTTTTTCTTTATAGTATAGAGCATAGGGAGTGAAATTTATAGATAGTTTGTCCTTCCGCTTGTATCGCAAAATTCTTCTAGTTATAAATAGAAAAAGCCCGTACACATATAGCTATTCTGCTACACATGAGACGAGCTTTTCATTCCATACTTCAGAATTATTGATTTAAAGGTTGAATCGTCTTAATCATAGCGGGGAAGCTTGGACCTGCACCTTCTTGAGCCTCGCTATTGGGCATGTTGACAGTGACCTTAAAATAATGGCCATCAATCTCTCGAAGGATAATATATTTGCTTAATGTTGAATCAGATGAATGGAGATAGAACAAAGAATCGCGTAAAGCTGGCTCACCAATCTCTTCACCCTTCATCTCAATAACTTCACCAAGCATAGCTAGTTCCAATTCAGCATTATCACGCTCTCGATCTAAATCAGGCTCTGCTCCAAGCGTTTGAATCCGCATATTGAACCCTTCAAAATTGTCCATATACACTTGGTCCATATTCGGTTCTTCTGGTGTAAATTTAAACTGTGGGAGTGTATATAGGTAGTACCCATTATCACTTATCACAAGCGTACCTGTCCTTGATTCAACATTCCCTTCGACCACTAGTTCCACTTGGATCGTTTCTGCTGGTTGTCCATCTTTAGTTTGATCCGCAGGTTCTGCTGGTTCTGCTGGTTCTGCTGGTTCTGCTGGTTCTGCTGGTTGTGTTGGCTCGACAATTGGCGGCTCTTCATGAGGGACCCCAGGAGTAACCTCATTCCCGGAACTCTCTTTCTCCGAATTGGCGGCTCCACCACATGCTGTCAGAGCGACGGCCACAATCAAGATCAGAAGTATGCTTCTTATCATTCTCATATTAATCACCTCTGTTACTAAGACGAATGACATGTTGTAATTGTTGCTACCTATACATCGGGTACACCATAAAATATATAACAATCAGCATAGATATACTTACGATGATGCTAAACAATCTCATTGAGCTTAACTGTGCTGCACCGGTACCGCCAGCTTGAATATCCTTAATCGCGGTCTTCATACCTTTATTCATAATACCTGAGATAGCACCTACGACTAAGAAGAACCCTATTGATGATATAATCCAAGCAATAGCATACTCATTCATTGCCATCAAATAACCGCCGGTTAGTAATTGAATGACAAGTAAGTATTGAGCTATACGGCTTGTTCCATAAATCCCCGTTAGGTAGCTCTCTAAAGCTTGCCCTGATAATTTGGTAATATTCCTCATTAGTATAGGTAATACCAAATAAAAGCCTAATCCAATTGCTCCAAGAACGTGTAAGAACATAATTAAATTGTACATGATTTTGCCTCCAATAATAGATGTCTTTCCATTAGTATACATAAAGGTGATAAGGTAAGACAAATTATTATTGGGGATAACATCTAAACAAATTCCGATAATATCTATTACATCATTGAAGGCATAGGTGGCAATTGTGGCGTCTTATCATTAGATTTGGAATAACATCATAAATGGCATACAAAAAGAGCTCAAGTAACTTGAGCTCTCAGAATAATGCTATAAAGTTAAGTAATTTAACCTGTAACGATTTTGATCACATTACGTACGGAGTTTGCGGACTTCTCTAGTGCTGTTTTCTCAGCATCCGTCAATTCAAGCTCGAATATCTTCTCAATGCCGTCGCCACCGATGGTAGTTAATACACCCATGAATAAGTCATTATAGCCATATTCACCCTGTAGCAAAGCAATCGTTGGCAGAATACGTTTCTTATCCTTAAGAATCGCTTCCGTCATCTGAACAAGTGAAGCTGCAGGTGCATAATAGGCGCTACCATTGCCAAGCAGATTAACAATTTCTCCACCACCAGTGCGGGTACGTTGTACAATTGCTTCGATGCGTTCTTGTGGGATCAGTGTCTCAATAGGAATACCACCAACACTCGAATATCGAACTAGAGGAACCATGTCATCGCCATGACCACCCATAACTACACCACGAACATCTTCTACAGAAACGTTAAGCTCTTGTGCGATAAAAGTATTATATCTTGCTGTATCCAATACGCCAGATTGACCAATGACACGGTTCTTAGGGAAGCCTAAAGTGTTGTAAGCGACGTAAGTCATTGCATCAACAGGATTACTAAGAATAATCACATAGGAATTCGGACAATACTTCTTAACATTCTCACATACCGCTTTCACAATTCCAGCGTTCGTATTGACTAGGTCATCACGACTCATACCGGGTTTTCGTGCGATACCTGCTGTGATGATTACGATATCTGAATCTGCAGCATCCTCATAGTTAGCTGTCCCCGTAATTTGACTATCAAAGCCTTGTACCGGACTTGCTTCTAACATATCCAACGCTTTACCTTTAGTTGGATTCTCCATCTGAGGAATATCCAATAGCACAACATCGCCAAGCTCTTTCTGTGCTAGCATTAGAGCTGTGGTTGCGCCTGTAAAACCGCCACCGACAACGGTGATTTTCTTTCTTCTGATACTCATGGGTTAGCTCCTTTCGTTCTGATATTAGGTTTAGCCGTCTTACAAATTACATATGTTTAATGATCTCGTTCGCAAACGCAGAGCACTTCAATTCTGTAGCACCCTCCATTAGGCGTGCAAAGTCATAAGTGACAGTCTTGCTCTTAATGGATGCTTCCATTCCCTTATAGATGAGGTCAGCTGCTTCCATCCAGCCCAAGTGCTCGAGCATCATAACGCCGGACAGGATCACAGATCCAGGGTTTACCACATCAAGACCCGCATACTTCGGTGCAGTACCATGTGTAGCTTCGAAGATAGCATGTCCAGTAAGGTAATTGATGTTCGCTCCCGGTGCAATACCAATTCCACCGATTTGTGCAGCTAGAGCATCAGACAAGTAGTCACCGTTCAAGTTTAATGTTGCAATAACATCAAAGTCAGTTGGGCGAGTTAATACTTGTTGAAGTGCGATATCCGCAATAGCATCCTTGATAATGATCTTGCCAGCAGCTTCTGCTGCCTTCTGAGCTTGATTCGCAGCTTCTGTGCCTTGCTCAGCCTTAATTCGATCATATTGATCCCACGTGAAGGTCTGATCAGCGAATTCCCGCTCAGCCAGCGCATAGCCCCAATTCTTGAACGCGCCTTCTGTATATTTCATAATATTACCTTTGTGTACTAGGGTCACACTCTTACGATTGTTCAGAATCGCATATTCAATTGCCGCACGGATTAATCGTTCGGAGCCGTCTCTGGATACAGGCTTGATCCCTATTCCGGATGTCTCTGGGAAGCGAATATTCTTAGCGCCCATCTCATTCTGAAGGAATGCAATTAACTTCTTAGCATCAGCAGATTCTGCCTGGAATTCAATACCTGCATAGATATCCTCTGTATTCTCACGAAAAATAACCATCTCCACCTGTTCAGGACGTTTAACCGGAGATGGTACACCAGTGAAGTAGCGTACTGGACGTAAACAAACATAAAGATCAAGCTCTTGACGTAATGCGACATTCAATGAACGTATGCCTCCACCAATTGGTGTAGTTAGAGGACCTTTAATGGCAACCATGTACTCACGAATCGCTACAAGTGTGTCATTAGGTAACCAGCTATTAAATTTATCAAAAGCCTTCTGGCCTGCGTAAACTTCGTACCAAGCGATGCTCTTACTGCCGTTGTATGCTTTCTCTACTGCTGCGTCTAGAACACGCTTTGAAGCGGCCCAGATGTCAGGTCCTGTACCATCACCTTCAATAAAAGGAATGATCGGGTTATTCGGAACGTTCAGTTTACCATTGGAAATTGTAATTTTCTCACCTGCTGTTGGTGCTGTTAAATGTTCGTATTGTGACATTAGTAATTTGTCCTCCTAAAAGTTTTTGATGACCACGCGAGTGGGCGATAAAACTACTTCGTAAGCTTAAGCTGTGGGACAAACGAATGATTAGTTGCGGTTTTCACGACAAAATATAGATGGTTTAACTATTTTTGTTGTGAATGTACCGCAAGTTATTATTCGCTTGTTCCTAAGTTTTTGATGGTCGCGCTAGCGATCGATGACTATGATCTTTGTTCAATAGCTACATAACTCTGGTTAGTAGGTCCTACATACTCTGCACGTGGTCGGATCAGACGGTTGTCTGTGTATTGCTCGAGTATGTGTGCAGTCCATCCAGATAGACGGCTGATGGCGAATATCGGAGTGAATAAGTCTCTAGGAATTTCAAGGGATGTATACACCGATGCAGAGTAAAAATCAACATTCGGCTTCAAGCCCTTAGAGCTAGTAACTATCTCTTCGATCTGAATAGACATGTTATACCACTTCATGTTGCCTGTGATCTTGCCTAGTTCCTTGGACATTCTTTGTAGATGCTTGGCACGTGGATCGCCGTTCTTATAGACACGGTGTCCAAAGCCCATGATCTTCTGCTTATTATCCAATTGTCCCTTAATGTAGCCATCTACATTATCTTCAGAACCAATCTCTTCTAGCATCGCCATAACCGCTTCATTCGCACCACCATGGAGTGGGCCTTTAAGAGCACCAATTGCAGAGGTTACTCCAGAATAAATGTCCGATAAAGTAGCAACCGTTACACGAGCTGCGAATGTGGATGCATTCAACTCATGATCAGCATGAAGAACTAAAGCTTTATCCAGTGCTTCGACAGCGATCGCTTCGGGTTCTTTGCCAGTTAACATGTATAGGAAATTATGAGAGACCGAAACATTCTTCTTCGGTGCAATCGGTTCCTTACCCTCGCGAATTCGTCCAAATGCAGCTATAATTGTTGGAAGCTGTGCTTGAAGACGAATAGCCTTGCGGATATTAGCTTGCTCACTCATATCGTTGGCTTCCGGATCAGCAAGTGCCAAGCTAGATACCGCTGTACGGAGTGCAGCCATTGAATTTGCATCCTTAGGAGTCAATCGAAGTAACTCTAGGACGAAATCAGGAATTGCTGCATAATCGGATAGCTGTTGGTGCAAGCTAGCTAATTCTTTTGAATTAGGAAGCTTTCCGAACCATAACAGGTATGCCACTTCCTCATAGGAAGCATTGTCTGCCAAATTGTCGATATCATACCCACGATAGGTGAGTACACCATCAATAATCGAACTGATGGAAGATTTTGCAGCGACAATCCCTTCAAGGCCTTTAGTAACTGACATCATTATTCTCTCCTTTAATTGAATCTGAGTCCGACTATAGTAAATTACACGTATGACAACATCGTTCTTTTCCTAAACTCAATCATAAAGTATTTTGTCTAAGAAGTGAACTAAACCCAACATAAAACTTCATTATCAGTACCATAAAGATTTTTTGTGATAAAATATATAGACTTGCTCATCTTTGCAGTAGTTTTCTCCGTTAGTAACCTAACTATCAATAAATCAGGAGGTTCCTTATGAGTGGAACTGAACGTATTGGAATTATAGACATTGGATCTAACTCCATAAGGCTGGTTATATTCGAGTATAATGCCCAGGGCTCCTATCGTGTAATCGATGAAGCGAAGGAATCCGCCAGATTAAGCGAGCATGTTAGTGAGGATGGAGAGTTCTCAAGTGAAATTATAAAGTTAGTATCTACTACGTTGCTGCACTTCCGAATGTTATGTGAAGCCGCTGGAACGAGCAAAATTCGCGCCATTGCCACTGCTGCTATTCGCAACGCCAAACATTCCGAGCATATAATCGATGAGCTCCAGAAGAACACTAAGTTGGATATAGAAATTCTAAGCGGTGAACAAGAGGCTTACCTTGGATTTCTTGGAATGATCAATACCATTGATATTCAAGATGGTTACCTGATCGATATTGGTGGCGGGAGCACTGAACTCACTTTATTCTTGAATCGAAAAATTGCTTATTCATTCTCGTTCCCTTTTGGATCTGTACAGCTGACGAAGAGGTTTGGACAGGATGGTATGATTACAGAGGAGAAACAAAAGTCCATTCAACGAATGATTGAGCAGGCTTCCCATAAGTTTGAATGGATTCGTCAATACCCAGGTCTACCGATGGTTGGACTTGGCGGAACGGTACGTAGCTTATGTAATGTTGATCGGAAGAACAAGCACTACTCACTTCCGATGGCACACAATTATCATATGGAGGCTGCAGCGATCGATCAGATTCTGGCCAGAATTCAATCCACTCCTCTAGATCAACGCAAGACGATTGAAGGACTGTCCAAGGATCGATGTGATATTATTGTGCCTGGAGTTATTATTCTGCAGACTCTCTTCCGCTGTTGTGGAGCTTCTCACTATGTCATTAGTGGCTCTGGAATTCGTGATGGGCTCTATTATACGGAATGGATTAAGCCACAGCTTTCCTCTACTGAGGTGCTAAGCAATAGTGTGTTAAACCTTCTCCATCAGCACCCTATAGTCCCCGTTCCCCATGTTAACCAAGTGAATCGATTCACACTGCAATTATTCGACGACCTACAACAGCAACATGGACAGCCCGTTCGTAATAGACAACTTATTGATGCAGCGTCCATGCTCTACAGGATTGGTATCTCCATCATGTTCTACAACTATCATAAACATACCTTTTATCTTATCGCAAATTCCCGGCTCAATGGTCTTACACATAGGGAGATTATACTTTGTGCAATGATCGCTTCCTATAAAAATAAGAAAAAAGCTCGACTCCTGCTCAACCAATATCCCGACATTATGTTCAAAGAGGATCTATCATTAGTTTGCAAGCTTGGTACCCTCCTACAGCTTGCTATTGCGCTGGATCGAAGTGAAACTCAACCGATTGAATTATTAAAAGCAAGGATCACACATAAAGAGCTCCAGCTAACTGCTCAAGCAAGTCGCAGTGTCATGATCGAAGAACGTCAGGTCACGCAAGTCGCTGAGGAATTCAATAAGGAATGGAAGCTCCGACCTAATCTAACCTTTCCATGAGTGGATATGATTAAAGGCAAATTGTGAACGATAAGGAGCTTCTCCAAGAATTTCTTTACGTTCATATACAGCTTTTTCCGTCAATCGTCTTGCTTTTACATTATCTCTTAAGCTTCCTCTGAGGATACGAATAACATGCTGCTTTAGCTTTGGGTCAAGCACTGGGCACATGAGTTCAATTCTACGTGTTAGATTACGGCTCATCCAATCTGCACTGGAAAGCCATACATCTGACTTCCCTCCATTCTCGAAACAGAATAAACGGGTATGCTCTAGGTAACGATCAACTATGCTGATTACGCTAATATTGTCACTTAAGCCAGGTACACCAGGTCGCAGACAGCAAACTCCCCTCACAATGAGTTCAATCGTAACACCTGCCTGTGAGGCAGCATATAACTCATCTACGAGGATCTGACTGGAGAGGGAATTAATCTTGGCGATAATACGACCGGGCTTACCTTTGCCAACCCAGGCGATCTCTCGGCGAATCAATTCACACAGCTTGTCCTGTAAACCCGTAGGAGCTACTGCAATTTGTTGCCATTCACGAGGAGAGGAGTAGCCGGTAATCTCATTGAATAGAACTGAAGCATCCTCGCCAATCTGCACGTTTGATGTGAACAAGCCTATATCTGTGTATTGCCGCGCTGTATTCTCATTGTAATTACCTGTACCTACATGAACATATCTTTCTAGAGCTCCGTGCTCCTGCCGAACGACCAGCGTTATCTTCGCATGGGTTTTTAGGCCAGCCAAGCCATACACAACATGGCAGCCTGCCTTCTCAAGCTCCTTGGCCCAGGCTATATTCCTCTCCTCATCGAATCTTGCCTTCAATTCCACGACAACTGTTACTTGCTTTCCAGCCTCTGCTGCTCTCATTAACGAATGAATCAATGAAGAATTTCCACTAACACGATATAACGTCATCTTGATGGCTAATACATTAGGATCACGTGCTGCTTGAGAAATAAAATCGAGTATAGCCTCAAATGATTCATATGGATGAAACACTAAGACATCCTGCTGCCTTAGCACCCCGAAGAAGTCCGAATGCTCTGTTAGTGGCTTAGGGTATACAGGGTCTATTCTCTTATAACGGAGGTGATCCACCTTTGTTAAGCTTTCAGTAAATTTCATAAGATAGCTCAAATCTAGCGGTCCGTCGATCTCAAAAATCCGATCATCGATTTCAAATTCCTCCGCTAACATCTCTAACGCATAGCGATGAGTGCCACGTTCAACCTCTAACCGAATAGGCACTCCCCATCGCCTTCTACGTAGCTCCTTCTCAATATGCTCGAGCAGATCCTCGGCACCCTCTTCATTCAAAGGCAGATCAGCATCACGAGTAACACGAAACTGATGTACAGCCAGTGGAATATATCCGCTGAATAACGTATGAATGTGTTGGCTTATTACTTGTTCGAGCAGAATATAGTCCTGTTTCTTGCTGTTGTTTCGTCGGGGGAGCTCAATAAATCGAGAAAGAATTGATGGCACCTGGACGATTGAAAAGTAAGGCTCCTCCTCGTCCACTTCACCCTCCTTACGCAACACAACTGATAAATACAAGCCATAATTATGTACCAGTGGGAATGGACGACTCTGATCTACCGCCATAGGAGTTAATACAGGGAAAATAATCTCATGATAATATTGATCAACCGTTTTCTTCTGAGTTGCGTTCAAATCATCATAATCTAGAAAATGTATGCCTTCCTTTCCGGCATGCCGAAGTAGCTCACGATATGTTCGATATTGGTCAGCAACTAGCTTTGTCGTTCGCCTGACAATTCGTTTTAACAGACCGGATGGTGTATACCCACTGAAATCCTTCTTGTCATAACCAACCTTCCATTGTTCTTGGATACCAGCTACTCGCACACTCATAAATTCATCCAAATTTGTAGATACGATAGATAGAAATTTTAATCTTTCCACTAAAGGGGTCGTTGGATCTTGAGCTTCCTCCAATACTCTACGGTTAAATTCCAACCAACTTAGATCTCGATTAATATATGGGGATAGTATAGGATGACTATTCTCGTGTCTATGAGGCATTCCGATACCTACTTTCTTCATGATTAGACTTTATTCTACTAATTATTATGCAATTGGTTCATTAGCAGAGAGTAAGGAAAATGTAAATTCTATGTAATCTCCTGTACGAGTTAAGAAAATTTGTTCTAAAGGAAATTCATGGTACAATAAATACTATCTATTCTGCTCATCAATTTTCTAGGGAGGAGCCCTCAGCCATGGAAAAACCTTTGGTTGGCAAGCTGTTAAGAGGACTATGGGTAGCTATTATCATTATACTATCCCTGATAGCTATTTATTTCGTCGTTCCTCTGGTTTATCCCTTTCTGATTGGCTGGTTTATGGCTTACATATTAAATCCACTCGTTAATTTGCTTGAACGGAAGGGCCGAATGCATCGTTGGTTAGCCGTGTCTTTAAGTATTCTGATCTTCTTAAGTGCATTATCTGGACTAGTAACACTCGTTATCTTTCGTATTGTGAATGAAATTCAGAGGCTTGCCGTCTTTATTAACAGCAATTATGACCATTGGCTCAACGATATATCCCTTTTTGCTAAATCTGAGATGATGCATCGCTGGGTTGAACAGGTAACAAGCTTCTATGAGAAATTCGGAAATCAAGATACTGTGGATACGGGGATCAACTCCGTGGGCGGCAGGATCGCAGAAACAGTTACGAATATTCTACAACAAATAGCTGCGTATATGGTTACTTTTGTAACTGCATTGCCTAATGCAGCTGTTGGCTTAATCATTGCCTTCCTTGCGGCTTTCTTCATTAGCAAAGATTGGCACAAAATAAAAGTTCGAACTAGTAATTTAATGTCCAATCAGGTGAAGGATTCTGTCGGAGCAATCTGGATTGATCTAAGAAAAGCATTGTTCGGCTTTCTAAGAGCCCAATTTATCCTAATCTCAATTACAGCCTTCTTCGTCATTATTGGGTTACTCTTGCTGCGGGTAGACTATGCGGTATCCATAGGCTTACTCATTGGACTTGTTGATCTGATGCCTTACTTAGGCACTGGTGCTGTGTTTATTCCGTGGATTGTCATTGTATTAATTAAGGGGAATTACACATTCGCACTAGGTTTGACAGTACTGTATGGAATTATTCTGATTGCCAGACAGCTGGCCGAGCCTAAAGTCTTATCGAGCAGCATTGGATTAAATCCACTAGTCACATTGATTGGGGTATTCGTCGGATTGAAGCTATTCGGTGTACTAGGTTTAATCATCGGACCTATTAGTTTAGTGCTTGGATTTGCCTTCCACCGAGCTGATGTATTCCGCGATATTAGGAGATATATCGTTCATGGGTATTATTTTGAGAAAGCAAACCGCGAATAATCATTCATTACAATTGCTAGCGCCTAAATATATGTGTGGACCCTTTCAGTAACTTCTTCTGAATGAATAACACTAACCAAGTCCTAAAAATGACACGTGTTGGTGGAATGACCAGCAGAATACCGATGATGTCAGTGAAGAAACCCGGAGTCAGCAACAGCAATCCTCCGACTAGAATACAAATCCCATCAAGGATAGATTGTGTCGGAATTTGCCGTTGACTTAACTGTATTCTAGCTAATGCCCAAACTCTTTTTCCTTCTCTTCTCGCTAAGAAAGCCCCGACAAATCCTGTCAACAGAAGAACCCCGAAGGTTTGCCAAGCTCCTATCATTCTGCCTATTGTAATTAAGCCCCATATCTCCAGAGCGGGTACAACTATCATGATCACCACAATAATTCGATACATAACTTGTCCCCCTAAAAGTTTTTGATGACCACGCGAGTGGTCGATAAAACTACATCGTAAGCATATGCTAAAGTTTTTGTGAAGCATATGGACTTACGAAGTAAAGGCATTCTCACAAAACTACTTCGTAAGCATATGCTAAGGGACAAACGAATGATTAGTTGCGGTTTTCACAACAAAATATAGACGGTTTTACTATTTTTGTTGTGAATGTACCGCAAGTTATTATTCGCTTGTTCCTA